>Ga0182011_10001686_pt1 | contig 19217 bp, 15 predicted proteins | sample 711E1DmetaG_FD_120481 | JGI IMG/M metagenome (GOLD analysis project Ga0182011, IMG submission 120481) | Permafrost microbial communities from Stordalen Mire, Sweden - 711E1D metaG | ecosystem: Environmental > Terrestrial > Soil > Wetlands > Permafrost | place: Sweden: Stordalen | collected... | reverse complement strand
CTCGTTGTGCCAGAGCGTGTCGTCCGCATCGAAGCCGATGGTCGTAATCATCCGCCGAGACGAAAGCCGCGGCGGACGACCGGTTCAAGATTCAAGATTGCGGTCGCACCTTCCATCTTGCCTTCGATCCGGCCACTTATACGAGCGCCCCTTGTGTTATAGACATTTGTCATCGCGAGGTGCGCGAAGCGCGCCGGGGCCGCCGAGGCAGGATGCACTCGTCGCGATCCAGCTGGATTGCTTCGTCGCTACGCTCCTCGCAATGACAGTTTATCTATCAAGAGAACTTGGTATCAGAACTTCCCTCATCGCTGCGGCCGCTCACTCCACGCCGGTCACATTCAAGTCGCCCGGATACCCAATGCTGAACTTCAGCGGAACCTCGCGCTTCTCGCCGGGCTTGAGATCAAACCGCCAGACGAGCTTGCCGTCGGCCTCACGGATGACCTGCTTCGGCTTCTCGGCCGTGCCGACATCCCCTTCGGCGGGAGTGAGGAGGTTGACCTCGATCTTCTCGTTGCGCGAAACGGGCACAGGCTCCTTGAAGACCACGCGTTCGGCCGTCTTCTTGTTGTTGGTGATCGTCAGGAGGTATTCGTAGGTGACGCGACGGCCCTTGCTGGTCAGCCCGGTGTCCTCGCTGAAACGGTTCACCAGCTTGCGCTTGATGGCGATGCCCTCGTCGGCGCCGAGGGCGAGCTCGAACTTCTCGCCCGGCATCACGGTCTTGAGACGGCTGGCGGCGACAAAGGTCTCGTCCAGGAACGTGTTCATCGGGCCGGCTAGGAATGGATAATCGGTGTTGTTCACGGCGTAGGCGCTGAGAAATGCCGCCTCGAGCAACTTCGGCGTCGCCTGATACTGCAGGTTCGCGGCGAGCTTGGCCGAGGCGATCGACACTTTTTGCATGGTGTTGTTCGCGGGAACCGTTACGGCCACGGGGATCTTGAACGTCGCGCTGGTGGCGCCCGCCTCGACCGTGGCGGCGAGAAAACCAGCGTCTTTTTCTTCGTCGAGTTCCCTGATAGCCGATGCAGCGTCCGCCAGTTGGTTGAAAGCCTGCGTCCCTTTTCCCGCCCTTTCCATCCTTGCTTCCGCTGCAGGCATCGCCGTCACCTTCATCATTATCGGCCGCGTCACGTCCACGATCCAGGGACTTAGTTCGGGCGCGCCGCCGCCGAGGCTCGGGCGCGCGGTTGAGAGCGTCAGGGCGAGGTCGCTCCAATCCTCGCCGGTGTTGTTACGCACCAGCCCGAAATACGACAGCTCGACGGCCCGGTCGGCGACGTGCAGGCGGGCGTCGTAGGACGGGACCCAGCTGGCGCCGGGCACGGCGTACTTGAGCATGACATCAAGCCGCCCCGGATCGCTCACCGCGACCCGGACGGTGACGGTCTTGAAACTCTTTCCGCGCGCCCCGCGCAGCTCGTTGAGCTGCTGTTGCAGCGCCTCCTGCTTCGCCTTCAGGTCTTCGCGCTGGTTGTCGAGAGACTGTGCCTCGCCCGCGATCTTTCCGAAGGTTTCCTCGGAATAAACGTAAAGCTTCTGCCATTCGTCGAGCGTGGGCCGCGCGGCGGTGCCGCCGCCGTGCGCGGTATCACCGCCAAGCGGGTAAATAACGGTTCCGGTGGAGGCGAGGAGCATGCGTTTCACGAAATCGCGCTCCTCGCTGAGGATCTTCCCGCGGTCATCCAACGCCCGGTGCTGTATCAGAAGGCCTTTGAGCTTCTCCTCCAGTTCCTTGACCCGCTCGTTGGGCGTGAAATCCACGTAGGCGGTCTGGGCGTTCACATCGAGGATGGTGACGCCCGCCGTGCCGCGGCCGGAGGCTTGCAGCGACTGGTCGAGCAGCCCGGTCGGCAGGCGCTCGAAAACGAGCGCTTGCTCGCCACGGACAAGTTCGATCGTGGCCATGCGGGTGACGATCGCGCGGTCGAGATAAACCGTCGCGGCGGAAATATGGGATTCCACGGGTGCGGCATGCAGGAGATTGGTGGAGGCGAGCAGTACGAGGCCGGACAGTCGGATGGTTTTCATGAAAATGGGATTGAACCCTGATGGGGGATAAGACGGCCGGCCAACGGTTTTCTTAGGAAGCCGGCGTGGCCGGATCGGTGAAAGCTTGGACAAAATCCATCCATAGGGAAATCCAATCTCTTGCGGGCTGGCTGCGAAGCAGCGGCGCCGTTTGGCGGCGAGCCCGCGTGGTTTCGCTTCGACGCGGTTCCTCGGACCGATACCATCGGCAGTCATGCGTTCTCTGGCTGATCAAGTCATCATTGTCACCGGGGCATCATCGGGCATCGGCGAGGCGACGGCGCGGCGGCTGGCGCGCGGCGGTGCAAAACTGGTCATTTCCGCACGGCGGTCGGACCGGCTTGAGGCGCTGGCGCGCGAGCTCGATCCTTCGGGGGAGCGCGTGCTCGCGGTCGCCGCCGACGTGACGGACGACGCCGGCCGGCGGCGGGTCGTGGACGGCGCGCTCGGGAAGTTCGGGCGCATCGACGCGCTGGTGAACAACGCCGGCTATGGTACGCGCGGTCCGGTGGAGCTGGTGCCGCTGGAGCTGATCCGCCGCAATTTCGAGACCAACGTGTTTGCGCTCGTCGCCCTCACGCAGCTCGTGGCGCCGCACCTCCGGGAGCGCGGGTCGGGCCGGATCATCAATATCGGCTCGGTGGCGGGACGCATTGCGCGGCCGTTGTCGTCGGTCTACGACTCCACCAAGCATGCGGTTGAGGCGATCACCGACGGGCTGCGCGGCGAGCTGGCGCCCTTCGGGGTCCAGGTGGTCCTGATCCGGCCGGGTTTCATCCTCAGCGGGTTTCTCGACGCAGCCAACCAGGCGTCCGAATCGATCCTCGCCCACGGTGGTCCCTATGCCCCGTATTTCGCGGGGTTTCGCCATGATTACCGGCGGTTGCAGCAAGTGGCCGGTACGGGCGACGACATTGCCCGGCTGGTCGCGAAGGCGCTCACGGCGCGCCGGCCGGCCGGCCACTACGCCGCGCCCGCCCACGCGAAATTGTTTCTTTTTCTCAAGTGGCTGCTGCCCAACCGCCTCCTCGACTGGATCGTGCGGCTGCGGAAAGGATAGGACACCGCGCGGCGCTCGATACTACGACCCGCTCTGCATCTAGCGTGGGGCGATCGCGCATCTTGAGTTTCCCGTTTTCCTCTTAAGTCGGCGAACGCGCCCCGAGCAGAAACGCGTGCAGCGCGCGCGCGCGCTTCGGGCCCACACCCGGGACCTCCTGGATTTCCGCGGCTGCGGCGGCCCGGAGCTTCGCGATGGAACCGAAATGTTCCAGGAGCGCGGCGCGGCGCAGCGGGCCCAGGCCGGGAAAATCGTCAAGGATCGACTCGCGGATCTTCTTTGAGCGGAGGTCGGCGTTGTAGGTGTTGGCGAAGCGGTGGGCCTCATCCCGCAGGCGCTGGAGGAGCTGGAGGCCCGGGTGGGTGAGCGGCAGGTTGAGCGGCGGCCTCTCGTCCGGAAACACGATCGTCTCGTGCTCCTTCGCCAGGCCGACCAGCGGCGGCGGCACGAGATCGAGCGCGAGGAACGCCTTGAGTGCGGCGGCCACCTGGCCGCGCCCGCCGTCGATCACCACGAGATCCGGGAAGGGCCGGCCTTCGTCGTAGAGCCGCCGGTAGCGGCGGCCGACGACCTCGGTCATGGCGCGATAGTCGTCGTTGCCGACGAAGCTCTTGATCTGGAACCGCCGGTAGTGGTCCCTGTCGGGCCGTCCGGCGGTGAAATGCACCATGGAGGCGACCACAAACGTGCCGGAGATGTGGGAGATGTCGAAGCACTCCAGATGCGCGGGCGGCCCGGGCAGGCGCAACGCGCCGGCCAGCAGCAGCAGCGCGACCTCGTCGGAACGCAGCAGGACGGGAGCCCGCTCGAAATGGCGCGTCTTCGCCAGGGTCTCCTCCAGGGCAAACACGATATCGCGCAATTTCGCCGCGCGCTCGAACTCCTGGCGGGTCGCTGCCGCCTGCATCTCGGCGCGCAGGGTTCCGAGCCACTCACGGCTTTTCCCCTCCAGAAACTCGCAGGCCGCGACCACCCGGCAGCGGTAGTCTGCCGCCGTCACCTCGTTGGCGTGGCCGTAGAGCTCGGCGCGCACGTCGTCATAAAGGCGGTAGACTTCGCCGGCGATCTTCACCGGGTGCGCGTCGCCAAGCAGGATGCCGAACTGCCGGCGCATCTCCGTGAGCGTCTTGCGCACGAGGTTGCTGTAAGCGAACGGCCCGAAGTAGCGCGAGCGGTCATCCTTGCGCAGGCGGGTGAGCACAAAGCGCGGCAGCTCGGCCTCGAGGCTCACGCGCACGAGCAAGAACCGCTTGTCGTCGGTGAAGTCAGTGTTGTACCGCGGCTTGTACTGCTTGATGAGGCGCCCCTCCAGCAGCAGCGCCTCCGGCTCGCTCCGCACCTCAATGATATCGAAGCTGGCGATCATCTCGACCAGCGCCCGGATCTTGGGCTGCTGGCTGATATTCCGTGACGCCTGGAAATACGAGGCGACGCGCTTCTTCAGGCTCTTGGCCTTGCCGACATAGATGATGCGCCCAAGCCGGTCCTTCATGAGATACACCCCGGGACCGTCGGGCAGCCGGCGGACCTTCTCCTTGAGGGTCGGGGCCTCGGCGGGTTCTTCCGGCGGATGTGGGGTGGGTGCTGGCATTTTGCTGAGAATACAATAGAATGATGCGTCTGCGCAGAGCATCCATGGCAAACAGCAACCCTCCAGCTTCAATTTCCACTCCAGTTCAGGGCCGCCCGGCGGCCGCCCGCCGCTTTGAACTGCTGACGCTCGGAGACGAACTGCTCCTCGGGCTCACGGCCAACAGCCACCTGACCTGGATTGGCCAGCAGCTGGGGCGCCATGGCGTGCAGTTAGCGCGCAACGTCACCGTGACCGACGAAGCGGCGGCGATTGTCGCGGAGGTGCGGGCAAGCTGGGCGCGGGCGGACGTGGTCATCACGACCGGCGGGCTTGGCCCGACGTGCGACGACCGCACCCGCGAGGCGGTGGCCGAGGTGCTCGGACAGAAACTGGTGTTCGATCCGGCGATTGAGAAGGCGATCGCCGATCGCTTCGTGCGCCTCGGCCGCAAGATGACCCCCAACAATCTCAAGCAGGCGTACCGGTTTGAGCGCGGCGAGGTGCTCCCCAACCCGAACGGCACCGCGCCGGGCCTGTGGGTTGCGCAGGAGGGTCGGGTGCTGGTGATGCTGCCCGGCCCGCCCAGTGAACTGCAGCCGCTGTTCACCGACCAGGTGCTGCCCCGCCTCGCGCAGCTCGGGCTGATCAGCGAAGGCGAGGCTTATGTGCAGCTCCGCACCGCGGGCGTGGGCGAGTCCGCGCTTGAGACGAAACTGCAGCCCATTTTCGACCGCCTCGGCGGGGCGCTCACGGTCGCCTATTGCGCGCACCAGTGGCGGGTCGATGTGCGCCTCAGCTCGCCGGGCGGCGGCCTCTCGATGCTCGAACTTCAGGCGACCGCCGACGAGTGCGCCGCGCTGCTGCGGGAGGACTTCGTGTGCTTCGGCCACGAGTCGATGGCGAAGGTTGTCTCGGACCTGTTCCGCGCGCAGGAGAAGACACTCGCCGTGGCCGAATCGTGCACTGGCGGCCGGCTCGCCAACATGTTCACCGATGTCAGCGGCGCCTCCAAGTTCTTCCGCGGGGCCATCGTCTGCTACAGCAACGAAACCAAGGTGCAGATCCTCGATGTCCCCGAGAGCCTGATCGCGCAGCATGGCGCGGTGAGCGAAGAATGCGCGGTGGCGCTAGCCACCAGTGTGGCCGAGACGCTGGAGGCGGATTACGGCCTGGCGATCACGGGCTATGCCGGACCCACCGGGGGCACGAAGGACAAACCGGTCGGCACCATCTTTCTCGGGTTGCATTCGCCGCAGGGCGTCTGGTCGAAGAACCTGAACTTTTCCGCCACCCGCACCGCGGTGAAAGAGCGCGCCGTCACCGTCGCGCTCGACTGGCTGCGTCGCGAGCTGGTGAGGGCGGCGCGGGCGCACAACCAGAATCGCGCGCCGATTCAAGAACGAAGACACAAGAAGAAAGACGCGGAGAGCGGCGGCGGCCGCCTCTGATCTTGGATCTTTCCTTTTTGTTCTTCCATCGGCGATCGCGGCACCTGCCGCGATCGCTAGCCCAGCAGGCTCTGCAGCGCGGCGAGGTATTTTTCCTGCGTGCGGGCGATGACGCCGGCGGGCAGGCGCGGCGCCGGCGGCTTCTGGTCCCATTTGAGACCGAGCAGATAGTCGCGCACGAACTGCTTGTCGTAGCTCGGCGGCGACTGGTTGACGGCATAGCTCTCCTTCGGCCAGTAACGCGAGGAGTCGGGTGTGAGGATTTCGTCGATCAGATAAAGCCGGCCCGGGGCGTCGGTGCCGAATTCGAATTTCGTGTCAGCGAGGATCATGCCGGCCCGGGCGGCGCGGTCATGGCCAAACTGGTAGAGCGCGAGGCTCGTGGACTTCACCTGCTCGTAGAGCGCGGCGCCGATCAGGGCGGCGCCCTGGCTGTCGTCGATCGGCTCATCGTGCTGGCCTTTCGGCGCCTTGGTGGTGGGCGTGAAGATCGCCTGGGGCAGGCGCTCGGCCTGGCGCAGGCCGGCGGGCAGCCGGAGGCCGCAGACGGAGCCGCTCTTTTGGTAGGAGCTCCAGCCGCTGCCGACGAGATAACCGCGCACGACGCATTCGATGGGCAGAGGCTTCAGCTTCTTTACCGCCATGCTGCGAAGCTGGAGGTCGCGGGAGAGTCCGTATTTCGTGGCGAGCAAGCCGGCCTGATCGGGCAGGAGGTGGTTGGGGATGAGCTTCCGCACCTGCGCGAACCACCACAGACTGATCTGCGTGAGCACGATGCCCTTGCCGGGGATGCCGTCGGGCAGGATCACATCGAAGGCCGACAGGCGGTCGGTGGCGGAGATCAGCAGCGCATCGCCCAGGTCGAAGATTTCGCGCACCTTGCCGGAGGCGAGCTTGGGGAAGGGGAGACCTGCAATCTGCGTGACGGCCGTGGGCGGAATGGCGGGGGCGATTTCGGCGAAAGTCATGGGCGTTGCTCAGGAAGTAACGAAGGACGCGGGAAAAAGTAAATGCCGCATTGCGCGGCCGGTGGTTTTTCCCGCGGCGCCCCCTCTCAAAGGGGCGAAGAGCGATCCGCCCCGACGCAATCCGGGGAGCAGAAAAGCCTTGCGCGAGTCAACCCCGGGGGTAGGGTGCCCGACTCCGCATTGGGTCCCCATCGTCTAGCCCGGTTAGGACACCACCCTTTCACGGTGAGAACCAGGGTTCGAATCCCTGTGGGGACGCCAACTCAGATTCACCTGCTTCGATCTTCTCTAAGATGCTGAAGATGGGATTGGTTACGGCGGTTCCAAATTTCCCGTCCTGAAACTCCAATTCTTCTGGGAAGAACGCTGCCTGAAGACGCTGCCGCTGGGGCAAATCGGATTTCAGCCCACATCTGCAGCGTTGGAAATCAGCTGCTCGACGAAACAGAGCACGGTCTCGATGTCGTAACCTAGCTACAGAAGCCAATTCCTCAGCAACGAGCATTTATCCGCCACCTTCTTGACCCCCATTTCCCCTTGCGGCTAGCGTGGACGTGATGCCCGCGTCCCCGTCGTCCGCCGCCGCGCTCTCGCGCTGGGTTGTGGTGGGTTGTGCCGCCATCCTGGTGCTCGCGGCGCTGGCCGCCTACCACAACACGTTCCCGGCCCCGTTCCTCTTCGATGACACGCCCGCCATTCTCGACAATCCAACGATCCGGCATCTCGGGGATCTGAAGGAGGTGCTCCTGCCGGGCGAGGGATACGGCATCACTGTTAGCGGCCGGCCCATGCTCAATTTGTCGCTCGCGCTCTGCTACGCGATGAGCGGCACGCACGTCTGGAGCTACCACGCGCTCAATCTCCTGATCCACATCCTGGCCGGCTTGACCTGTTCGGCATCGTGCGGCGAACCCTGGGATGGGTAGGGCGGGTTATCCCTAACCCGCCGCTTTCGGTTTCCAATCCATCAGATCGGCGCGTTAAGGATAACGCGCCCTACCCGGCGGACGCCACGCTGCTGGCCTTCACAGTTGCTCTGCTTTGGACCCTGCATCCGCTCCAGACTGAGGCGGTGACCTACATCATCCAGCGCACCGAGTCATTGATGGGACTGTTCTTCCTGCTCACGTTCTATTGTTTCAGCCGCGCGGCTTCGTCGCCGCGACCGTGGCCGTGGCGCGTGCTGACGGTGCTGGCCTGTCTGGGCGGCGTCGGCGCCAAGGAGGTGGGCACCACCGCGCCGCTGCTGGTGTTCCTGTATGACCGGACGTTTGTGGCCGGCACTTTCCGCGAGGCGTGGCGCCGCCGGCGCTGGCGGCATTTGAGTCTTGCCGCCACTTGGGTGCCGCTGGCGCTGCTGGTGGCCAGCACGGGATGGAATCGCGGCGGCGCCGCCGGCTTCAACGTGGGCGTTTCGCCGAGCCAGTCTAGAGGGTCATGTGTGAAATATCAATACACGCTTGACTTCCTAGCAATAGAAAATCAAGAAAGTGCAATGTCCCGGCGGGTGCGCCTTGAGTATGCGGGAGCCTGTTACCACGTGATAAATCGCGGTAACTACCGGCGAGACCTCTTTGCCGGTAAGGGGGCGGCGCGCTTCAATCGTTTTCGAGGCGAAGCGGGGCGACCGTTTCAGGGCCGATATCGGGCGTTGCACGTCGAGCCGGGAGAAGCGTTGGGAGAAGTCGCCCACTACATTCACCTCAACCCGGTGCGGGCCAAGGTGCTCCCGGTCGAGCGACTTTTGGAGTATCGCTGGAGCAGTTTACCGTGGCTGGTCCGGAAGCCGCGCCCGGCGTGGCTGGTGTCGGGAACGGTGCTCGCCGGGAGCGGGGGATTGGCAGATACTCCGGCGGGCTGGCGTAGCTATCTCGGCTATCTCGCGGTGCGCGCGGAGGAGAGTGCGGATGCCCGAGAGGCGAAATTTGGCCGGCTAAGTCAAGGGTGGGCGCTGGGATCGGCAGACTTTCAGGCGGATCTGCTCGAACAACTCTCCACAACCACAGGGAGGGAAACCGGCTTCGACCTGCTCGGGGCGGACCGCCAGGCGCATCAACAAGTGCGCTCAGCGCAATGGGAGCGGGCACTGCGCAGCGCCGCCAAGGCGCTGGGAATTCAACTCGATCATCTGCCGGCGAAGAAATCGGCCGCGGAGAAGGTGCGCCTGGCTGCGCTCATGACCCAAAGGACTTCGGTGTGCAATGCCTGGCTGGCGGACCGGCTGCAGATGGGAGTTCCCGGCGCTGTGACCCAGTACGTGCGCCGCTTCCGCTTGCAGGGAGAGACCCAGACGCAATCCTTCCAAACCGCTCTGTTGAAAATTCACACATGACCCCGTCGGATTGGACCGAAAACGAAAGGACATCCCGTATGCAGTAGAGACCTTGACCGGGATCTGGCGGAGACCTACAGGTGCTTGATGAAAGCGAAGGAACTCCAGGAGGCAGTGCGGTGCATTCCAAGGGAGATACGCCGCCAGCTGACGACGTGGAGAGCGATGCGGGATCCCGCGCTCTCCCTCGAAGGCCTCGTCGGGAAGGCGACGCGGCGCGCCGCGGCCGCAGTCGGAAATCCGGCTCTGCTGGCGCACGCGAAACGGACGGCAACGCAGCTTTCCTGCCGGCTGGCCGCCGCAACGCTGCTTTGGACTGGACCGGTCGCACACGCCGTCGATCCGGTGCCGGCGCCCCGCGTGATCGTGGCCGACGTCCGCCAGGTCAAGGGCCCGCTCAACACCATGTTCAATGTCTGCTTGGGAGCGGGCCGCGCGAACGAAGGCCTGCGCGCCGACTGGCAGCGCCAGCTGGCCTATGTGCGCCGCGAGTGCGGCTTTCGCTACCTGCGTTTTCACGGATTGCTCTGCGACGACATGGGCGTGTACCGCGAGGACAAAGAGGGCCGCCCAATCTACAACTGGCAGTACATCGACGAATTGTACGACTCCCTGCTGGCCATCGGCGTGAAGCCCTTCGTCGAGCTCGGCTTCATGCCGGCCGCGCTGGCGAGCGGAACCCACACGGTCTTTTGGTGGAAGGGCAACGTGACGCCGCCAAAGGACTATCAAAAATGGGCGGACTTCATCCGCGCCCTCGTAACGCATTGGACCGGGCGCTATGGCGAGGCAGAAATCGCAACGTGGTATTTCGAGGTGTGGAACGAGCCGAACCTCGCCGGCTTCTGGATCGGCGACAAGCAGGGCAAGACCGACGCCGAGTTCGAGCGGATCGCCCGAGTGGAGTATTTCAAGCTCTACGCCGTAACCGCGCGGGCGGTGAAGGCGGTGTCTCCGCGGTACCGGGTGGGCGGCCCGGCGACGGCCGGCAACGCCTGGATTCCAGAGATGATCGAATTCTGCACCGGAAACGCCGCGCCGCTCGATTTCATTTCCACTCATCACTACGCGGTGATGGCGGGCTATCTCGACGAGACCGGCTCAGCCGGCACCGTGCTCTCGCCCGATCGCGAGGCGGTCTACCGCGAAATCCGGCGGTCCCGCGCCCAGATCGCGGCATCGGCGCGGCCGGACCTCGAGTTACACTACACCGAGTGGAGCACCTCCTACACGCCGTCCGATCCGATCCACGATAGCTATCACAGTGCTGCGTTCATCCTCGACAAGATCAAGGGTACGGGAAGTGCCGCGCAGTCGATGTCCTACTGGACGTTTACCGACATTTTCGAGGAAGCGGGGCCGCGCGCGACGCCGTTTCACGGCGGGTTCGGCCTGATCAACTACCAAGGAATCAACAAACCCGCATTCTTCGCCTACCAGTTCCTCCACCGGTTGGGGGAGACCGAGTTGGATTGCAGCGATCCGGCCGCGTGGGTTTGCACCAACCGTGAGGGAGGCGTGGAGGCGTTGTTTTGGGACTTCACGATCACCCACCCAGGACCGTCGGTAATCAACCAGGAATTCTACCGGCGTGATCTGCCGGCGGCAACCAGGGGCACAACCACACTGCGCCTAAGCGGCCTGCCCGCGGGGGATTACGCGCTTGAAGTGTTTCAGGTCGGGTATCGCGTCAACGACGCCTATGCGGTCTACCGGGACCTCGGCGCTCCCGCGCAACTCACGCGCGAGCAGGTCGCCTTGCTGAAAGCCCGAAGCGACGGCGCGCCGGTCGAACAGACCACCGTGACAATCGGGGCCGACGGGCGATTCCAGCACGAGTTTCCCTTGCGGGAGAACGACGTTTTCCTCGCGCGACTGCGACGCCGATAGACGATCCGCTCTGGGGTAAACGCGTTTTCTGATCGCCCATCTTTTTTGTCACGACCTGCGCGATCGCCCAGAGGATGTTTCACGTCCGGACCGTTTAGGCGCGGTTGCGCCTGCTCTTTAACCCAAACCTCGCGGCAATTCGGGTGCCGACGATAAGTCAGTTGCCATCGAACGAGTTGCGGGCTTTTTGTTACTGCGAGGTACCACGCTTTCGTTCCTTGCTGACACCAGAGGTTTACCGGATCGCAAAGAGCAGCGGCGCAAACTCATGCAAACACCGACGCCAGGTTAACCATTCGTGCGCGGTGCCTGGAGACTCGTAGTAGATGCTATTGATGCCGGCCTGCCCTAGAACCTTATGCAACTGCCTCACCCCGGAAAGAAGGTCGGGCGGTTCGGCTGTGCCGACGCCCAACCAGAGCAAGTGGACCCTCCGGTTGAATGCGTCGGCGTCAGCCATCACACCGTTGTTCATTTTCCGGAGATCATCCGGACCGCCCTCGAAGCCGCCGGCGCTGAACGTGCCGATGTAGGCAAACGCGTCGAGGTGGCCGAGCCCGATCTCCAACGCCTGCCCGCCGCCCATCGAAAGGCCGGCCAAGGCGCGGTGTTCGCGATCGGGAATCGTGCGGTAAGTGGCATCGATCATCGGAATGAGGTCGTTGAGCATCACCTCGGTAAACACCGCCAAATCCTGGCCGTAGTCCCAGTGCGCCGATTCTCCCGAGATGTGCCCATAACCATGCTCCATCACTATGAGCATGGGCTTCGCCTTTGCGTCGGCGATCAGGTTGTCCATGATCAAGCTAACGCGGCCCTGTCTCGACCAGCCGCGCTCATTTTCGCCCCGGCCATGCTGGAGATAGAGGACCGGGTAACGCCCGCTGCGGTCAGGGTCATAGCCCGGCGGGGTGTAGACGAAGATGCGCCGCCACTCGCCCGTGGTCTTCGCATGGTACCAACGTTCCCGTATCTCCCCATGGGGAACGTCCCCTGGAGCGGAAAAGTCCCCGCCCTCTTCCGGGATCTCGATGCCGCTGGTTTCCCGGCCGTACCCGAAGAATGTTTCGCTCGCCGGATCGTTGACCGGTACATTGTCGACCAACATCCAGTAGTAATGGAAGCCGGGGAACTGCGGGTCGGTCGTGGCGGTCCAGGCCCCGTTGGCATCGCGAACGGCGACATACGGTTTATCCAATTTGAATTGAATCTCGTGGGCATCCGGCGCCGAGACGCGAAAGATAACCCGCCGGTCGGGGAGAACCCGGGGATAGTCGGCCCCCGAGACGTTGGTGCTCGCAGGCGTTCCCGGCGGGTCGTCTTTGGCCCACGCGGAGGACGTTGCAAAGAACATGGCAAGAAGCGGCAGTCTCAAGAATGCGTTCACGGTATTACTTACCTCTTGGCCAGGACGCGGATCTTCACGTTGCGAAAGGAAACCTCGCTGCCGTGTTCCTGGAGCAGGATGTGGCCGTCCGCCCACTCGCCAAACCCGGGGATGTTGTGGAATTTGCTCGCGGCCACGCGCTCACGGAATTCCGGCGAGCCGCGCTCGAACTCAACGGTCTTGCGGCCGTTGAGCCAGAATTCGACGTGCCTGCCCTGCGAGAGGATGCGCGCGTGATTCCACTCACCCGGCGGAAAACATTTTTTGTCCTTGGGCGCCGGCATCAAATCATAGAGCGACCCCACCGTGCGGTCGCCATCACGTCCAAGTTTTGCGTCGGGATGGCGCGCGTCATCCAGGATTTGGAATTCCATGCCGATGGCCGAGCCGAAGACGGCCTCCTGGCCGGTCTGCTTGTCGACTGGCGGCAGGTTCGGCTGGACGAAGATCTTGATGCCGCTGTTGCAGCCGGGCGTCATTTTGAAATCCACCACCAGTTCAAAATTGGCATAACGTTCCCGGGTGATGATATCGCCGCCACCGGCGGATTCCTCGCCGCCATTTTCATGAACGGTCAGCACTCCGTCACGAATCGTCCAGCCCTGGGCCGGGAAACTTTCCGACTTCGCGCTCCGCCAGCCAGCCGTGGTTCGGCCGTCCCAGAGCAACTGCCAGCCAGCCGCCTGCTCCTGCAGCGAGAGCGTGTTGTGCGCGGTGGAGCCGGCTTCTCCGCCATTCGCCGCATGGGAGAGGCTGGCGATGGCAACGAGGCCCACGATGGTGGCGAGCACCAGGGCATGCCCGCTGATTCGGATGATTGGGAGGTTCATAAATATTTTTGGAATCATTTTAGACAGGGGCAGTGGCCGCAATGACCGCGCGCATTTCTGCGAGGACCCTGGCCACCTCCACGAACGGATCGTAGTTCTTTCGCCCCATCGCCAGGGTCTCGATTGGCAGATAGCCGCGATAGCCGCCCTGACGGATGATGGTGACGAGCTTCTTGAAGTCAGTGCGCGGCGCATTGGCCTCGCCGAACGGCGTCTCCTTGATTTGCCAGTTCACTGCGTAGGGCACCATCATCGCAATATCCGCATAGGGGTCGGATGTGAGGTATCTGCCGGTGTCCACCAGGGCGCCGCACCAATCGTGATCGACCCGTTGGAGCAGGCGGAGATGCTCTTCACCGGTGCTGAGGAAGTCCCCGTGATTCTGCACGGCAATGATCACCCCGAACTTCCTGCCGTGCTCCGCGCACTCGCGCAACGCCTCGGCCATCCACCCCTCGACCTCCGCGCGCGGCGCGTGGCCGGCGGCCTCCGGCCAATCCAGGAAGGGCGGCTGCGGCCCGGCAAAGAGCCGGATGGTGGGCGCCCCAAGCTTCGCGGCGACCTCGACCCATTGCTTCGCCAGCTGCACGCCCGCCGCCCGCACCGCCTGGTCCGCGGTGGCAAAATCATTGCGCACGCCCGTGCCGCTGATGGCCAGGCCCAGGTCGTGCGCGCGGCGTTTGATCCGATAGAGATAGCCGTCCTCGGGCGCCTGCGGATAACCCGGAAAGAAATATCCCGTGAGGTCCACAGCATCAATGTCGAGTTTCGCGCAAAAATCGCAGACCGCAAAGAGGTCAATGCCCTGGCTGGGATCCTTGAGGTGCGCATTCAGCAGCTCGGCAAAAGAATAGGCATTAAGCGTCGGCTTGAGCAACGCGCCGCCCGTGTGCTGGATCGGCGCAAAGGCGGCCGAGGCCCGGGCCAGGGGCACACCCGCCACGGCTGCGCAGGGAAGCAGCGTAGCGCCTTGGAGAAAGCGGCGCCGGGTGAGGAGGAGCGGTTGATGGGGTGCGTTCATGGACGTTCCGGCTCAGACCGTCGGCGCCCAGCCGGGTTCGTATTCGCGCGTCCACAGTTTGGCCGCCTCCGCGTCGCCGATGATATGGCCGTTGGCCGGATCAACCTGCAGGCTACGCCCGGTGCGCTGGGCGATGTTGCCGAGTTGACCCAGTGCGGTACTGCAATGGCCCTGCTCAATGGGCGCGTTGAGTTTCGCGTTGCCCCGGATGGCCTCAACGAAGTTCAGTGCGTGCTGATCGTTGAGCCCGGGGTCGGCGCTGTTGGCGAGGTTGGCCTTCTTGGTGGGATCCTCGCCGACCGTCATAAGCGGCTGGTTGTCGAGGTCATACACCGTATACGTGCCGCCGCCGTCGTAATCAATCGTCCCTCGACTGCCGTAGAAGACAATCCCATTGGCCTTGTAACCGGGAGCGCCATAGGTGCTGCACGAGCGGCCAAACCACGAGATGCCGCGGCCGGGCCCATATTCGAGCTGGATCTCCTGCGTGTCCGGCGCCTCCCAGTCGTCGAGGCCCACATCATGCCAGCGCCCGCCAAACGAGCTGACCTTGGTCGGGAACGTCACTCCCATGGCCCAGCGGGCCACGTCGAGCAGATGCACCCCGTTATTGAGGGCCTCGCCCGTGCCCCAGCGCCAGAACCAGTGCCAGTTGTAGGGATGGACATTGTCACGATAAGCCGTGCGCGGGGCCGGGCCCTGCCACAAATCCCAGTCCAGCTCGGCAGGCGGCGCGATGACCTTGCCGAAACCGATGGGCGGCCGCCGGCGGGAATAGAAACACTGGGCCAGGAAGAGGTGGCCGATCTTCCCCTCGTGGATCTGGCGAACCATCCACTGGACGTTGGCGATGGAACGGCGCTGGCTGCCCATTTGCACCAGGCGCTTATACTTGTCCGCGACTTCGACGAGGATTTCGCCCTCGCGGGGATTGTGACTGCACGGTTTTTCCACATAAACGTGCTTGCCGGCTTTGGCGGCCAGAATCGCCATCGGCGCGTGCCAGTGATCCGGCGTCGTGACGAGTAGCGCGTCCACGTCCCGGTCTTCAAGCACGCGCCGGAAGTCCGTCTCCATCTTCGGCGCCTTGCCCTGGGCTTGTTCGGCCACAGCCACCGCCGGGCCGAGCGAGCGCCGATCGACGTCAATCACGTATTTGAACTCGACGCCCGGCAGCGCAGCAAACTTGTTGATGAGCTCGATACCCCGGCCGCTGCCGCCCGGGGCGCCGGTGCGCACGCCCGCGACGGCGAGCACCACCTTGTTGCCGGCCGACTCTGCTGCCCGCAGCGCACTGCGCGGCAGCAGGGCGACGGCGGCGCCGGCGGTCAGGGACGACGCGACAAATTGGCGACGGGATATTGGGTGGTTCATGGGGTGAATCTAGTTTCTTGATACCAGTGGGTTTCTCAAATGGACGGGGGTGCTCAATTCGTGAGGCTTTTCAGGTAGGCCATGGTCTGCGGCACCTGGGTGGCAGTATTTGGACTCTCGTCCTCGATGTAGTAATGCTGCACGCCAGCTCGCTTGGCGGCCTTCAGGATCGCCGGCAGATCGAGCTGGCCGGTGCCCAGCGCGACGTCGTTCTCGACGGCGGTCTTGCCGCTAAAGTCACCGATCACCCCGCGCCGGAGGTCTTTCAGGTGCATCAACTTGAAACGCGGGCCATATTTCTCAAGCAGTTGGGCGGGATCTGCGCCCGGAAACTGCGCCCACAGGATGTCCAGCTCGAAACTGACATCCTGCGGATTGGTCTCGGCCATGAGCACGTCGAACAGCGTGCCCGCACCGTGCGGCGCGAATTCGTAGCCGTGGTTATGGTAACAGAAAGTCAGACCCTGCTCGCCCAGTTGTTTGCCGATCCGATTGAACTCCGCCGCTGTCTTGTCGGCGAGCTCAAGCGTGAAAGGCTGCCGGTTGGGCAGCCACGCCACGCGCACAAATCTGGCGCCGAGCGTTGCCGCATCTTTCGCGACTTCGGCGGTCTTGTTCAGTGCATCGTCGAAACTCACACCGTACGATGAGCAGACCATACCTCGCGCATCCAGCAACTGGCGAATCTCCGCCGCCGTCCGGCCGAACAAATTGGAGAACTCCAGGTCGGTGATGCCGAGAGCCTTGATCCTGTCGAGCGTGCCGGGGATGTCGCGCTTGAACTCTTCGCGGTAGGTGTAGGAAACCATGCCCGGAACTTGCGGAAACAACGGCCCGGCCTGGACGCGACTGCCCAGGCTCAAGGTGGCGGCGATCAGGATGAGTGATTTGATGGGGCGGTTCTTTTGGTTCATAAATCTGGTCGATTCTCGCGGGTCAGCAATCGGGAACGGTTCACGGACATTCTCCCAAGGCAGGTGCTATTTCCAGCCTCCCTTTGGACGGACGCAAGCCAGCGAAGGCGGTGGGCGCCTTTTTCTCGGCTGTGGTTGGGCGCGGTTGCGGGGGCCAACACCATCGAGCCGGACTCACGTAGTAGGACGAGGTATACCTCGGAGATATTCAAACCAGATGGTGGGACGGGTCACTTGTCCGCCGTAGCTTCATGCGAAGGCTGGATCCTCAACCCGCCGTTCCACCAGGCTTGGAAAAATGGCGCGTGAGGGATAACGCGCCCCACCTCACGCGGCCAGCGCGTGGCAGAACCGTTCGAGCTGTCGGCCAGAGATCGCCGGGCTGTGCTGCAGATCCCAGATGGTCTCCGGTTCCCAGAGGCTGCTGCGCAAAGGTTCGAGAAAACGCAGGGGCAGATCCGGTTCGGTGATCTGCTGCAGAATCGCCAGCGTCTGCCGCGAGGCCGGCAGCCCCAGCCACTCCAGGAGACCGAAGATGCCGCCGCGCTCATGGACCGCATTGATTTCCGCCCAGCGCCCCGCCGGGGTGCCGCGCAACGACTGATGGGCCGCAAGAAAGGGGGCAAGGGCGGGGGTTTCGATGAGGTCGGCCGCGACCTCCGGGCAGCGGGCCAGCACCTGCAGGGCGGCGATGCGGCCGACCCGGAACCGGCCCAGAAACGCGCGTTCAGCGGCCGGGACGTACTCCAGGTATTTCACCCAGGCGTTGAGACTGATGGCGGACGCCGCCGAGGCCAGCGACTCTTCGCTGGCATCGCCTTCGCGCCAGGTGTTCCCAGCCTGGCGCTCGAACCGGACCTCCGGCCAGGGACTGGCGCGGCGGAGCACGCCGTCGTGCGCCCAGACGAGGGAAACCGGCGGAGGAACTTCGGACCGAGGACGGGTATTCATGCGCGCCATCATACCCGGTGATTGGGACATTGCTTGTCCCAGGCATGGAATCCTGCTGCGATTGCATGCATGGCCTTCCGCGCTTCCCTCTCCCGGCCGCCGCTCGAGCGCATGCTGCGCATCCACGAAGAGCTGCGCCGCGACGCCCTCGTCAACTGCACCAAGCTCGTGAAACAGCTGGAGGTCTGCCGCAAGACCGTGGGGCGGGACATCGCATTCATGCGGGACCGGCTGGATCTGCCGATCGAGTATGATCCGCGGATCCAGGCCTACCGTTACACCCAGCCGGTGAATGCGTTCCCGACGGTCAACGTGACCGAGGGCGAGCTCTTGGCGCTGCTGGTGGCCCGCCGCGCCCTGGAGCAATACCGGGGCACCCCGTTTCATCGCCAGTTGGAGGTCGCCTTTGAAAAGCTGGCGGGGGGTCTGAGAGACCGGATTTCCTTTTCGCCCGTCGATGAACTGCGGGCGGTGTCGTTCAAGAACATCGGCCTGGGCAAAACCGATCTCACAGTTTTCAATGCGCTGAGCAGCGCGGTCCTCCGCCAGACCGCCGTGGAGTTCGATTACCGCAAGCCAGGCGAGGGCGGCTCCGGGCGCCGTCGCGTGCAGCCCTACCATCTGGCGCATCGGGAAAACCTCTGGTATCTGGTCGGCTTTGATGTCGAACGAGCAGCGTTGCGGACCTTCGCCGTGCCCCGCATCAGCAACGTGGCCGCGGGCAAGGGCGCCTTTGTCCGGCCGGAGAGTTTTTCACCGGAGAAGTTTTTTGCCAGTGCGCTGGGCGTGCTGGGCGGGGAAGGCAACTACCTGGTCGTGATCCGGTTCACTCCCGCGGTGGCAGACCAGGTGCGCGAACGCGAATGGCATGAGTCCCAGGAGATGCGCGACCTGCCGTCCGGCGGGCTGGAGGTGCGCATGCAGCTGGGGGCCCTCGCGGAGGTCGAGCGATGGGTGCTGGGGTGGGGCGCCTCGGCCGAGGTGCTCGGGCCGGCAGAGTTGAGAAAGCGGATTTGTCTAGCCGCCGAATCTTTGGCCGCAACGTACCGGATGGCTCCGAAAGTCCGGGCGCAGATTCCGTCCGTCGCTCCGCCATCCCTGACTTCCCGGCGCCATTGATCTGGATGGCGGGTCTCCAGTGAGGTCATCCCTGAGCGCGAGCGAGACCGCCGGAACCGCCAAGGCGACCTCCCTCCCAGCTTGTCCACTTATTCAAAATGGATATACTCCGGATGCCAAATCACGATTGATCTCTTTTGAGCCAGACCTTTGCAGTGGAACCGTGATCATCTTTTGAGAAACATGAACCGTTCGGTGAATGACGTAGAAAACCCGCTTGTGGGCGATCTTCCCTCTGCCATCCCCCTCCGCCGGGCCTTCCGCCGTCGCCAAGCCTATGGCGGACAGGACGGAGGACAGGTTGCGCGCACCT
>Ga0182011_10001685_pt1 | contig 19219 bp, 16 predicted proteins | sample 711E1DmetaG_FD_120481 | JGI IMG/M metagenome (GOLD analysis project Ga0182011, IMG submission 120481) | Permafrost microbial communities from Stordalen Mire, Sweden - 711E1D metaG | ecosystem: Environmental > Terrestrial > Soil > Wetlands > Permafrost | place: Sweden: Stordalen | collected... | reverse complement strand
GGGCGGCGTGGAGCCGCTGAAATTGCCCGGTGCGCAGTGACGTTTCCAGAGAGCATGGGCATGGGAAAATCGGGGACCGAAAGAACGGCGGGGAAATGGGTAATTTGCCAGCGAGGAAGCCCTTGGAATTCCAGCAACCGGATGTTTTGCTTTCGCACATTGCCGGCCTTGAGGCGAGCAAATTTCGTTGGAATTGGCGATCCGCCGTCTGGAGGCGGCGGGTGAAATGTCGCCGCTCCCAACGGCGGTGCGACCCATTCGCATTAGGGTCACGGGGAATATCCCGACGCCGGGAAGTGGAAGAAAAACTCGTCGAAGCGGGATGGAGGAGTATTTCCGAATTTAAGAAAACGGACGCCTTCGATCACCACCGAGCAAAAAACCCGGAAATCACTCGGCCCTACCAGGCTCCGCCAAAATGGCGCAGCCATTTTGTTTAGCAGAGTGGAGGACGAAGTCCGACACTCTGCTAGCCCGCGCCAACCTCTTCCAACCGGCCGAGCAGCCGCAGCAGGCCGTCGAGAATCGTCAGCGGGTACGGCGGGCAGCCGGGAATGAACAGGTCCACCGGCACGACCGCGGCGGCTCCATTCGCGACCTGCGGATGACCCACAAACGGCCCGCCCGCAATGGCGCAGGCGCCGACGGCGATGACGATCTTGGGCGCCGGCACGGCCGCGTAGGTCTTTTCCAACGCCAGCCGCATGTGGGCCGAAACGGGTCCCGTGATCAGCAGGCCGTCGGCGTGCCGCGGCGAGGCGACGAACTGGACGCCGAAGCGGTGGAGGTCCCAGCCAATCGTGCCGAGCACGTTGGTGTCCGCTTCGCAGGCATTGCAGCCACCCGCGCTCACCTGGCGCAGACGCAGGGAGCGGCCAAAAAGGCGCCGGAGCTTCTCGTCCAGAGCCGCCGCCAGGCGGACTTCCTCCTCGCCGCGTGGGCCCAGCACCAGATCCTCCCGCCGTTTCGCCGCCATCCGGTGATCGCCCGTCTGCGTGATCGCGCCGACCGGGCACGCCTCGACACAGGCGGCGCAGAAGATGCAACGGCCCAAATCGAGCGCGACTGCGGCGCCGGCTGCAGCCTCAGACTTTTCCGCCAAAGCTCCAGCGACCGCAGAAGCCTTGGCCATGGAGTGGAGCCGGGTGATCGCCTGCGTCGGGCACACCGGCACGCACGCCTGGCAGCCGTCGGCACACTTGGTGGAGTCCACCCGCAGCGCACCCCCGTGCCGGTCCGGCAGGGCCGGCGCCGGACCCGCGGGATAGGCCATGGTCTGGCAGCCATGCCGCAGGCGATGGGTGAGTGTGTCGAGGGCGAACATGGCGGAGCGGGCGCGGCTCAAAGATCGAAGCCGCAATAGGAGAGGTTGAAGCTCTTGTTGCAGAGCGGAAAATCCGAGATGGCCTGGCCGCGCAGGGCAAGCGCCAGACCGGTCCAGTTGTGGAACGACGGGTCGACGATCTTGTACCGGCGGATGCGACCGGCCGCGTCGGTCAACACCGCATGGCACGTCTCGCCGCGCCAGCCTTCGACCAGCGCCACCGCCAGCGTCTCGCCCGCCAGGGGTCCGATTTCGTCCCGGATCGCCCCGTCCGGCGGGCCGGCGAGTTGCTCGGTGAGGAAGCGCCCCGAACGCTGCAGTTCCAGCCAGCGGACCCGGGCGCGCGCGAGTATGTCGCCGTCGGGCCAGACCGCCACGGGCATCTGCGCAAACCGGTGCCAGCCGGCCGGGTGATCATAGCGCACATCGCGCACCAGGCCGCAGGCGCGTGCGGGCGGGCCCACCAGGCCCAGGTCCGCCGCCTGCGCATCCGTCAGGGCACCCGTGCCTTCGAACCGCGCCCGCACGGACGCCGCGTCCCACAGCCAAGTTGCCGCCACCTCCACCTCCGCCAGGGCGGCACCGAGCCGCTCCGCCAGACGCGCCCCCCGTTCCGGCTCCAGATCATGGCGGCACCCGCCAGGGCGAACCAACCCGCGGCCAAACCGGTTGCCGCACAGCAACGCGGTGAGGTTGAGAAAGTCGCCGCGGATCTTCCCGCACGCCGCTGCGGTCGGCAAAAAGGCGACGTCGCCCGCCAGCGCGCCGATGTCGCCGGAATGATTGGCCAACCGCTCCAGTTCGAGTGCCACGGCCCGCAGCCACTGGGCCCGCAGCGGAGCTTCCGCCCCGGCCAGTGCCTCGAGCGCGAGCGCGTGGGCGGTGGCATGGGCGATGGTCGAATCCCCGGCGACCGTCTCCATCTGGCTGAGGGTCGCGCGATGCGGTCCGCCCACCAGCGCCTCCTCCACCCCGCGGTGCTGGTAGCCCAGCGCGATTTCCAGATGCAGCACCTCCTCGCCCGCGCATTGGAAGCGAAAATGGCCCGGCTCGATGATGCCGGCGTGCACCGGCCCGACCGCCACTTCATGGACTTCACGGCCCTCGACCCGGAAAAACGATCTCTCCGCCGGTCCCGCCCCGTCCGGCTGGCCCGGCACACGCCGCACCGGTTTCAGCCACGGATGCCCGGCGGGCACGAGGCCGTGCTGCTCCCACAATTCGCGCTCGAACAAATGCGCCTGCGCGCAACGCACCGTGAGCGCTGGATAGCGGTCGTCCGCCGCGAAGGGCAGGCCGGTCAGCGGCCGGACGATGGTGCTCCGGGCGACGCCGAGCGTGTTGTCCGAATCAAAAGCCAGCACCGCCACGATCCGCGTCTCCTTGCCTTCGGACACCCCGAACCAGGCCACGAGCCGCCCGCCGCGGGCGATCTCCGCCGCCGTGGTCTCGACCAGCGCCTCGACCGGCCACTCCGGCACGTCCGCCCAGGGCAGGGCGGACGCGTTGCCGAGCACGGCAAATTCCCGCGGCGTATTCATGGTGTTGGGAGAAGGGCCTGGACCGCCGCGGTCCACGTCTCTTGCAGGACGGACGGAGTCGCCAACCCGAGCCAGAGCGAAGCGCCCAACAGCGCCAGGGGCGGCAGCACGGTGCCGGCCGTTTCCCGGAGCCGGGGGCCGGTCGCCCGCGCGGCCGGGCGCGGACGGCCATCCACGATGGCAAAGACCAGCCGGGTCAGGCCGAAGAAGGCGAACAGGAGGCAGCCGAGGAAACCCGCCGCCACGGCGGCGTGCCCGGTGGCGAACGCGGTGCGGACAATCCGCAGCTCGCTGAAAAAGGGGCCGAACGGCGGGCAGGCCGTGACGGCCAGCAGGCCCGTCACGAAGATCCGCGCCGACACCGGCGTCCGGATCGCCATCCCGGCGACTTCGTCGACCGTGCGCGCGCCCGCGGCCCGCCGGATGTTGCCCGCGCTGAGGAACAGCGCCCCCTTGGTCAGGCTGTTGTTCCAGACGTGGAAGAGCGCAGCCCACAAACCAGCGCCGCCCAGCGCCGCCCCGATGCTGAGAATGCCCATGTGCTCCACGCTCGAATAGGCCAGCATGCGTTTGAAGTCCCGCGTCACCAGCAGGAAGAGCGCGGCCACCAGCATCGAGAATATCCCGATGGCCAGCAGCGTGTGGTCGGCCATCGCGCCTTCCCCGGCGGCATTGATCACCGCGCGCACGCGCAGAATCGCCGTGAACGCCACCGTGGTCACGCCGCCCGCGAGCATCGCGCCGACGATGCCGGGCGCCTCGCCGTAGGCGTCGGGCTTCCACGTGTGCATCGGCGCCAGCCCCATTTTCGTCCCATAGCCGACCAGCAGCAGCACCCACGCGGTCAGCACCCAGGGGTGTGACAAGCTGGAGCCTTGGGCCGTCAGGCCGGCAAACGTCAGGTCGCCGCCGCCACCGCCCTGCAGCGAGGCGTACCCCAAACAGAAAGACCCCAGCAGCGACAACGCGATACCCGTGCCGCCGACCAGCAGGTATTTCCACGTCGCCTCGAAGGCGCGGGCCGTGCCGTTGAAGTGTAGCAGCGGCACGGCGGCGAGCGTGACGCCCTCCGTCGCAATCCAGAGCAAACCCAGATGCCGGGCCTGGTGTCCCGCGCTCAACAGCCCCAGCATCGCCAGCAGCGAAGCCACAAAAACTCGGTTGCGCCGCTCCGTCCGCAGCCCGAGATAGGACACGGCGTACGCCGCGCAGACGAGGAACAACAACGACACCGCCGGCAACACCGCCCGCGCGAGCGGATCGAAGCCCAGCCACGTGCCCGGCGTCACCGCCGGCGGGTCCACCAACAGCCAGAACGCGAGCCCGACATGGATGAGACCGATAAACGGCAACAGCCAGGGCCGCGTGCGATCACGCGGCCACAGGGCCGCGAGACCCGCGCCCGCCAAAGGCACCACGATGAGTCCCAGTTCCCTCATTCGCGCAAGACGGTGAGTTTGCGGGTGTCCAGCGTGTCGAATTCACGCTGGATGCGATCCGCGATGATGCCGATGACGAACACCCCCACCGTCAGGTCGAGCAGGATGCCCGCCTCGACGACGAGCGGCATCGATCGGATGAGCAACAGGCCGAACAGGTAGATGCCGTTTTCCAGGATGAGGTAACCGCAGACCTGCGAGATCGCCTTGGCCCGGCCGATCAGCAGCAGAAACCCGGCCACGACGGTGGCGAACGATCCCGGCACCAACAGCGCCCCGGTGTGTTCCGGGAGCAACGGCAACAACCCGGCCAGAGCCACCGCGCCGATGGTAGCCGCGGCGCCCAGCAGCAGCGACGGGATGTAGTCGAGGAGGGGCTCGACCTCGCGGTCGATGTTCGCCGCCCGCAGCGCGCGCCGCAGCAAGGCGGGGATCACCACCCCTTTCACCGCCACCGTGCCAGCCGCCACCAGCACGACCAGCAGGTGGACCTGCCGCTCGATCAGCAGCGGCAGCACCCCCAGCACCATGCCCTGCACCGCCGCCGTGCGGATCAACGAGGGCAGCCGGGCGCTCGCTAGCGCGATCAGGTTCAGGCCCATCGCCAGACCGACGAGAAGATTCAACGCGCCGCTCACCGGGCGCCTCCCTTCCAGGCCGCCAGCAGCGCGAACAGGCAAAGCAGGAACGCGGTGGTCAACAGCAGCGGCACGCGCCGGAAGGCAAACCGCGCCAGCAGCGATTCCACGAGGCCCACGCCGACCGCCAGCACCACCACGGCGCCCGCCAGCACGCCCGCCGCGGCGAACGGGGACAACTCGCCGATCGGCAGCGTCGCCTCGGCCAGCAGCACCGCGAAGACCAGGAGCTTCAACGCCGCCCCGTGCAGGATCACCGCCAGCGGCGGACCGCTGTGATCCAGCACCATCACCTCATGGATCATCGTCAGCTCCAGATGCGTGTTCGGGTCGTCGAACGGCACGCGGCAGTTCTCGGCCAGGAGCACGGCGAAAAGGCCCGCCGCCAGCAGGGCGGAGCCCGCCCCCGCCGCGGGCGTGAGCATCGAGGCCAGCGAGACGCTCCCGCTCTGCACGCCGAGTGTCAGCAGCGCCGTGATGATCGCCGCCTCGGCCAGCACCGCGTAGCTCACCTCCCGCGCCGCACCCATGCCTTCGAAGGCGGACCCGGTGTCAAGCGCAGCGCAGGCCGTGCCGAAACGCGCCAGCGCCAGGAGATAGACAAACAAGAGCGCATCGCCGCGGAAGGCCACCACCGCCCCGCTCGATCCCACTGGCAGCAGGAGCGCCGCACCCACCAGCGCCACCCACGCTACCGCCGGGGCCGCCACATGGCCGGGCGACACCGCCGTGCTCAGCACGACGCCTTTCCGCCAGAGCTTGGCCAGGTCGTAATAGAGCTGCATCACAGGCGGCCCGCGGCGGCCCGCCACCCAGGCCTTCACCTTGTTGATCAGGCCGGGCACCAGCGGCGCGAGCAACAGCCACGCCGCCAAACGCACCAGCACTTCCGCCGCCGCCATCATCGCCCACCTCCCGCCAGCACCAGCAGCGCCACCCCCAGCAAGCCCACCACCACGTAAAGAATGTACGCCTGCAGCCGGCCGTGCTGCAGCCGCCGCGCCACTCCCGCCACCACCATCACCCCCGCTGCCGCCGGCTGGACCACACGCTCCAATACCGTCTCCGGTGTGTGCTCCGCGTAACTCGCCGCCGTGGGAAACGGACCCTCCGGCAAACTCGCGTGACGCTCTGGGCGCAGAATCCAGGCAAACCAGCCGGTGATGATGCCCGCAAACGAACCGGCCGTGTATTGCATGCGCGCCGTGGGCGCCGCATACCCGCAGTCCCACGTGCCGGCGCGGACGAAACCGTTCCGCCGCACTCGCCGCCAGAGCAACAGCGCGGCCACCGCAGCTGTCACCGCCAGGATCACATGACATACGCCCAGCGTCACCAACGGCGCGGGCGAAGCCAGTCCCGCCCACGCGGGTTGCCAGGCCGCCGCGGCATGGGCCACCGCCGGCCAGAACAGGGCCGGCGCCAGCCCGATCGCCACGCAGGCCGCGCCCAAGGCTACCATGGGCAGCCGCATGAATCGCCCGCTCTCGTGCGCCTGCGCGGCCGCCGCCGTGCGCGGAAGACCGAGAAACACGACCCCGCAGACCTTGACAAAGCATGCCAGCGCCAGCGCGCCGGTTATAGCGAGCAAAATGGCTGCCGGCACCGCCGCCCATGTTGCCGGTCCGCGTCCGGACGTCGCATCAAAGAGGCCGAGAAAGACGAGCCATTCGCTGACAAACCCGTTGAGCGGCGGCAGCCCGGCAATGGCCGCGGCACCTAGTGTAAAGCAGCCCGCCGTCCAAGGCATCGCCCGCCACAAGCCGCCCAGCCGGCTCATCTCCCGCGTACCGGTGGCGTGCAACACGGACCCGGCCCCGAGGAACAGAAGCGCCTTGAAGAGGCCGTGGTTCCACACATGCAGCAACCCGCCCGCGAAGGCCAGGCGTCCCCAGGCCGCGTCCCCGTGCGCCGCGGCCACCAGGGCAAAACCGAGCCCGAGCAGAATGATGCCGATGTTTTCCACGCTGTGGTAGGCCAGCAGGCGCTTGAGGTCGTGCTGGGCGAGCGCAAACGCCACGCCAAGCATGGCGCTGACCGCGCCCAGCGCCGCCACCGTCCACCCCGCCGCCGCCGGCACCGGCAGCCACCCACTGAACCGCATCAGCCCATAGATGCCCATCTTGATGGCCACCCCCGAGAGGATCGCGGAAACATGGCTGGGAGCGCTGGCGTGGGCCGACGGCAGCCAGATGTGCAGTGGAAACACGCCTGCTTTCAGGCCGAAACCGACCAACGCCAGCCAGAAAAGCGGTGCCAGGTCCGTCCGCTCCCGCAGTGGTCCGAGGTCCCAGCCGCCCGTGCGCGCCGCCAGCAGGGCGAAGAAAGCGAACAGACAGAGCGTGCCGGCATGCGAAGCCGCCAGGTAGAGCCAGCCCGCCGCCCGCACCGCCGGCCGTTGGCGCTCCCGCGTGATGAGAAAATACGCGCACACCGTGAACAATTCCCACGCGAAGAGGAACTGCAGACCGTTGGCCGACAGAAGCACCAGCGCCATGCCCAGAAGCAATCCGTTCCACCACGCCCGCCCGGTGCGGGCCGAGTGCGGATGAGCGGCGTCCGGCCAGTACTCCCACGCGTAGAGCGCACCCGCGCCGCCAAGCACGGCCACGAGGACCAGGAAGAATGCGCTCAGCGCGTCGAGTTGCAGCTTCACCGGCTCACCGCCGACGCGCACCGCCGTCTGCCAGACCCATGGCTCGCCGGCCGCCAACACCCAGACCGCCGCCCCCAGCGCCGCCACCGCTCCTCCGACCGTGGCCGCGAGGGAGGCTCGTGGGAAACGCCAGGCGCCGGCGATCCCCCAGGCCAGGCCGGCCGCGGCCACCAGCAAAAGCGTTCCGGGGGTCATGGCCCGCTCTCCCCGCCGGAGGCCGGCGCCGCCTCGGCGGCGGCCACCGTCGCCAGGATCTCTGCGTCGGACGCGGCTTCCAACACGAGCCGGCGCAGAGGACCGCGCGTGAGGGCAGTGCTCAACTGCGCCAGCAATTCCAGGTGCGCCCGGGGCGACGGGGCGAGAAAGAACAGCAACCGAGTCACCGGCACGCCGTCCGCGGGTGGATCCGCCAGCGGCAGCGGATCGCGCAGGAACAGCAGCGCAAGGATCCCGGAGTCCTTGCCCAGCGCGACCGGCGCGCGCAGGTGCGGCAGCGCCAGCCCGCCGCCCACTGGAGCCCAGGTGACGCCGCCGGCCGCATGCACGCGCTGCACCAGCACCTGGCGCACGGCCGGCGTGGCCCCGGGCAAAGCCGTCACGATGCGTTCGATCACCGACGGCAGCTCCGCGACCGGCACGTCCCGCCAGATCCCACCGGTGCGCAACAGGGGTTCCAGGTGGCGGCCGGGGCGCAGAGCCGTCCGTTCCGGCGCGAGGAAACCGGCGCGGGCGGCCAGTCCACGATCCCCGGCCCACGCCACCACCTGCGCCCGGTCGAAGAGCAGGCGCCCGCGGTCGTGCACGCACGGCAGCCCTTCGTTGCGAATCCAGCCGTCGACGACCCGCTCGTCGACTCCAAACGATTCCGCCAATTGGACGACGTTTAGATACACGGCGGGTGTGATTGCGCCGCGTCAGCCACCGGCATGGCGCCGCTCCGCCGGGACGCCTGCGGGTGGGTTTCCGCGCGGGACAAAAGGCGCCTGCACCGTTGGCTCCGATTGTTCACAATTTGCGTTCGCTACCGCGTTCGTCCCCACTTGAAGGGGAGTTCAGGACTTTGTCGACATGTTCAATGGCCGTCGCCAGCTCCTGCCGGGCCGCGGCCAGTTTCTGACGCTCCGCGAAAAGCGGATCGGAGGACGGCTCGCCTGCGGGGTTACCCCCGAGGCGATGGCGAAGGCCATGGCCAGTGGCAGCGCCACGATGCCGACGGTAACGCCGGCAGTGAGATCGGCAGTGAAATCCTGTCGCGTGTAGGTCCGCAGCGTGTCGACCAGCCGCGGTCGGAAGGGAATGGCAAAACGCATCTCGTAGTATCTCGTAATGTCGTCAGCGCGGTGGCGCCGGCGGATGAAAAAAACGGCGCTCCATCGTGCCGGATGCCTATCCGCCGTGCAACGGAATTGTTATTCAAATCAACCTTAATCATTGCCTGTTAGATTCTTCCGTGGCGGTGATCGTGACCTTCTCCGGCTAACCCGCGGAGCCCGCGACCCGTTGGCGAGGTCACCCGACCCCGCGCCAGGTGAGCGCGTGGCAGAGGGCCACGCCGGCGGCGTCGGCTTCGTCGGCCGCGAGCACCGCGCCGTGGCCCAGCAACCCCATGACGGTGCGCTGCATCTGCTGTTTGCTGGCGCGCCCCACCCCCACGACCGCCTGCTTCACCCGCAGAGGCGCGTATTCGAAAATCGGTCGGTCGCGCAGGGCGGCCGCTGCGATCGCCGCACCCCGCGCTGCACCCAGGATCTGGGCCGTCCGGAAATTCTGCACGTAGATGGTCTGTTCCAGCGCGACGTGGCGCACCTCGAAATCGTCGAGAAACCTGCTCACCGCCCGGTGAATCTCGGCCAGCGCCACTGCCATGGAATGCCGGGCCGGGACGCTGACCGTGACCGCCCGCAACAACACCGCCGGACGCGCAGGCGAGAACTCGATCAGCGCCAGGCCCGTGCCCCGCAGGCTCGGGTCAATCCCGAGCACCCGGCCCGAAAATGCCGGCCGACACAGTTCCGGGGCGTCGGGCCACGCCCGCGGCCCCAATCGGCCCTCGAGCTTGGCTTTCCAAAGTTGTCTGGTGGACATCCGTGCCATCGCTGGAACCACGGAATACACGGAACCACCGGAAATGAAACGAATATCCTGCGCTCTTCTCCAGCCAGAGCACATCGGTCGATTGGCGGTGGATCGAAAGTGGCATGGGTCATTCCGCGCTCTTGGCGACGTTGACGCGGATAATAACCGGATGGGCCCGGAACTTCAGTGGCCGGCCGCCTGGCCCATCCGCGTCGCGACCGCGCGCGCGGCGGCCAGACAATCGGAGAGCGAGATGCCCGTGCGAAAGTGGCCCGCGAGAAACAGACCGGGATGCGCGCGCTCAAACGTCTCCATCGCCGCCGCGAACCCGTTGAACGCGACGGTGTACTTCGGGATGGCCTGCGGCCACCGGTTGAATTGCCGGAACACCGGCTCGCCCCGCGCCCCGATCAACTGCGCCAGTTCGGCCCGCACCGTTTGTTCGATCTCGGCGTCCGGCAGCGCCGCCAGCTCGGGCTGGCGGCCACCCACAAACGTCGTGAGCAACACCCGGCCGTCCGGCGCGCGGCCGGGAAACAGCGTCGACGAGAAAAGTGTGCCGAGGATCCGCCGGTGTTCCTTCGCCGGGACCAGCATGCCGAACCCGTCGAGCGGGTGCGCCACCGCGCCGCGCTCGTATCCGAGCGCCAGGCTGACGACGGCGGAGTACGGCATCGGCGCGAGCGCGGCGAGCGGCTTCACACCGGCGACCTCCAGCCGCGCGAGCGCCGGCGCCGACGTGCACAGGAGCACCTGGTCGAAATCCGCCGCGACCGCGCCGCCCGGGCCCCGCGTGTGCACCCGCCAGGTCGCGCCGCGCTCCAACGCGACCACCTCGGTGTTCGGTTGAAAAGAACCGCCCAGCCGGCGGGCCAGGGCATCGGGCAGCACCTGCAAACCACTGCGGAACGAAACCAACCGCGACGGAGTCCGGTCCCCCGCCTTGCGTTTGGCCCGCAACAGCGCGATCGAACCCTTCACGAGCGAGCCATGGTTCTGCTCCAGCCGCCAGAGCCGCGGCAGCGCGTGGCGTACGCATAGGTCCTCCGGCGCGCAGGCGTAGACGCCGCCGATGAACGGGTTGACCGCGTAGTCGAGAAACTCCTGACCCACCCGACGCCGGGCGAATGAGTCGAGCGTCTCGTCGGGGTTGGTGCGGTTCTGCGGCACGAAAGGCTCCCACAGCACGCGCAGTTTGCCACGGAAATTGAAGATTGGCGTGAAAACCGCCCCGAGCGGCCCGCCGGGCAGCGCGTGCGGCCGGCCGCCGCGCACGATGAAACGTTTCGCCGCCACCGGGTTGGCGGGCAGGAATTCGCCGTCGAGGCCCAGCTCGGAGAACAGCGCATCGCATGACCGGTCGCGCAGCAGCAGCGTGTTGGGACCCGCCTCGACCAGCCAGCCGTCGCGGCGTTGTGTGCGGATGGCGCCGCCGGGCTCGCCGCGCGCCTCGAACACCGTCACCGCCTGGCCCGCCTTGGTGAGTTCGAATGCTGCGGTGAGACCGGTGATGCCGGAGCCAACGACGGCGATGCGCTTCATGGATGGGAAGAATGGCGAAGTGCGGCCGGCGGGCCGCCACGACAGGAATGGTCGCGAACGTTATGGAGCGCCCGGCGGCTTGGCCAGCTCAGGATTGCACCGCATCAACCAAAGGAATTCGCCAATTCACGCGAATCGCTGCAAATCCTGGAGGGGCGCGCTCCGTCGTGCCCGGATGGTTGACTAAGGCGCCGACGGCGCGGCACGGTGCCGCCGCCATCCAACGCGCCCGAGCGGGCGGAATCCGCCATCGGACATTCGTAACGTAATACGTTACAAACTGCATCGCGACGAACAGACGGTCTTCACCGGTGGAGTCCGCCCAAAGCGATTTGTCACGGAATACGTTACAAACAGCATCGACTCGAACGGGAGGTTCTAACTGGTGAAGCCCGTCCAGCGAAAGGGATGTCGCCGCGGCAACCCGACGGGGCCTCATTCGCTGTCGGTCCTTCGGCGGAGCTGGCCGCAGGCCGCCTCGATGTCCCGGCCGCGCGGGCGACGGAAATGGGCCACCACCCGGCGCGCCCGCAGCTCCCTCATGAACGCGTCCGCCGCCTCCGCGGATGACGCGCGGTAGGTCCGCCCGGACAGGCTGGCTCCCGTCGGATTGTAATGAAGCAGGTTGACGTGCATCCGCCGGCCCGCCAGCAGCGCGGCCAGCTGCCGCGCCTGCGCCGGCGAGTCGTTCACTCCGTCGAGGAGGCAGTATTGGATCGAGACCGGCCGGTCGTTGTGCCCGGCTTGAAAGCGATCAGCGGCCGCGAGAATCTCGTCCACCCCAAACCGTCGGCCTGACGGCACGAGGGCCGCGCGCGTGGCGTCGTCCGGGGCGTGGAGGGAGACGGCGAGGTTGATGGGCAGACCCGCCGCGCTCAGGGCATCGATCCCCGGCACGATGCCAACCGTCGACACGGTGATCTGCCGCCACCCGAGCGTCCCCCCGTCGCCGCCGGCGATGCGGCGCACGGCGTCGAGCACGGAGTCCAGATTCAACAGCGGCTCGCCCATGCCCATGAACACCACCGTCTGCAGCCGCCGGCCCATGGCTTGGGCCTCGCCGCGCAGGTGCAGATACTGCTCCACCACTTCTCCCGCCGTCAGATTGCGCTCCCAGCCGGTTTGCGCCGTCGCGCAAAAGTCGCAGGCCATCGCGCATCCCACCTGGGAGGAGAGGCAACCGGACACCCGGTCCTCCTGGTAGGCCGGCATGACCACCGACTCGACGGTCCGCCCATCGGCCAGCCGGAGCAACAGCTTGATGGTGCCGTCCTCGGCCACCCGGCGCACGGTGACACGCGAGGCCATCGGGACGCATTCGGTCCCCAAGCGATCGCGCAGACCGCCTGGCAATTTCAGCGTCGTCCACTCCACGACCCCCACATGGGCATAATAATGACGCAGGATCCGTCGGGCATGGGAGGTCTTGAAGCCCCAGGCCGCCAGCCGCTGTTCCAGCTCCACGACGTCGTAATCCGAGAGCGATTTCATTGGGGAATTCCTGTCACGGCCGTGAACTCGCCCCGTTCCACGCGGAAAATCTCCCAGCGTCCGAGCGCGGCATCATCGGGCAGGCTGGTGCCCGTGGCGATGATTTGCAGCTCTGGGTCCAGCGCGGCCCAGAACCGGCGGCGCCGTTCCGGGTCGAGTTCGCCGAGCACATCGTCGGCCAGCAGCACCGGCCGCACGCCCGACTGTTCCTGGAAGAAAACCACCTGCGCCAGCCGCAGCGCGAGCACCAGGCTGCGCTGCTGGCCCTCGGAGGCGACCTCGCGCGCCGGTCGGCCATCGAGCGTGAATTCCAGGTCGTCGCGGTGCGGCCCGCGCTGCGTCGTTTTCAGCAGCTCGTCGCGCGTCCGGCTCTCCGCCAGGGCCCGGGCCAGCGCCGCCTCCCCCGCCTCGGCGATGTTGGGCGCATAAGTGAGGTCGGCTCGTTCCGCCGCCGCCGCGATCCGCGCGTAGGCCGTGCGCAGGTGGGCAGCCAGCGTCAGGAGGCCCGCCGCCCGCCGCTCGGCCAGTCGGGCGCCCGCGGGCACCAACTGGGCGTCGAACGCCGCCAGCGCCGATTCAAGCGGGCTGCGCGCTGCGCCGGTGCCGGCGCGCACCGTCTTCAAAAGATGGTTCCGGGCCGCGAGGGCACGGTAGTACGTCTGGAGCGCGCCGAGGTAGACCCCGTCCATCGCCGCCAGCGTGTAGTCGAGCCAGCGGCGTCGCAGCGCGGGTGCCCCGCCTACCAGCAGCTCGTCCGGCGACGAAAACACCACCGTCGGGAACCGGCCCACGTAGTCCGCCAGCCGCGCGACGCGCTCCTGGTCGCACCAGACCTCCTTGCCGGTGGCGCCGAGTTTGATCGTCACGGTGGTCTCGCCGAACCGTTCGTGTTCCAGTTCGCAAGCGACGGCGGCCCCGGTCTGCCCGTGCGCGATCAGCAGGCGCGGCTCGGTCGCGCGAAAAGAACGCAGCGCGGTGAGGAAGCCCGCCGCCTCGAGCAGGTTGGTCTTCCCCTGCCCGTTTCCACCGACCAGGAACTGCTGCCGCCCGTGACAGACCAGGCTCGCGAGGGCGAGATTACGCCAGTGCTGGACGGTGATTTTGCGCAGATGCACGGGAGGTGACCCCGGACTACAGGGAACCCGCCGGGAAAAAACGAGCCTGATTCCGCGACGGACCCGGGGGCGGCGAATTTCCTTCGCCCGCGCGCCGTATTTCATCCATAACCAACGCATGGCATTCGAGACCGAACTCGCGGACACGCTCTCCGCGCTCCAAGCCCTCTCCTCCATCCGGCCGCAGATTGACCGCGCCGGCGACCTGATCCTGCGCGCGCTCGCGGCCGGCCACAAGCTGCTCCTGTGCGGCAACGGCGGCAGCGCGGCCGAGGCACAACACTTCGCCACGGAGCTGGTCGGCCGCTACTTCAAGACCCGCCGTTCCCTGCCCGCGGTGGCGCTGACCGCCGACGGCACGCTGCTCTCGTGCATCGGCAACGATTTCGGATTCGACGAGGTGTTTGCCCGCCAGATCGAGGGCCTCGCGCAGCCCGGCGATCTCGTGGTCGTCTTCACCTCGAGCGGCAACTCCGCCAACATCGTGCGCGCCCTCGACGCCGCCCGGCGGCTCAAGCTCGAATCCATCGCGTTTCTCGGCCGCGGCGGCGGCCAGGCGAAGGGCCTGGCGACCTGCGACCTGACCGTCCCCGGCCCGAGCGGCCGCGCTGCGCAGGAAGCGCATTTGTTCCTGCTCCACCACTTCTGCGAGCGCATCGACGGGGAGTTCGCTGCGCGAGTTCCTTAGCACGCTTTCGCTTGCGGCGCATCGGTTCCTGATGCTTGGTAACACCCATATGAGCCAAGACCCGCCCGCTGAACAGGCCGTCATCAAGACCTCCTACGGTGAAATGACCGTGGCCTTCTGGCCCGACGTCGCGCCGAAGACCGTCGAGAATTTCAAGAAGCTCGCCCGCGAGGGCTTCTATGATGGCACCGCGTTTCACCGCGTGATCAAGGGCTTCATGATCCAGGGCGGCTGCCCCAACACCAAGGCCGGGGCGGGCGGCCCGCCCGGTACCGGCGGTCCCGGGTGGAAGATCAAGGCCGAGTTCAACGCCAAGCCCCACGTGCGCGGCGTCCTCTCGATGGCGCGCTCGGCGCATCCCGACTCGGCCGGCAGCCAGTTCTTCATCTGCCACGGCGACGCCCACTTTCTTGACCGGCAGTATACAGCCTTCGGCCAGGTCGTGCAGGGGCTCGACGTGCTCGACCGCATCGCCGGCGTGCCCTGCTCCAGCAACGGCAGCGAACGCAGCCAGCCGATCGACCGCATCGCGCTGGAAAGCGTCCGCCTCGTGCCGGCGACGTAGGAACCCGTCGGGCTCAACGCGGGGTCGAGCGTCGAGTGCCCGCCTCCGCCTCAGGCCAGCTTGGGTCCGCCTCCAGCGCAGGCTTGGCACACACGCCCCACCCGCTACAACCTTGGTGCATGAACCAAGCCGTCAACTATGCACCCGCGGCGGGCATCATGCTGGGACTGCTTTTTTTGGGAGGCAGCCTGCGCCTGCGCCGCAAACGCCGGCTGATCGACGATCTGCCCACCGCCAAGACGCAGGGCGTGTTCATCGGCCTGGTGGAATTGAAGGGCACGGCCGAAACGGAAACGCCGCTCACCGCGTTCCTCAGCGCCCAGCGCTGCGTGCATTTCGAGTACCGGGTCGAGGAGCATTGGTCCCGCACCGTGACGGAGACCTATACCGACAAGGACGGGAAGACCCAGACGCGTACCAAGCACGAGAGCGGCTGGACCACCGTGGCCCAGGGAGGGCAGCGGGAGGATTTCTACCTCAAGGACGACACCGGTGTGGTGCGGGTGCGGCCGGAGGGCGCGAAGCTCGAACCGGCGGGGTTCTTTGACGTCACCTGTAACCGCGGGGAGCCGCTCTACTACGAAAAAGGTCCGGCTCATGCTGTGGCCAACTCGGATCATCGCCGGCGCTTCATCGAAACCGGCATCCCACTGCACGCACCGCTGTACCTCGTCGGGCACGCGCGGGAACGCCAGGATGTCATCGCGCCCGAGATCGCCGCGGACAAGGAGGCGCCGATGTTCCTCATATCGACGCGCACCGAGGAAAAAGTGCGCGCCGGCCTGGGCCGGGGCATCTGGATCCTCGCGCTCCTCGGGGCGCTCGCCTTTCCCGCCGGGTTGGCCTGGCGCCACGGCGCGCTGCACCATCCGTGGGCCGAGACCTGGCCGCAATATGCCGGTCTCCTGGCCGCCTATGTGGCCCTCTCCGCCCTGGGCTGGGTGTGGATGGCTTTCAACAGCCTGATCGGGCTGCGCAACCGCGTGCGCCAGGCCTGGTCGCTCGTCGACGTGCAGCTCAAACGCCGACACGACCTCATCCCGCGGCTGGTTGAGACGGTGGCGGCGCTGCGCACCCATGAAGCCTCCACGCAAATAGCGGTCGCCCAGCTGCGCGGTCAGATGGAGGCCACGCCGCCGGGGGTGAGCGGCCCGGATTTTTCGGGCTGCGCTCCGACGCTGCGCGCGGTGGCCGAGGCCTATCCCAACCTCAAGACCGACGCTGCCTTCCTCGCCCTGCAACGGCAGCTGGTGGAAACCGAGCAGCGCATCGCCCTGGCGCGGTCGTACTTCAACGACATCGCCACCTACCTGAACACGCGGCGGGAGATCATCCCCGACCGCTGGATCGCCGCCCTCGGCGGCGTGCAGCCCCAGGCGCTGCTGGCCGCGGAGGATTTCGAACGCGCCGCCGTCGCGGTCAAGCTGGCGGACTGAAGGCGCGCGGCCCTCCTCCCGGGACTGAAAAGCCCGTTTTGCGGGGAAAGGTATGTCAACTATTAGTTGACATGTCCGCTGGGCGGCCCCGGCCGAGCGATCTCCCGCCAAGGGAGCGGCCGCCCCAAGAAAAGTCGAGGGTTGGGAAACCCGTTCCGACTCGCCATTGGGTGGCTAGCCGAGGACGAGGATGGTCGACGTCTGGTTGATGTGCCCGATGTAGGCTTCGCCGTACGTGCTGAATCCGATCGCCGGGACGCCTTGGAACAACGCGCCGTAGGCCGCGCACCGGCCCTGGTCCTTCAGCTCCAGCGTGCGCAGGATACAGTGGAAATTGACGACGGCACTGGCCTCCGTGATCGGCCCGAGGGCCCGGCGGGTATCCTCGATGATGTCGGTGGACTCGAGCACATGCAGTTCCGAACCTTCCGAGATGCGGCAATAGAAATCGACGGCCCCGCCTTCGAGACGCTGGGGACTGCGCACAAAGGGCTGGCCATCCACTACGAGGCCCAACGGATGCTTCATGAAGCGACTGGGGAGGTCGGCCACCGCCACGCCGAGCGCCGCGGCGTAGGCCCGGGCGGCCGGCTGGCCGTTGAATTGGAGTACCTGCCGGCGGGCCTCGTTCACCCGGGTCGCGGTGAGGGTTTGGGAAAGGACGCGAAAGCTCTGGGTTTTGACCAGGCGGAAGGGCACCGCCGCCTCGATGACGGCGAGAACCGCCGCATCCGTATAGGCCTGCGCCCCGGCAAACAGGTGAGTCCGTTTGAACTGCAGATCATCCCCGGCGGACCCGCCGACGATCGGCAAATTGGTCAGGTTGCCCAATTCGTCCATCACGGTCTCCTCCGCTCCGCTGAGACCGTCCGTCAGGATGATGCCAAACCGCTGCTCTGTGCGCCGCGCGGTGATGCTGTCGCCCCAACCCGCCACCAGTTCCTTGAAGCCAGCTCCCACCGCTGTCCGGGCGTCCGCACCCACCCCCGGCAACACGACCATCTGCACGCGTTTGATCAGTTCCGAGCCGAAGGCCATCGCCACGATGGAACGATCGAGCATGCGGCCGGAAACGATCTCGCCGGCCGTGCTGCATCCGAGCAACGGGACACCGGGAAAGGCGGCCGCCATGGCCGGGGCCAGTTGCAGCGGGTCGTAGATCGACGAGGCGAAATAGAGCACCAGACGCAGATCGTCGCCCTGGAGGTCCTGCGCGATGGATGCGACCGCGTGCGACAGATCGGAATCGGTGGAGAAGCTGGTCTTTGCTTTCATATCGGTGATGCCCCGAGGGGCAGATTAGTTGTCGTCCTGCCCCATGATTGCGGCAATGCAGTCACTCCGCGACAGGACGGTCTGCCTCATGGGGAACATAATCGGTTTGTCGGCGAAGAACTTGATGCCAGATCCCCCCAGGGGGGGCGAGTCACTTCGGTGGACACGGCGGCCCGCCCTCTACCGCTCGCACCCGTCCTTGGAGTACGCGCACGTCACTTCTTCGCCGCCAGCTGGTCGCGCCCGCCCTGATGCAGCACCAACCCGGTCACCCGGCCTGCGGCATCGCGCCGGAACGTGAGCTGTGCGTCCACCACCTTGTAGAAGAACTCGTCCTTCGCCGAGGCGTAGACGGGCAATCGGGCCTGGCCGGTCGCCTGCACGTAGAGCCGGCCGTCTTGCTCCGTCACGCCCAGCACGAACCCCGGCACAAGCGGGTAGTCGCCAGCGTATTCCCGCAAAACCTCGACCGGCAGGGCGACCTCGGCGGGAAGAACTGCTTCCCCGCGCGGCGCGCGCTGGTCGACGCCATTCTGATGCAGGATCAGCGCGGCGACCTGGCCGGCGGCGGCGCGTTCGAACGAAACCTCGGCCTCCACGCCCGCCACCTTGAAACGATCCACCGCGACCGGCTGCAGGAGAAGCTGCGATTGGCCCGTCGCCTGCACGAACAGATGCCCGTCGTTCGCCGTGACCGACATCACGAAGGTCGGCGCCAGGGAATATCGCCCCACGTAATCCTCTAGGCGGACGGCCGGAAGCGCCGCCGCCGCGGCCGGTGCTGCCGCCGCGATCTTTTCCTTGTCGCCCCGCAGCAGCCCGAAAGCGAGTGCGTCCATGCTCTGGCTGCAATTGGCCAGCACTACCACGCCCCGTTTGCCCTGCGGTTCGAAGCCGACAAAACTGTGATAGCCACCGGTGCCGCCATTGTGCCAGATGATCGGCGATTGGCCGGCCGTGAGATGCCAGCCGAGTCCGACGGAGCCGACGAGCCCCACCAGCGGCCTCTGCGGCTGCATCGTCGCCGTCAGCGATGCCGCCAGCGCGGTCTCACGCAGGCCAAGACAAGCTTGCACAAACAGGGCCATCTCACGCGCGGAAGAGCGCAGCGCCCCGGCGGGGGCCAAGGCGTCAAACGTCCAATTCGGCACCGGCTTTCCGTTGTCGTCGTGCCCGGGAGCAAGATTCCCCGGCGCGGGCGTGCCCTTCAGGCCCAGCGTGGTCTGCTCCAACCCGAGCGGCGTCAGCACGTGCCGGCGCAGGGCCTCGGCGTAGGACTGGCCCCAGGCGGCCGCGAGCGCCTGGCCCAGCACGCCGCCACCGTAGTTCGAATAGGCGTAGGGAGCCGGCGCCTGGACGCGGCCGGCGCTGTCAGCCAGCGCCGCGAGCAGGTCGGCCGACGTATAATCCGCGTACGGATCGCGCGGGTTGGC
>Ga0182011_10001684_pt1 | contig 19223 bp, 15 predicted proteins | sample 711E1DmetaG_FD_120481 | JGI IMG/M metagenome (GOLD analysis project Ga0182011, IMG submission 120481) | Permafrost microbial communities from Stordalen Mire, Sweden - 711E1D metaG | ecosystem: Environmental > Terrestrial > Soil > Wetlands > Permafrost | place: Sweden: Stordalen | collected... | reverse complement strand
CGACCCCGTGGTGGCGCGCCACCGCGAATTTGGCTTCCAGGCGGTGGTGCCCAAGCCGTACGAAATGTCCGTGCTCGCCGACGCGATCCAACGCGTGCTGGCCCCGAGAGCCGCGACGGCCGAGCCGAAGGTGACCTCCGCCTGACCGTCGGCCGCAGTGCTTTCCCCGCCGCTCGGCCGGAAAAAACCGTTGAGGTAGGGCGCGTTTTCCGCAACGCGCCGTCCGTGGCGGCGGATGAAGGACCCGGCCTTCGCCAGAAGCCTCGGCGGGCATCGTAATCCGCCGTATCCGTACGCGCGCGCCGCGCCAGCGCGACCGAGGTCGCTGGCCTACGCCGCCTGCTGTAGAAAGCCCGCTTGCGGGCAATCATCGGTCGCAAGCGACCTTCCTACGGCAGGAACCGCCTCAGCGGAACAGCAGGACGGGCACTTTGCAGCGCCGGATCATCGAGGTCGTCGTGCTGCCAATGATGAGCTGCCGGATGCGGCTATGCCCATAGGCGCCCATGATGAGCAGATTGATCCCCCGCCCCTCGACGTAGCCGCTGATTTCATTGTCGGGAACGCCGACCAGCATCTGGCAGACCGGCTCGTAGCCCGCGGCGCGCAGCACGCCCTCCGCCGTCCGCAGGTTCTGGAGCGCGTCCTCCTCCCCGGCTTGCGCCGCCACCGTCACCACGTGCAGTTCCAAGTCGCGGAACGCCGAGGAGGTGGCGAGGAACTCGAGCGCCTTCTGTCCGCTCTTGCTCCCGTCATAGGCGAAGAGAGCGCGCTCCACCGGCTTGAACGCCCGGGAGGTCACCAGACAGGGGCGGTGGCTCGCCCGCACCACCCGCTCCATCGTCGATCCCAGGTGCTCGGTCGCGAAATTGGCGTTTTCTCCGCGCTTCCCGAGCATGATCAGGTCGACGTGCTCCTCGAATTCGTGGAACGTATCCACCAGAAACCCCAGTTTGTGCGCGAACGTGACCTCCGCCGGCATCGTTTTTGCCGCAAAGTGCTTTCGCGCCTGTTCGAGGATCGCCTTGGCCCGCTCTTGTTCGAATTCCTGGAGTTTACCCAAGACGGCCTGGTAGGGCTGCACGCCGAGGCTGCCGCTGAGATCGGCCACCATGGGCACCTCGAACTGGCGCAGGTCGGACACGTACAGGATCTCGAGCGCCGCCCCGGTCCGCTGGGCCATCCAGGCCGCGTAATCGTAGCAGACAAAGGAATAGGCCGAACCGTCCGTGCAAACCAGGATCTTTTTCATCGCGGCATCCTCCGGAACAGGGGGTGAACGTTGGGCGGCCGGCCAGCGGGCCCGGCCGTCGGCACGGTGGCACGCCGGGCGCCCGCCGTCAAATCGTTGTGCCAGGGGGAATGACCGTGCCCTTGGGCACAACGAGCACGCCGTCGCGGATCAGGATGCCGTGGGGATAGTCGCCGTTGGGCTTGCCGGTCGGTGCCAGAGTGCAGCCGTCGCCGATGCGGGCATTCTTGTCGATGATGGCGACGCGGATCCGGCAGTTGAATCCCACCCCGACGTTGGGGAGCCCCTGGGAGGCGTTGTTCTTCACCTCCTCCTCGCTTTCGTAAAAATCGGCGCCCATCATGACCACGTCCTCCAGGAATGAACCCTCGCGGACGATGGAGCGGATTCCGATGACGCAATGCTTGAGGGTGGTGTTGGTGATGATCGAGCCGTCGCCGACGACCACGTGATCGATGAAGCACTTGTTGATCTTGGAGGCGGGCAGGAACCGTGCATGCGTGTAGATTGGCGTGGTGTGCGTGTAAAAGTTGAACGGGGGCAGCGGCTGGGCCAGCGCAAGGTTGGCGTCGAAGAAGGCGCGCACTGTCCCGATGTCCTCCCAATAGCCCTCGAACAAGTACGCAAACAGGCGGCGGCGGCCGAGGAGACTGGGAATGACCTCCTTGCCGAAATCGGTCATGTGGTTGTCGAGCGCGTCCTGCAGCACGTCGCGGCTGAAAAGATACATGCCCATCGAGGCGAGGCAGCGCTTTCCGGTCGCGGGGGTGGTCAGGCGGGCCGTCAGCGCGGGGCTGATGGTGAGACTTTCAATCACCGCGGGATCCTTGGGCTTTTCGGCGAACTGCAGGATCTCCAGGTTGTCGCTCACCCGCATCACGCCGAGGCTCTCCACCTGCGAGGTGGAAACCGGGAGGGCCGCCACCGTCACGTCCGCCTTGGTGGCGATGTGCTGCGCGATGACCGCGCGGAAATCCATGCGGTAGAGTTGGTCGCCCGCGAGGATGAGGAGGTAGTCGTGCGGGTGATTCCGGAAATGCACGAAATTGCGCCGCACGGCGTCGGCCGTGCCCTGATACCAGTCGGCGCTCTTTTCCGTCTGCTCCGCCGCCATGATATCCACGAACCCGCGGCCAAACGAATCGAATTGATAGGTGCTCTGCACATGCCGGTGCAGCGAGGCGGTGTTGAACTGCGTCAGCAGGAAGATCCGGTTGATCCCGGAGTTGAGACAGTTGCTGATCGGGATGTCGACCAGGCGGTATTTGCCCGCCAGCGGCACCGCCGGCTTGCACCGCTCCTTGGTCAAGGGATAGAGCCGGGTGCCCCGGCCGCCGCCCATGATGATCGCGAGTACGCTGGGATTGAAGTTCATGGCCAAAGGAGGAATGAAACCGGCCAAGCACCGGTTGCACCAAATCCCCGGGGCCCCACCCGGCCGCGCCCCGCGAAAGGCGGAGGCGGGGGGCGGATGCCCGGAGAACCGATGCTCGGTCAGGCGCTCAATTACCTTGCCCAGATTTTAGCACGCGCCTTAAAATCGCGAGCTAAAACAAGGCCATTTATGTGTGGAATCGTCGGATATGTCGGCAAACAGAAAGCCTCGGCCATCCTCCTCGAGGGCCTGAAGCGTTTGGAATACCGCGGCTACGACTCCGCCGGACTCGCTGTCGAACACAACCGCGCCTTTGAAGTGGTCAAGAAGGTGGGCCGCGTGGACAACCTCTCCCGTCTCGCCGCCCAACACCGGCTGACCGGAACCACGGGGATCAGCCACACCCGCTGGGCCACCCACGGCGGCGTCACCGACGCCAACGCCCATCCGCATGTGAGCAGCGACGGCCGGTTTGCGATCGTCCACAACGGGGTCATCGAGAACTACACCGGCATGAAGAAGTTCCTCGTCGGCAAGGGCTATACGTTCACGTCGGAAACCGATACCGAGGCACTCGTCAACCTCATCGCCTATCATTACCAGAAGGAGCCGGAGCGGGCGGACTCCAGCCGCTTCCTGGAAAGCGTGCGCAAAACGCTCCTGCACGTCGAGGGCACGTACGGCATCGTGGTCCTCTGCACCGAGCGTCCCGAGGAGATGGTCGCCGCGCGCAAGGGGTCGCCCCTCATCCTCGGAGTCGGAGACAACGAATTCCTGCTGGCGAGCGACGTCTCCGCGCTGGTCAGCCGCACCCAGAATGTTGTCTACCTCAAGGACGGCGAGGTGGTCCACATCACGCCGAAAAATTTCACGATCTCCACGCTCGACCAGGCCGACGTCTCGCCGGTCATTGACCGTGTCACCTGGGCGGTCGAGGACGCCGAGATCGGCCACTACGCGCATTTCATGGAGAAGGAGATCTTCGAACAGCCGACCGCCCTGGAGAACGCCATGCGCGGCCGCTTTTCCGAGGACCAGAGCACGGCCAACTTCGGCGGCCTCAACCTTACCGCGGCGGACTTCCGGCAGATCGATCGCCTGCAGTTCTGCGCCTGCGGCACGGCCTGGCACGCCTGCCTGGTGGCCGAGCACCTCATCGAGCGCTTTGCCCGCATGCCCGTGGAGGTGGATTACGCCTCGGAGTTTCGCTACCGCAACACGCCGCTGCACCGCAACACCCTGTTCTTCATCGTCAGCCAGTCGGGCGAGACGCTCGACACGCTGGCGGCCCAGCGCGAGGCGAAGCGCAAAGGCTATAAGGTGCTGGCCATTTGCAACGTGGTGGGTTCGACCATCGCGCGCGAGGCCGACGGCGGCATCTACCAGCACGCCGGACCGGAGATTGGCGTGGCCTCGACCAAGGCCTTCACCTCGCAACTCATGATTGCCGCCATGTTCGCCCTCTATGTCGGCCGCATGCGCGACATGAGCTTCAGCGGCGGCGTGCAGTACGTCCAGGCCCTCAAGCAGACACCGGACTTGGTGCGCAAGGTGCTCGAACAGGCACCGCACATCCGGGAGATTGCCAAACGCTACGCCCACAACCGGGATTTCCTGTTCCTCGGCCGCCTCTCGCTCTTCCCTATCGCACTCGAGGGCGCGTTGAAACTCAAGGAGATCTCCTACATCCATGCCGAGGGCTACCCGGCCGCGGAAATGAAGCACGGTCCGATCGCCCTGATCTGCGAAACCTGTCCGACCGTGTTCTTCGCCCCAAAGGGCGAGATCTTTCCCAAGGTCGTTTCGAGCATCCAGGAGATCAAAGCGCGCAAGGGAAAGACCATCGTCATCGCGACCGAAGGTTGCGAGTTCCCGGCCGGGCTGGCCGACGAGATCATTACGATCCCCGACTGCCACGAGGCGGTGCTGCCGATCGTGGCCGCGGTGCCCGTGCAATTGCTCAGCTATTACATCGCAGTGGAACTCGGGCGCGACGTCGACAAGCCGCGCAACCTCGCCAAGTCCGTCACGGTCGAGTGAGCCGGCGGCCCCCCCGGCGAACCTTCCTGCGGCGACCCTCGCCCGCCTGGAGCGGCGGGAGCCCTCGGGTGATGTCGCGAGGTTCGGCTCGACCGGCGGCATAAATGGCGCAGGGTGTCTCGCGTGAAGGCGATCCTGCGTTGGCCCGGACCCCATCGGCTTGTCCTGCTTTTGTCCATCACGCTCGCGCGAGCCGGCCAGGCGGCGCCGGGCCCAACGCTCCTGACGGAGACCCCGGGACCGGCGGACTTCATTCTGGCCTCCGGCGGCCAGGTCGCCGCCGTTTGGTGTGATCCCATGGCGGACAAAGCCGTCAAAAGAGCCGCGGGTGACCTGGCGGCCGACCTTGAGCGAGTCACCGGGCACCGGCCGGCGCTGGTGCGGGACGCCGCCCCGCCTCATGGGTTCGCTGTCCTGATCGGCGTGCTTGGCCACAGCCCGCTCATCGACGGATTGGCCAAAGCCGGCCGGCTCGACGTCCAAGACATGCGGGGCGCGTGGGAAAGTGGCATCCTGCAGGTCGTGGATCGCCCGGCCCCCGGCCTGGATCGCGCCTTGGTTATCGCCGGCAGCGACCGCCGCGGTGCGATCTATGGCATTTACACCTTGTCCGAGGCCATCGGCGTTTCCCCCTGGTATTGGTGGGCGGACGTGCCCGTGAAACCGCGTGCCGCCCTGGCCATTCGCGCGGGGGTGCACCGGCAGGGCCCGCCGTCGGTGAAGTATCGAGGCATTTTCCTCAACGACGAGGACTGGGGATTGCAGCCGTGGGCGGCCAAGACGTTCGAGCCCGGATTGGGTGACATCGGCCCCAAGACCTATGCCCGCATCTTCGAGCTGCTGCTGCGGCTCAAGGCCAACACGCTCTGGCCCGCGATGCACGCGTGCACCAAGGCATTCAACCTTTATCCGCCAAGCCGGCAGGTGGCCGACGATTACGGGATTGTCATGGGCTCATCGCACGCGGAGCCGATGCTGCGCAACAACGTCACCGAATGGACCGCGCCCCACGAAGACTACGACTATCTGAGAAACCGCGACGGCGTCCGCGCCTACTGGGAGCAGCGCGCGCGGGAGAACGGTCGCTTCGAGAACATCTATACGCTGGGCATGCGCGGGATCCACGATTCAGCGATCCAGGGGCCGACGACGGATGCCGAGCGGGTCCAAGTTTTGGAGCAGATCTTCGCCGACCAGCGCGCTCTCTTGGCCCAATACGTCAATCCTGACGTCTCGCAAGTGCCCCAGGCGTTCACGCCGTACAAGGAGGTGCTCGACATCTACCGCGCCGGACTGCGGGTGCCGGACGATGTGACCCTCGTCTGGCCCGACGACAACTTCGGGTACATCCGCCACGTCCCGACCGCCGACGAACAAAAACGCCGCGGCGGTTCCGGCGTCTATTATCATCTTTCCTATCTCGGCAGTCCGTTGTCGTACCTCTGGCTCGAAACCACGCCGCCCGCCCTGATCTGGGAGGAGATGAGCAAGGCGTACGATTATGGCGCCCGCACGATTTGGATCGCCAATGTCGGCGACTTGAAGCCGGCTGAAATCGGCACCGAGTTCTTCCTGCAGATGGCGTGGGACATCCACCGCTGGCGCCGCGACAACCTGCCCGGTTTCCTGGCCGAATGGGCCGCCCGCGAGTTCGGCCCCGCCCCCGCCGGCGAAATCGCCGCGATCCTGGGCCAGTATTACCAGCTCAACTTCCAACGGAAACCGGAACACCTGCAGTGGTGGTTGCGCGACGAGCCGCCGCGCCCGAGTCCGTTGGCGGAGGAGGAAGCGCGCCGCCGGCTTGAGGCGTTTGCCGTGTTGCGCGCCCAGGTCGATCGTCTGCGCCTCGCCGTGCCGGCTGCGACCAAGGACGCCTTTGATGAACTGGTGGCCTATCCCGTGCGAGGGTCCGCCCTGGCCAACGAGCGCTATTTCTGCGGCGAAATCTCCACGCTCCATCAGGGGGCCAACCAACCCGATGCGACTTCACTCGCCCGGCAGGCTCAGGCGGCCGACGCCCGGCTGAGAGAGGAGACGCGCATCTTCAACGAAGAGACCGCCGGCGGAAAATGGCGCGGCATCCTGGCGCTCGAGCCAGCCGACGGCCAGTGGCGCAGCATCCGCCTCGCGCCCTGGCAGCTGCCCAGATTCGCGGTCAGGCCTCCCCTCCCGGTCAGCGCCACGACGGCGTCCGCCACGCCACCGCCGGGCTTTGACGGTTTCGTGGAGACCGACGGAGTCGTCTCGATCGAGGCCGGTCATTGCACCGGCAAGGTAGATCGCCGCGATGTCGCCTGGGAGGTCGTGCCCGGACTCGGCCGCACCGGTCGCGCGGTGGCCGCTTTTCCCACGACCGCCGCGAGCCTCGAACCGATCGACCTCATCACGAACGCGCCGCGCCTCGATTACCGGGTGTGTTTCGCCTCGACGGGCGAATTCCCTCTTTATGTGGACCTGCTCCCCGTGCACCCGATCGGGTCCGGGACGAATCTGCGTTTTGCTGTGGCGCTCGACGAGGAGACTCCACAGGTCGTGACCGTCTCGTCGGAGGTCGGCTCGCGGACCTGGGCGCAGGGCGTGCTCAACGGCGTGCTCACCGCGTCGGCGCGCCTGCGCGTGCCCACCGGCGGCGGGCACGTGCTGCGGATCTTCATGGTCGATCCCGGCGTCGTGCTCGACAAACTGGTGGTCGATGCCGGCGGATTGGGGCCGAGCTACTTGGGCCCGCCCGAAACCCGCCGGACAAAATAGCCGCGCCAGGAAAACCCTGGGCCATGGCAGCGCAGGCCAGCGCCGCCCCCCGCTCAGTACATCCGGAGGCTGGTCAAGGTGAAGGCCGCCGGTCCCTGCTGTTCACGGGGATGAGTGAAGATGTAGAAGTACACCGGAACGCCGTCCTTCAGCCAGGAGAACCGGCCCTCCGCCTTCATCCCGTTCGACGTCTCCACGTGTACGAATCCCGGGCTGATGGTCAGCGTGACGCTCGTCGGCGCCGCCGCCGGGCCCTTCAGGTTGTTGTAGGATTCGCTGCCGTTCTGGGTGTTGACGAGGTAGCTGAAAGTCTCGGTATCCGAGTTCCGGCCGAAGTGGAACCAGACGTTCAGCTGGCGCCACATGTCCGCGTCCTTGACGGTGGTCAGGCCGATGACGTAGCCCGTCGTCTTCGCGGGATCGAAGGTCAGCTCGAGCCGGAGTGGTGCCGTCTCCATACCGGACGCCACCGTGAAAAGCGGGAGGCGCGACATGATGCCGGTCTTCGTCCAGCTGTTGCCCGCCGGCACCGTCACCTGGAGCCCGCCGGGGCCGATCCGGGCGAAGCGGTTGAAGTCTCCGCCCACGACCGCCACCGGTTCCCACGTCTGCCCCAATCCGGATTGGAAGGACTCATTGAGCAGGTAGTTGTGGGTCACTGCTGTTTGAGCGGTTTCCGCATACGTCACCGACGCGATCGCCGAGGTGTCGTATTTCTTGGCGGTACCATCCTTGAAATGGATGGTCATAGTCGTAGCCAATGCACAGGTCGCGGCCGCGGCCAGGATAAGAGCGGCAAGAAGGGTATGGCGGGGCGATTTCATGAGGTGGATCCTTGGGTTTCTGGGGCCGAGTTGATATCTTCTGAATGGGATAATAGACGGCACCGCCTGCGCGCCCGCAATCCCATAGTGTGCCGGCGGTGGCGCTACGAATCGACAGCCACGTGAGCGTGGTGTCCCCGCCGCGGTTGCTGCGGTGCGGCACCGCTCCCCTCACATGTTCTTGATCATCTCGGAGCCGAACTCGCTGCATTTGAGTTCGGTGGCACCGGGAATCATCCGGGCGAGATCGTAGGTTACCCGCTTCGCGGCGATGGTGGACTCCAGACTGCGGACGATGAGATCGGCAGCTTCGTTCCAACCGAGATACCGCAACATCATCTCGCCCGAGAGAATCACGGAGCCCGGGTTGACCTTGTCGAGGTTGGCGTATTTCGGCGCCGTGCCGTGCGTGGCCTCGAACACGGCGTGGCCGGTGACGTAGTTGATGTTGCCGCCCGGGGCGATGCCGATGCCGCCCACCTGCGCCGCCAGCGCGTCGGAAATGTAGTCGCCGTTGAGGTTGAGCGTGGCCACGACATCGTACTCCGCCGGACGCGTCAGGATCTGCTGCAGAAACGCGTCGGCGATGACATCCTTGATGAGCAGACCGGCGCCCGGTCGGCCCTCCGGAATGCGGCACCAGGGCCCGCCGTCGACCTCGACCGCGCCGTAAAACTCCCGGGCCACGCGGTAGCCCCAGTCGCGGAAGGCGCCCTCGGTGAACTTCATGATGTTGCCCTTGTGGACGAGCGTCACGTTCCGGCGCTTTTCGCGAATGGCATAGCTGATCGCACTGTGCACGAGCCGCTCCGTGCCGAGGTGGCTCACCGGCTTGAGGCCGAGGCCGACCTCGACCCCGACTTCCCGCGGCGGGGCGCCGATGGCCTCGAGCTGCGCCTGCCAGGCGCGGGTCTTCTCGACCGTGCCGAACCGGATCTTGGCGAAACCCTTGGGAAATTCCCGCGCGAAAATCTCGAGCAGCCGGGCCGCCTCGGGCGTGCCGGCGGCGAATTCAATGCCCGCGTAAATGTCCTCGGTGTTCTCCCGGAAGATCACCATGTCGACGAGTTCGGGGTGCTTCACCGGCGTCTCCATGCCCTTGAAGTAGCGCACGGGCCGCAGGCACACGAAGAGGTCGAGTTCCTGCCGCAAGGCGACATTGAGCGAACGGATCCCACCGCCGACCGGCGTGGTCAGCGGGCCCTTGATGCCGATGCGGTATTCGCGGAACGCCAGCAGGGTGTCCTCCGGCAGCCACGTCTGGAACTGGCTGAATGCTTTCTCCCCGGCATAGACCTCGAACCAGGAGATCCGGCGGCGGCCTTGGTAGGCCCGGTCCACCGCGGCGTCGAAGACCCGAACGGCGGCCCGCCAGATGTCCGGCCCGGTGCCGTCGCCCTCGATAAACGGCAGCACCGGGTTGTCGGGGACCTGCAGCCGGCCGCCGGCGAAAGTGATTTTGCCGCCCGCGGGAGGAGTGACGTTCGTATAGGACATTTTGGGATCGGGGTGAAAACAGAAGTCGGGGATGGTACGGGGGCAAATCGTCAGCCGCCGCGCGGCGAAAGTGGAGCAAGAGCGGAGCCACCCGCGGATGAGCGAACCGCCCCCACCCGCGCGCCCGTTCGATGTTGAGTCAAAGCCTCGAGCAGAATTTCGCCAGGCGGGCCACGCCCTTGGCGATCGTCTCGTCGCTGGTGGCGTAGCTCAGGCGAAGATAACCCTCCGCCCCGAATGGAGCGCCCGGCACCGCGGCGACCTTTTCCTGGTCGAGCAGCCGGGCGCAGAAGTCCTGCGAGCTGACGCCGAACTTCACGACGTTCGGGAAGAGGTAAAAGGCGCCCTGGGCGAGCAGACAGGACACGCCCGGGATCCGGTTGAGTTCGGCGTGGAGGAACCGGCGGCGCCGGTCGAACGCCTCGAGCATCTGGGCGAGCGAAGCGCGCGCCTGGTCCTTCTCCCGCAGCGCCGCGAGCGCCCCGTACTGGGCGAACGTGGTGGCGTTGGAGGTCATCTGGCTCTGCAGCTCGGCGCACGCTTTGGCAATCGGTGCCGGAGCCACCAGCGTGCCGAGGCGCCAGCCCGTCATCGAGTACGTCTTGCTGAAGCCCGAGACAATGATCGTGTGCGCCTCGACCTCCGGACTGAACGTCGCGGGGCTGCAGTGCCGCACGCCGTCGTAGACGAGGAACTCGTAGATCTCGTCCGACATCAGGTAAAGGTTGTGGCGCAGCACGATTTCGGCGATCGCCTCGAGTTCGGCCCGAGTATACACCGCGCCGGTCGGGTTCGACGGGTTGTTGAGGATGACGAGGCGGGTTTTGGGCGTGATGGCTCCCTCGAGTTGCGCCGGGGTGAGCCGGAAGCCGGTCGAATCGTCGGCCAGCACGAACTTCGGGACGGCGCCGGCGAGCTTCACCATCTCGGGATAGCTCACCCAGTAGGGCGCCGGAATGATCGCCTCATCGCCCGGACTGCACGTGGCCAGCACCGCCAAATAGCACGAGAACTTGCCGCCCGGGCTCACCACCACCTGGCCCGGCGCCACCTTGAGCCCGTAATCCGCGCCGTACCGCTCCGCGATCGCCGCCCGCAGTTCGTCGATGCCCGGGGTCGGAGCGTACTTCGTCTTGCCCGCCCGGAGCGCCGCCGCGCAGGCCTCCTTGATGAAATCGGGCGTGTCGAAATCTGGTTCGCCGGAGCCGAAATTGCAGACGTCCTCGCCCGCGGCCTTCAACGCCTTGGCCTTGGCGTCGACCGCGAGGGTTGGCGAGGGCGAGACGTGGCGAGCCCAAGTGGAGAGGGACAGCGGCGCGTTGTTCATGGGGAAAACAAAAACCGGCGACCACTAAAGGCGGGCTCCTCCCAAAAGCAAGCGCCGGGCACAGTCCATCCATGGCACTCCCAACGGAGCCGTCCCACCCAGGTTCCCGCCTTACCGCCGCCGGTTCCCGCGGGGCCGGGTTGAAGCTTTCGGCCGGGCCCGCCGCTCCTCGCGCCCGCTCCGGCGCACAGTCGCTGCGCCATCGTCGGCGACGCGCGCCGACAGCGCTTCCAGCGCCGCCCGCAGCAACTCGCCCGCGCTCACCTTCGTCCGGCGGGCGTGCCGAAACAGATCCCGCTTTTGCCCGGGTGCCAGCCGCACCGACACCTGCAGCTGTTCGCGCGGCGGCGCTTGGAAAGTCGCGAAATCAAAACCCTCCAGCGCGTGGCGCACCACGTCGCTCACGGATTTCAAGCCGAGTTGTCCACGGCAACGGTGGATCCGGTCGACGAGCGACCGTGGCAGTTCAAACGTGAGGGGCGTAGTGCCGAGCTGGTGGTGGGCGGCCATGCGGTGAAAAAGCGGACTGGGCAAGGATGAATGACTGATGGTCAGAAAGCGCACCTCACCGACGAGAGCAACGCAAAAAATCCGCGAGACGCGCAGCCGCAGCTGACCTCAGGTGCGGCCGAGCACGGCCGCCCGCACCGCGGCATAGGCTTCTGCCGGCGTCGCCACGAGCGCGACCGAATGATCGAGCAGATCCGGCGGAAACGTTCGATCGTGGTGGATCGCCACCATGGCAACACCGGCGGCGCGGGCACCCTCCAGATCCTGGTCGGAATCGCCCACGAACAGCACGGCTTCCGGCGCCAACCGCCACTGTTCGAGGATCCGCTGCAATCCCTCGGGATCCGGCTTGTGCGAAGTCAGATCATCGCCGCACACCATCGCCTCAAACACCCCCTCCAGCGCCACGGCGCGCAGCCGAACCTCGGTCGCGCTCCGTTCCCGCCCGGTCCATAGCCCCAGAAGCACCCCGGCCGCCCGCAGGTCCTCCACCAACTCCCGGGCACCGGGAAACAGCCGGGTCGTGTCCTCGTGTTCCGCCAGGAACTTCAGGTAGGCGGCCAACGCCTCCGCCACGTGGGTCTCGCCACCGAGCAGCCGGCGCACGCACGCCTCAGACGGTCCGCCCAGATTGGCCATGACCTCCCGGGCATCCGGCCGCGGGCGGTAGGGCGCTACGACCCGGGCCAAGCCTTTCAGCACGAGTGGCATGCTGTCGAGCAGCGTCCCGTCGAGGTCAAACACGACGCCACCAAAGGGGGACGCGCTTCGATTCATGGCGCCCCCAAGGGAACCAAGGCCGCCGGTGGGGGCAGCGCCTCCGCCAAGCCCGCCGCATCGAAGACGGCCGGCGGCAGGTGAAGGTTGAGCGCCGCCGCGATGACCGTGAACCGCGTCTTGTTGTGGCTGGTCTCATCGCGCAAATCGAACGCCTTCACGATCCATTGGTCTTCGATCTTTTTCACATCCAGCAGACTCACCGTCTTGACCGGCCGTCCGTTTGCCCCGATGAGCTCGGCTTGGACGAGTGCGCCATACTGGGTGTCGAGATAGACCCGGACACCGGTCATTTCCGGGCGCCGGGCCACGATATCTGGAGGGGGATAGAACAGAAACTGGTGCGCCGGGCGCCCGAGAATGCGTGCCAGACCTTCGTAGAAGAAGTCCGGCCAAAAGAGAAAGGGCATTTGGAGGTCGAACGCGGTCAGGTCTGTGTCGGCCACCGGATCGAACAGCGCTGTCACGTCGAGGCGCTCCGGCGCGCCGCCGTTGGCCGCCGTCCAACGCCACAACTCCGGGTGGGCGCCGCCTTGCACGAGCAATCGCACCTCGGGTCCGGCGCCGTCCGCCCGCACGCTAACCCGGAAGACCGGACCGGCAGCGTTGCGCGTGCCGCGGAGATGCCCGCGGCGCACCTGCTCCGGGCCGTGCCGCGGCATCACCCTGAGTTCAAACTCCAGGTAGTAGTCGCCCGCGATGCCACGCCCTCGGAATTCCTCCAGGATCTGCCGGCCCTGCTCCTGGTCAGGCTTGCCCAACTGCAGGTATTGCGGTGGCGGCTGGTAACGCGGCTGTGCGTTCGCGATTGGGTTCGCGCCGAAAAGGGTGGCCAACAGAAAACCGCCGGCGGTCCACCGCCGGCCCAAAACCCGCCGTCGCCAACGCACCGTCTCAGGGCGACTTGGGGGGCGTGCTGCCCGGCGTGGTGGTCTTCGCGGCATCGGGCGCAGCTGCGGTCGGGGCCGCCACCGCGGGAGCGGCGGCGGACGGCGCGGTCGAAGCCCGCGCAGGCGAGGCCGGAGCGACAATCGTCGGCAGGGCATTCTGGGAACCGGACACGTGCGTCCGCTGATAGACGTAGCCGAGATACAGAAGGAAGCTCAGCACGAAAAAGGCGACGGTCGCCTTGATGGTCAGGCCGCTCAGGACATTCGTGGTGTCGGGTCCAAACGCCGACTCCATCATACCCCCGCCCATGGCCGCCATGCCGCTGTCGGACTTCGCGCGTTGCGCCAGCACGACGAGGCCGAGGAAGACGGCGACGACGATGAGAATGACCGTGAAGATACTGATCAAAACCGAGATCATAAAGGGCGGATGACAACAGGCTCGACCGCGCATTGTCAACCTGAGTTCTGCGGCACCGGAAGTTCTGGCTCAAATCTCGTAGTCGGCCGGGGTGGTGCCTCGGCCGCCGAGCGGGCCGGGTTCGGTCGCCTTTTCCAGCGAGCGCCCGTAGAAAAGCCGGACATCGGCCTTGCGGGTTTGCAGCAGCTCGGTGGCCCGCACGAGCGCGCGCTTGGTGCTCATCGTGAGGTTGGCCTCGGTTGGGAAAACGTTGTCCAGGCCGATCTGCGCCAGCAACCCGCTGTTGCGCAACACGCGCATGACCTCCATGTTACACCCGCTGATCAGCAGGTGCCGGCCGTTCCGGCGGAGGTAGTCGGAGAGGTTTTCCATTGCCATGACGGTGGTGGCGTCCAGATGCCGGGCATTCTTCAGGCGCAGGATGAAGACCCGGATGTTGGCGTCGTCCGCGAGCCGTCGCACCTGTTCCTGAAACAGGTCGGCGGCGCCGAAATACAGGTCGCCCTCAACGTGAATGATGGAGATTTGCGGGTGCGCGCGTGCAGAAACGTCCGGCATCTCCGTGAGCTGGCCGCTCGCATTGAACGCATACTCCACCAGCGACGGCGTGCTCGTCTTCTGTAGGAAGAGCACCAGGGCGGCCCCAATTCCGATGTAAATGGCAGTGTCCAGTTTGAGGAACAAAGCGGCCAGGAGAGTCACGGTGAACACGGCCGCGTCGGACCGGGTCGATCGCAGAGCCACCCGGATCTGCGGCCAGTTGACCAGCCGGTACCCGACCCGCATCAGGTGCGCCGCGAGCGCCGCCACCGGGATGTAATTGAAAATGGGGGTGACGAACAGCAGGATCAACAGCACGACCACGCTGCTCAGCATGGACGACAGCTGCGAAGCCGCGCCGCTCTGATAGTTGACCGCCGAGCGGGTGAATGACGAGGACCCCGGCGGCAGGCCAAAGAGACCGACCGCCAGGTTGCCCGCCCCCATGCCGATCAGCTCCTGGTTCGGATCGAGGTTCTGACCGCTGCGGGCTGCCAGCGACTTGGTGATGGCGGTCGCCTCCAGCATGCCGATGATCGCGATCGCCACGACAGTGCCAAAAAGCTGCGGGAAAATCTCCGCCTGCTGGGCGAGCGAGGGCAGCCCCTTCAGAGTCGGCAGCATGGCGGAGAGCGCCCCCTCATCCCGCACCATGAGAAACGGCACCTCCGTCAGGCCGAAAATGTGATCCCGGGCGACGAGGTAGGAAAAAGCCCGCGCCAGCAGGCCGAGGAGGGTCAGCCCAATGAGCGCCTCGGGCCACGAGGCGCGGACCCGCCGGATGGCCGCAAAGAGCAGCAGGGTCAGCGCTCCGATCACGGTGGCCCACCAGGAGATCTGCACCGTGGCGATGGCATGGGCCACCTCGGCCACCACGGTGACAAACCCCTGCCCCGCCGGCACCCGGAAGCCCAGCAGGTTCGGCGATTGGCTGGCGATGAGCAACGTGCCGATAGCCGTAGTGTACCCAATGACGACCGAGCCCGAGATGAACTTCGTGACCTCCCCGAAATTGAGCAGACCGGCCAGAAACTGGACTGCGCCGATCAGGAACGCCAGATAGGCCGCGAGCAGCAGCGGCGGGAGCCCCAGATGGGCATTGGCCGCGACCGTCGCGGCGGTGATGAGGCAGACGGACGTGGTCGGCCCGAAAACGTGGTAGTGCGACGAAAAGAAGAACGCGCTGACGAAGCCACCGATCACCACCGAGAACACCACGCTCATCGGCGGCAGGCCCAGAATCAGGGCAAAACCGATCGCCTGGGGAATGGAGACGAGGGTGAGCGTTGCACCCGCGATCAGGTCCCCGCGCAGCTTGGTCGTGGAGTAGCCGCGGAGTTCCGCCAAGAACGGCAGCCGCAGACGAAACATTTTCGCCCGCAAGGCCTGGGCGTCTGACAGGGTCTCCCTGACGGTTTCCGCGACACTCATGCAGGCATGGGGCGCAAACTAAGCGCCCAAGCCGAGTTTTTCCAGAATGCGCTGCAGATCGTCGTTGCCCGCGTACTCGATCACGATCCGCCCGCGGCGGCGCGCATGATGCACCGAAACCCGCGCGCCGAGATGGGTGGTGAGGCGTTTTTCGATGTCCGCCACCGCCGCGGCGACCGCCGGCGGCACCGGGCGGCCCGACCGACGGCCCGTCCCGGCGGCGCGATGGCCCGCGGCGAGCTTCTCCACCAGCCGCACGCTCAACCCCTCTTCGATGATCCGGCGCGCCAGCGCGGACCGCCGCGCCGCATCTTCGAGACCGAGCAGGACCTTCGCATGGCCGACACTCAGCAGTCCCTTCGCCAAGAACCCCTGGATTTCCGCATCGAGGGTCAACAGGCGCAGGGAGTTGGCGACCGTGGCCCGGCCCTTCCCCACCCGCTCGGAGGTTTGTTCCTGGGTCAGGTCAAAATCCCGAATCAGGCTGGCATACCCGTAGGCCTCCTCGATCGGGTTCAGTCCTTCGCGCTGCAAGTTCTCAATCAGGGTCAGCGTGGCGGATGAGGCGTCGCTCGCCTCCAGGATCCGTGCCGGGATGGTCTTGAGCTTGAGCAGCTGGAACGCGCGCCAGCGGCGTTCACCGGCGATCAGTTGGAAACGGTCGCCCGCCTTGCGGACTACGATCGGCTGCAGCAGGCCCTCCGCCCGGATGCTGTCCGCCAGTTCGCTGAGCTGGTCCGCATTGATGTCCTTGCGGGGCTGAAACGGGCTGGGCTCGACCAGATGGACGGCGATCTCCTGGAAACCCGGCGCGGCTGGCGCGCCCACCGGCGGGTGGACGGCCGGAACCGGAGGATGGGCTTCAATCCGCGGCGCCGCCGTGGCGCCGCTCGCGATCAATGCCCCCAATCCCCGCCCGAGTCTGGATTTCGACGCTGCCATGGCCGCCTTCACTTTGGTTGCGGAATGAACAGCGTCTGGCCGACCTGGATCTTGGTCGGATCCGTGATCTTGTTGGCGTTGACGATGTCCTGCATCCGCGCGTTGTTTTTCTGTGCGATGCTCGAAAGCGTGTCACCGCGCTGTACGGTATAGCTGACGCCTTCCTTGGCGTAATTCTCGGTGAAGGCGGGCGGCGTCACGGGCGGCCGGGTGGCCATCCCACGCGCCAGGGCGTCAATCGCGGCCTGGGTCTCCCGCGCGAGCTTCTCCAGCTGCCCGCTGACCTGCTGAAGGGTTTCGTGCTTCTGTTCGTGCAGGGCGCCCTGCAGGGTGCGCTGGAGATCGGCGATCGCCTCGTTGAGCTGCGCCAACGTGACGTAAGTGGTGCCGGATTTGGCCCGCAGGTCGGTGTTTTCGCGCTCGAGCTGCTCGACGCGCAGGCTCAGATCGCCGACGCGCTGGCTGAGCAGGCGGACATCCTCGCGCAGGCTGGCGAGTTCAAAGGCCGGCGAGTTGACCGCGCCGGCGACTTGCGCGGCCAGCGGAACGGACGGCAAACAAAACGCGGCGGCAAAGCCGGCGATCCAGCAGAATCTAAAGCAGCGCGCCATGGCGCCAACATTGGGAGAAACGCCGGCAAAAACAAGCGAAGAGTCCGGTGGCCGTCCCTTCGCCGTCAACCTGCGGTTGAGGTCGGGCGCGTTTTCCGCAACGCGCCTCCATCCAGCGTCGTCCCGGGCGGCGGGACTTGCGATCGGTCATCCCCCTCCATCGCGCTTCCTACCCCGGCACACCAAACGGTTCACGACGGCGCGAGGAGAATTGCCACCACGAAACACACAAAACACACGAAAAAAAGAGATCGAGAACGCATCGATGATTCTGGAGGCCTCCTTGCGGCGAGATCGATTTCACTCGTGGCTTGGACCCGGAGACTCTGATTTCGTGTGTTTGGTCCACTATCTCTGAATATCCTGTTTTGTTGGGAGCATTCTGCGCAGGTGCTTTTGGAAACCACTAATCCACACTAATTGCCACTAATCAGACAATTAGTGTTCATTAGTGTCCATTAGTGGTTAGACCCTTCCGGTTCCCTTTGGTTGCGGCTCGGCCGCGCCGGACTATTTCGTGGTTCGATGGAATAGGCCCCTCAGCGCAATGGCCGGTCGCCGACGAGCTTCGACATCGGGCGCGACGAAAGCACCGTCCCCACCGCCACCGGAAAACCACGCAGAAACTCGGGGGCGGTGAGCATCCTCCCGCCCGGCCGCTGCAACCGGCGCAGGCGGAGAACGCCTCCGCCCGTGGCCACCAGCAAGCCCTCGCTGTCGGAACCGATGACGGTGCCCGGTTTTGCTGTGTTGTAGCCGGGGTCGCCGACCTCGGCTACCGCATCAGCCAAACCCAATTTCACCGGCGTGCCGTTGATCTCGACCGTGCAGCCCGGCCAGGGATGGAGTCCGTTTATGCGCGCAGCGAGCGCCGCGGCGGACGCGGCGAAATCGAGCCGCCCGTCGTCCTTGTTCAGCCGGCGGCAGTAGGTCGCCACGGTTTCGTCCTGCGCCTTGAACTCCAGCTCACCGCCCGCGAGTCGCGGCAGCGCGCGCGCCACCAGCGGCACACACGCCACCGACAGTTTCCTTTCGATCTCGACCGTGGTGTCCAGCGGTTCGATCAGCACGCGTTCGGCGTCCGCCACCGGGCCGGCATCCAGTTTCCGGACCACGCGCATCAGCGTCACGCCCGTGGCGCGCTCCCCGCAGGCCACTGCGGTTTGGATGGGAGAAGCCCCGCGATATCGCGGTAGGATCGACGCGTGCAGATTCAGCGTGCCGAGCTGCGGCACCGCGATCCAATCGTCGCGCAGGATATGGCCGTAGGCCAGGACAAGAGCCAGATCGGGTTCCTGCGCGGCAAACCAAGCACACTCTTCCAGCGTCAGTTTTTCCGGTTGCCGCACCGGCACCTTGTGCGCCAGTGCCCATCGTTTGATCGGGCCCGCCTCGACTTTCTGCCCGCGGCCCGCCGGTCGGTCCGGTTGGGTGTAAATGGCGCCGATTTGCACCGCGAGCCCGCCTCCGTCAGCCGGCGCCGCTGCGCACGCGGCGAGCCAGTCCAGCATCGGCAACGCGATGGGATCGGAACCCAGGAAAACGACTCGGAGCGGCGGAGGCATGGTGACGCTTGGGTGTTAGCAACGGGCAGGGTCCGGCCGCCTTCAACCCAAAACTATTGAACCCTGCGCCGGCCGGCCCGACCCGCGCCCTCCATCCCAAGCTCCAAAAGCTAGACCGAGTCCGCTTGGCTCGGACAAGGCGCTCCACCGCTGACAAGATCAATTCACACTACCAAACCGGCTCGAACCCCAAGAACCCGCTTGTGCCGGCACCACACCCAGAATCCCAACGCTACCCGTTCAGCGACCTCGACCCACGCCTGCTCTTCGACGGTCAGCGGTGCCTGCAGCGATTCGGCGATCGGCGCACACAACTCCTCGCGTTCCCCGGCGGGTAGCTCCCTGGCTGCGGCCGCGATTTATGCTACGGTCATCGGCATGATGCAACGTAGGTGGGCCGATTCCTGTTTCACCCTTCAGATTCCTGTTTTCGGCCGCTCTTGGCGGCGGCCTTCATCCACGGTCCCCAT
>Ga0182011_10001682_pt1 | contig 19241 bp, 18 predicted proteins | sample 711E1DmetaG_FD_120481 | JGI IMG/M metagenome (GOLD analysis project Ga0182011, IMG submission 120481) | Permafrost microbial communities from Stordalen Mire, Sweden - 711E1D metaG | ecosystem: Environmental > Terrestrial > Soil > Wetlands > Permafrost | place: Sweden: Stordalen | collected... | reverse complement strand
TCCCAGCATGAACTTGGGCTTACACCGGCACCAAGTCTTGTATAGAGTAGCTTGACATCCTCGGAGAGTATGCCCAACGAACGAAAATCAAGACGGCCCATAGCTTCTGCGGCTGTAGCTCCAATTGCCTGCATGGTACCGCCGAGAGAACGAAGAAAAGCAGAAACATCATTATCCCGATTAGTTATTTTTTTGTCATCTGCCATCGCCACCCATCCTACCGGGAAGAGAAAGGCACTGGCAACAATCAGCATATAGCCAAGGTCGATCTTCATCACGATCATTACCAAAAGGACGAATACTCCGATGGGCAGCAGAATCCGGGATAAATACTTTATCGTGTTTTGTTCATGAGAACGGGATGACAATGCATGATTTTTAGTTTCCCGGGGGGCTGTATTGTAAAGAAACCAGGCTCCGAATATTGTCGCCAGGATCGTGACCGCCGATATCGACACGATAAAAGCGACACTCACGCTGCCGATCATCATCGTCACCACGGACATGACGGTGACCAGCGCGGAAGTCAAAATTAAAGAGACATAAGCGTCAGCCCACTTTTTCAAAACGTCGATTTTTCTTTCATACAGGCTGCTGTAAGATTCTGAAAGGATATACGCTTCTCTGGAGAGGAAAGCGGAGATGTCCTCACCTGATGCCATGGCATTAGCAAGGCGCAATAAAAGCGCCTTGAGATCAGGTATCTTAATTTTCTCACCCACGATACGGCAGGCCTGAGAATAATCATGATTAAACATCTTCGCGACAAAATCAACCCTTCTAAAATACCGGGTTGCGATATACGGTAATTTAGCGGAATAATAGAAAAGGCCGCTCCTCGATATCCCCGAGGTTGATATAGCAGCCATATACGTCATCTGAGAAAAGAAATCGACGTCAGCCAGTTGATTATCATAAGCATCTTTGACTTTCTTCTTCTCATTGTCTTTAGCTTTTTGTTTTCGCCACAATTCCAGTAATCCCATTAGAAAAGCCCTTCTTGTTGTGCCTTGTTTAAAACATCCAGCACTTCGTAGAATCCCCTCACGCCTCTATCGATATGAATCTTTTTAAGAATAAGCGCCCGCCTTTCGAGCTCGGCATAAATTTTCTGTTTTTTATGCTCCGGAAAACCTAATTTAGGCGCAACTTTTTCTTCTAAAACGTAACTTGACATGTAACCGGTAAATTCAAAGGTGTCATTTTCCTGATTCCATTTAAAACTTTCAACAAACGAAAATGATTCCAGAGCCGCGTCGTAATTAACGATTTCCGAAATACCGGTGATGCGTCTCCCTTGTTTGCCGTTAGGTAATTTAACCTGGCTGGTCAGAATCACGACATTGAGATTATCCACATAGTTTTTCGGCACGAGAATCGGGTCGCCGGTGACACGCTGAATCAGTTTCTCGATCGATGCAGCGTGGAAAGTGGCCATTACGGAATGACCGGTCTGCATTGCCTGAAAGGCCACATTGCCTTCTTTACCTCTGATTTCACCGATCATTAGTTCGTCCGGTCTTTGACGTAAAGCTGCTTTGAGCAGGTCAAACATCGTAATTGCGCCGCTGGTATCATCCACCTTGCTTGATTGAACCACTTCCCGAATCCAGTTCTGATGGGGAACCTGCAATTCCGGTGTGTCTTCGATAGTGATGATCTTGGCAAGCGGAGGAATAAAGGTAGTTAACGCATTAAGTAAAGTGGTTTTGCCGGATGCGGTTTCTCCTGAAACAAAGCAGTTCATGCCGTTCCCGATGGCCAGTGAGAGATAAGCCAGCATCTGGTAATCGACTGTGCCTGATTCCAGAATCTCGAAAACAGATAACGGCACTTCGGCGAATTTACGAATACTGAAATTGGAACCTCTTTTTGATACTTCGCGACCGTAAACGATGTTAATCCGTGAGCCGTCAGGCAACGTCGCATCGGAAATCGGAGCCTTAAAAGTTACCGGTTTCTTGACCCGGTCACCTAACCAGAGCACGAACTCGTCAAGGTCATCCATGTTTAGAAAGTCAACGGTGCTGATCAGACTCTTAAATATTTTGTGCTCGATGAAAATTCGGCCCAGTCCGGAACAGCTGATATCTTCAATGTACGGGTCAACAATTAACGGGTCCATCGCACCCAGTCCCAGTTTATTTCGCACAAACAGATACCTGATTGCCTGTAATTCCCGTGAACTTGTCTTGAGCTTAATTACACCCTGGAGATTATTTTGAAAAAAACTGAAACTTTTGCTGACGATACTTGAATTGGAGCCGGCATCGACGGTGGTCACCAAATTCAGGTATTCAAGAAACTGTTTCTCGATATCTTCGTCGGGATCAACCTTTTTCAGTTTTTTCCCTAAATTGAGCAATTGTATCTCAATCTCCTTCATCAAAACATCGAGGTTTAAGCCGAAACTGGGTTCAATAGGAATATAATGATTTCTATCCTCACCGGGCAGGATATGGATAAATACCGCATTACGGTGCGCCGGGTAAATTATATTAGGCCGTTTATTATCTCCCATTTTACGGTTTAATTCAGAGACATATTCCGGTATCCCATACTCAGCGAATGGCATACGACTGAGGTATGCCAGCACGTGCGGATGTTCCTCGGTAACCTTCTTCAACCCTTCCGGAAGGTCTTTAAAAATATCCGCCTGAATGGTCTCGTTTTCCGCGTCCGTATTATTTTCTATCGAAAACGGTAATGTTGTAGTCGCCATAAAAACACCCTTTTATAATTTAGAACAATCCTTGCTGCTGCGCTTTAGCCAGGACTTCAAGCACTTCATAAAAGCCGGTAATTCCTTTAGTTTTGTGCAATTCTTCCAAAATATGTGCGCGCCGGTCGATCTCTTCGTATATTTTCCCTTTCTTGTTCGTGGGAATACCCAAACGCGGCGCGATTTTAAACTCCATGATGTAACTCGTCATATAACCGGTGAAATCGTACTTGTCCCGCGACTCATCATGATGAAATGCCTCGGCAATATTGAATGTCTGCGTCAGCGGATCCCATCCCACTATTTCGGCAATGCTGGTAATACGCCGTCCTACTTTGCCATTAGGCAGCCGAACCATACCCATCAGAACGGCGATATTGAGATTATCGATATAGGCTCGCGGCACGGAAATTGGTTCTCCTGTGATTCGTTGAATCAATTTTTCAATTGAAGCTGCATGAAACGTGGCCATACATGAGTGACCGGTCTGCATAGCCTGAAAAGCGATGTTCCCCTCTTTGCCTCTGATCTCGCCAATCAGTATTTCGTTGGGCCTTTGGCGTAAAGCAGCTCTGAGCAGGTCAAACATGGTTACCGATCCGCCGTCTTCCGCCTTGCCGGAACTGACCACTTCCCGGATCCAGTTCTGATGCGGAACCTGAAGTTCGGGTGTATCTTCAATAGTAATGATTTTGGAGAGCGGCGGAATAAAAGTAGTAACCGCGTTAAGTAAAGCTGTTTTGCCTGAGGCTGATTCGCCGGCGACAAAGACATTCATCCCGTTACTAATTGCCAGAGAGAGATAAGCCAGCATCTGATAATTGATCGTGCCGAAATCCACGATTTCAAAAATCGATAATGGCGTTTCGCTGAATTTACGGATACTGAAATTGGAGCCGCGTTTGGAAATATCACGCCCGTAAACAATGTTGATACGTGAACCGTCCGGCAATGTAGCATCGGCAATCGGATTTTTGTAAGTTACCGGCTTTTTGATGCGTTCCGCCAACTCGATGACAAACTCGTCCAGGTCTTCGAAAGTGGAGAAATTAATGGTGCTCTTCAAACTTTTAAATATTTTGTGCTCAATGAAAATATTCCCCATACCGGAACAGCTGATGTCTTCGATATAAGGATCAATGATGATCGGGTCGAGAATACCCATTTTCACCTTATCGCGGACAAATAGATACTTGATTCCTTCCAGTTCCTCAGCAGATACTTTCACATTGAGAACCGGTCCGTCATCTATTTTTTGTCTTAGAAGTCGTTTGATAAATTTCAGAAAAAAACTGGAACCGCCCGGATTGACCGTAGCCGTCACCTGGTCCAAATAAACCAGCAGTTGTTTTTCCCGATCAACGTCGGGGTTAATCCCGGGAATTTTTTCACTGATAGCAATGCAGGCATCTTCCACCTCTGCCAGTATTTTATCCAGTTGCAGAGTCGTTGTGGGCTCTATTTGAATGTAATTGTGTCTGAACCCGGAATCATCAAACAAAATATGAACAAAAATACCGTGCTGCTTGACGGGGTAGATAATATTCGGCGCCTTGTTATCACCCATTGCTCTGGTTAATTCTGCCGCATAATCCGGCACACCGATCTTTGATATTGGCAGCCACGTGAGATATTCAAAGAGACGCGGATTGGTCTCTGCCACTTCCCTCAAACCTTCGGGCAGCATTTCCCCGAGCTGTTCCCGGGTGCGCTCAAAATCTCGGGCATCGGCTTTTTTTTCTATTGAGAACGGTAATGTTATTGTCCCCATGGTTAACGCTTATACCTATAGTCAAGGTTGCAGCGTCCTCCTCATTTTTTATGTAATAATCCAGCCCTGGGAAAACCTGTTTTTCTTGAGTTTTATGCCTTAGCTCTGGAGAGCGGCATGATTTTCATCCCAACCTCAGGTTCTACTTCAAAAGTGACGATATTGCCCGTGGTCTGTGCAGCTCCTCTCACCTTGGCAACCTCGAGCGTTTTTACCAGCTTATCGCCGATTTTCTCAATTGTAAGCTTAAGATGCGCGTCACAGGCAGAACGCAAGCGGATTAAAATATCATTATTCACCGCATAAGTATGAATTACGTTGATAATGGTACGATTCTGGTCGCAGAACGTTTTACAGCGCTCAAAATAGCTAAGCAGTTCGCCGTCATTAGTATTCGAAACGATGGGAGTTAAAGAATCTAATATTATAAGTTGAAACGTGCTTCGCTTTGCAATGGTTTCCAGAATAGTATCGAATGTTTTACTGGCATTTAACTTAATTTCCGACGGCTTCATGGAATAAACCTTGATATTACCCAGAAGCATATAATCCAGAATACCTAATCCCAGACTGTCCATCTGTTTCACCAGGCTCTTGGCTGAATTCTCGGAAGTGAAGACTACCACTTTATAATTACTTTTCAGAGAACCCCATATCATTTGCTGACACACCACCGATTTACCGGCATCGGATTGACCTTCAATCAATGTAAGTGAACCAATCGGCAGACCGCCGCCCAATTTTTTATCGATCTCAGGGTGTCCGGTCGATATTATTTTCTTTTTTGTCTCTGTTTCTTCTATATTGGCCACGTGTATCAAACTCCTCGTGTCGTTGACTACTCGCTCGTTACCTGGGTTTGTGATTTGACACCATTCGGGGTTGATATTGTTATCCTGCAGGTTTCTCCGGAACCCACTGCGGGGTTGAGCATCACCGAAACGATCATTAGCTCGCCGGGATCCAGAACACCAGGATCAAAAATTTCAGGTGTTTCCCCTGATGTATATATGCCCTTTACAGTCCATTCATTATCTGCGGGGGGATAGGACGCCGTATAGGTCAGATAGCTGACGCTGCTATCCTGGTATTGCACAATGACATCCCATTTGGAAAAGGCGTTCAGATTAGTCTGCCCATCGTTCTTCACGGTTAAGTCAATAACACCTCCAGTGTAAGACAAGGGAGGCAGCGCCATAATATCAGTGCGGTTGATATTGCTCGATTGAGCTTCCATCTGTTTCCATGAATCGGCTACTTTGTTTTGCGATTGCATCGTGCTGATTGCCATCGTCACGGAACTAATGATGATAAGAGCCAGGGAAACAAGACTCACGAGTATCGTTTCCATGTTTAGTCCACTCCAAAGACCGTCTCATCAAAAATACCGTTCGGTATTATTACTTTCAATACATATGTAGCCGGCGAAGGTGATGACGCTAAATGAATTACTATTTTGTTTGTATCCGTTGGCCCCCATTGACTGGCGGTCCCTTCCAATTGATAGCTCCAATACGGTAATGGCGAAGTAGCGTTGCCGTAAGGGATCCGGGAAAAGTCCCCTTCCTGACCAAAAAAGATGTCACTGTTTTCTACAGTAATGATATTTGAAGCACCGATATTCTTCACCCATGCATCTACGGTCGTGCCATTATCATTAACCTGAATAATCCGGATATCACTTTTTATCCGTTCGTTCATATTATCAGAAGCGCTGGTTATCGCCGCGCCGCTGCGCTGTACTGCCGGGTAGATACCATTAAAAACGGCAAATGCCGCCACAATCCCGCCGATGATCAACATCACGGTAACAATAATTTTATCCATGAACGTCTCCTTGAGCTAAAACCAGAAGTAGAGCCGCATTATAGTCGCTGTTATTCCCGAAAAGAGCCGCAATTTTCACGAGAGAATCAAAATAGTCCCTTGCGGTCGGTTTATATGAATGTTCGGTTGATTTGATAGTTGTCAGTCTGTTTAATATTTCTTTGACATCCGGGGGTAATAAACCCGCGCTGGCTGCGATATCCAGCAGCGCTTGAGTTCTTTCCTTACCCAATCTCCTGGTTGAGTCTTCCACCCAGGAAGCTAAACCGGCATAGGCTACCAGATTCGGTTGCCCTTGATGAGACTGGCTTACACCCAGTTCAAAACGCGGTGGTTCTGTATCAAACTGTTCCATTTGTTTTAAGTCCTCGATAGTTGTTTCCGGAACTTTTTCCGGAGTTTTTTTACCGTTCTTTTTATGTTCCGTTTCAGAGATTTCTACCGGTTTTCTGCCGTTACTTTTAACACTTGGTTCAGGGATTTCATTGTCCATTTTTTCGTTGGCCGGTACGACATTGACCGGTTTTTGTTCCTGTACCGGCAGTACCGGCGCGGGCGCCGAGGCTGGGGCGGGAACCGGGGTAATCTTCGGTGCGCTTTCAGGTTGTGGAGCCTGGTTTCGTACCTGATGGTCGATGACAACCTGGCTGGTGACATTCGGACGTTGTGCGGTAAAAGGATTTTCTGCATTAAGGACATTTTCCCTGATATCAAGCAAAACCGCCTGGACTTCATTTTTCAGGACTTTTATCTCGTTTTCCAGTTGTGTTATCTTATCGCTAGTTTCCAACGGTGTGCTCCTCAGGTTCATTCTCGGTCTTCACACAGAAGCCGTTGCAAGAAGGTTTGGCGGAGAGAGCAGTTTATCACTGTTCTCTCCGCCTTTCACGGGGTTGTTTGATTTAGTGTAAATCCATTACAGAATCGATGACGCCGGGTAAAGTCCGGGTGATCGTAATGGCTGCACCTTTCGGGGGTACAATCTGCATGGTGAATGAGCTGTAAGGAGCAGTCGCCGCGGTGAGCATCAGCGCACCGGTGGGTACGGTCACGGTAACAGTCATTGCCTCATCCGCGTCAAGCATGTCGGCAGTGCCGCGCTCGGCGCCAACCAGAGCTTTTGTCCAGGTGATATCTTCAGAATGGAAAGAGGTATCGTTGAAGTTAATCACGACGGAATTGCCGGCGGTGGTATCGCTCATATCCACCGGGGAGTCCTGCAATACTGAAGCAACAGTGAATTGAATCTTATCAACTGTCGTACCGTTGGTAGAGAGCCCAAGAACATCACCTCTGAGTTGCATGGAAGCAGTAGCCTGGTCGAGTCCTTTGTATACTGCTGCCTTGCCCTTTTCCGAGGAGAAAATACCGGCGGACAAGACGCTGTAAGCCAGGACTGATGCCACTGTGACAAAGGCAATCAGGATGATGGCTGTTTCCAAACCGGTGATACCTTTTTGACCGCGATGTAAACCCTTGAAGAATCTGTTCATTTTGTTAACCATTTTAGTAAAACTCCTTTTTTTCTATTTTTAGCCTTTCTCAGACCAAATCAATTAGTGTAGATCCATGACTGCGGCGACAACACCGGGTACAGTTCTGGCAACCGTGATCGCTGCGCCCTTCGGCGGGATAACCTGCAGAGTGAAGGTGCTATAAGGAAGCAAGGTATTGGTCGGTAAAGTCACCGTTATGATCATCGCCTCATCCGCATCCAGCATATCGACAGTGCCGCGTTCGGTGCCGACCAGAGTTGCCGTCCAGTTCTGGACGTCCTGAACGTTCATTCCGTCCGAATCCGTGTAATTAATCACGACAGAGTTGTCCGGGGGGATTGTCATGTCAACCGGGGCATCCTGCAATACCGAAGCAAGGGTAAATTGAATAGTATCGACGGTTGACTTTGTTGGGTCGGAATCTACGGTACCGAAGGCAAGAACTGAACCTCTAAGCTCCATGGAAGCTGAAGCCTGGTCAAGTCCCTGATATACCGCTGCTTTGCCTTTCTCAGATGAGAAGATACCGGCGGACAGTACACTGTATGCTAATACGGAGGCGACTGTCACAAAAGCGATCAGGATGATGGCAGTTTCAAGGCCGGTGATGCCTTTTTGGTTGCGAAGTAAACTGGTGAAGATTTTGTTTAGCTTTTTCATTTCATACTCCTTTTCTAAAAATACTGTTTCGTTGTCAGGTGAACCGGATTAACCGGATTTATTCCGGATATAGGATCCTTTGTCCTGATATCACATCTCATTCACCTCCTGATTTAGTCTCAGGACCAGGATGATTATCCATGCAGTTTATGCCGCTGGGAATTGGTTGACCATGAGACCATGTGCGTACTTCATGTATTATCGTTACCAGATTACGATTATCAATTTTCCGGAACAGTAACGCCGCGACCTTTGCCTTGAGAGCACAGCTGAGATACCTGATGGGATTATCAGAAATAACTATTGTTCTGTTACTCATCCCGATTTTACTTAGTGTCATTAGTGTATTATTAAAAATTTCTACAGGGGTAATATAATCGGTAAGAACAATAATTACATCCGGCAACTCGACGCCCACAATGGCTAACACTTCATCGACGGTCTTTGCTTCACTGATTATCAGGGGGTCGCCTTCTGACTCCAGGGTTTGCCTGAGTATTCTGGTTTCGTTGGCGCCAACCAGCAGGACATGAATTCCTTCACCGATGGAAGAGAGATTACCTTCTAATTTCGAAATTAACGCATCCATTCTTTTTCGCATCCTTAAAGTATTGATAAGACAATTATCTGCCCTTCACAATACCAGTGTAAGACATAAACGGACTATTAACGGGAACCCAGTATACCAACTCTTTTGGCTCATAATCTCGGGGGAAAGATACTTTTGGTTCATTTTCTTCCAGATATTCCGGAGATAAGGCATGTTAGTCAGTTCCCCGGTCATCTTTTTGAAGGTCATGAAGTTTTACTCCTAACCTTTATCTGAACGAATTTCAAAAAGAGTAATAACAAGGAAGTCATGACCAACAAGTAGGATGCCAGCCAGACAGCTGAAATTTGTAGATTACCGATAGCGATACCGCTTGCCAGCAGCGTTTCGAAAATGGCAAGAACCCCCCAACCGACAGCTAAAACAACCCAAAACGGCCATTTCTCCCTTGTTCTTTTCAAGGTCACCAGATAGCCGCCGATAGCAAGCGCAACTATTGACCAGGTGAACAGGCAGTTAATTATATTTACGGCTGTAGCATTCATTTTCATTGCTCCTTTTCTTTTACATACCAATCCTTTTTAGTTGGTATTTCTTCTCATTCTGACGCAGCCATAGGACTAACGTAAGGCATATTGGTACTACTCTTGCTAACCAAGGGGTTCACATTTTTGAGCCGGAGGTATCAATTGGTTGCATTGACCGAAGATCGGACAAATAAACTGATAAGCCTGATATTTAATTAATGTTTAGCGGTGTCATGGTCTTGATTGATTTGTTTGGTATCTAAAGTTAGTGCTATAATGAACAACAAATTGTCAAGAAGCAGGACTATGACGGCAATAGTCCCACAGCATTTCAACGGAGGTACCGTCCCGTGTCCATAGGTAAAAAACTGCTGATTTCAGTGATCGCCATGGTTTTGTTGTCATTAGTAGTTACTTTATTTTGCTCAAACTGGATTTTCCGGGACAACTATATAAAACTGGAGAAGCAAAGTCTGGCGAGTAACGTTACCAGAGCCGCCAATGCGCTATCCGTCACGATAAACAAATTAACAATCGATACTCAGGATTGGGCGGTTTGGGATGATACTTATAATTTTGCGCAATCCGGTAATCCGGCCTATGGTAATAATGATTACATCAATAATAACTTCACCGACGCAACGTTCAAAAACAAAAAACTTAATCTGATCGTGGTTCTCGATAACAGTAATAAGATGGTCTATGGAAAAGCCTATGATCTGAATAGCAGCCGGGAAATGCCTATCCCGCCGGAATTATCCACCTATTTTGCTTCTGGAACCCTTACGGATACAACGGGTACTTCAGGCGGGTACTCAGGGATAATTCTTTTATCTGACAACCCTCTTTTGCTTTCTTCACAACCAATTCTGTCCAGTTCGTTACCGGGACAGAGCAGCGGTACACTAATCTTCGGAATTATTGTGGATTCTTCCTTTATCAACGCACTTTCCCAAACAACACAAACCAACATTACTATATGGCAGGAAAATAATACGCAAATACCTGCTGACTTCCAAAAAGCCAGAGATGCGCTGTCCGTTCAGGGGGTCGATTTTACTCAGCCGCTTAATAGGAATTACGCTGCCGGCTACACAATGAAAAAAGATCTTTTCGGTAAACCGGCTATCATCCTTAAAACAACCAGTTCCAGGGATATTTATAATCAGGGGCAAACAACCATACTCTTCCTATTATTAATCGCTGCGTTTGGCAGTATCCTGTTTAGTTTAGTCTTTGTATACATCATGAAAAAAACCTTATTAAAACGACTGGATACGCTTGTACAGAATGTAAGCGTTATCGCAAGTACCGGTGATGTCTCCAAACCGGTATCCTTACCATCTCCCCTATTTAAAAGAAGGGATGAATTATCGGACCTGACAGAAAATATCAATGCCATGCTGGAGAAAATTAAGGAAACAGGGAACAACCTGGCTTATCAGAAATACCTGTTTGAACGTCTTTGCTTATACTCTCCGGCGATCATTTTGGCGGTTGACGCAAATGTAAAAATAACTCTGGTGAACAAGGCATTCTGCACACTATTTAACGTTCATGAGGAAGATGCTATCGGTAAACCCCTGAGTGCTTTCTTCCCGTCCGAAGAAATAGCCGCTTCAGGCAAACAAATCAGCGATATCGAGGGTTCTGTCACTATTTATGAACATCGGCCTAAGATTGGTAAAACCGAGAGAATAATTGATACGACAATTATCACCGTGCGCCATAATGAATATCTTCTCATTGGCCGGGATATTACTCAAGAACGGGAAGAGCAAGAAAAGCTATATCTGAATGACCGTTTAGCATCTATCGGTGAAATGGCGGCTGGCATTGCGCATGAGCTGAACAACCCGTTGACCGGTATTGTAATGTTATCGCAATTACTGATGCAGACCGATTTTCCCCCTGACGTTAAAAATGATTTAGGTGACATCAATAGTGAAGCGAGCCGCGCGACCGACGTAGTGAGAAATTTACTGGCTTTTGCCAGAAAACAACCTCCGATGAAGCATTTGACGCAATTGAATAAAACAATTAGTGATGTTCTTCGTCTACGGCGTTATGAGGAAACAGTCAACAATATTGATGTCATTACTACGCTTGATCCTGACTTACCGGAAATCATGGTAGACAATATCCAAATACAACAGGTTTTTCTAAATCTGGTATTGAATGCTGAATATTCTATGATTCACGCTCATAAAAAAGGCCAACTGGAGGTTGATAGTTCTGTTGCTAATGGTCATGTTATTGTTTCTTTCACTGACGACGGAGAAGGTATTAAAGAAGAAGACATGAAGAAAATGTTCCAACCCTTCTTTACGACCAAAGAAGTTGGGATTGGTACCGGTTTGGGATTAAGTCTTTGTTATGGAATAGTAAAAAGGCACGGCGGGATGATTCATGTTAAAAGTAAATACGGCAGCGGGGCTACATTTACCGTAGAACTGCCGATAGCCGCATCTAATACATACGGAGATGAAATTGGATCAAAATAATGTAACAAAAAACCTGCTGGTGGTTGAAGACGAGCAGGTCATCTCCAATATTTGCTATCGAGTCTTGACTAAAGAAGGATTTAATGTCATCCAGGCTACGGACGGGAATACGGCGATTGAACTTTTAAATAAACACCGGTTCGATCTTTGCCTGCTCGATATTAGACTACCGGGTATTGACGGGCTTGAGCTTTACAGATATATTTGCCGGAAGTCCCCAAACCTTTCATTAAAAGTGATTTTTATGACAGGCGATGCCTTATCCAGGAATATCCAGGAATTCGTAAATAGTTCCGGACGTCAGCTTTTGGAAAAGCCCTTTACTACTGATGAGCTCCTGACTGCGGTCAAAAACGTGTAGTGGGGTTTCCGATTTATCTCCGGATATCAGGCATGGGCATGAACGTGTCAAAATACTATTTATTGATCACCGGATCGATTATCAGCTGATCTTGGAAATAATACTCTCATCCGAATAAATAGCATGATTAATCCGCAACAGAAAATTACATATACGCAATTTCATGGTATTTTATCATCAGCTCAAGATGAAGGCCACTTTATGAGATAAGTTTCTGTCTAATTGCTTCGGAGACTGCATGCGGGCGGTCATTCACGCCGAGTTTATCGAAAATCTGCCCTACTTCTCTTTTAACCGTTGATAAACTGATAAAGAGTTGTTCTCCAATCTCAGCGGTATTCTTGCCCTCAGCTATCAGCTTCAGAACTTCATTTTCACGCGGAGTCAGCAACAAGGTCTGACCTTTTTTCCTGAGTCCGGCAAGTTCCGAGACTAATCCACGAGTCAATGACGGTGATATCGGGCAAAGCCCTTGATATACTTGATGTACCGCGTTAGCGATTTCTTTAGGCGCCGTGTCTTTTTGCAGATAACCGGATGCGCCTGCTTCCATTGCCTCTTCTACCAGGTCGTCACCGCACATTGTCAACATAAGAATCCGGATAGAGGGAAACCGGTGTTTCAATTCTCTGGTTGCAGAGACTCCATCCATCACAGGCATCTTCAAGTCCATAACAATTACATCAGGCGTGAGATTGGTAGCCATGGTAATGGCTTCACTGCCGTTCCTCGCCACGCTGACCACCTCTATATCCGGGTCTAATCCCAGAATACGTCTGAGCCCTTCCAACACTACACTGTGGTCATCCACCAGAAGCACTTTAATCTTGGTTGATTCGCTCATTTTTACACCTCCCCCTTTCAACGGGCAAGAACAATATATATATCCTTAAATTGTTGTCAGTGTCTCTCTTTAATTCTGCCTTTATTATCTTTTTGAACTTTCCTGTGAAAATTCATTAAAAATATGGTACTGTTCTAAAAATATACAACTTTTCTACAATATATACAACCCTGACAAAACGTACTCGACTATTATCATGTATATTCAATCCGACTGTCAATCATCCTATAGTACTGGAGCAAACACTCAAAAGTACTATCGCAAGCTAAAAATATGAACCTTTAAGCTCACCAAGATGACTCCTTTGGCTAAAATATTATATGCCGAAGTACCACATACTCTGAACGGCGGGACCTTCTTTATTGGACAGTTAGAACTTACTGATGGGCAAAAGCCGTGCAATAATACAAAGCATGCCATGGTACTTTTAGCAGAAAAAACAAAGTAATCATTAATTTAAAGCAGGTAAATGATGTACAACATATCAATAGGAAAACGAACGTTCATTGTGGTTTTTTGCATCACAATGATCTTATTTTCCATGTTATTCCTCATCTCCGATTGGATGTATACAGATGGGTATAAAGGAATCGAGAACCAGAACGTAGTGCAAAACATGATCCGTGTTTCAGATGCCTTGTCTTCTAAATTAGATTCCTTATCTGTATTATGCTATGACTGGGCGACATGGGATGACACTTACCGTTTTGTTCAAGATCAGAATCCCGACTTCCTGAATAGAAATATATTAAACAGCGGCAGCTTCAGTAGTATTAATATCAATCTATTCCTCATTGTAAATCCTGCAGGGCAGGTCATTTTCAGCAGGGCTGTCGACCAAACTTATATGAAAGAAATTACTTTACCTCAGGATTTTCTCGATTACCTTTCTACCAGTTGGTTAACTTCCTATTCAAATCCCCGGGCAAAATCGTCGGGGGTTGTGCTGTTAGCCGATTCACCTCTATTAGTGGCATCCAAACCCATTTTGACCAGTACTGCAGATGGTCCATTCGCGGGGACGTTAATAATGGGATATTTTCTGGATTCCCAAACGCTTGCCAGCATCGCCAATACGACCGGTTTATCATTAACCAGACTAGCGGTCGGCGATACAAGTTTACCCACCGAGGTAAAAGCCGCTGTCAATTTAGCGGACCGCAGTAATTCTACCTTTGTTCAGGTCGTCAACAACAGCACCATTGCCGGTTACAAATTGTTCGATGACATCTATGGTCATCCTGCCTTTGTTATGAGGGTAGATATGTTCCGGCAAATTTATTCCGAAGGTCAGAAGACGTTAGCTTACTTGCATATATCATTGTTACTGATGAGTATCGGATTTTTCTTTGTATTCGTATTTATTGTGAATAAAACCGTGTTAAACCGAATGACAGCCCTCAGCGACAGCGTAAACGCCATCGGGGCGGAAAGGAATATATCGAAGCGTGTCTCCGTCCCGGGTAAAGATGAATTATCCGGTCTAGCGGCTAATATCAACGGGATGCTTGATTCTATTGAAAAGTCGGAAACGGAGATACGCGGTCAAAAGGAATTTATTGACAGCATCCTGGCTACGATACCCAACGCCGTTTTAGTCATCGATAAATCACAAAACATTATGCTGACAAATAATGCCTTCAATATAATGTTTGGTTTGGAGGAAAGCAGCTTAAAAGAAAAGACAATCGGCAGTGTAACAGCGCTGAATGACCTGAGTTCTGAAGCATCTAAATTCATCAATAGTCTATCTTCCGAATCAAGAACAGAACTCCAATACAAAGGTGATGGATTCCGGAGAACTTTTACTGTGACCTTTACCCGTATGAAGGAAGAAGCATTGTTTCTTATTATCTTTACAGATATTACTACTGAAATAGACCGGCAAGACCGGCTTTATCTTACCGACCGTCTGGCATCAGTGGGAGAAATGGCATCAGGTATTGCCCATGAGTTAAACAATCCCTTATCAAGTATCGTTGGTTTGTCTGAATTAATATCGGAAGAAAATTTGCCGGAAAGCATCAGAGAGGATGTGGTGACTATTAACAATGAAGCCCTGCGAGCTGCGGGCGTGGTAAAAAATATGCTCAGTTTCGCCCGTAAGCATTCATCAGCTAAGCAGCCCGCGCAGATCAACCAGATTATTGATGACATCATGAAACTGCGTTCTTATCATTGGCGGATTAACAATATTACCGCCATCACTAATCTTGATCCGAAACTCCCGAATATTATGGCAGACTATTTTCAGATGCAGCAGGCATTTTTAAATATTATTCTGAACGCAGAGCAATCCATGGTGGAAGCACACGGTAAGGGTACCTTACAAATCACCAGCGAGAGAGTCAATAACATCATTAAAATAACAATTGCCGATGATGGTCTCGGGATTGCACGGCAAAATATCAGCCGCATCTTTGACCCATTCTTCACTACTAAGGAAGTAGGCAGCGGCACAGGTTTGGGACTGAGTATTTGTTACGGGATATTTACTTCTCACGGCGGACGTATATATGTCCAGAGCGAAATCGGTAAAGGAGCGACCTTTATTATTGAATTACCAGTTCAATAAAGGCCAAAAAGGAGTCACCAGATTGAATACAATCACGAAACTCCAGGTAGAGTATTATTACTTGAAGATGAGCCGATAATATGTCGTGCCGCATCAAGAACTCTAATAAATCAGGGATTCGATGTAGATATCGCTTCCAACGGACTGATCGCCAAAGATAAAGTTGATATGCATACCCCATATGAGTTTTTTATCTTCGATATTAAAACTCCAATCATGAATGGTATCCAGGTTTATGAATATCTTGAGCAGGCATATCCCGATCTGACAAATCGCGTGATATTTACCACCGGCGATAGCCTGGGATTAGGAACTAAAGTTTTCCTGGAAAGGGTGAACAAACCGTTTTTAAGTAAACCATATACACCAAGTCAGTTATTAGCCATTATCAGACAAGTAAATTGTATCAGCCTGCCGCATGCATAAAACCAGGAAAGTGAGGCACCCGGGAGGGGATTATGACGACCGAAATTAAAAATGCGATCATCCTGCTTGTAGATGACGAAGAACCTATAAGAAGGCCATTAAGGAAAATGCTAACTAAGCGAGGTTACTCTTGTCTTGAAGCCGATTGCGCTTCACAGGCAATGCAACAGTTGGGGAACAATACCGTTGCTCTCGCTATTCTAGACATCGTGATGCCCCACAAATCGGGGCTTGAATTACTTCCCGAGATAAAAAATCAGCACCCCGATACAGCGGTCGTGATGGCAACGGCAGTTATTGAACCGGATATCATTATTGAATGTATGAGAGCAGGGGCTCAAGACTACATTGTGAAGCCTTTTGAACTGGACAAAGTCATACGTAATTTAGAGATAGTGCTCAACAAGAGGCAGCTGGCGCAAACTTTAAAGCAGTTTCAGGAGAGCCTTCAAGGTAAAGTAGACGAACAAGCGACAGAAATACGAAGGCTATTCCTTGGTTCTATCGAATCGCTAATATGCGCTCTTGAGTCTAAGGACAAGTATACGGCCGGCCACTCCCGCAGGGTTAGCGAATTTACACTGACCATATCAAGGTACCTGGGAATACCTGACAAAGATCTTGAGGACATTCACTACGGGGCGTTACTTCATGATGTAGGCAAGATTGCCATTAACCCGGATATCCAGAATAAACCGGGCAAGTTAACAAAAGAAGAATATGAACACATTATGACTCATTCCCAGATCGGACCTTCTATTGTGAAACCGATTGCAAATGAAAATATAATAAATATTATCAAGTATCACCATACCCGTTTTGATGGGAGTGGAAAAAACCAGACACTAAGCGGTGCACAACTACCACTGGGTGTTAAAATCGTGACCCTTGCCGACGCATTTGATGCTATGACATCGGAGCGCCCTTACCGGCAAAGCATGACGATGGAAGAAGCACAATCTGAGATCAAGCGGTGTTCCGGGACACAATTCGACCCTGCGATAGTCGAAGCGTTCCTGAAAATTCCCGGACCGGAAATACTGGCCATAATCAACCTCCAGTAACTTGAAAGTATTCGGACGATAGCAGCTTTGTCATCCCATTGATTTCTTGATGCATAGTCTGTTTAAAACTGCACCGGATAAAAGTGAACCGGCGTGATTCGATAATAATCTGATCGTTAGCTGCTTTTGTCAAAATGAAGCGCCGGTGAAGTGCAGCCGCCGCAAACAACCACAGGCACTCTGCTCCTGACACCTCCGGCTCATAGAAGTGACACGCACGGTCAAAAACAATAATCCTTTTATGCCTTACGCCGGCTCAAATACTATATCAAAATGAAATAGGAAAAGGAATAATGCTTGTCAAAGCGACGGAGGATATCGATGACAACAGAAATAAAGGGACAAACTAATTTAAGCACTGCGAAGACCTATATGAATACATTAGCTAACCGTTTTGAAAAACGCCGTTCATGGGTGCCTTGCCCCCGGTGTATTGGGGGAAATATGTATCTGGAAAACAATGGTGAGTTTGTTTGCATTCAGTGCGGCTGTAGCTGTTTCCCAGATGCAGTGACAAAAACACCGCATCAGGCAAAAGATACCCTCAAACCTGAACCGAATCTATTCCGGGATATATCCGATGCTTTACGAACTCCGAGGACTGAGAACGTTTCCAGTGACATCGATCCGCATGTTTCCGACGAACACTAGACTCACAAAATAATGTAAATGTAATGGATAACCTTGATCGCCTTAACTTGCAGGATAAACTGACAAGGGGAAACTTCACATCTGGACGTCAGGGAAAAAGAAAAAAGCGCCTTAAGTATACTAAACACTCCATCTGCCGCAAGTACACCGGCGGAGAGGGAGAAAAAATGAAAAAATATGTTGTCGTAATTTTAATCTGTTTACTATTGGCATTCACGTCTTGTAAAACCGCCGATACCACCAATACGACAACAATGTCCCCGTCTGAGAAACAACTACAATCACAAATAGATGATTTAACGTCTAAGGTATTCGCTTTTAATACGGCTATTTCCCAGCTTAGAGCACAATTAAATTCAACAGCGACTAATACCACTGCCGCCCAGTCAAATCAGGACGCAATCGATGCTCTGAATGCCACGGTCACAGATCTCAATGACAGCATCAATACCCTTCAGAAAAATATCAAGACCACACAGACTAATCTTCAGGCACAAATGAAAATATTAGCGAATAGCCTTCAGGCAGCGTCAACCTCGATCGGAATTACCCCTGTAACTCTCAACGGCCTGAGCATTTCCTTCATCACCGGGAACATTACAACCGAGACAACGGGGTCTACGATTCCTAATGCTGCTCAGTTTGCGATAAAGATCGTAAATACCAACAGTTCAGATATTTCGAACGTCGATGTTACCGGAACGATAACCTGTTCAAATTACAATTTTCTTACCATAGCTTCCAATTACCCGCAGCTTATTGATGGAACAGCCCTTTGCAGTTATGCTTTTTCTATCGGTGGTTCCGGTATCGTAAATTTTGAAGCTTACGGAGCCAGCAAGACAAGTTTATCTATTCCTGCGGGCGGTTCTATTACACTCAGACCTAAAATTTCTATCCTGGCTCGTACCGGTTGCCAGATTCCCCCCATGAATTTCATCATTGCCCTGAATTCGATTACTTATGACATCTCCAGGTAATCTTTTGCGGCTTGTATATCAACATAATGCCAATTCCGATCCTCTGTCGTTCCATTTCACATCCGGTCTAGTCTATTTTTTCCTAACCTGCCGGATCACCGGCTGACAACCTGCCACATTGTATAGATCTGACACACAATTCCGATACACTCACTACTCTTTTCCAGGCCTTATCATTAGTGCTATACTATTGCCAGTATTTGGAAGGAGGTGAGAGCGATGGCCGAATTGAAGCATCTTCATTTTACCTGACTTTGAACCCGCAGATTCGATGCAAGTTTTG
>Ga0182011_10001680_pt1 | contig 19250 bp, 19 predicted proteins | sample 711E1DmetaG_FD_120481 | JGI IMG/M metagenome (GOLD analysis project Ga0182011, IMG submission 120481) | Permafrost microbial communities from Stordalen Mire, Sweden - 711E1D metaG | ecosystem: Environmental > Terrestrial > Soil > Wetlands > Permafrost | place: Sweden: Stordalen | collected... | reverse complement strand
GGCGATTCTTCATATCGACGGGGATGCCTTCTTTACCTCCTGTGAAGAGGCCATCCACCCCGAACTCAGAGGGAAACCGATTATTGCCGGTGGGGAACGGGGGATCGTCGCCTGTGCCAGCTACGCCGCCAAAGCGATGGGCGTCAAGCGTGGCGTTCCCCTCCATGAGGCAAGAAAGAAATGTCCTGGTCTGGTTATTCTTCCCTCGGACTATGAGACCTAAAGTCTTTTTTCAAGACGGAATAGTACGTATCTGAAGAGTTTTCGTTCCGGTAAAGTCTTTGTGGAACTGCTCTCTGTTATACTGCTCGTAATCATGCACATAATCTTTAGTCAGTCGACCGGCTTGGAATTCAAACATCCCTACAGCAAGCTGCGCCAAGCTGTATTGCTTTCCTTTTCCCTTGGATTCAAACAAACGGCCACCCATAATGGCGCCTTTATTAACAAGTTTGTCCAGCATCTCCTCCAATTCTTTCGGAGTTATTGTAATGCCGCTTTTCTGCACCCTCTTGTGTATACGTTTAATAGTTTCTGTACCCTTTTCTTAAAAGTATTCAAGCCCGAAATAAAAATAGTTTCCAGAATTGACGAAATGTCATTGCGACGCAAACCTCAAACTTTAGTTGGACACTCGAACAGCCATTAAAACGAAAGGGAGGATTGAAGCGTCATGGCTAGATGTATCAATCGCAGGAATAGTCGGAGTAATCATGGTATTGAACATAACGCATTAAAGTCTTGTAAATTCCATGGATGCTTTATCGCGATAAGATACGTTGATGAAAAGAAATTTTGCTTTTGGTCATCGATTGCCTTATTCACTACAATTCCGTACTGTCTTCAATTATTCATAACGAAACAGTTCTGTAACCAGAGATTTTTCTTCGCCTTTAATCATGTTTATATCTTTAATCTTCATAGCTTACAATAATGATAATCAATGGCATGAATCTTGATGTTATTGATTATCTATAGAAATAAGCCATAGAGATTGAACGGAGCATGCCGTTATGGCGCCTTACAGTGAAAGTGACAAGGTATCACGTGAAATAAAAGAACTTTCCCTGCTTTTTGAGATAAGCAAAAAGCTGAGTGAAAGCCTCGATCTCAAGACAGCCTTGAAGTTTGTCCTTCAGATAATGGCCGAAAATATGGAAATGCCACGCGGCGCCCTGACCATATTGAACCGCAGCAGCGGGAAAATTGTCATCGAAGAGGCTCACGGACTGCTGCCTGAGGAACAGGCCAAGGGAAAATACCATATGGGTGAAGGCATTACCGGCCAAGTGATTGATACGGGCGAGACGGTCATTGTACCCCGTATTTCCGACAGTTCCTTATTCCTGGACAGGACGGGCTCCAGGAAAAAATTGAATAAACGGGATATTGCCTTTATCTGTGTCCCCATAAAAATCGGCAATGAAGTGATCGGAACGATTTCCGTTGATCGTCTTATTACCGAAGGCACATCCTTTGAAGAAGACGTCAGGCTGCTCACGATCATTGCCTCCACAATCTCGCAGGCCGTGCGTCTGCGTCAATTGGCCCAGGAAGAACTCGACAAGATCAAGGCGGAAAACCGTCGGCTGCAAGATGAACTGAGGATCGTGTACGGCCCAAAAACCATCATCGGTACCTCAAAAGTCATGCAGAACATCTATGGAATGATCGAAAAGGTCTGCCGCACAAATGCCACGGTTCTGATTCTGGGTGAAAGCGGCGTCGGCAAGGAACGCGTTGCTCACGCGATCCATTACAATTCGAGTTATGCGAGCGGTCCTTACATCATCGTAAACTGTGCGGCCCTGCCGGAGTCCCTCATCGAAAGCGAGCTTTTCGGGCATGAAAAGGGCGCCTTCACCGGAGCCACCGTGTTTCGCAAGGGCCGTTTTGAACTCGCCGACAATGGCACCATCTTTCTTGATGAGATCGGCGACCTCCCGCCAGCCATTCAAACAAAGCTACTGCGCGTCCTTCAGGAACGGGTTTTCGAACGCATCGGCGGCAATGCGAGCATAAGGGTGAACATCCGGATTATTGCCGCAACCAATAGGGATCTGGAGGCGCTCATACGTGAAGGAAAGTTCCGGGAAGATCTCTATTACAGGCTGAACATCTTTCCCATCGTCGTTCCGCCCCTGCGGGAGCGAAAGACGGATATCACCCTCCTGGCCAATCATTTCATCGAGAAATACGTCCAGGAACTGGACAGGAAAATTGTGAGCATCTCCGTCCCGGCGACAGACCTGCTCATGCACTATCATTGGCCGGGAAATGTCCGGGAGCTTGAAAACTGTATCGAACGGGCCATCATTCTCTGTACAGACGGCGTCATCAGAACCCATCACCTACCGCCGAACCTGCAGAAAAGCGATGACTCCCCCATCCATGAATCGAAAGGCACCTTGCAGGACATGCTGATCTCTCTGGAAAATAAGATGATCACCGATGCATTGAAACGCTGCCACGGTAACATGGCCAAGGCTGCACGAATCCTGGGATTGACAGAGAGAATCATGGGACTCAGGGTGGCAAAATTCGGGATCGACCCGAGGCAAATGAAATAGTCTTTCCGGATAAATTTTTCAGTGTTGCAACAAACATTGTCTTCAACCGTATTCCTACAAATCTGAAGGTTAAAATTCATATTCCTACCGCCTCGTCGTTTTTTTATCCGCCTTTGCGATCCTCTTAAAACTACCATTCAAAGAGAATTATTTCGTATGCAGTTATTATCACAGGATATTAAAAACTAATTTGCACCTGGAATGAACGTTCTCCAAGTCTTGGCACGACTCTTGAGGTATAGAAGGCAAATGTTGGTTGCAGGCGAAAGGAGAATGATGATGAGAAAAATTGCAATTTACGGAAAAGGCGGCATCGGAAAATCAACGACCACACAGAACACGGTGGCCGCCCTTGCCGAGATGGGGAAAAAAATCATGATCGTGGGCTGCGATCCCAAAGCGGATTCAACTCGCCTCATGTTGGGTGGATTATCCCAGAATACCGTTCTTGATACACTTCGTGAATCAGGCGAAGATCTTGATCTTGACGATGTGGTAAAACTCGGCTTCATGGGAACGCGCTGCGTGGAGTCCGGCGGGCCGGAGCCCGGCGTGGGCTGTGCGGGTCGGGGCATTATCACCTCCATCAACCTGCTCGAGCAGCTGGGGGCTTACTCTGAAAAATTCGACCTTGATTATGTCTTTTATGACGTCCTGGGCGACGTGGTGTGCGGAGGGTTTGCCATGCCGATGCGCGAAGGCAAAGCCAAGGAAATCTACATCGTTGTCTCCGGAGAAATGATGGCCATGTATGCGGCCAACAACATCTGCAAGGGCATCGTCAAGTTTGCCGAGGGTGGCGGTGTGCGTCTTGGCGGGCTCATCTGCAACAGCCGGAACGTGGATCACGAAAAGGACCTTATTGAGAATCTGGCCGACCGGCTGGGCACCCGGATGATCCATTTCGTGCCCCGAGATAATGTCGTGCAGCGGGCCGAAATCAACCGCAAAACGGTCATCGATTTCGAGGCTGCAGCGGGCCAGGCGGACGAGTATCGTCAATTGGCAGCTGCCATCGATAAAAACCAGATGTTCGTGATCCCCAAGCCCATACCGATGGATGAACTCGAATCGCTTTTGATTAAATACGGCATGGATCAATAAGTAATAGCATAGGAGGAACGAAAGATGTTGATGATAAGAGCCATTGTCAGGCCGGAAAAGGTGGATGCCGTTTTGGAAAATCTCATGTCGGAAGGTTTTCCGGCAGTAACCAAGATGAATGTTTCGGGACGAGGCAAACAAAGAGGAATCAAGATCGGTGACATTACCTATGATGAATTGCCCAAGGAGTTGTTGATGATGGTCATCCCCGATGCGGACAAGGACCTGGTCATCGGGCTCATCATGGCTGCAGCCCGGACGGGTGAGGGCGCTTACGGCGATGGGAAGATCTTCGTTTCTTCCGTTGATGAGGTCTACACAGTCAGTTCCGGGATCAAGGAGACCAATGCTGGAACGGAAGAGGTGCCATCATGAAAGAGGTCATGGCGATCATTCGTATGAACAAGATCAACGAGACCAAGAGAGCTCTGGTTAATTCCGGCATCTCTTCGATGCACGCCCGTGATTGCCAGGGGCGCGGCAAAGGTCTGGTGGATATTCAACTTCTCAGAGGCGCCGAGCAGGGTTATGAAGAGGCCATATCCCAGTTGGGAAATACGCAGCGGCTCATTCCCAAAAGAATGATTTCTATCGTTGTCCCGGACAGCCTGACGGAAGAAACCGTATCGACCATTATCGCTGCCAACCGGACTGGAAAATCAGGCGACGGCAAGATTTTTGTCATGCCCGTTCTCGACGCCATCCGTGTCCGGACGGGGGAAGAGGGAGACGAGGCGCTGGACGAAGCGTGATGGTTTCGCAGCAACCATAAGCGGTCCCCTGTAGGCCAGCCCTTCAGGGCTGCGATAGAAAAGGCAGGGGGCTAAAGCCCTGCACTACATAATATTTCTCCATGCCTTCGTGATATCTCAGGGGGTATACGGATCTTTTACGAGTTGACAACACATTTATGAAGGGAGACCTCCCATGTCAGCAAAAAGCAATAGCGCATTGGATGTAATAGGCGATGCTCTTGAGATAAAACAGGCGATTCTCAAGAAATATCCGGCAAAGGTGGCCCGCAAAAGGGCTAAACAGATCATTGTAAACAATCCGGACGATGGGAATCAAGTTCCCGAGATCATGGCCAACACGAGAACGATTCCGGGTATTCTGACCATGCGGGGATGCGCCTACGCCGGTTGCAAGGGCGTCGTCCTGGGCCCGACGCGCGATATCCTCCAGATCACCCACGGGCCCATCGGCTGTGGGTTCTACAGCTGGTTGACCCGGCGAAACCAGACCAGGCCCACAACGGCTAATGGCACGAATTTTATGCCCTACGCTATGTCAACGGATATGCAGGAAGAAGAGATTATATTCGGCGGTGAGAAGAAGCTCAAAAAAGCCATCGAGGAAGCGATTCATTTATTTCACCCCAAGGCGATCGGCATATTCTCCACCTGTCCTGTCGGGCTGATCGGCGATGATGTCCACGCCGTGGCTAGGGAGATGGAAGGGAAATACCCGGAGGTCAACATCTTCGGCTTCAGTTGCGAGGGCTATAAGGGTGTGAGCCAGTCCGCGGGCCATCACATCGCCAATAACAAGGTGTTTTCAGAAGTGGTCGGGCAGATCGAGATGCAAAAGGAGGGAGCATACCGGTTCAACATCCTCGGCGAATACAACATCGGTGGAGACGCCTTTGAAATTGAAAGGATTATTGAACGTTGCGGGATGACTCTCCATTCCACCTTCAGTGGCAATTCGGAGTACGAGGAGTTTGCGAGTGCCCACACCGTGGATTTGAACGTGGTCATGTGCCATCGTTCCATCAACTATATGGCGGAGATGATGGAGAAACGCTACGGCATCCCCTGGTTCAAGATCAGTTTCATCGGCGCGGAGGCAACGGCGAAGTCGTTAAGGAAAATCGCTGCCTACTTCGGCGCCCCTGAATTGGTTAAAAAAGTTGAAAAGGTCATCGCCGAGGAGATTTACCATGTGGAGGCGGTCCGCCAGGAGGTCGAGGCCCGTTGCAAAGGCAAGACAGCCATGCTCTTTGTCGGCGGATCACGGGCCCACCATTATCAGGAACTCTTCGCGGAAATAGGGATGAAGACGGTCTCGGCCGGTTATGAATTCGCCCACCGCGACGACTATGAAGGGCGGAAGGTGCTCCCGAATATCGTCGTCGACGCCGATACCCGCAACATCGAAGAACTGACTGTCGAGGCCGATCCGTCCCGGTACCGGCCGCGACGGTCGGAAGAGGAATTGCAGCAGTTGGAAAAACAGATGGGCATCGGCTTTAACGATTATGTGGGCATGATGGCGGAGATGAAAAAAGGCGATCTGATTATCGACGACATCAACCATCATGAAGCAGAGGTTCTGATGGAAAAATACAAGCCGGATATCTTCTGCGCCGGCATCAAGGAGAAGTACGTCATCCAAAAAGGCGGCTTACCGCTCAAGCAGCTTCACAGTTATGACTACAGCGGCCCCTACGCCGGATTCCGCGGCGCCGTCAACTTTTACCGGGAGATAGACCGGATGGTCAATTCGAACGTCTTTCGCTTCATCAAGGCTCCTTGGCAAAAAAAACCGGAACTGACTGGTAGTTACACATGCAACAGCTAAAAGGAACCGTCAAAGGAGAAACATTATGCTACTAAGACACACATCCGAGATATTAGCGGAGCGATCGGCCCTGACGGTCAACCCGGCCAAGACCTGCCAGCCCGTGGGGGCCATGTACGCGGCTTTGGGCATTCACAACTGCCTTCCCCACAGCCACGGTTCTCAGGGATGCTGCGCCTACCATCGGAGCGCCCTGACCCGGCATTATAAAGACCCAATTATGGCAACATCCAGTTCCTTTACGGAAGGGGCTTCCGTTTTCGGGGGCCAGGCCAACCTTATCGAGTCTATCAACAATATTTTCTCGATCTATGCCCCCGATATCGTGGCGGTTCACACGACCTGCCTGTCTGAAGTCATCGGGGACGACCTCGGCCAAATCATCAACAAGGCCCAGGCGGACGGCAAGATCCCCAAGGGGAAACGGGTCATCCATACGAACACGCCCAGTTTCAAGGGATCTCATGTGACGGGCTTCGCTAACATGACCCAGAGCATGGTGCATTATCTTTCCGAAACTACCGGGAAGCGGACGGGACAGATCAACGTCATTCCGGGATTTGTGGAACCTTCGGATATGACGGAAATAAAAAGGATCTTGTTGCTGATGGGTATCAAGAGCATCCTTTTCCCCGATACATCCGAGGTCGTCAACGGTCCCCTGGACGGACGTTTCCATATGTACCCCAAGGGCGGTGCGACAGTCAGACAGATCAATAGCGCCGGAGACAGTCAATTCACTGTTGCTCTTGGGAGAACGGCATCCCTGTTGGCAGCGAAGCTCCTGGATACAAAATGCGGTGTACCCTTCGAGAACCTCGATCTGCCCATCGGCATTCAGGCCACGGATGCCTTGGTGGACTGTCTCAGAAAGACAGCCGGCGTGAGCGTTCCCGATAGCATCATGGTCGAACGGGGACAGGTAGTCGATGTTATGACAGACAATCATCAATATTTTTACGGAAAGAAAGCGGCCCTCGTGGGAGATCCCGATCAGTTGGTTTCGCTCGCCCAGTTTCTCACCGATATGGATATGAAGATTCTCTATGTGGTGACCGGGACCCCGGCAGGAGCCAAATTCGAAGAACGCATCCGGTCCTTCACAGGAGATGCTACCATTGTGAAATATGGCGCGGGAGCGGATATGTTCCATTTCCATCAACTCATCAAAAGTGGAAAGCCCGACCTCATTTTTGGGAACACCTATGCAAAATATATAGCCCGCGATGAAGATATTCCCCTCATCAGGGTCGGATTCCCGATTTATGACCGGGTCGGTCACCAGTATTTTCCGGTCGTGGGATATCGGGGTGCTATGCGTCTGATGGAAAAGATTCTGAACGCCCTTCTGGACCGGCAGGACCGGGATGCGCCGGAAGAAGGTTTTGAATTGATTATGTAAAGTTCCCTGTAATATTCGCAGCCATGAGAGTGCAAGACAATGATTGAGATTCTTGAAGCCAGAAAAAATCAGGTTTTTGAAAAGGGCGCGGAAGAGACCTTCGACATGGCCTGCGATAAGGTAAGCGTCGCCGGTTCCGTGAGCCAGAGGGCCTGTGTCTTCTGCGGGTCCAGGGTGGTCCTCTATCCGATTGCCGACGCCCTGCATCTGATCCATGGTCCTGTCGGATGCGCCGCCTATACGTGGGACATCCGCGGCTCTCTTTCTTCGGGACCGGAGCTCCACCGGCTGAGTTTCTCAACGGATCTGCAAGAGAAGGAGGTCATATACGGCGGTGAGAAGAAACTCTACGCTGCTTTGACGGAACTCATCATAGCATACCACCCGAAAGCCGCCTTTGTCTATGCCACCTGCATCGTCGGCCTGATAGGCGACGATGTCCAGGCCGTTTGCCGGAAGGTTGCCGATGAACAGGCTATTGATGTGATCCCTGTCCACTCGGAAGGATTCCGGGGAACCAAAAAAGACGGCTATAAGGCTGCCTGCGAGGCATTGTTCCGGCTGATCGGAACGGATAACAAAGGGGTTGTCGCTCATTATAGCATCAACATCCTGGGAGATTTCAACATTGCCGGCGAGACCTGGATCATCAAGGAATACTACAAACGGATGGGTGTCGAAGTAGTCTCGTGCATGACCGGTGACGGACGGGTGGATGAGATCCGGCGGGCCCACCGGGCGACGATGAATGTTGTCCAATGTTCCGGGTCCATGACCCATCTGGCCAAGATGATGGAGAAGGACTACGGCATTCCGTTCGAGCGGGTCTCCTATTTCGGCATTGAGGATACGGCCGACGCGCTCTACAGGGTTGCCCGTCAGTTCAACAACGCCGGCATCCTGAAAAAGACGGAGGAATTAGTGCGCACAGAAGTGAACCGTATTTATCCGGATGTTGAAAGGTATCGGAAGGATCTGGAAGGGAAAAAGGCGGCCATTTATGTGGGAGGGTCATTCAAGGCCTTTTCCCTGGTGAAGGCTTTGCGCCATCTGGGCATCCAGACGGCCATGGTCGGCTCCCAGACGGGGAACCGGGAAGACTACGAATATCTGGAAGAGATTTGCGACGAAGGAACGATTATTGTCGATGATACGAATCCCCTGGAACTCTCCCGCTTTATGTCGGAAAAGAACGTGGATCTCTTGATCGGCGGCGTGAAAGAGCGGCCCATTGCCTATAAAATGGGGGTCGCCTTTTGTGACCATAACCACGAACGCAAGGAAGCCCTCGCCGGCTTTGAGGGAATGATCAACTTTTGTTGTGAAGTTCATGGATCCATCATGAGCCCCGTATGGAAATTCTCACCGGCGCGTCGCCGCCGGGCAGAAAAGGAGGCGGCCGGATATGAGAACGGATTTCGTAAAGCTGCCAACAGTTAAAAAGACGGCCCCATCCTTTGTTTCCATGAGAAACGCCTGCAAGCTTTGCGCGCCGTTGGGAGCAAGTCTTGTTTTTCGTGGTATCGAGGGTTGCGTGCCTCTTATTCACGGTTCACAGGGCTGTGCGACTTATATACGCCGCTACGTGATCAGCCATTTCAAGGAGCCCATAGATATTGCCTCCTCTAATTTCAGCGAAACGACGGCCATCTTCGGCGGCGCCGACAACCTGCGGATCGCCCTGGACAACCTGACGCGCCAGTACAAGCCGTCGGCCATCGGCATCGCTTCCACCTGTCTGTCTGAGACCATTGGCGATGATGTCCGTCTTTACTTGGAACAGTACAAGGCTGCCAATGCGGGTGTGGAGATCCCCGCCCTGATCCATGCCTCGACCCCCAGTTACCGGGGAACCCATATGGAAGGCTACCATGAAGCAGTAAAAGCAACGGTAGCCGGTCTTGCCGTCGGGGGACCGAAAAGCGGAAGGCTGAACATCATTCCCGGCTTCCTATCGGCGGCGGATCTGCGGCACCTCAAGGAGATCCTGGATGATTTCCACCTCTCCTATACAATGCTCCCCGATTATTCGGAAACCCTGGACGGCGAATCCTGGTCCGATTACCAGAAGCTCTCACCCGGCGGGACCCCGGTTTCATCGATCCGGTCCATGGGTCGATCAGCCGCGACTATCCAGTTAGGCAGAGGCCTTGCCTCTCTGGATACGGCCGCCTCCTATCTCGAAGAAACATTCGGCGTCAAGGCCGTAACGCTGGGGATTCCCATAGGCATCGGCGAAACGGACCGTTTCTTCCGCGCCGTTGAAGAGATATCGGGCGCCGCCATGCCGAAAAAGTATGAAAAAGAAAGGGGACGGCTTGTGGACGCTTATATAGACGGCCACAAGGCTGTCTCCGGCAAACGCGCCGTAATCTATGGAGAGGCGGACTTCGTGGCGTCTATGGCCTCGTTTCTGGATGAAATCGGCATTGTGCCGGCCCTGTGCGCCACAGGCGCCTCGACGAGGAAATTCAAGGAAACCGTTTCCTCGGGATTGGCTGCCGGTCATAGGGATATCATGATCCGGGACGATTCGGACTTTGAAGACATGTTGGAGATCTGCCGGAACATCGGCGTGGACATCGTCATCGGAAACAGCAAGGGCTATTATCTTTCAAAAAACCTGAACATCCCCTTGGTGCGCGCCGGTTTTCCGATTCATGACCGCATTGGCGGTCAGCGTATCCTTCATGTGGGATACGAAGGAACGCAACAGCTCTTCGATCGTATCGTCAATGCCTTAATCGAGCATAAACAGAGAAGCTCCGCTATCGGATATAGTTACATATAGGAGGCGCTGTTATGAATGACCCTGATCATCCCTGCTTCAGCGAAAGCGCACGCCACCGGGTGGGGCGGATTCACCTGCCCGTAGCGCCGAAGTGCAACATGCAGTGCAACTACTGTAATCGTGACTTTGAATGCGTGAACGAATCCCGACCGGGCGTATCGAGTGCCATCCTACTGCCCTGGCAGGCGGCGGATTATCTCGACGATGTCCTGGATAGGATCAAAAATATAGCCGTAGTGGGAATAGCCGGTCCCGGAGACCCCTTCGCCAATCCGGTCGAGACCATGGAGACGCTTCGTCTGGTCAGGGAAAGACACCCGGAGATGATGCTCTGCGTTGCCACAAACGGTCTGGCCATGGCAGACTACGTGGATGATCTGGCGGGTCTGAAGGTCAGCCATGTCACCGTGACGATCAACGCCGTCGACCCCGCTGTCGGGGAGAAGATATATGCCTGGGCCAGGTTGAAGAGTAAGGTCTATCGGGGTGCGGATGCCGCCCAGGTCATTCTTGAAAATCAGAAGGAGGCGATCAGGCGGCTCAAGGCGAAAGACATGACCGTCAAGATCAATACGGTTATCATTCCCGGCATCAATGATGATCATGTGGTGGAGATTGCAAAAGAGATGGCGGCCATGAAGGCAGACATCTTCAATGCCATTCCCATGTATCATGTGGCTGGTACGCCATTTGCGGACATCGCCCCGCTGGCGCACGAAAAGGTAGAGAACCTGCGCAAGGCTGCCGGGTCTTTCCTGCCGCAGATGGCCCATTGCAGCTGGTGCCGCGCCGATGCGGCAGGCATGATCGGGGAAAAGCAGAATGATGAGATCATGGATCTCCTCCGGAAAGCTTCTCAGCCACATCGGAGCCCGGAGAGACCCTATGTGGCCGTCGCCAGTATGGAGGGGATCTTTGTGAATCAACACTTGGGTGAAGCTGCGGGATTATGGATATTCGGCATGCATGACGGGAAGGCGGTTCTCATCGACCGTCGCCCGGCGCCTCCTTCCGGCGGCGGGGTGGAGCGCTGGAAAGCAATGGCCCTCCTGCTGCACGACTGCAATACGGTTCTCGCAAGCGACATCGGTCCCTATCCTTTGATCATTCTTGAACGGAGCGGCATTCACGTTGTCGTTATGGAAGGGCTGGCAAAGGAGGGCGTCGAGGCCACCCTTTCAGGGAAAGCCATACCGAAAATCCTACTCCGTACCGCAGGCCATTGCGGCATCGGCCAGCAGTGCAGCGGGAGCGGCATGGGGTGCGGATAATCAACGATACAAAAAGACGAATTGGAAGAGAGGAAATGGACATGAAAAAACCGAAACATCATATCTTCGTCTGTGGAAGCTTCCGGGCTGCAGGTGATTCCCAGGGTGTCTGCAGCAAAAAGGACTCCATGCAGCTGCTTCAGTATATGGAACGGGAACTGTCCGACAGGGGCTTGACAGATGTTGTCGTATCGAGCACCGGCTGCCTCAAGGTCTGCGACCGGGGGCCGGCCATGGTGATCTACCCGGAAAACTGGTGGTACGGAAAAATCGAGAATGAATCAGCCATTGATGAAATCATCGATGCCCTGGAAGCCGGCAAAGCTGCGGATAACTATCTCATATAGAAAAAAGAATGATCACTATGAAACCTCGTTATTTAGCATATATTATTTTATTATTACTGATCATGCCTTCCTTTGCTCATGCGGAAGAAAAAATTCGCGCGGCAGTGGCGGCTAATTATATCCAGACAATGAAAGAGCTTGCCGTGGAATTCGAAGCTGGGACGGGCATCAAGGTGGAGGCAACCTTCACATCTTCCGGAAATCTTTACAGCCAGATCATCCACGGGGCGCCTTATGATATTTTCCTGTCGGCCGATGAAGACCGTCCGAATCGTCTTTATCAGGAAGGTCTTGCAGAAGAACCGTTCATTTATGCGATAGGCAAGGTGGTTTTGTGGTCGGCTAAAAAAGATTTTTGCAAGACCGGAGATTGGCATGAAGCATTAAAAAGAGAGTCTGTCAAGAAAATAGCCCTCGCCAATCCGGATATTGCCCCTTACGGAATGGCCGCCATGAGGGCCATGAAGGATACCCAATCCCGGGAAGCTCTGCAAGGTAAGCTGGTCATCGCCCAGGATATCGCCCAGGCATTTCAGTACGCCTCTTCCGAGGCAGTCGATGCGGGATTCTGTGCGCTATCCGCAACGTTAACGGATGCCGGCAAGAAAGGATGTTTCTTCATGGTGGCCCAAGCTCCGCCCGTGGTGCAGGCGGCCTGTGTCCTGAAAGGAAAGAACAGACCTGCAGTTTCGCGCTTTGCGCTATTTCTTATTTCTTCCGAGGCTGAAGTTATCAAGAAGAAGTATGGGTACAGGTAAAATGGATCTGATTCCTCTTTATGTTTCATTAAAACTCTCTATCGTGACGACAGCCGTATTGACCGTCCTTGCGGCGCCGCTTGCCTACGGGCTCTCATTCCTGAAGTTTCCGGGCAAATCATTCATCGAGGCGCTGATCAACCTGCCGATGGCGCTGCCTCCTACGGTCATGGGTTTTTATCTCGTGACGATGATGGGTCCGAAGGGGGTAGTCGGACGCATGTGGGAGAGCATGACGGGAGGATCGCTCCTGTTCACTTTCCTGGGAATTGCCGCTGCATCTGTGGTTTGCAGTCTTCCCTTTGCGCTGCAGCCGATGAAGGCCGCCTTTCAAAAGATCGACCGCAGGCTCCTGGAAAATGCATATGTTCTCGGTCTATCCCGCACAGAGGCCTTCTTCCGGGTGATCATCCCCAACAGCATCAGCGGTATCGCGGCCGCGGCCATCCTGGTATTCCTTCACAGCATGGGGGCCTTCGGCATCCTCATCATGGTCGGGGGCAGCATACCCGGAGAAACAAAAGTCGCTGCTATCGCTATTTATGAGGCGGTGGAATCCATGAATTACCGGGAGGCCGGTCTCATGTCCCTTTGCCTGGTTCCGGTAAGCTATATATTTCTATTACTTGTAAACAAACTGAATCGTGAGGAATTTTGACATGGCACTCCATGTTTCCATCAGGAAAAAGCTGAAATACTTTGATCTCGATATCGCCTTTTCCTGTCAAGATGAAGAGTTACTGGCCGCAATCGGCCCATCCGGCAGCGGTAAGACGACGCTTGTGCGCATGATCGCAGGTCTGGAAAAGCCTGACGCAGGTTACATCAGCTACGGGGACGAGGTATGGTTCGATTCATCGCAAAGAATCCATGTCCCCCCTCAGAAGCGCCGCCTGGGATACGTCTTTCAGGACTATACCCTGTTCCCTCATTTAACCCTCCGTGAAAATGCGGCTTTTGCCGCCAAGGATCGGAGGCGGGCTGATGATCTGCTCGACCTGTTCGGCATCAGCCATCTTCGAGACCGTAAGCCGAACCGAGTTTCCGGCGGTGAACGTCAACGTTGCGCCATCTGCCAAGCCCTGGCCCGAAATCCCCGGGTGCTTCTTCTTGACGAACCTTTCTCATCCCTCGATTTCATGACCCGGCGGAAATTGAGGGAAGATGTCAAGCGGTTAAGGAATGAAATAACTTTCCCCATTGTTTATGTTACCCACGATATTCATGAGGCTTTCTCTCTTGCCGACGAAATATTGCCCGTCGTCGAGGGGAAAATCGATAAGGGCTGGTTGCAAAGTACCATCTCGCCCGCATCGTCAACCGGCGCGCCTGCCAAGGCAGTGCGTGCGCCACGTCTGGCTCTGGCCTTTTAATTTTACGGGATATGCAACGGTGATGAATATTCGCATACGGAAAGGAGAAGATGGAGATATTGAGATGTTGGTGAAATTTCTCCAGTATCTTTTCGCTATTGAAAAAGACTTCACGATAGATGCCGATAGACATCGGGCGGGCCTGCATCTTCTGCTTGCGGAACCTCATGCCAGGACCATTTTTGTTGCCGAAGCGGATGGCGTCGTTGTGGGCATGGTCACAGCCCAGATCGTCGTCTCGACGTCCATCGGCGGATATTCGATTTTACTGGAAGATATGTATGTCGCCTCCGGATTCCGGCGGAAAGGTGTCGGGTCAAAGCTTTTGGAACAGGTCCTCGTCTGGGGTTCTGAGCACGACGCACGTCGCGTTCAACTCGTTGCCGCCGCAGCGAACACCGGGGCATTCAGGTTTTACAGGCAGGCGGGCCTGCTGGAGAGCCATATGACGGCACTCTATGGAAAGCTGGACACCATCAACCCGAATTCAGCCTGATCTGTATGGAAAGAGCCATGCACGGAAGAAGAATTTTCATATTCGATACGACCTTGCGGGATGGTGAACAGTCACCAGGTGCCGGCATGATGCCTGAGGAAAAGCTCCGCATGGCGCGGCAACTGGAGATATTGGGCGTTGACATTATTGAGGCGGGTTTCCCTGTCGCCTCCGCGGGAGAATTCAAAGCAGTTCGTCAGATAGCCCGGGAAATCAGCGGTCCCCAGATCACCGCCATTACCAGAGCAAGAATCACCGATATCGACCGGACCTGGGAAGCCATCCAGGAAGCGGCTGATCCCCGCATCCACATTATCCTTCCCTCTTCCGATATTCAGCTTCAATATCAGTTAATGAAAAGCCGGCAAGAAGTCCTGGAGATAGCAAAGAGCACCGTAGCCCATGCCCGGACCTATACGGACAACATAGAGTTTTCCCCCATGGATGCGACAAGAACGGACAAGGATTTTCTTTGCAGGCTCCTGGAGGTGGCCATCGATGCCGGCGCAAAAGTCGTCAATGTTGCCGATACGGTGGGTTATGCCATTCCCGGTGAATTCGGCGAGCTGATACGCTACATATTTGAACACGTCAGAAATATCGGCGATCATATCCTTTCCGTCCATTGTCATGACGACCTGGGCCTCGCCGTGGCCAATACCCTGGCCGCTGTGGAACAGGGCGTCCGGCAGGTGAAATGCACCATAAACGGCATCGGTGAACGGGCAGGCAACGCCGCCCTGGAAGAAGTGGTCATGGCCTTGAAGACAAGAAACGACCGTTTCGGCGTGCAGATGAGGATCAAAACGGAACAGATCTACAAGACGTCCCAGCTCCTGACGGAAATCACCGGGATTTCCGTTCAGCCCAACAAGGCCATAGTTGGTGCCAATGCCTTTGCACACGAAGCGGGCATACATCAGGATGGCTTACTCAAAGATACGCGAACCTACGAAATCATGACACCCCAATCGGTAGGTGTTCCAGACAGCCGGTTCATCCTCGGCAAGCATTCCGGACGTCATGCTATCCGGGATTATATTGAAAAAATCGGTTACATCTTTAACGAAAAACAACTGGATGACATTATGACCCGGGTCAAAGAAGCGGCCGATTACTGCAAGAATATATCCGATACAGACATAGACGCCGTTGTTAAAAGAATGATCGAAAACCGCCCCTGATAGATCCTTACCATCGGCATCAAGTATTTTCTGGACATTCCCCTTCGTTACTCACATGACTCGGGAAGACATGGCTGAATGCAGGATGTAGACGTCGTCATTTCAGGTGGTAAAATCCTGACAGTCAATGAACGAATGACATAGTATGAAAAGGGCTGGCCGTTGATGGGGACTGAATCTTTACCGGGGTAACCCTCATAATGTTAGGCAGATTATAGATGAGGAGTAAAGATGATATATCGGACTTGGCTTATTTTCATTGGTGCAGCAATATTAGAGGTTGGCGCTGATGCCATTGTCCGTAAGGGATTGCGCGGACACAGCGTAGTTATCATAATGATAGGGTGCGCTATGTTGGGCTCCTATGGCATAGTTGTCAACACGGTCAAATTGGATTTTTCAAAACTGCTCGGAGTCTATGTGGCATTCTTTGCGCTGATGAGCATATTGTTCGGTCGTTTTGTATTTAAAGAGAATATACCAAATACAACTTGGATCGGATTGATGATTATTATTTGTGGTGCGATGATAATCCAGTTCGGCAATAAATAGTCACACGCCAGTAGAGAGGTTTTGAATTGCTTAAATCTGTCTAACAACAGTACCACCAAAAGATTCATTCAGGATTGAATATGAAACAGATGCATAACACTTATAAGGCCTCTGGATGTCAAGAGAAGAAAGTATTCATCAACGAAGAAATAAGCTTTTTTTCTTCCGCTCTTTACCAAAAACGAACCATCTGACTGTGAGTCAGCCATTCCGTCTTGATTTCAAAAAGGGTGAGGAATGATGCTGCATAAAACACTTATTGGGGTTCAACTATCCTTCTGCCAAGCCAGTAAATAAAATTAGCTGTGCCAGCGTCACCAGATATATATTGAGCAGTGATGGATAGAAAATCAGGCAAAAAAACGGAGGAATCATTCTACTTGGTAATAACACAAAATTCTGATGATTCATCATTGAAGGTTTGTAAGGCTTTCCGTATCAGCCGCTGTCTTGCCCCTTGACGTACGGCAGTTCTCCCGGCCTTTAATGCGTTCTGCATCATCCGGTGATGGCTCCGATGATGGAGGGGAAGGCTCTCCCGGTTGCCATCGAAGTATCGATATTCCTACAAATCCGAAGTTTAAGGTTCGTATTGGTACTGTTTTGTTCTTTTTTCTATCTGTCTTTACGATCCTCACAAATCTTCAATTCAATGATTTTATATTTCATCATGATGACTTATGACGTTTACCGTGCCAAATCTAAGAATTGGCACGAAGTATGCCCTCTCTGAATCACATAATATTTCAGTTCTAAGAAGAAGGAAAAAACAATGAGTGAAGAAAAGAATTCACCTTTAGTAAAGCCTACACTGGGACTGACAGGTATGACCATGCGGGCGATGTCATTAATTCCCTTCGGGGTGCTTTCATGGATCATCATCCGGTTGCGGGCTGCGACCGCAACATCCGGTGGGCTATTGGCTGCCAGCAATATCTTTACGCCTGCCCTGTCGGTTTTAATTGGTGTTTTGCTGATTACACTTTTCTGGTCGCAATTGGCAAAGATATACCCAGCAGGCTTCGCTATCTGTGTCTATTTTGCAGAAAAGACGTGGCTTGATACCCAGGGCGAAAAGAGAAGCGGCCCACATTCGGTGGCGCGATCAAGCCCACAACGACCATTCAGCTGGATATTGACTTTTAATTAACATGGCCGTCACCTGGAAAAGCCGGGGACGGCAGTGCGAAGGTTTTAAGATGAAAAAGTTTATAGATATTTTGATAAGTAGGGAGGTGTGTCATGGTAAAAATTGAGGCAGTCATAAAGTGGGACAAAATGGAAGAGGTACAAAAAGCATTGTTGGATATCGGTGTCCAGGGAGTGACGGTTTTGGAGGTAAAGGGGTTTGGACAACAGAAAGGCCACACTGAGTCATACCGGGGTACTGAGATCGAGGTTAAGTTCGTGCCCAAGTTGATGCTCACTATCGTGGTCAATGACGAGCAGCTGGACCCTACGATGAAGGCGATCCAAGAGTCAGCTCGTACAGGGAAAATCGGTGACGGAAAGATCTTCGTTACCAGGGTGGAACAGGTTGTTCGCATACGAACGGGAGAGACCGGTCCGGAAACCCTCTAAGGAGATGTGCTGGTTTTGAAGGTTGTCGAAGAATTGTCATATCGAGTCAAATACGAAAATGCATCCGGCTTCAGAGACGTTTAATCATAACGAGAGGAGAAACTTAAAATGACTATGCGAAAAAACGTGCACACAATTGTGATGGCTTCAATAGTCATCGCTTTCATACTACTGATCCGTCCGGCTGTTGCACAGGAAAGTCCTTCGCAGGGCGGAGTTCCCCAGGCGACAACAACCCAAGCTCGGGAGCCTCAGCCCGACCCGGCTGGAATTGCTACGGGGGGCAAGGCAGATGCCATTGATGCGGCCGGCAATGCCTTCGTTGTTACCGAGCCGACCGACATGAAAGCTCCCGACTATGCGGAAAAGAAAAAGCAGTACCAAGAGTACAAGGAGCAGGCAGCCAAAGAGCCGCTTGCGGTAAAGCTTGCCGACACCGTCGGGCACGTTCGGATTGCGACCAACTTCAACTGGACTCTCGTCTCAGGGTACCTTGTACTCTTTATGCAAGCGGGGTTTGCCCTTCTCACCTGTGGGCTGGTGCGCAAGAAGAACGCCGGCCATCTCATGATGCTTAACTTCGCTGCCTATGTCTTCGCCTTCTTGGCTTACTATGCGTGCGGCTACGCCTTCCAGTTCGGCGCGGTTGCGCTGAATGCGGCGCCGACAAATCTTGGAGGGACTCCAACACTGAACAAGTTCCTGTTCGGAAGCGGCATGTGGGGTTTCTTAGGCGGTAAGGGCTTTTTTCTGAGCGGTCCGGGCTACGATTCCGGAAGCCTTTGCCTCACGCTCTTCCAAGTCGTATTCATGGAGACAGCCGGGTATATCATCGTGGGGGCTATCTGTGAGCGGATCACTTTCTGGGCATTTGTCGTCGCCGAGCTCTTCATGGGCGCCCTCCTGTATCCCATGTCCGGTTGTTGGGTTTGGGGGGGTGGATGGCTCTCTCAGTTGGGCATGAGCATGAACTTGGGTCACGGCTACGTGGATTTCGCGGGCTCGACCGTTGTCCATGCCGTGGGCGGCTTCTGCGCCATGGCGCTCGCCGTCATTCTCGGCCCTCGCCTCGGCAAGTATGGTAAGGACGGCAAGCCGCGAGCCTTTCCAGCACACAACCTCGCCTTTGTGGTAATCGGCACCTTCATTCTCTTGTTCGGCTGGATGGGGTTTAACCCCGGCTCCACCCTTGGTGCATCGGACCTGCGCATCTCTGTGATTGCCGTGAACACGAATCT
>Ga0182011_10001679_pt1 | contig 19269 bp, 13 predicted proteins | sample 711E1DmetaG_FD_120481 | JGI IMG/M metagenome (GOLD analysis project Ga0182011, IMG submission 120481) | Permafrost microbial communities from Stordalen Mire, Sweden - 711E1D metaG | ecosystem: Environmental > Terrestrial > Soil > Wetlands > Permafrost | place: Sweden: Stordalen | collected... | reverse complement strand
TTCGACGTGGTCGTTGACCATGCCCACGGCCTGCATGTGGGCGTAGACGATGGTCGAGCCTACAAAATTGAAGCCGCGCTTCTTGAGATCCTTGCTGAAAGCATCGGAGATCTCCGTGCGCGCTGGGATGTCATGCAGAGTCTTGACCGACGTTTGCAGCGGCTTGCCGTCTACGAAGCGCCACTGGTAGTCGGAGAAGCTGCCGAATTCGTCTTGCACGTCTAGGAAGGCGCGCGCGTTCTTGACGGCCGACTCGAGCTTGAGGTGATTGCGAACGATGCCCGCGTCCGCCATGAGCGCGGCGATCTTGGCGGCGCCGTAGCGCGCGACCTTGCGTGCGTCGAACTCGTCGAAGGCTTTGCGGTACGCCTCCCGTTTCTTCAAAATCGTGAGCCACGACAGACCTGCCTGCGCGCCTTCGAGCACCAAGAACTCGAAAAGCACGCGATCGTCGTAGACGGGCACGCCCCATTCTTCGTCGTGGTAGCGCACGTAGATCGGTTCCGCACTGGCCCAGCCACACCGCACGGGTTCAACTGAGGTCTTCGATTTGCTCATACGGCCGAATCTAGCCCGGCCGAAATCTGATTGCTGCATCTTGTGCCGCGCTTGTCCCAGAGCGCACGATGACCAGCCCGGCGCGCGCGGTTCGTTGTATTCTCACAGCATGATGCGCCTTTGCCTCTGTGGGTGGTCTTTGCTTGGCATTCTCCTCATCGTGCTTGCCCAAGCCGGAACGAGCGGCTGCGGAAGCGCAAGCGGGCCTCACGCGACGGGCTCGGGAGGTTCAGGTGCGGAGCTCGACGCGAACCCGGCCGGGCAGATCGACGTGGCCCTGGCGCCGCCGAGCACGTGCAACGCCGGGGCTTCCCCGCCTCCACCAACGGTGAACTCGTCGGCGCTGAAGGTGTGGGCCAACGAGGGGGAGGACAAGGTCACGCGGGACGAGCTGCGCTTGTCGAACGGGAAGGACGTCACGAGCCGCGCGTGGGACGGGTCGAAGATCACATTGTTCGGGGCGCGCAACGAGACGGTCTCCTTCAACCTCGTGCTCGAGGCAGCAAGCGCCGCCGCAAGCGGGATCTCGGTTGCCTTCGACACGCTCGACACCGGCTGCGGCTCCACCATCGTGGGCAAGACAGCGACGGGCGATGGCGTGTACGACTACACGACCCGCGACATCGAGCTCTTCTACGTTCGCTATCTGCAGATCAAGGGCCTCAGCCAGTTTGGATATGAGACCTACGACGAGCTCGCCGTTCCGAAGCGGTTGCGCCGCCCCTACACGGTCAACAAGAATGGCCGTGGCATCGCGACCGGCGGGTGGACCGACCGCCCGGACCACGACAAGTTCTATCCCGATATCGCCGTCCCGCTCGACCTCGTGCCGACGTTCAGCATCGCGGCGGGACAGAGCCAGAGCATCTGGGGCGACATCTACATACCGAGCGACGTCGCGCCGGGGACGTATTACGGCTACGTGAAGGTATCGGAAGCGGGGAGCCTGACCCACGCCGTGCCGATCGAGCTGGTGGTGCGAAGGTTCACTCTCCCCGACACGCCGAGCGCCCAGACCATGATGTTCATCGGCACGACGGCCAAGCGCTACGGGCTGAGCGGCGACTCCCCGCAGATGAGCACGATCCTCGACCGCCACGTGCAGATGGCTCACCGCCATCGCATCTCGGTCCTCGGAGCGGACGATGGCGACGAGAACCTGGACAGCCCCGGGCCGGTATGGCCGGCGCGTCTCGATGGCACGCTCTTCACGGCAGCGAACGGCTACCGCGGTCCCGGCACCGGCGTGGGAAACGGGATCTACGCGGTGGGGATGTACCAGACCTGGGGCTGGCAGGACGGAAACGCGGGGGTGATGGCAACGAACGCGGACGCGTGGGTCACCTGGTTTGCGGCGAACGCCCCGACCACCCAGTACTTCATCTATCTTGAGGACGAGCCCCCACAGAGCGACTGGCCGCAAGATGAAACCTGGGCGGAATGGATCAAGCAGGACCCCGGGCCGGGCAAGGCGCTCAAGAGCTTTCTCACCTTCGACGCGCCCTTGGCGCAGGCCAACGTGCCCTCGGTCGACATCATCGCGAGCAGCTTCTACTGTGCCGATACCGCGAGCTACGACGCCGCGCAGGCTTGGCTTCAGTCCAAAGGCAAGGCGCTGTGGCTTTATGATGTGGGCCGCATTGCCAGCGGCACCCTGATGACCGACGACGACGGCGTGTCGCCGCGCGAGATCCCCTGGGGCCTGTACAAGAAGGGGGGCGGTCGCTTCTTCCACTGGGAGTCTACCGTGTACCAGGACGAAGAGGACGGCGCCGCGGCCACCGACGTCTTCGCAGCCGCAGCGAACTACGGGGAGCAGCCCTATACCGACGATCCCGTGCTGGGCGAGACGTCGTCCAACTACACCAACGGCAATGGCCTCTTGTTTTATCCCGGGACGGACAAGCTCTTCCCGTCCGAGTCGTATGGACTCAACGGCCCCATCGCAAGTTTGCGGATGAAGTACTGGCGCCGCGGTATCACCGACATCGACTACGTGGTGATGGCCGCGTCGAAAGACGCTGCGGCGACTCAAGCCATCGTCAACAAGATGGTTCCCAAGGTCCTCTGGGAGGTGGGCGTCTTCGATCAGACGGATCCGACCTATCAGTACGGGGACGTGAGCTGGTCGACGAACCCAGACGACTGGGAGGCTGCGCGTGCGGCGCTGGCAGACATCATCGAGCAGTAGCTCGGCGGTTCGGCAGTCGCGTCCAACTGCGCTGACTCCCGCATGGCCGGGTAATGAATCAAGCTCGCGACGCACGAACAGAGTCGCCACCACGGCAGGTCGGTAGCCGCTCGTTGCGACAACGGGCTATTCTAGGGACATGCTTTCCAGACACACGTGCGCGCATTCGAGGCTCGGGTACACGATGCTGGCTGCGGCGCTCGGGGCGAGCCTGCTCATCTCGACCGGGTGCAAGGGGGGCACTGACCGCATCGCCGCCGGTGACGCGGCCTCCCCGGATCCGGGCTCGTGCACTCCGGATCCGCTGCGCACGAATCTGGCCCCCTTGTGGAACGGTCTCTCGGTGGACGTCGACGACTGCCCTATCCTCGAGTTTACGGCCAAGTATGGCGAGCCCGACGCCATGGTCTTCAAGGCGATCATCTGCGTCGAGTCGCGCTTCCAGTACGATGCGGTCGGCTGCACCGGCAATGGGCCGTGCTGCCCGGCGCGCGGCTGGACCGCGGCCGAGTGTGCCTGCCTCGGCGCGATGCAGACTGGTCCTTGGTGCAACTCCTCGAACCTACCCGCCGGGTGCACGGCGAGCGGGCTCGGCTTGCTCCCGAGCGGGCATGTGGACATGGAGACGAACCCCAAGAGCGAAAACTGGGCCAACTCGGTTTTCAACCCCGTGGTCAACATCGAGCTTGGCATCGCCGGCATTGCCTGCAACCGCGCACAGGCGAAGGCGGCCTTCCCGGACTGCACCGAGGATCAGTACACGATGATGGCCGTCGGCAACTTCAACTCCTACGGCAGCACGCAAAGCTGCACGGCCTACAACTTCCACTACGACACCGCGGTGGTCGACGCGTACAACACCTACTCGACCGCCGCAGGCTGGCCGGCTCACCCGTACGTGACTCAGTAGGCGCCGTTGCGTGGGCAGAATGGCTGTCCATCGCCCGCAAACATTCCTGAGCCGTCGAACCGCTTCGGCGGCACATGCGGATTGGAGGAACGATGACCACAAAACGCGTCGGGCACGCTCGTCTTGTCGTTGCCATCACAATGACTATGAGCACTGGGTTTGCCACTCGCGCTCAGGCGCAAACGGTTACGATATCGGTTGATGCCACGGCGGCCGGGACACCGCTTGAGCGCGTCTGGCCGTATCACGGCTACGACGAGGTCAACTACTCGACGACCCCGGAGGGTGAGGCTCTGCTCAAGACCCTGGCCACGGCCCATTCGGCCCCGGTTCACGTTCGCACGCACTTCCTGCTCAACACGGGGGACGGCACTCCATCGCTGAAGTGGGGCTCAACCAACGTCTATACCGAAGATGCCTCGGGCAATCCGGTCTACTCGTGGACGTTGATGGACGGCATCATGGATGCGATCACAGGAACTGGCGCATTCCCGTTCGCGGAGATCGGGTTCATGCCCGAGGCCCTGTCGACGCACCCGACTCCCTACCAGAACTCGGCGGTGACCGCTCTGGACGGTGGTTGCTTCTACCCGCCAACGGACTACACCAAGTGGGGCGACCTCATCACGGCGTGGGCGACCCACGAGAACGGGCGCTACCCGAACGTCGCGACGTCGTGGCTGTGGGAATTGTGGAACGAACCTGACAACAGTTACTGGCACGGAACCTTTGCAGAATACGCCAAGCTCTATGACTACACTGAGGCGGCACTGCACGGTGTGATGCCGACAGCCCAATTGGGCGGCCCCGCAGTGGCGAGTGCGGGCAGCTCCTATGTGTCCCAGCTCCTGCAACACTGCGCAACGGGAACCAATGCCGTCACCGGCAAGACGGGCACGCGTCTCGACCTTATCTCCTTCCACGCCAAGGGCGGCACAACGGTCACCGGCGGGCACGTCGAGATGAACCTCGGTCACCAGCTGAGCCTGCACCAGACTGGTTTTAAGCAGGTGGCCGCGGTGGCAGCGTACAAGCAGACGCCCATCTACATCACTGAGGCGGATCCCGACGGTTGTGCCGCTTGCCCGGCGACTTCGACGCCTGCCGATGCGTACCGATATTCGCCAGCTTACGGTGCCTACGAGATCGCCATGATGAAGCACACGCTCGAGCTGGAGGCGAGCATGGGCGTGAAGGTCGGCGGGCTCTTGACCTGGGCCTTCACGTTTCCCGGAACCCCGTATTTTGCCGGCTACCGCGCGCTTGCGACCAACGGCATCAGCCTGCCGGTGCTGAGCGCCTTCAAGCTTTTGGGAAGCCTGGCAGGGACGCGTTTGCCCGTTACCAGCAGTGGCGCCGCAACGCTGGATTCCATGTTGGCGAACAGCGTGCGGGCCAATCCCGACATCGACGCCATGGCGACGCTGAATGGACAGAGCGTCCAGGTCCTGGTCTGGAACTACCACGACGACTTGGTGGCGACAGCTGCGTCGCCGGTCCAACTGACCATCAAGGTTCCGTCCGCATTCGGTTCAACCGTCACGGTTTCGCACATGCGTGTCGACGACACCCATGGGGACGCCTATACCGTGTGGACATCGCAGGGCAGCCCGGCCAATCCTTCATCCGCCCAGGTCCAGGCCCTGCAGGCAGCAATGGATCCCATGCCTTTGAATCCGCCCCAGTCGATGGCGGTCAGCAATGGCTCGGTCAGTCTGAGCTTTGATCTTCCCCGATTTGGGATCTCACTGCTGACAATCACTCCAGGCGCGGGCGTGAGTGATGCGGGGGTCGCGCCGGCCGACGCTCCTGGAGGAGATGCGCCGAGCCCGTCTGGGGGCGTGGGTGGAGGCAGCGGTCGCGACGGGGGTGGCGGCAGCGGTGGTACGCTTGGCGGCGGCGCAGGAGGCAATGGCGTGGGCAGTGGCGGCGCGGGCGGGGCTGGCGGCAGTACAGGCAGCAGTGGCGCGGGCGGTGGCGGCGGCTCCGGGCGGAGTGGCGGAGGGAGCGTGAGCAGCGGCGGCACGGTAGCGGCCGGCGGAAGGACCGGAACGACTGGAGCGGGAGGTGTAGTCAACGCTGGGGGCAGTGTCGGAACCGGCGGCAGCAGTGCGGAGACCGGCGGAAACGCTGCCACTGGCGGAGCGATCGGGACTGGCGGATTGTCGGCAAGCGGCGGGGGAGCCAGTACTGGTACAGTCGGAACCGGGGGCAGGATAGCCACGGGCGGAATTTCGGGAATCGGCACGATGGGTGGCTCGACGACCGCGAGCGGTACGACCCAGGCAAGCAGCGGCGGCTGCTCCTGTCGCATCGCCGTGGCCGAGACAAGGAACTACCCAGGTTTGGCGCTGCTCGGGCTTGTCATGGTCGCACTTCGGCTTCGGAAGAGGCGTTGAATGACCGAGGACCAGATCCGGGTGACGAGAAACACGTTGACGACATCTACATACCGAGCGACGTCGCGCCGGGGACGTATTACGGCTACGTGAAGGTTTCGGAAGCGGGGAGCCTGACCCACGCCGTGCCGATCGAGGGCTGCGGCGACTCAAGCCATCGTCAACAAGATGGTTCCCAAGGTCCTCTGGGAGGTTGGCGTCTTCGATCAGACGGATCCGACCTATCAATACGGGGACGTGAGCTGGTCGACGAACCCAGACGACTGGGAGGCTGCGCGTGCGGCGTTGGCAGACATCATCGAGCAGTAGCTCAGCCGCTCGGCAGTCGCGCCCAACATCGTTCCGCAGACAAATTGTCGATATTGCTGACGAATCTACCGGCCCAAGGCCAGCTGTGGAACGATTGCGGCTGCTAACTATTCGGTTTTTCTAGGTCTGTCTGTAAATGGCATTCAGGAGGCCGACGGTTCGATCCCGTTCAGCTCCACAAAGGAATCACTTCCCCTCAGTGGGTGGGACGCGCCGGCGCAGATGCCGCCTTACCAGCGAGGCCGGGCAGGAAGAGGAAGTTGGGGACCTTTGACCAGTCGCCCAGATAGATGTGGGTTTCGGTACCGGCGAGCGCCTTCAGCGCCTCATAGCCCTGGAGTTGAACCGCCAGCGGCGTGAGCGTCAGGTTGTGTGCCCTGGCCTTCTCGGCCACCGCTTGCGCCTCGTACTTGGCCGCGTCGGCCTCGGCCTTGGCGCCAATGACCTTCTTGGCCCCCTCGGCCTCCTCGCGCAGTTTCTCGAGTTCCACCTGCTTCTTGGCGAGCTCGATCTCCTGCAGCTTCTCGCGCAAAGTGGCCTCGGCCTTCAGACGCGCCTGCTCTGCCTGATTGGTTACTTCAAGTTTCTTGCGCATCGCCTCGTTCTCCAGCAGCGTCTTCTGTCGCGCGGCGTCCTGCTCGGCCGCGAGCTTCTCGCGTACCGCAGTCACGATCGCGTCCGCATACTTCAGGGACTCCAGGGTCACCGAGGCGATTTCCAGGTGCTTGCCGGCGATGCGCCGGCGCAGATCGCGCTCCACCTCATCCTCGACCTGCTCATTGCGCTTCATCAGGTCAATGTAGCTGTGGCGTGCAAAGACCCCGCGCGCAGCGCTGCGGAACTCGGGCCCGATCACCTCGTCATAGAAGTTGGTCCCGATCTCGGTGTCCAGTTCATACAGCTCGGCGCGCACCGGGCGGTAGATGACGGCGATCCTCAGCTCGAGCTGCAAACCCTCCGAAGACGTGGTGCGGATCTCCTCGCTGCGCGTGGAGTAGGTGACGTCGAAGTCCTCCATACGACCCAGGAAGCCGACATAGTGAAGGCCAGGCCCGACAGGCTCCCGGTGCAGGGTGCCGCGGAACCGGTCGAAGTATAGACCGAGGTGCCCAGGCTCGACGGTTGTCGCGCACGCCGAGAGCATCAGCAAAATCACTGCCACGAATATGCGCATGACGACCTCCTTCAAGGTTGAATGCTTTCGAGCCATCCAGAAAGATCTTGCGCCATACGCTCCAGGCACCGCGTGCCGACCTTGGCCGGAGAGTCCAGCGCGCCTTCGGTCTTGCAGTAGCCGCGCGTTTGGCCCAGATGGATGCGTCCGGACTTGGTGCGCAGGGTAACGCGCGTCTCCAGCTCCACCGTCAGCAACCCGTCGTGCCGCTCGGCCTGCGAGCGGATGAGATCAACCTGCATCTGCCAGCCCCCCTTGCGCTCGTTCCGATGGCGATCGGCCCAGTGGGAGCACGCTGCGCTGATGGAGTCACCAACCGCAGGGACAACCTGGGAGAAAGCCAAGCGTGCACCCGAAACCGGCAGCGGATCGGCCGCGCCGGCGTTGACGGAAACCACCTCGAGATCAGCGCCGCCCGGCGACGGCGCCCGGACGGGACCAAGCGCGATCATCTGAACGCTGCACTGGGTGAGCAGAAGAAAGCTGATCCAGGCAGGGCACAATCCTGTGCGGGGAAGGCGGAGCATGCCCAAACAGTATAGCAAGCCTTGGAAGGACGCGACGACACTGCCCTCTGTGCGACCGACTGTCTCGTCAAGGCAGGCTGCGATGAGCTGCTGCCACAGATCTGACGGTAGAGAGAATCCTACATCTTGGCCCCGCGCGCGCAGCGGAACCCGAGGCTGTTGATGCGGTACCCGGGGACCAACCCGAAACGGTCGGCGGTGCGCACCCTGGCTGCCAACTCGCTCAGCCAAGCCCCGCCACGGGTCACGCGAGGCGAGTCATCGTGGCGAGAGGGTTGTGGGTTGGTTGCAGGCTCCGAGTTGTAGTCGGCAAAGCTGTCAGCGGTCCATTCCCAGACATTCCCCGCCATGTCCAAAACCCCGAAAGGGCTGGCGCCCTTGGGATAGCGGCCCACCGGCGCGGTGGCTGGCCAGCCGTCATTGTCCGCGTACATCGGAGTCCAGCTTGCATCCAACCGTTGCTGTGCCATCGATGCACACTCGCTGCCGCAGGCGTTCAGGCGGGTCGCGTCCGGCGGCTGGTTGCCCCAGGGATAGTTGCGACCATCGCTGCCGCGAGCCGCATATTCCCATTCGGCCTCGGTGGGCAGGCGACCACCCATCCATTCGCAATACGCGTTGGCCTGGGTCCAATCCACGCAGTTGATGGGGTGCTTGTCATACCCGCGCTTGCCCCAGGTGCAGAACTGACTCCATTTTGTCTTGTCTTCGGGCTTGATGCCCTTCCAGTCGACGGTCGCGCTGGCCGGCGGGCAAGCGCCTGCTTGCACGCAGATGCGATAGGCCGCGACGGTCACCTCGGTCTTGTCTATGCAGTAGGGTGACAGGGTCACCTTGTGAACGGGCTTGGACTTGTCCAAGTCCTGGTCCCCCATCCAGAACGTCCCCCCAGGAATGGGCACCTGGCCTGCCAGGCAGTCGACGGCGGCGTCGGGTGCACGTTTCACTGGGGGCGGAATCGCAAGTCCCAAGCATTGGCACGGCTGGAACGTGCCCTCAGCCGCACACACCTGTGCGCTGCGCCGGCCATTTGCGCACGAGCACTCGACGCTGACGCCGGGAATGCATTTGTTGCCCCTGGAGCATCCGGCGACACCAACCATGAAGGTGCACAGGCCGACGATCACGACGGCCGGCCCCGGCCGACTTCGCACCGAGCGAAACGCTGTTCCGAGGTGGGCACGGTCTTCCATGCACATGATGCTTCCAGAGCTGTTTGCCGCGCTTCCGTAGAACTATGTAGTATGCCACGCGATGAAGGAACACGAAGTCCGGCAGCGCATCGAAGGCTTCCTCAAGCGGACAGCACGCGAGGTGGTCATGCCGGCACCGCTCAGGCTGAGTGATGAGCGGACATAGCGATGACGAAGTGATGCAGAACTTTGCGCGCCACGGCTTCAAGGGTGCGCTGACCAAGCCCTTCGATCGCGCGGATCTGCTTGAGGTTCTTTCGCGCGTCTTGAGCTAGTGTCTCCGCGCGGATCTGGGCCGCTCAAGCAGACGCCACATCTGTCGATAACCCTTTCAACCTGGTCAGCCACCCGGCCACCGGGGGTCGTCAACTGAGCTGTCTACCCTTGGTCATGAGCCCGCACACCCAGTTCGCGCTTTTCCTGCAAGGATGACATGCGAAGCCTTACGGTCGCCCTCGCATTGGGGCTCATGCTTTTCCCACTTCCGCAAGCCCACGCCGGAAAAGTCGCTAGCGTGAAGCAGGCCGTAAAGGAAAAATGCAGTAAGGAGATTCCCATCGACATCCTGCTGGCCTCGGTGGTCAGAGCCTACGATTGCCAACCCAACCAGGAAGTCACAATCGCTTCCTGCAAGATCAAATGCCTGAAGGGTGATTCCGGAAATGTCGTCGGACAGTAACGCCGGAATCTTTCTCTGCGCCAGAGCAGCCATTTTTGCCAGGCCAGCAATGCAAAGTGTATTCCTCGTACCCGTTGTACTCCTGGCTGTAGCACCGTCGGCCAACGCCGACGACACCGCGTCCAAGCTTGACAGTCTCAATGATCGGGTCACCGAACTGGAGGCCACCCAGGCGCTTCACACCGTGCGTTTTTCCGGAGTCTTCATCAACCGTTTTGAAGCCTTCACGACCACCTACGGCGTGCCGGGGGAGGCGAAAGACAAAGACAGGCTGACCACGTTCAGCACCTACTTGGCGCTGAACTTGGACTTCGACATCTCGGAACGCCTCAAACTCTACACTACCCTGGCCATGAGCAAGTTCTGGCAGAACGACGGCCGCAATGAGTATGCTGGCAATTGGCAGGCGTCCGAGGGAGGGTCATTCGGCTACGCCGGCTCCACGCCGCGGATAGATCGGGCATACCTGGCCTACACCTTTTCCTTTCCCCTGACCCTGGCCATCGGCCGCATGCCCACCAACAACGGAGTGCCCATCAACCAGCTCGACGGACTGGTTCGCGAAGGGACGTATCCGCGATTTGCGTATAACGCAATCTTCGACGGCATTGCAGCGATCTTCGACTTTTCCCGCTATCTTCCACGCGGGCACAGCCTCAAATTCCGCGCCTTTTACACGCCCAACATCAACATCGACAATGCCGACCGGACCCGCCAATTGACTGATGGGACGGTAAAGGTGGACTCGAATACCCCTCAATACGCCATTCTTGCAGAGTACTCCACCACGCGCCTATCACCCATCTTCGACACGCTCAGCTTCTATTACATGTTCTACCAGTACAGCAACTTCTACAATGCGGGTACAAATACTCCAGCAACACCCGACGCGGCACCCAACAACCCGACAGATTCGGCCATCGGCAACATGTTGTATCTGGGCTTGGAAGGCATCGGCCACATCGGCCTCAATGCGTCGCTCAGCGTGCTTCTCTATCGCGACACCAGCACCACTTTGGACAACTGCGAGTCCAGCACGACCCTCAGCAAGGCATACCTGCTCAACGTGAACCAGCGACTCGATTTCATCTTCACCGGCAGCGTGATTGGATTCGAACTCATCAAGACGGATCCGACCTTCTATCTCGACGAGTGGACCTATCTGACCGTGATTCCCTTCTATTCCTCTCCGGCGAGCCAGGGCGTGCACGTCTTTGCTTCTGTACCGCTTGGCGCAAAGCTGCGGGCACGCGTGGGTTGGTATCGGCTTCACTCCGACCCATACAGCTACGTGGGATTCAGCTCTTCCATCGAGAGTGACGACAACTCCTTCTACGTCCAACTGCGACTCGGATTCTAGGAGAGGAGTCCGGCCCCATGCGACAGGAATTGCGCATGGCGCCTAAGCGGCTCAGTCTCAGGTCAAGCATCGCATCATGCTGCGCCGCGCGCCGACGGCAACTCGCTCGCCGTGACTGGAACCGGCCGGTCGGCCCGCCACTGTCGAATGGAGCCGCGGTGCACAAATATGGCCCCTTGTCTCTCTTTTTTTGAAAGCCACAGGCTCCCGTTTGCTCTAATATATAAGAGAGCGGTGTAGGGAGCGTGCACTTCCTGCACCCTTCAATCTGGCGAGCTGCCCTTATGGCAGTGTGGAAAGCGGCCAGATTGTTTCTTTCGGGGAGGGCAGATTCACCGCACGAGTCTTCAAGGAGGCCAAGATGACCAGGCTACGGATAATCAGCCGAACCACATGCCTCTGCGGAGTCGCCGCCTTGGCAACCGTCGTCCTCGCGGCCTGCGGGAGCCCTAAGCCGATCGGCCTCAGCAGCGTCACCGGCTCGGGCGGAAGCGGCTCCGGCTCCGGCTACCATCTGACGGGGGTCACGACTAGTACAAAGACGAACACCACCACCAGCTCCGGCACGACGCCTAGTGATGTGGACGGAGGCAACTGCGGCATCACGAAGAATGGTCTCACCGCAGGGGCTGACATCCTGCTGGTTCTGGACAAGACGGGCTCTTTGACACGCGCCATGGATTCGGCCAACGAGTGCCCGACCGGCTCGACCACCTGCCAGCAACGCTGGGCAACCCTGGTGAGCGGCCTAAACGCCGTGCTTTCTAGCGCATCGAGTAGTGTGCTCTGGGGCCTCGAGCTTTTCAACTCGGACGGGAGCTGCGGTGTCGACCCGCCGGAGGTTCAGATGGGGCCGGGGGCAGCCGTCCAGGCCTACATTGTCAACGTGACTCCCGCCGGGTCCACGCCCACCAAGCTCGCTATCCAAACCGCCGTGACGTACCTGCAAACCCTGACCGACACGAACGGCAAGTTCATCCTGCTGGCCACCGATGGAGAACCCAACTGTGGTTCCGGCAAAGGGGGCGGCGCCGGGGCCACCGACGTTCCGGCGACGGTCACGGCCATCGGCAATGCGTTCACGGCCGGGTTCCAAACCTACGTAATCGGCGTTGGTACCGAAACCGGGAACCTGGACAACTTCGCCATAGCCGGCAACACCACGAATTACTACCCCGCGACCTCTCCGGACCAGCTCACCGCGGCGCTCAACAGCATTGTGGGCACGGTGGCAAGCTGCACCTTTGGCCTCGGCAGGCGCCCCCCGGACCCCAACAACATCGTCATTGAGTTCAACGGGGACCACAGTCTGCGGCCGCCACAGGACACCACGCATGCCAACGGCTGGGACTACACCTCGCCGGCCGACAATACCGTTCAGGTTTTCGGCCCGTGGTGCGACAACGTGACCAACGGAACCTACACGACCACTGAGGTCCTGATGGGCTGCGTGGGCGGCGGGGTAATTCCGTAGCTGAACGGTTGCCGAGAGACCTACTTCTTCCCAGCAGGGGATTCTTCGTCGCAGGCCCCGGCCTTGAACAGATGGATCTCGGGGCAGCCGACGGTGCTTGTCGCCAACTCGCCCTGCACGACCAGAACCAGGGTTCCCGAGGGCGCACAGTCGACCCTCTCGCTGCCAATGACGACCGCATATAGACCGGCCCAAGCCGCCGTGGAAATTGGGTCTAGGGCCAGTTGTCCGGAGTCTGTCTTCAACGTGGCCGACTTCAACGTGCTTTCATGCGGCAGGCTGATTCCGACGATGACGTTACCCTTGCCAGAGGGCGGCAGGGTCTGGGTCACCGTGCAGACGAGTTTCCCCGATTGGGTGCCCGGGGCGACCGTCAGCTGAATTGCCGGGTCAGGTTTCCCGGGGAAGGTTGGGAAGCCTTGGGCCGGGCCGGCAAGCAAGCCCAGCAGGGCTGCGACGGCCAGCGCTCTTCCGTCTGCGGAGTTCCGTTTCATCGTTGCCTCCGTTTTCGTTGGACTTCAATTATCCCACGTCAACCTCGAGCCGGCACGCGCTTATGTGCTCTCGCCTTGGCAGGCTGGCTGCCTTTACCGACCGGTCGCAAGCATAGTGGACAACCACCGCGTAGCTCGTTCACGAAACCCGGAACCGTAGCCGCGGTTGATATGGCGAATGACCATCCTCGCGTCCAAGAAGAATGTGGTGGGCAAACGATCCTCGCCGAACGCGCGCGCCAGCACGCCGTCCCCGTCCAACACAACCGTCGTTCCTGCGGGCAGGGAATGGCTTGCGAAGAAATCCTTCAAAGATGGCGCTTCGCCCTCGACCGCGACCACCAGCAGAGCGAAGTGCGGGCCAAGACTCTTTCGGATGGCGAGGATTTCCGACAGGCTCTCTTTGCATGGCTCGCACCAACTGGCGAAAAACTCCACGACCGTCACCTGTCCCCGCAGCTTGTCGCCGTGCACGCTCCCGCCCGCCAGGGTTGGCGCCGCGAAAGCGGGCGCGGGGTCACCCACATGGGGGTGCGCCGCGCTGGCCGCAAGCAATGGCAAGAGCAAGAGCGAGATCATGAGCCGAGTCTATCGCGCGCCTCGCCCGGTTGTGGGCCAAAACAGTCCGGAGCAAAGCGACTGGCAAGGTCGGCCAAATCGGCCATAAGGTAGCTGAGGTGTCCCGTGACGAGTCCGCGCCATTCCCTTCCCCTGCTGCCTGGCATCGCCACGGCCATGGGCGCGCTGGCCCTGTGGGCCTCGGGCTGCGTTCGCAGTGCGACCGCGGAGTCCGGGTCGGACGGGGGTGTGGGTGAACCACGCGTCGTGCGCAGCAACATCCTACGCGCCGACTACGCCGGATCCGCGAGTTGCCGCACTTGCCACAGAAGCTTGTACGACGACTGGCTTGGCTCGCCCATGCGGCAGATGACCCGTCTGCCCGCGACTGCAAAGATCCGGGTGCCCTTCGACGGACGAACCTGGAAGTTCAAGGACGATCAGGCGCGTTTCGAGCAACAGGCTGGAACCCGCTTCGTGCGGATTCAGTCACGGCGCTTCGGAGAGCACCTGTACCGGGTCACGCGGGTGATTGGGGGACGCACCCGCGAAGATTTTGCGGGCGTCGAGGTGACCGGCACGCAGCCGGACGCCCGCATCATCGGCGATCCGCACGACGAGGTCATTTTGCCGGCCAGCTACTTTTTCGAGACGGCTTCCTTCCGTCTCAAGGGCTATTCCGTGATGGTGCGCGAGCGCCCAGGGCTGAAGGCCGGCGCTGTGTGGAACCAGTCCTGTGTACTGTGCCACAACACCGCGCCCGCATTCCTGTTGCTGTGGGGCGCCCTGCTGGGTAAGGGCGCGCCGCCGTACCAAGGCGAGGTGGTGGACTCACTCTTGCCCGAGAGCCGGCGGTGGGGGTTGCAGGTGACCGATCCGAATGCTGTGCGCGCAGCCGTCGCAGATGAGATCCGTCATCTGGGCGGGGCGGGCGACTCGCCAGCCGACATGCCCGCTTCGCTGCGCCAGGGGATCGTGGAAATGAGCCGGCGTTTCGCCGCCGAGCAGCTTTTGGAGATCGGCATCGGCTGCGAGGCTTGTCACGGCGGGTGCCGCGAACACGTCCAGCAGCCGCGGGTTTCCACCTCGTATGAGCCGCGTAGCCCGTTTCTGCGCGTGGAGCCCGCGCCGAACCGCGGTCCCATCACCCGCGCCGAGTCGATCAACCGGACCTGCGCGCACTGCCACCAGGTTCTGTTCTCGCGCTATCCCTTCACCTGGGAGGGCGGCCTTCGCCACGGCGGATCGCCGGGCGGCAGTTCCACCAACTCAGGCGAGGCGCGGGACATGCTGCTGGGCGGGTGTAGCCATGCCCTGGCGTGCACCGACTGTCACGATCCCCACCGCGACGACGATCCGGACGATCTGGCTGCGCTGGCCACGCCCGCCGGCAACGCCACCTGCACCAAGTGCCATCCCGCCTATGCCGGGCGCGAGGCGCTGCGCTCGCATAGCCACCATGATCCCGATGCAGCGGGCGGCGTGTGCATCAACTGCCACATGCCGCGCAAGAATTTGGCGCTGACCTACACTCTGGGGCGCTATCACCGGATCGGCTCGCCCACCGAGAGCGCACGCGTGCAGCGTGATCGACCGCTGGAGTGCGCGCTCTGCCATGCCCGCAAGAGCGCCGAGGAACTGGTGTCGGCAATGGAGCGCTGGTGGGGCAAGCGCTACGATCGCCAGGTCCTGCAGACGCTCTACGGGGATTTGCAACAACCGCCGCTCCTCTCCACCCTGGCCCGGGGCAAGCCCCACGAGCAGGCGGTGGCGATCATCAGCTTGCGCGAGCAGAAGGTGAGCGAGGCGTTACCGCTTCTGGCCCAGCAAATCGCCCATCCACTGCCCCTGGTGCGCTACCAGGCGAGAAAAGCCATCAACGCCTTGGTGGGCCGGGACTGTGGCATCGATCTCGACCGGAACCTGCGCGAGATCATCGCCGCCACCGAGAAATGCGTTCCGCAAGCCGCGCCCATCACCCCCGGCGCGCCCGTGCGCGAGGCCCCGGCCTCGCACCACGACGACGACTGACCTGCGCGCGGTTTGTCCTGCTCAGAACGTCCGCACGCGCAGGCCGCCGCCAAAGCTGGCGATCCACACTTCGGCGGCGTTGCTGGGGTTGAAGAAGACCCGCATCGGGTGCGCAAATGGATAGTCCGGGTCCGCGACAAAGGTGGGGGACGCGGCAGAGAGATTGCTGGTGCTCCACAGTCCGTTCGTCTCGGTGGTCATGAACATGTGGTTCGGATTGCGTGGGTCGATGGCGCAGGATTCTACGTTGTAGTCTTCAGTGTCGCCCTGCCAGAGGTGCGTCCAGTGCTGGCCGCGATCGGTGGTTCGATACAGGCCATTGGCGCCGGTCGGACCCACGCCGCCAAACTGCTGGAACACACCGACATACCAGGTCTGTTGCGCAGAATCGTTGGGGTCGATGACGACATCTTTGGTCCAGTAGTGCATGTTGGCATCAGAGCGATCGAGCCAGGTTGTGCCGCCGTCGCTGCTGACAAACACACCCGAAGAATCCGTGAACCCGGTGGTGGTGCGCCGCCCAGAGTACGTGGCAACCAGGGTGCCGTCCTTGAGCACCACGATGTTGTAGGGATGGCCTTGGGTGCGGGCTGGGTTCGTCAGTTTGCTCCAGGTGGCCGTTGCTCCCTGGTCGAGCTGGCTGGTGTGGAAGATGCCGCCTGCAGTGCTGTGGACCACGCTGGCGTACATGCTCTTGCCGTCGCTCGGATCGATGGCCAGAAAGACCACGGGGTGCCCGAAGCTGTGCACGGTGGTCCAGTGGGCCCCCGCATCCGTCGACTGCACGATGGCCCCACTGCCGCCGTCAAGGGTGGCATCCGTGAGCCGGTAGCTCATGTACATGTCGTGGATCGACGAGGTGGCCGCGTACATCACGCCCGAGGTGGGATGCACCACCGCTTGGTATGTGGTGTTCAGGGAAAGACCATTATTGGACTCACGCATCCAATGAACACCCGCATCGGTGGAACGCACGCTCTTGATGTCGGTAATTGAGCCGAATATCGTATTCGCGTCCGCCCAAGTGAGCCACCAGCCCGAGGTCTGCTCCACCCCCGCGGTGCGGTAAGCCTTGCCCTTGGGCGTGGCCGCGCCTTCGGGATTTTCGCCGAGCGGATTGACGTAGGCCTGGTGCCAGTGGGAGCCGCCGTCGGAGGTCACATGCACGAACCCCATGTCGGTCATGACGACGCTGTTCGCGTTGGTCTTGAGCACGGCAAACCCCTCGGCGCACTCGCCGAAACCCCAATTCTCATCTCCGCCCGCACCCGACCAACCCGTGGCGATGTTGGCGTTGTTGCTAGCCTGAAAGACGTTCGACCAGTGCGCCCCGGCGTCAGTGGTCTTGCAGACACTCGGTGCCCCGGTCTGGGTGTCGGAACCGGCCAGGTAGGCGACAGTAATGTCGTCTTTGGCCATGCCGACGAACGCCGGGGCCTGGCCGGCAGGAAGGTTCGCCGTGACCGCCGTCCAGTTCGTACCCCCAACATCCAGCCGATAGACGCCGATAGAGGCAGACCCGTACAGCTCGCAACCCGAAACCCCGGCCCATGCGTCTCCCGAACCCGCGGTTACGGCGAAGAAGCGCGTCGTGGTTCCTGTCTTGGCCCCGGCGAACGACACCAGCACCTCCCCACTGTTGATGCCGCCATGGGGTTGCAGGGCGAAGCTGGCGCCGTTGTTGGTCGAGACCAGCAGGCCGTCGTTGGTCCCCACGTAGATGGTGGTGCCGTCCCAGAAAGCCCCGCCCAGAATCACACCAGCGCCGGAGTCTGCGGCCGTGTAGACCGAGGCCAGGGTGGCGCCGCCGTTGCCCGAAAAGTACAGCGTACCATAGTCGCCCACGAGCAGGCGCTGCGCGCTCGCCGGATCCACTTCCAGGTAGAGCAGGTCAGTGCCATTGCCGCCCGCGAGACGGAAGGTGTTGCCCCCGTTGCTCGAAACGAACAGCGTGGGCGATTCAGAGACCGACGGGATCCCATAAAGCGTGTTCGGGTCAGCGGTAAAACGCAATTGTGCGTTCGCCCCGCCGCCCAGCGCGCGAAAGTCGATGGTCGTCCAGGTCGCGCCGAAGTCACTGGAATGGAAGACCGCGCCCATGTCCGTCGACATGTAGATCTGCTGGTCAAATGGGCTGATCTCGGGAACGAACAGCGCGCCGCCGCCGCCGACACCGCGCGATTGCCACGGCGGCATGACAGTGGAACTTGCGCCGCCCGTGCTCGGGGTGCCACCGCTGCTCGGAAGGCCGCCGCTGCTCGGGACCCCGCCGCTGCTCGGAAGGCCGCCGCTGCTCGGGACCCCGCCGTTGCTCGGAGCACCACCGCTGCTCGGTGCGCCGCCCGTGCTCGGAGCGCCGCCGGTGGAGCGCGCACCACTGGTAGAGATCGCGCCTCCGGCTGAACTATCGCCAGCGCCTCCCTGTGCCAGCGAGCCGCCGCTTCCGCCTCCGCCCTTGCTGGCGTCGTTCGAGCAGCCGAGCAGCAACAGCGACGAGAGAACTGCGCCCAATCGCCAGGTCATAAAATCCTAGTCTACCACGACCACAGCGCCGAACGATCACGCTTCGACGGCCCGGGGTTGCGGCGTGGGGCAAGGCTCACGGAAAGCCAGCGACAGCAATGCCGGCTGCAGTAGGCGTGGCAAAATCACCAGCGCCAGCGCCCCGCCTATGACCACGATGGCGAGAGGTTTCTGGGTTTCCGAGCCAATGCTCCGCGAGAGAGCAGCAGGCAAGAGACCCAGCATGGCCACCCAGGTGGACATGAGAACCGGGCGCAGCCGGCGCTGGGCAGCCAATCGGGCCGCGCTTGCTGCCGACTCGCCTCGGGTACGCAACTGGCGCGCGTAGGTCACCACGAGCAGCCCGTCCTGGATGGAAATCCCGAGAATCGAGATGAAGCCCACCGCCGCCGAAGTGGAGAAATCAGTGCCGGTCAAAAAAAGCGCTACCACGCCTCCGCTGGCGGCCACTGGCGCACCCAGCAGCACAATGAGGGTGTCGCGCGCGTTCTTGACCGAACCGTAGACCAGAAATAGAATCATGAGCAGCGTTACCGGAATGATGATCAGCAAGCGCGCCGTGGTCTCGCGCAACTGGTTGATCTCGCCACCCCATTCCAGGTGCGTGTCGTAGGGCAGCTTGACGTGTGCGGCGATCTTGGCCTGCGCCTCGGCGATGGTCGAGGCCAGGTCGCGCCCGCGCACCGAGAACTTCACCGGCACATAGCGCCGCAGTCCTTCGCGGAAGATGACCGACGGACTGTTCTCCTCGACCACATCAGCCAGCTGCCCAAGCGGCACCTGGGCACCGTCGGGCGCGGCGACCAGAATCGCGCGGATGGCGCGCAGGTCGCGCCGGTAGGGCTCGGCCCAGCGCACGGTCAGGTCGAAGTGCTTTTCGCCTTCGTAG
>Ga0182011_10001678_pt1 | contig 19280 bp, 17 predicted proteins | sample 711E1DmetaG_FD_120481 | JGI IMG/M metagenome (GOLD analysis project Ga0182011, IMG submission 120481) | Permafrost microbial communities from Stordalen Mire, Sweden - 711E1D metaG | ecosystem: Environmental > Terrestrial > Soil > Wetlands > Permafrost | place: Sweden: Stordalen | collected... | reverse complement strand
GAACCGCCACTTGCTTTGCCGCCAGACCCAGTTTGGCCACCCGATCCCGGGTTGCTGCTGCCTCCTGCGGCGCCACCATTCCCGCCCCCGCTTCCGGCCGCAGGGGTGCAGCCCTCAACCAGCAGGACTGCCAAACCGATCATGACGAAGAAATACCTAAGGGATGTGCCTTGAGCGCGATCGCGGATGCGAATGTTCAGCATTCGGTGATGCTAGCACAATCGCATTCATCCGCGGGGCACAGACCGCCGCCAACTCAATGCGCTATCTGTCGCGATCATGTGACGGTGCGCACACCGATTCTCAGCAAGGAGCTGCTAACATCCACGGCCCAGGGCGTGGCTGACGGGAACGCCCCATTATCAGGAAATCGGAGGCTCCAAATGCGTCTTACTCTAGTTGGCGCTGATATCGAAGAGAACCTGTCGCGCCGATGAAGCTTCAGCCACTGCCTGCGGAATCGCGTTTTCGTCCTGGGGTCTACGGCCTCATCCACGCCTTGGTGGATGCCGCTTGTGCGGCTGCCGTGGTACGCGCGTCGCGCAGCTCGTACATCGGAGACTTGGGAGCTTTCTGGACAGTGGCGGGCTACGATCTGCTCGCGTTTGGTCTGGAGTTTCCCCTTGGCCTGGTGGTGGATCGGCTGCGCCTGGCGCGATTCTCGATGATCATCGGCGCGGCCATGGCAGCCGTGGCATTGGCCCCAGGGCCGATTCCCCCTTTGGCCACCATGATCGTGGCAGGCGTGGGCAATGCCCTCTTTCACCTGGGCGCCGGGGGCCTGGTTCTGCGTTCTGCTGGCGGGCGGGCCGCACCGGCCGGGGTGTTCGTGGCGCCAGGCGCGCTGGGTCTGGGCCTCGGCATGTGGATGGGACGTACGGGCCGGGGCTCGACCTTCCCCATCTACATCGCCCTGGCCTTTGCGGTCGTCGCACTCATCACGCTGGACAAGCCGGCTGCCGCGGGCAGGAGCACGCCGAGCCAGGCGAAAGTGCAGCCAGCAATCTTCGCCTGGCTGATCCTTCTGATGCTTCTCCTCGTGTCGGTTGCGGTGCGTTCCTTGGTTGGCTTCGGCGCCTGTTTCCAATGCCCCGGGAGCTTGGCGGTCGCGATCGGGCTGCCGGCGGCCGCCTTTTTAGGAAAACTCGTGGGTGGCATCATGGCTGACCGCCTAGGTTGGTTGCGCGCGAGCACCGGAGCTCTCTTGTTGTCCTTGCCGCTCATCGCCTTCTCGGGAGGCTCGCTCTTCTTGGCCCTGCCCGGAGTCCTGCTTTTCCAAAGCACGATGGCTGTCACCCTGGTCGCCGTGTACGCGCTCATGCCCCGCTGGCCGGCGACCGCGTTCGGCTTGCCTTGCCTGGCGCTGGTTGCAGGCGCGTTCCCAACTTTCTTTCCAGCGGGGAAGCAGCTTTTCGGCCGCTGGACATTCATACTGCTCATCGCTCTTTCGGCCGCAGTTCTCGCCCTCGCCCTGCGCAGGCTCACACGCTACGGCCTGGCCAGGGACTGAAGAGTTATGGGACTCCAAACAAGCGGCGGGAGAGCATCCCCAGGCTGAAGCTGGCGCCATTGGCGCACAGGGCCCACAACCACGCGCGTTTGCGCTTGAAGGCAAACCGGAAATAGGCAGCCTCAGCCAACCAGGCAAACAGTTCGGCCGCGACTATCTTGGTCGTGTAGCTGCCGGGAAACGCGGGATGGAAGAATCCGAACCACACGATCGGGTGGGTGAGCGCGCTCGCGCCAAACGCCGCCCAGATTGAGCAGCGCATGCCGCGCATGTAGATGGGCACTTCTACGATCTGGGTGAACAGAAAGGCCTGTAGCCATGCACCCATCTCGTCAGATTCCCGTGGAGGAAGGTACCTAGCGGCGCGGCCTGCGCCGCACCAGCATCATGGCCGCACCGAACAAACCTGCTGCCAACCAGGGGCCAACCGTGCGCGCAAGGCGGCCACCGATCGTGCAGCCCGAGTCTCCACCGCTGCCAGTCGGGACGCACTTCAGACAGCTATACGGGTTCGTGGACGGATTCGCGCCTGTGCAAGTCGCATTCTGGCAAGTGCCCGGGCCGTTGTAGTTGCACGGGCTGCCAACCGGCAGAGGCCCAGCGCTGCCATTACTGCCCCAACACGCCATAGCCTCGGGCGGCGGCATGTCGGCGCGAGCCGCTCCCGCGAAGCAAACGCTGAGGAAGAGGGCCCAGGTCAGACACTTCCTATTCATGCGTCACCCCGCTGCACGGGTTAGGAGATGTTTCCATGCTGGCATAGGGATCGGGGGCCGTCTATCTACATTCGGCAAGAATTGCGGGGAAACGTGACCGCACTCACTTCGGCCAGGACGGGGCCGGCGCCAGCGGTTGGTTCATGCCCGCATGCAGCTTTGACCCAGTTCACCACGAGCGCCCTGAGGTTGACTTCAGCTTGACCCATGGCCTGCAATCGCGGCATATGTTGGCGTTCCGTTGGCCCGCGGACATCGTTTAGGCACAACCAGGGCACAATGGAAATATTGGAAACAAAGAGCCATAAATAACCCAGCGAAATCATTGGGAGAGATGACCGAGTGGCCGAAGGTGCCTGATTCGAAATCAGGTGTACCGAAAGGTACCGTGGGTTCGACTCCCACTCTCTCCTCTGAAAAACGAATATGAGCCGCTCCCCCGGAGAGATGACCGAGTGGCCGAAGGTGCATGATTGGAAATCATGTGTACCGCAAGGTACCGAGGGTTCGAATCCCTCTCTCTCCTCCGCAGAGAATCCGCCCGCTGCTTTTCCTCTTGCCCGTGAGTTCTGCACCCTGGGCGAGTTGGTGGCGCCGTGCCGCCAGGTGGGCAATGATGACCGGTCGAGGCCGAGCTGTGCCTTGGCCGACAGCCCCTCCGATCTGATAGGCAGTGGCGAAGAATCCACGAGTGTGTAGAATGTTTCTCTTGCATTGTGTCTTGGTCTTCCACGGATGGACAGAAAGGAACAAAGAAAATGACTAGACTAACTCAACGTTCACTTGCCCTCTTGTTCGTTGTTGCCCCACTTCTGTTCATGGGCTGCAGTAGTAGCAGCACCAGCAAGATAGATGCAGCCCCGGCGGCGAAAGATGGCCCGCCTGCTGCAACCGACGTCCTCAACGTCCCCGCGCCCGATGCGGCTCCGGATGCTCTCCCTGCCCCGGGCGATGTCGGACCCGCCGTCAACCCCGATGCGGCTGCGGACAAGCTTCCTACCCCGGGCGATGTCGGACCCGCCCTCATGCCCGATGCGGCTCCGGATGCTCTCCCTGTCCCGGGCGACACCGGACCCGCCGTCACGCCCGATGCGGCCGCGGACAAGCTTCCCACCCCGGGCGATGTCGGCCCTGTCGGCAAGCCCGACGCGGCCGCGGACAAGCTTCCTACCCCTGGCGACGTTGGCCCTGTCGGTACGCCCGATGCGGCTGCGGACAAGCTTCCTGCCCCGGGCGACTTGGGAGGCACTGGAGGCGTGATCGGCACCGGGGGCGATGCGGCGGTAGACAGTTCTGCGGCTACCGGCGACGCCGGTCCGGTTGCCACGGTTGATGCGACTGGGGACGGCAACGCCGATGGTGGCGCTGCTGCCGCTGACGCCGCTGCGCCCACAGACAGCTCTGGCGCTGCGAAGGATTCGTCGCCGGTTGCTTGTACCCCCTTCATCGGCGGCCTCATTGCCGCCGATTTGACGCTGACCAAGGCGTGCAGCCCGTACCGAATCGTGGAGTATATTCAGGTCAACGGCGCCATCCTGACCATCGAGCCAGGTGTCACGCTGAGCTTCGATGGCGACATTGGAATTGAGATCGGCAACTCCGATACGGGCGGGCTGATCGCGGTCGGAACCACGCAGGACCCGATCACATTCACCTCTTCCGCGTCCCCGCCCTTGCCCGGAGACTGGGGAGCCATCCGCCTGTTTGATGGCACCATGCCTGGCACCCAGATCGCGTACGCCAAGCTGGACTATTGTGGCGCGGATCGCAGTGGCTGCATAGTCGGCGACGGCGTGTCGCCCAGCACCGTGACGATCGATCACGTGACCATCGACCATGTGGGCGCGGACTCGGATGGGATCTTGGAGTGGGACAACGATTCCAACTTCGTCATCACGAACTCGACCTTCAGCAATATCCCGGACGGCCAGTATGCCATCTCGAGCCAGGCATCCTCATTTGCGGGTATCAGTGCGGGCAACACCTTCAACGGTGGCGCCATGATCGAGATCGCCGGCGGGACCATCAGCTCGACGGCGTCTTGGGTCGATCCGGGAACGCCGGTAGCGGTCACCGGCAGCCTGTGGCTCGAAGGTTTTGGCAACGACAACCCGGTTTTGACCATCGGCGCTGGCATGACACTCATGTTCGCCGCAACCAATCCCCCGGTCGAGTTTAGCGTCGGCTTTGGAGGAGCCGGCAGCCTCGTGATTGCGGGCACTCCCACCAAGCGCGTGACCCTCACGTCACTTGCGCCCTCGCCGGATTTGGGGGACTGGGTCGGCGTTGAGGTATGGGGTAGCGGTGCAGCCCAGATCAGCTATGCCGACATCTCCTATGCTGGCAGCGACGGCGTCAGCGGTGGAGGCGACCTCATTGTCGAGAACGGCAACTCTGCCGCCCAGATCGTGGTGGACCACTCTTCGTTCACCTACAGCCGTGGCTATGGCATCTACGTGGACTGCGCTGGTCCCACGGTGACGCCCCAGACTACAGTCACCCTCAACGCTGGCATCACCTACGCACACAACGAAAGTGACCCGACGAACACAGGCGATCCGTCCGACAACGTGGGGCCAGGCCTGAACGGCCCCAACTGTACAATCCACCACCACCACTAGGACTGAAACCGGGAAGGGCGATCCTCGACGGGATCGCCCTCTGCGGGCGCCTTGCCGGCATCAGTTGTGCTTGCCGCCCTCCAGCTCCCGAATCCGCTTCTGCACGTCGGCCCGGTTGGGCGAATTGGGGGCGGCGCGCAGGTAGCTCTTGTAGAAGCCAATCGCCTCCTTGTCGTGGCCCATCTTGCGGTGGCACTGGGCGATGTTGTAGAGAAACGCCGGATCAGGCACCATCATGTAGCCAGCCTCATACTCGGCCAGAGCGTCCTGATAGTGGCCGAGTTGGAAATGGCGGGTGCCCTGGTTGTAGTGTTCCTTGGAAATGGCAGCAATTTCCGGGCTGGGTTTCGTCTCCACCGAGGCTGGGGGTTGCTCGTGCCCGGCCGTGACCGGGCGGGGGTTCTTCTTCTCGGCGAATTCCGCCAGGCCAGGTGAGTGGAGGAGGGCTTGCACCACCTTCTCCGCCATGATGAGGGGGAACTCTCTGTCGCGGTGGAACTCGTGGGGAGTTACCGCCACCGCCACCGCTATGCCACCGCTTTCGGCTGTCAGTTCCACATGCCCGTGCAAGAGGTAGACACCCCCGGTCACCTGGATGTCTAGACGGACGTCAATGTCGGGCGTCCCCTCCTGGCCGTGCAGCACAGTCAGGCCGGCATGGCCCAGTTCGGCCTCCACCGCAGCCTTCATCCGTTCATTGAACCTTGGGTCCGTGTCACTATCGGCCATGAACGCCATGTCCTCCAGCACGCGCACCCGCAGGGCCCGCACGGCGTTCGATATTTCAGGCAGGGGAGCCACACCCGGCGGGCTGCCAGATGAGAGGGAGCCACCACACCCGAGGACTGCGACGGCGAGTGCAAGAACAATGGACCGAGTCACGGCCTCAGTATCCGACGGTCGCGGCTGACCTTCAACCCTGACGAGCGCTGGTTGCGTCCAAGGAGCGCGCGCCCAATCAGACAAACGCCAGCCATTCTGGGTGAGCTGCAGGGATACCCTTCGCGGCCGCAGTGAACGCCGCCTGCAACTTGCGCGTGATGGGCCCCGGCTCGCCGGAGCCGATGGAGATCTTGTCGATCTCGCGCACCGGCGTGACCTCGCAGGCCGTGCCGGTGAAGAAGACCTCGCTGGCCGCGTACAGCATGTCGCGGGTGAAAGCCTGTTCCACGACCTCGATCCGGTTCTCGCGCGCCAGGGTGATGACCGAATCGCGCGTGATGCCGTCCAGGATGGGCATGGACAGCGGCGGGGTGTACAGGCGGCCCCGGTGGACCATGAAAATGTTCTCGCCTGTGCCTTCGGCCACAGCCCCGGCGGCGTCCAGCATGATGGCCTCGTCGTAGCCCAGGCTCACCACCTCGCGCTTGGCCAGCACGGAATTCACGTATTGACCGGAGATCTTGGCCTTGCTCATGGTGTGGTTGAGGTGACCACGCACGAAGGTGGACAGGTGGGCGCGGATGCCCTTGTTGAGAGCCTCGGCGCCCAGATAGGCCCCCCAGGGGAAGGCGATAACCACCAGCTCAACCGGGTTGTCGCGCGAGCCGAGCCCCAGCGCACCGGGTCCGAGGTAGGCGAGAGGCCTGATGTACGCCTCTTCCAGCTTGTTGGCGCGCAAGGTGTCGAGGCATGCGGCCTCGATCTGCTCGCGCGAGTAGGGGACAGCCATGTCACAGATTTTGGCTGAGGTGATCAGCCGATCCACATGCTCGCGCAAGCGGAAGACCGCGCTGCGGCCGTCGTTGCGCTTGTAGCAGCGGATGCCTTCGAAAACCGCCACGCCGTAGTGGAGGGTGAAGGCAGAAACATGGGTGGTCGCCTGTGCGAAAGGCAACAACTTCCCATTCATCCAGGCGAACTCGGACTCGATCATGTTTCTCCTTTGAGGCGCCGGATTTCTTCTTCGATATCGGCCAGACCAGGACTCATGCCCAGCGCCGCCTCGAACTCACGAATGGCATCATCAGGCAGGCCGGTCTCGGCGTAGAAGCGACCGAGCGAGATGCGCACCCAGGGATTGGCGGGCTCGCACTCCACCGCTCCGCGCAACTCGGCCAGGCCCGCAGCCACCGCGCGCGTGTCAGCCGGTGCCTGGCGATAGAGCGCCCAGCCCAAGGCACTACGGTAGCTCGCCTGCTTGGGCGCCAAAGCGGTGGCCTGGCCAAAGGCCTCGGCCGCCTGCGGGTAGCGGCGCGCGCGCAGGTGCGACACACCGGTGAAGTACACCCGTTCGGCTGCGGTTGCTGCGGATTCGGATCCGGCAGCCGCCTCCGCCTTGGCAGGCGCTGGCAACGGGGTGCGCTCCAATTCGGCCAGATACTTGCGCCGTGAACTATTGTCGCGGAGGATCTCGAATGCCTTCTCCAGACGCTCGAAGATCTGGCGGGCCGCATCCCGCACCTCATCCGAACGAAGGCGAAAGAGATCGGGATGGAAGTCGCGCGCCAGGGCCTGGTAGGCGTCCGCTATCTCGGCCGGCGTGGCATCTCGCTCGACCCCCAAGACCTGGAAGTGACTCTGGGCACGCATCACGGCCAGCAGGGCGACCAGCTCGTCGCGGCTGCGCTCGCCGGTCGGCGGCATACCCTTGCCGCCCGGATCCACGGGCCGAGGCGTACGGCGGGTTTCGTCCTTCTGCCCACGCGGGGGCGCGTGGCTGGCCGCGATCATGCCGGCCTCGGACATGGCCACCAAGAGAAGGCGCGCGCGGTCGATGGAAATGGGCGACGAAGCCAGTGCCTCCTCCAGCTTGACCGTGCCATCCAGGCCATCAATGAAGCGCCTCTCGTTGGCGTCGGAGGTAATGTCCTGCAGGCGCCGACGCGGGTCGGGATTGGGCACGAGGTAGTTACCCGAGAGAGGCTCCAACACGCTGTGGATGCGCTCCGCATCGTAGTGGCGCCGGATGCCCTCCAAGATCAAGGCCGCAGGCGTGCGTTCCAGGCGCATGGGCGCCTCTTGGCGAGACATCTCCTTCTTGAACATGAAATCGCCGCTCGACCACGAGAAGATCTCGAGCAACTTCGCTTCCATTTGCAGCATGAGGGCGCGCGACAGGTTGTAGGGCGAGAGCGCGCCCATGGCCACCAGGACTTCGCCCTGATGCTGGTGGGTTTCTTTCATCCGGCGCAGCGACTCCTCCAGCGTCTCGGCAGAGATGAGACGCTGTTCCAGCAGGATCTGACCCAAGCACTCGGACAACATGTTTGAACGTACCGAGACCGGGTAGCCCTCATCGAAGTTGACGATCTTCTTGGTCTTGTCGCGCGCGAGCAGCAGCGCGCCGGACATGCGGGCGGAATACACCCGCTGCAAAACGCGGGCGAAGGGCTGGCGGGCCAGTGACCCGTGCAACTCGGACTCGCCGTCGGCGAAGTGCTTGGCCGTGGTTTCCACGGCGCGCTTCTCGCGCTTCTGCTCTGAATCGGCTGCGGCTGCGCCTGGGTAGTTGGGCACGGCGGGTGCCTCGGGCGGCGCGCTGGGCGGCACGGTCTCGAGCAGGCGCGCCAGCAAACGATCGACGTCGAGCGGCGTTTGCAGGTACTCGGCCGGGGCAAAGCGGCGCTGCGCCTCGGCCTGATGGCTCGCCCCGCGGTGGGTGCTGGCGACAAAGAAAATCGGGGTCCGGGCGGTAGCGGAGTTCTGCCGAACTTCGTTGGCCAACGCGAAGCCACTACCGTCGGAAAGGGTGGTGTCCAGGATGATGGCATCAGGCGAACGCACGGCCAGAGTACGCCGGGCCCAAACTAGCTCGGCCTCGGTCGAGAGCGAGTAGTGGGCCTCGCCCAGTGTCTCGTTGATGCGACGAGCTAACGCAGGATTGCTCTCGACTACCAAGACGTAGGAAGCCATGGCCGGGGATTGTATACCGCAAATCGGTCCCGCTGAGGCTTGCGACTGCAACCTTCACAAGCTGGTCTATCCAAACCGCGACCCGCGGCCGAGAACACGGAGGGGAGAGGGGATGGCACAGAACCGGAATGGGGGAGCCGTTGACTTGCTTTTGGGGGATGCAGCTCCTGACGTGGGATGGTAGACGATGGACCGGAGGATTCGCGTGAATCGCGGCCAACCGAAAGCGAAGAACGACCTGGCTTGCCTGATTCTTGCGGCCGGCAAGGGCACCCGCATGTACTCGAAGCGGGCCAAGATGCTGCACCCGATCTTGGGCGTGCCTTTGGTTTCGTATCCAGTCGAGCGAGCGCTGGAGCTTTGCGCCTCGCCCATCGTGGCCGTGCTCGGCTTCCAGCGCGCCGAGGTGGAAAAGGCGGTCATCGCTCGCCACGGACAGGGCACGGTTACGGTGGTCGAACAGGCGGAACAGAAGGGAACCGGGCATGCCGTCGGCCTCGGGCTTACGGCGTTGCGACGCCGGGAGGAAACGGTTCTGATTCTGTACGGCGATGTGCCCCTTCTGAGCCGCGAGACCTTGACCGCGTTGGTGAAGAGGTCGCGCTCCGGGGGCACATTGGCCATCCTGACTGCCGAGCTAGCCGACCCGCACGGCTACGGCCGGGTGATCCGCGACAGCCGCGGCCGCATCGCCGGGGTGGTGGAGGAAAAGGATGCCAGCGAAGAGCAGCGCGGGATCAGCGAGGTCAACGCCGGCATCTACGCCGCGCCAGCAGCCTTTCTTCGTCAGGCCACGGCGCGGCTCTCGCCCCGCAACGCCCAGGGCGAACTGTACCTGACCGACATCGTCGCAAAGGCCGCGTCCAGTATCGGCGTCTCTTCGGTCAACGTGAGCGCCGAAGAGATGGCCGGGGTCAACGATCGGCAGCAGCTCGTCTCGGTCGAAAAGATCCTGTGCCGGCGCATAGTCGGCGACTTCGGCAAGCACGCCACCTTCCGCGATCCCGAAGCGGTGGTGGTCGAAGCCAGTGTTACCATTGACCAGGATGCAGAGATCGGCCGCAACGTGGTGCTGCGCGGCCGCACCCGGATTGGCGCCGGCGCTCGCATCGACGATGGCTGCATCCTCACCGACACTGAAGTGGGCGCGGGCGCCACCCTGCAGCCCTACACAGTGGCCACCCAGTCCTGCATCGGACCAGGCGCCAAGGTAGGACCCTTTGCCCATCTGCGGCCAGGCACCGAGCTGGGGCCCGAGGTGCATGTGGGCAACTTCGTGGAAACCAAGAAGGCCCGCCTGGGCCGCGGCAGCAAGGCAAACCACCTGACCTACCTGGGCGACACCATCATCGGCGAAGGGGTCAACGTGGGCGCCGGCACCATCACCTGCAACTACAACGGCTACGAGAAGCGCCAGACCATCATCGAAGACGGCGCTTTCATCGGCTCGGACACGCAACTAGTGGCGCCGGTGCGGGTAGGCAAACGCGCCGTGGTGGCCGCCGGTACCACCATCACAGAGGACATCCGCGACGGGGTGCTCGCCATCACGCGAGCGCCGCTCAAGCAGGTCGACGGCTATGCCGACCGGGTGGCGAAACGCTACGCGAACAAGGCTGCGTCCAAACCGTGAGATTGAAAGCCGCTGCTGCCCAGCCAGCCCCTGAGGTTTCGTGCCAAGTTCAGTGAAAGACTTCTTCGACCGACGCATCCCGGATGCCCTGCGCCAGCACCCTGAAAAGGCCAAGGAAGTGGCCGCGACCTTCTTATTTGCAATCACGGGTACTGACGGCGGGACCTGGACCGCCGACCTCATCAGCGCGCCACCCGTCTGCCAACCTGGATGCATTGGCAAGCCTCAGTGCACGATTGAAGCCACAGATGAAGACTTCCGCAGCATGATCGACGGTGGGGCACAGGCGGCGGTGCAGGCTTTCTTGAGCGGCAAGTTGAAGATCGCGGGCGATCCGATGCTGATCTCGCGCCTGTCGTGGCTGATGCAAGTGGGGAATCCGACGATCTAGATGGGAACCCTGGTTCCCATGCCCGCCCGCGATGGTACGCCGCCGGCGAGGGCGCGCGCGAAGCGCGCGGGGCGGGCAGGGTGGGCTGTCCGTCCCGAAGGGCCGGCGGGCTCCCCACGCGATCTGATCTGAGTGTGGGTCAGGAACGTCGAGGAAGATCGGCCAGTCTCGAAAAGTAACGGCAGAACATCTCCATGCCCCGGCCGGCCTGGCCCCAGTCGAAGTTCTCGCCCACGGCGTGGTAGCCGTGCTCGGGCAAGGACAATCCGAGCAACACCACCGGCGCGCGCAGGACGCGATCCATGGTCACCACCGCGCCGATGGAACCACCCTCGCGGGTGAGCGCGGGCCGCTTGCCGAAGGCCCCGAACATGGCCTGCTGGGCGGCTTCCAGGTGTGGACCCGACGGATCGACGAGGTAGGGCGACAGTGACGATTCGTGAATGACCTCGGCGTCGTGGCAGTGTTGCCGCACGAAACCCTGGATCAGGCGAAACACGCGCTCGGGCCTCTGGTCAGACACCAGCCGGCAGGACAGCTTGGCCTCGGCCCGGTGGGGCACGATGGTCTTGATGCCCGCCCCGCTGTACCCGCCGGTCAGGCCATGTACCTCGAAGGTGGGCGCGGTCATGATGGCCTCGCGCAGGCGAGCGTCGTCGGGAAAGCGCACGCTGGAAAGGCCGTGCGCACGCTGAAAGCGCCGACGGGAGAAGCCGGCCCTAGACAGACCACGGCGCTCGGCTGCACCGAGGTGACGAACCCCGTGGTAGAAACCAGGAATCTTCACCCGCCCGGTGCGGGCGTCGTAGCAAGCGTTGATGAGCGTGCACAACTCGCCGAGAGGGTTGCGGGCCGCGCCGCCGGTGGTGCCCGAATGCACGTCCTTATCGCCAGTTTGCAGGCGCACGCAGAAACCCACGAGGCCGCGCAGACCGTAGGGGATCGCCGGCCGGCCGGCCTGCGGCCACAGCGTGTCGGAGACCACAATGGAATCGGTGCGCAGCGGGGCCCGTTGCTTGTCGCCCTTGGCCAGTTTGCGGAGGGCCGTTTGAAAACTAGGGCTGCCTATCTCTTCCTCGGTTTCCCAAAGGAACTGGAAGTTGAGGCGCACACCATCCTGCAAGGCCAGCCGCGCCCCGAAGAGCGCGGCCAAGGCGGGCCCTTTATCGTCGGTGGTGCCGCGGCCGCGCCACCGGTCACCATCGCGGACTAGCTTGAAGGGCGGGGTCCGCCACTCGTCGGCTTCCGCGGGCTGCACGTCAAGGTGATTGTAGATGGTCACCGTCGGATATTTCGGGTCTTGGATCAGGCGGCCGAGGACCAAGGGCAGCCCCGCGGTCTCGATGCATTCGGCCTGGGCGCCCAGCTCGCGCAGAAGTGCGCAGCCGTGATGTGCGACCCGGTCCACCTCGGCCCGGCACGTGGGATCCATGCTGACCGACGGGATTTCGACAAGATCGGCCAGTTTCTCCTCGAACTCGCGCCGCAAGCCGGCGCTGCGGCCGCGCAGGTCCGAATGTGACAACGACTTTCGCTTGCTCATAGTCCCGCGGACATACCACGGGCCAGGCGACCTGGCAGCACGCTTCCGTGGGCGTCAATGCCTGAAGGCCAGCAGCCACGCACCTGCCACCACGACCACGGTCGCGACCAGACAGATGGCCTGTGCCGGCTGTTTCACCGGGCGGCGCACCAGGTGTCCCCAGAGCAGACCGAAGCCCAGGCCGAAGCCTAGGCCCGTGGCGTGGGCGAGCATGTCGGTCCGCTCGCCCACGCCCAGCATGGCGAAGAGGCCTAGGCTGGCCGCGATGCCGAGAAAAGCACGCTTGAGACGACCCACCGTGCGCGCGGTGTAGCGCCGCACGAATTGCAGGCCGCCCAGAAGTCCCAACGCCGCAAAGGTCGCGGTGGACGCACCCACCACGTCGTGGGGGCTTCCATAGACATACGCGGTGAGGAGGTTGCCGGCCACACCCGCCAACAGAGTCGCAAACAGGGCCAGGCCTCCGCCCAGCCAGCGCCCCAGCGCCGAGAGGAACACGAGAAACGCCACCGCGTTTCCCGTGACGTGGATGAAATCCGAATGCAGGGTGAGCGCGGTCACCGCCCGCCACCACTGTCCGTGCACGATGGGACCCGCGACACCGCTGCCCACGCGAAACCAACCACCGGCATCGGCACCATTGCGCGGTCCTGACACCCAGAAGAAGGCCGCGATGGTCACTGCCGCGGCCAGCCCGACGAACGACGGCCCATGGTCGGGTGGCTGCGGCTCACGCACCGGCTCCTCGCTGGCTTCCCGGTCGTGGGCATCGAGCGCGGCCAGCGCCGTGGCCACCAGCGGTGGGGGCACCAGCACGGCCCAGCCCTCCTCGGTCAGTCCCACCCGGTGGGCAATGCCCACGGCCTCCAGGACGAAATCCCACGCCTCCGCCTGTGCGCGACTGGGCGACACGCGCACGGCAGCTTCAGCCGGAACCTCAGCGGTCACGCATGTATTGTAGCCTGGACCAGCCGAGCGTGGTTCAGTAGACCTCGACCTCGGAGAGGTGGAAAGCTGCCGAGTTCAGATCGGTCAAGCGCACGTAACGTGCGTAGGTGGTCGGGAAGTTGGCTTTCCACTTCTCGAAATGCTCTTTCCGTTCGGCCACCTGACGGAAGTGCTGGTTGTCCTGGCTGACCTCGATCTTCAGCGGCACCGCCCGATCCTGGCAACAGTCGGCGCGGTTGTAGACGACCACGCGGGAGATGCGTTGCAGTTTAACGAGATCGATAGTCACGTTCTGATTTGGGGCTTCGATGGTGTGGAAGCCGAGGTTGGTCAGGTCGCCGTCCACCAGCAAGCTGGGATCGCGACCGTATTCCCGGTGCGGAGTCACCACGGTGACCGGCCGGTGCAGGGCGAGATTCGGGCGAGTAGTGGCCTTGTCGATCGCGAGCGCCAAACCCACGACCACAACCACCAGGGCCACGGCAATCCTGATCCAGCGCACGAGCAGCACCGCGCCCACCAGGGTTACGTCACGATCGAGTGGATCGCGCAGTCCCCTGGCCAGAGCAGCCATGGCCTGCGCGACGAGCTTTCGCTTGGCCGGGATAAGCTTCGCGAAAAAGAACTCCCCCTGGCTGCCCAGGGCGGACGTGACCAACCCTCGTTCCTCCTCCGACATGGCGGCGAGCAGAGGTCCTCCGATAGGCAGCTCGGCAATGCGAGCCAGGTACTTGTCACCCGTAGGCGTGGGCCCCAATTCACCGCCGGCCCGAGCCAGATGTGCCCGGACCATCAACGTGACGGCGGCGCGATCGAGCAGGACTGCAGATCCCCCACCCTCCTCGGACTCACCGAGTTGGCTGGCGTTGGTCTGGGCAGCGGATCCGAGCTGATACTCTTCCCAGCCGGGGTGCCCAGGTGCGTAGCTTCGCATCACCGAGGCGGCCATCCGCTCATCCATCCAGAAGAACTGGCGCAACCGTCGCCAGAATCCGCGGGGTGCGCCGCTGCCGGCTTGTGCAACAGCCAGCTTGGGACTGGCGGCTCCGGCCACTGGACCGGCAACGCTCGAAACCGGCGCGGATGCTCGCCCGCTTGGCGCGCCCCTCATTGCGTCATTGGGACCTTTGATCTCGTCAGTCATGGCTAGTCTCTAATACCCCGAAGGCAGGGAAAAACCTAGCCTGTGTTTGTCAATGGCCTCAATCGTGCCTTGCTTCCAATCGGGGCGCACTCCCTCATCGCTTGGGGAAGAGTTCGTTCAAGAGATCCGTGAAGGCTTGGAACGAGCGCGCGTCGGCCTTTTCGTTGTAGGCCGCGCCGGTCTTCGCATCCGATCCGGCGCTGACATCGGTGAAGCTGTGAACGGCACCGCCATAGACCGTCATCTGCCAGTCCACGCCGTGCGAACGCATCTCGTTCTGAAACGCGAGGATGTCCGATGCCTTGACATAGGGGTCATCCGCGCCTTGCAGGACAACCACTCTCGCTCTGATGTTTTTGCCGTCGGAAGGATTGGGACTGTCGAGTCCGCCGTGGAAGCTGACAACCGCTTTCACGTCAGCGCCCGCACGCGCGAGTTCGATCACGCCCGTGCCCCCGAAGCAGTAGCCGAGGGCAACGACCTCGCTGCCCTCGACACCCTTTTGTTCGCGCAAGACTTCCAGTCCCCGCTGCAGGCGCTCGCGGAAGAGCTTGCGGTCACTCTTATACTTGCCCGCCAGCGCCATGGCCTCTTTCGCCTCTTTGGCGCGAACACCCTTGCCGTAAACGTCGACCGCAAACACAGCAACGCCCAGCTTGGCCACGCGCTCCGCCTGCTTCTTGGTTTCATCGGAAAGCCCGAGCCAGTTGTGCACCATCAGGACCCCGGGAGCCTTGCCCTTGCTGGTCTGGGGATAAACGAACAACCCCTCGAAGGTCTCGTTGCCCATTTTGTACTCCACGGCCTTGCTCTTCACCGCGACAGTTCCTCCCGATGCCAGGGATGTCGTCGCTACCACGAACCCGGCCGCGATGGTCGCTGCAATGATCGTCATCTTCTCTGCCTCCCTGCTTGTTGTGGTAGATGCCAGATGGCGGGTCTAGGTGACAAGATGGTGGAGTGGTCCCAGGGCCTCACCGGCACCGACATCTCATGTGTGCCAGAATGTCTCCGACGGGGCCATGCACTCCTTCCACAACCACAGGCTCCCACCTTGCGGTGTGGATGCGGCACGGGAAGCCATCGTCCGCATGCTCGAGTTCTTCCGGAGGACCCTTGCCTGACGATGTCTCTGGCAAGCTGCGCGCTCGCCGATTGGCATACTCGATCGCGCCCGGCGTGCTCTTGGCCGGGGTAGCGGGTGGCATCGCCTTTCCGGTCATTCCGCTGTTGGGAGTGCGCGTGGGGCTGCCGATGTGGTTCATCGGCACCATCCTCGCCGCGAATCGCGCGGGCCGCATCGTCAGTGCGCCGATAGTTGGGGTCCTCACCGACCGTTGGGGCGGACGCCGCATGGTCATCCTGGGCCTGGCCTCCCAGGTGGTCGTGATGGCGCTCTACTTGGTCGGCGTCGTGGGCGGCAACCCGGGCCTCTTCTTTCTGCTTGCGCGGTTACTTCATGGGCCCGCCTCGGCGTGCGTGTTTGTCGGTGCCCAAACCCTGGCGCTTCATGCCGGGGGTCCTGTCCATGGCGGACTTGCCGCAGGCACGGTGCGCGCCTCGATGTCCGCGGGCATGCCGGTTGGGTTGGCCGCCGGGGGATTGCTCGCGGCGCTCGCCGGCGAGCGGTTGCTCTTTGAAGCAGCGATGGCCGTAGTGGGGCTGGGCGCGGTGCTTGCGTTCCTGACTGTGCCCGACTTGCACGCGCCATCCAAAGAGCGGTCGCGCGAAACCGCGGTGTGGAAGATGCTTTCCGACCGGCGCCTGCTCGCTGTTGGCCTGCTCAACTTCGCCATGTTCTTCTCCGCTCAGGGTGTGGTGCTGACAACCATCGTGCTAGTGGTGAGCGGGCGCGGGTTGCACCTCAATGGCCTCGGTGCTCAAGGGACGGCTGGCATCGCCATGTTCTGGATGGTCCTCATTTCCACGGCGACCATGCTCTTCTCTGGTCGGCTGGGTGATCGGCGGCGCATTCACGCCGGCATCGCAGCGTTTGGCATCGCCGTCACCATTCCCGGCCTTGTGGCAGTCGGCCTCGGGCATTCGCTTGCCGTACTCTCGGCCGGGATCGCACTGGTCGGCCTGGGAATGGGCGCGCTCGGTCCCTCGCTTCTGGCGCTGGTGGCCGCACTTGTCGCTCCCGAACGGCGCGGCCGGGCGGCCGGGGCACTGCAGTCCTGCGGCGACGCCGGTGGTGTGCTAGGCCCCATCGTTGGCACCACACTTGCGGCCGGCGGGGCTTCAACCCCCTATCTTGTATGCGCCGGGGTATTGTCAGTGGTCTTGCCGGTCGCGGTCTGGCTGGCTCGGCTCGAGCGCCGCGCGGCCAGACCTGCGGCAGGCGTGGCGCCTCTGCTGAACGCCCCGACTGTTGATTGACGGATCCAGCCCCCTTCTCTGCACACTTGGCTGTGACCGGTTCGCGCCGAGGCTGCCGCGTCCTGCGGACGCAGATGACGCGGTTACAAGGTCCCTGATAGTCCAGCGGCAAGACCGCGCCCGCCTCGCGCGTCCGGGCCGGCTGTGGTCAGGATCGGTGCGAGCCACGGGCGAAGAGAAAAACCGGGGCTCGCATTCTGCCCGCGCGGCGTGTACTCGATCCCTCTGGCCAAACTTTCGCCGATGAGAGCTGGAATCGACCCAAGAAATATTCCCAGCAGCAGTCCTCCCGCAACCGTGCCCCCTGACTTGAGCCTTCTTCTACAAGACCGCAGTCGGCTGGCGCAATCCAAATCATGGGCCCTTCTGGGAAGATGCCACCCCGATCACGTTCGCAGATCTGTTGGCGCGAGAGATCGGCGGCTTCGTTGCGCCCCAAGACTACCTGGCGCTGTCGATTGGTGTACCCTGAAGCGGGAACCTATCTACCGCCATCCATGGAGGAACCGATGCACGCGAGGAGATACGTCGAGCCAGCCTCAGGCATGAAGGGGAGTCTTCCGGCCATCCTAGCTGCGGGCTTCGTGATCGCCGCTTGCAGTTCTTCCGGGGGCGGCACGACGACTGGTGGATCGGGCGGCATGGGCGGCAACACTACCGGCGGGACCGTGGAAACCGGCGGCAGCACGAGTTCGGGAACCCCCGCAACAGGGGGAACGACTACCACCACGACTGCTTCGACCGGTGGTACGCCGACGGCGGGATCGGGCGGCACGACGACCGCTAGTGGTGGGAAAACCACCGCAACTGGCGGCACGACGACCGCAACTGGCGGGCGAACCACTGCGACTGGCGGCACGACGACCGCTAGTGGCGGGCGAACCACCGCGACTGGCGGCGTAGCTATGGATGCAGGGGTGGACGTCCACGCCGATGTGCTGCAAGACGGCTCAGGCAACGCGCTGGATGCCCACTCAGATGTCCGCGGTGACGTCGCAATCGACGGGCCGGCCGATGACACCCCGCCTTCCACCTTCGACGCCACGCTGGGAGGCACGATGTTCGTCGCCAACGGAGAGATCTTCGACCCAACCGGCGCGGCGTTTCTGCCTTGGGGCGTGAACAAGGCCCACGTCGACCAGGAAAACACCGGGCTCGAGATTACCGGAATGAACGCCGTGCGCGTGAATCTATACTTCCGTTTGCCAAACGCGACCACGACAAGTCTCTTTGATCGTTTCTATGCCGCGCACATCGTTGTGATCCCTGGGCGCTGGGACGCTACGTGCATGGAGGGCAATACCTTTGCGACCACGCTTGCTACGGACGTGGATGCCTGGGTGGCCGAGGCCGCCGCGTGGAAGAAATATGAACGTGCCTCGATGATCAACATCTCGAACGAGGCTGGCCCGTCGAACTCGACCGTCTGGCGTGACCAATACATCACCGCCGTCGGGCGTATGCGCGCGGCCGGCTATGGCGGGCTTCTAATGATTGACAGCGGCGGATGCGGGCAGGACGTCGACGATATCGCCAAGTACGGTGCTGACGTGCTCGTGGCAGATCCATTGCACAACATCGTCTTCTCGCTTCACGTTTACGGGGACACTCCCGACGTCACAACCCTGAACACCAACCTCGATCGGCTCAAGGCAACGGGGCTTGCGTTCGTCATCGGCGAGTTCGGACCTGGCCGCAACATTGGGCCGTCACCGACCGACCTGGCGCCCGCTGATCTCATGGCCAGCGCCCTCGCCCGCGGAATAGGTGCGCTCGCGTGGGCGGCCGATGACAACGACCTCCCGAATTCCATGGCGGACGACAACTGGTTCTGCATGTTCTACAACCTCACCAAGGCCTACACCGGAGACGCCGCTGACCTGACGACTTTCGGCAAGGTCGTGGTGAACGACCCCACGGTCGGCCTTCTCGCCGTCGCAAGGAAAGCAGGCGGGTTCTGACCGGGGCAAGGAGTCCGATCATGATCCGTGGATAGCTCAACCTTGAGCTTGACGCCAGTCCGTTGAGCAGACGCGGAATGATGCCGAGGCTCTACGGGCTCCACGCCGCCTGGATGCGGGCCAGACCAGACGCATTGACCACGCTGATGGACAGATTCGTGCCTGTGCCGCTCACGTTGGCGATGGCGTATGTGTTGCCAGTCTCGAGCCCTGTGCTGTACCGGCTGCGTTCCGCAGCACCATCCAAGAAGCTATTTCCCAACAGTGACGATTTGGCTGGGTCCATATCCCGCCAGGACCGATGGATTGTTCATGAGAGCGAGCGCTCCCGTCGTCTGGTCGATCGTGTACTGCGCGATGGAGAAATTGCCCCATCCGGAGTCGCCGCTGGTCGCATAAGCGTACTTGCCCGAGGATTCGATCGCGATCGAGGCTGTTGCTGTCCCCCCTGCCGAGACCGTTCCGTTTGACACAAGCACTCCGGTTGTCTGGTCGATCTTAAACTGGGCGATAACCGCAGACGGCGAGGATAGACCGATCGTCACATACGCGAATTTACCCGTGGGGTGAACTGAGATG
>Ga0182011_10001676_pt1 | contig 19285 bp, 11 predicted proteins | sample 711E1DmetaG_FD_120481 | JGI IMG/M metagenome (GOLD analysis project Ga0182011, IMG submission 120481) | Permafrost microbial communities from Stordalen Mire, Sweden - 711E1D metaG | ecosystem: Environmental > Terrestrial > Soil > Wetlands > Permafrost | place: Sweden: Stordalen | collected... | reverse complement strand
GCTCACCGCGATGATCCCGGCACACTCCCGCACCGCCCGCCGGAACCCCAACCGCCTCAGCCACACGGAATGTCTCGGGTAGAATTCCGGAAATTTCGCCCACACCATGTCATGCACCACGACGACCAGCTTCCCCCGCGTCGGAAACGCCGGCACCAGGGGAGAAAAATATATGTCGTGCTCGCCCACGAACTTCTCGACCACCGGGCGCCCGGTCAGCATCCAGCTCAGCGCAAGCGTCCTGTGAGATTTCGGCAGCACCTTCTCCCTCACCCGGTCGCGCACGAGTCCCGGCACGTCCTCTTTCCCGGCGTAGCTCCGGCTGCGAAAGAGCGTGAACTCGTCTTTCTCCTCAAGACGCGTCAGCCCTCCGAGCATCCCTTCCACCCACCGGCCCACTCCCGCCCGGTTCCGGTAATAGGGCTCCACGTCCACCGCGATTCTCACGGGTTCTGCCTCCCGACGGGCTCCGGCCCTTGCCTGTGCCTCCCCCGTTCCCCCGTCACGCGGTCGACCCACCACCCCTTGACGAAGGGCCTTATCTTCCACGGAATAGTCCAGGGACGTCTCCAGCCTTCGGCGAGCACGCGGTAGAAGAACACGCGCACTGCCACCGCGAACCGCTCGTGCCTCCCCATGTGCTTGTTCAGAAAATAGAAAAGGTTCCGGAAATAGCTCGCCGGTCTCACCCGCTTCATCCGGACCCCGCCCGTCGGCGCCCGCAGGTGCAGAACCCCTGCCTTCGGATCGTGGACGATCTTCTCCCCGGCTCTCGCCACCCTCACCGCCAGGTCCATGCCGAAGAGATACGCGTTCTCGCGAAACCGCTCGTCGAACAAACCCGCGTCCAGCAGCACCCGCCGACGGAACGACGTGTTCCCTTCCGCCACGTTCGACACTCTCACCCGCCCCGCGTAGTCATGACGGAAAAAGAAATACCCGAAGCGGGTGTTCCAGCACACGTCGCTCAGTCGCCTCACCACGGAATGTCCGCGCTCGAGCACCAGTCCCGTCACCCCGCTCACGGAAGCATCCGCGTAGTTCCTCGCGTGCCTCTCAATCAGCCCCGCCTCGAAGGACACGTCGTCATCCAGAAAGAGAACCACATCCCCTGTGGCTTCCCGGATGCCCAGATTTTCCGCCTCCACCACGCTCGGATGGTCCATGTGAATATATCGGATGAAATGCTTCACCGACTCAAGGTACTTCAGGGTCTCCGACGTGTGCTTCTCGGTCTGGTCAATCACCAGAACCTCTTTGTTTGCATAGGGTTCCGACAATACCTGACTGAGCGTGGCGCACAGAACCTCCTCTCGCCGGTAGGTCGCAATGATGATTGATATCCTGAGACTCTCGGTCATTTCGCTGCGAGCCTTTCAGTTCGTTCCCGCGACGGATCCGGCCCTGCGTCGTCGACGCGCCCTCCACCAGGCCAGCCACGCGCCGGCGCACGTCCCTCCAAGGACGCTCAGCGCAAAAAGTTCGCGCCACCAGGAGAACCCGTCTGAAATACTCCAGAGGGAAACGATAACGAGCAGAGCCGATGCGCACACACACACAATTCCTGCTGACCCGTCATCCCTTCGAAATAGCATTATCCCGCCCCCGAAGGCCGCGAGAAAGAACACCACCCCAACCGCGCCGTATAGTGCGAGGAGGGTATTCACCCATCGCGCCGAAAGCGCCTCGGCCTGGTCCGAATCAAGATAGACGTAGCAGGGGAAGTAAGGCCTGAGGAAAGGCGGCGTGCGCCTGGCTAGGACGGAAATCGGTCGGTTCTTGAGCAGCCGTTCCGGCGTAAGGCCGTTCAGCACCTCAAACGCTTGGTTCAAGGAAACCGCGCGAATGTCCTTTTGCGCGTTGACCCAGTCCAGCGACGAGCCTAAGTCCCCCATGTGCAGGAATCCTCTGACTTTGTTGTACTCCGCAAAATCATCCGGATGCAACAAGGCGACGATCACCGAGGTGCGCCCCCGCCCGTATGTCCGGGCATATTGGACCCCGCGCCTCAAGTCGTTTAGGGCCGAGGTGCAAGCGAGCATCCGGAGTCGGGTGCCGGACGGCGCCGGACCCAGGCGGTCGGCGGAAAAGTATGCAAACCCGAGACGTTCCAGGACTTTCAGCGTGTTGTTGTCATACGTGTTATGAGGCGGGACGAAGAGCCTCACTTCCCTCCCGATGATCTTCTCGAGAAGCGCCTTCCCCTGCGCTATCCGGCTGTCCTGCCTGGCCGGGTCAATGCCGGCGAAGCTCGACTCGGGACCTTGGTGCGTTAACCCGTGCTGTGCCACGTCCACGACTCCCTCTTCCACGGCCTTCCGCAGAATCTCGCCCCTCTCCGCGGAGAGAGAAACGTTGTCGAAGGCCGGCACAACCGCAAACGTGCAGCGAAGATGTCGCTCCCGGAACGCCTCGATGACTTGCCGCTCGATCGGACCCGCATTCGGATAACCGTAATCATCATACCGGAACGCAACCGTGATCGGCCGCTCGTCCGCGTCGGCCGCGACACCCGCCGAACAGAAACACCACAAGGATGCCATCACAGCCATGGGCACGATGCATCGTCCGAACTTCACTTGGGCCATCCCTCCCCTCCTTTCACGAATACTGCCGTGGAAACGCCGTCCACTCTGCCCGGTGTCAAGCCTCCCCGCGGCAACGGGCGCACGCTTCCGGGTCGAGCTGGGCGAGACCTTGCCGCCTCGGGCCCCGAACGGGCCTTACTGCTTCTTCAGCCACTCGATCGTCCGCCGGAGTCCCTCTTCGACCGTGACGGTCGGTTGGTACCCCAATACCTTCCGGGCGGCGGACACGTCCGCGTACGCATGCAGGATGTCCCCCTGGCGGAAGGGACCGTGGTTCGCCGGCTTGTCCACGCCCAGGATCCCGGCGACAAGTCGGTAAAGCGTATTGACCGAGGTCTTGATTCCCGCCCCGGCGTTGTAGACCCCCCCGGCCGCCCCGCTCGCCGTCGCCGCTTTCAGGTTCGCCTGCACCACGTTCGTGATGTACGTAAAGTCCCGGGTCTGCTCCCCGTCGCCGAAAATCGTCGGAACCCGTCCCGCGAGAAGCTCCCGCACGAAAATCGGTATCACCCCGGCATACATGCTCTTCGGGTCCTGCCGCGGCCCGAACACGTTGAAATACCGCAGCGACACCGTCTCCAACCCGTAGCATTTCGTAAACGCCCGGCAGTAGAGCTCCGCCGTCAGCTTCGCCACCCCGTACGGCGACACCGGCACCGTCGGCATCTCCTCCGTCTTCGGAAGCGTCGGGGTTTCCCCGTACACCGCGCTCGACGAGGCATAGATCACCCGCCGCACGCCCGCCTCGCGTGCCGCCAGCAGCACCGCGAGCGTCCCGTCCACCGAGGCGCGGTTCGTGGTCAACGGGTCCTTCACCGAGCGCGGCACCGACGCGATCGCCGCCTCGTGGAACACCACCTCCACGCCGCGCACCGCCCGCCGGATCGCCCCCTCGTCGCAGATGTCGGCTTCCATGAACTCCACCGGACCCGCCAGCGCCTCCACGTTCGCCCGCTTCCCCGTCGCTAAGTTGTCGATGATGCGGACTCGCTCCCCCTGCCGGAGCAGTTCCTCCGCGATGTTCGAGCCGATGAAACCGGCGCCCCCCGTCACCAGGTGCACGGCCATGAAACCCTCTCCTTCCAGGCACTCGTTTCCGCAGGCGCAAGAGAAGTTGGGAAACCTTCGCCTAGGCCTTCCACACCTTGCCCTTCGCCGTGGCGACGTCCTTCGTCGCGTTCCGCGTATCCACGATCAGCGGGGCGTCCGCGCAGATCTTCTCCCAGTCGTACGCCGAATGGTCCGTCGCGATCAGCACGCAGTCCACGCCGCGCAGAAGTTTCGGCGTCAGCTCCTGGCTCTTCAGTCCCAGGTCGTGTCGACGGGTCCTCGGAGTCGAAGGGAGGTAGGGGTCGTTGTAGAGAACCTCCGCGCCCATCCCTCCCAGCAGTTCCAAAAGTTCCAGGGCCGGCGATTCCCGCAGGTCGTCGATGTCCTTCTTGTAGGCGATCCCCAGCACCAGGACCCTGGACCCTTGGACCGCCTTCCCCTTCGAATTCAGCGCCTCCGTCAGCTTGCCGATGACGTAGTGGGGCATCCCGGTGTTGATTTCGCCCGCCAGCTCGATGAACCGCGCGTGACAGCCGTACTCCCGTGCCTTCCACGACAGGTAAAACGGGTCGATCGGGATGCAGTGCCCGCCAAGTCCCGGTCCCGGGTAGAACGCCTGGAAACCGAAGGGCTTGGTCCCCGCCGCCGCGATCACTTCCCATACGTCGATCCCCATCCGGTCGAACACCATCTTGAGCTCGTTCACCAGCGCGATGTTGATGCATCGGTATACGTTCTCAAGTATCTTGGCCGCCTCGGCCACCTTCGCGCTGCTCACCGGCACGATCTTCTCGATGACCTTCCCGTAGAGCTTCTGTGCCAGCCTCCCGCTCGCTTCGTCCCCCCCCCCCACCACCTTCGGGATGATCGTCGTATGGAAGTCCCGGTTCCCCGGGTCCTCCCGCTCGGGACTGAACGCGAGGAAGAAATCCTTCCCGCACACCAGGCCGGTCTCTTCGAGGATCGGCTTCGCCACCTCGTCCGTGGTCCCGGGATACGTCGTGCTCTCCAGCACCACCAGCTGCCCTTTCCGCAGGTTCCGTCCGACCGCGCGCACCGAATCGACGACGAACGAAAGGTCCGGGTCCCTCGTCGGCGTCAGCGGCGTGGGCACGCAGATGATGATCGCGTCGCATTCCGCTAGTCGCGAAAAATCGGTCGTCGCTTCAAACGTCCCCAGCTTCCGTATCTGGCGCACCCTCTCGGCCGGCACCGTCTTCAGGTAGCTTTCACCCCGGTTGAGCTTCTCCACCTTGGCCGGGTCGATGTCGAATCCCCTCGTGCGAAAGTTCGCCAGAGCGAACACCCGCGCTAGGGGAAGACCCACGTACCCGAGCCCGATGACCCCCACGATCGCCTGGGCCCCCTCGATCTTCTCCTCAAGACCCATTTGTTTCGTTCCTCCCCGCGTTTTCAGGCGAAAAATGCCCTATGGATGCAATGCCCCTCTTAAAATATCGGCAGAAAAACAAACCATATCCCGCGCTTTCACCCGTCCCCCCGCCCCCCTCACTTCCCAGGCTGTGTCCGCTCGTAGTCGATGACCGTCTGCAGCGTCTCGGTCAGCGTGCTTCCCGGCTTATACCCGATCAGCCGCCCGGCTTTCGACAGGTCCGGAACGCGGGTCTGCAAGTCGTCGAACGGCCTCCCGTACGCCTCTTCATAGCTGAGGTGACGCTTCGCGGACTTCGAGTGGGTCATCGCGATGATCTTGTCCGCCAGGTCCTCGATGGTGATCGCCTCCGGGCTCCCGATATTCACCACCTCCCCGTTGGCCGCCGGACATTCCATCAGCTTCACCAGGGCGTGCACGACGTCCGATACGTTCGTAAAGCACCGGCTCTGCTTCCCCGTCCCGTAGATCTCGACCTCCTCGCCTCTCAGCGCCTTCTGCACAAACCGCGGAACCACCATCCCGTACTGCCCCGTCTGCCGCGGACCCACCGTGTTGAACAGGCGGCTGATGACCACCGGCAGGCCCCACTGGTCGTGATACGCCAGGGCCAGGAATTCATCCACCATCTTGCTGCACGCGTAGCTCCACCGGCTGAAGGTCGTCGGCCCGAGCACCGTGTCGTCGTCCTCCCGGAACGGCACTTTCGAATTCTTGCCGTACACCTCGCTCGTCGACGCGATGAGGATCTTCCTCCGGAACTTGTTCGCCAGGCCCAGCGTCACCTCCGTCCCGTGGATGTTCGTCTCCAGGGTGCGCACCGGCGCCTTGACGATCAGCCCCACCCCCACCGCCGCGGCCAGGTGAAAGACCACGTCGCATTGATTCACCAGGATCGCCATGACCGTCTCGTTCCGCACCGAGTCGCGGACGAACTCGAACTGCCTGTGCTCAAGGACCGGGGCGAGGTTGCTCAGCGACCCCGTCGAGAGGTCGTCGATGACCGTCACCTCGTGTCCGCTCCGCAGCAAGAGCTCGCTCAGGTGCGACCCGATGAACCCGGCGCCGCCGGTAATCAATGCTTTCTTGTCCACGACCATTTCAAGAAGTGCGCGTCGTCCAAAGAGAACACCGCCGCCGTCCTCGCGCAACCCGGGGCCTCTGGAACCCTGCGGTTCGAGCGGCCTCGCGGGACCTCCCCGCGTCAACTATTCCCTTGTGCCGCGTTCAAGCGACTCCGCCGCCGGGCCCACAGATTCGCCCCGTACTCCAGCACCACCCGCAGTTGGCTCCCCGCCCCGCCCAGCAGCCACTCCGCCGCCACCAGAAGCCCGCCGGTCACCGCGAGCATCGTTCCCGCCCACGCGAAAAGTCCCACCCATCCGATCGTCCCGCTGAACGCCGTCCGCGCCCACAGGAAAAGAACCAGACTCCCATACGCGAGCCCCGCCGGCACCCCCACCACCCTCACCAGCGGCCAGGTCTCCTTCATCCCCAGCACCGCCCGCCACGTCACCACCAGACCCACCAATCCCCACACGGGCAGAACGAACGACGCATACCCCGCCCCCGATAGCCCATACTTCGAGATCAGCACCACGTTGATGCCGACCGCGATGACCGACCCGCTTGCCGCCAACTTCGCGACGATCTTCCCCTTCCCCAGCCCCCTCAGCACCGCGTTGTGCGGCACAAAAGCCCCGGCCGCCACCAGGCTTGCCGTGACCAGTTGCCCCACGAAAGCCGATTTCCCCGCGAATTCAGGCGAAATCCACAGTCTCAGAAAATCCGGAATCAGCACCACCATCGGAACGAACATCACCGCCGTCAGGACCAGGAGCGTCCACACGCTCCCCACGTACAGCTTCCGCATCTCCTCTTCCGACGTCATCGCGCTCGTGCGCGGGAACAGCACCCACCCGCTCTCCAGCGCCATTCGATGCACCCGCGAGCCGATGTTCTGCGGAACCGTCAGGTACGCCACCGCCCCCGTGCTCACAAGGAAACCCAATAGCAGCGAGTCCGTGTAGTTCCACGCCATGGAGAACACCATCGCGATGAACATGTAGAAACCGAAGCCGAAGATCTCCCTCAGCCCCGATAGCGACGGGTCCGGCCGCAGCGAAATGCTCGGCAGCAACTGTTTCGCCCTCGCCGCCGCCACCACCAGCGTGAAGATCGACGTCACCACGCACCACACGGTCAACCCGAGGACGTTCCCGCCCAGAAGCACAATCACGACCGAGCCCGCCACGTAGCACAGACTCTGCAGGATACGCGTTCCGCCGCTGATGTCGTAACGCCGAAGCGCCTGCGGGATCGACTGGAAAACCGCCGACAGGAAAAGGAACACGAAATTCATCCCCGCCAGCCGCAGGACGTTCACCGCCAGCCCCTCGTCCCCGGCGGGAACCTTGATGTAACCCGCAATGAACGGGGCCGCTAGAAATAGCGCCGTCGCCGCCCCCAGACCCGTTATCAGGTACACCGTCAGCGTCGAGCCGATCACCCGGTGGATCCCCGCCAGGTCCCCGCGACCGTAGTAGTGCGCCACGTACCGTAGCGTCGCCTCCGCTAGGCCCAGGTTCATGATGTCCAGCACCCCGATGATCTTGAACACCAGCATGTAGAGACCGTACCGGTCGTCGCCGATGCGATGGATCAGGAAAGGCGCCATGAACAGCGCCACCGCCATCAGCAGCATCGTGCACGCGACGTTCCAGCCGGCGTTGACGAGCAGCGACTTCGGTTTCGATCCGAGCACCGACGGCCCCGGCCCCTCCCCGTCCGCCGACCCTGAACGCAATTCATCCGGTCCCTGGCCCGATTCCTCGGGCCCCGGACCCCCGGCCTCCACAGGCTGTTTGGGTGCGTCTTCCGTCATCCAAACGACTCCCCGATCTCCCCGCCGTCCGACGGCTCCGTTCCTTGCGCCGCTTCCCCCGCCTCAAGTCCCCCGGAGCGTCAGCGCAAAATGCCTGCAATTCGTCCCCGGAAAACCCGGCGCATGCGCCCGCCGCGTCACCGTGAATCCCGCCGACTCCACAAGGCCCATCAACTCGTCCTCGCTGTACTGGTACACGTGATCGTCGATGAACTTCTCCGGACGGACGGTCCCCGGCTGCGGAATCTCCTCCAGACAGCCGTAATACTTTGTCACCCTTCCCCACGCCGACGCATCCGGGGTGCTCAGGTACGCCCTTCCGCCCTCCGACAAAAGTCCGCGGATCTTCCGCAGCGTCGGCAGCGGGTGAAAATTGAAATGCTCCAGCACCTCCGTGAACAGGATCGTGTCAAAACGCACGTCCCACGGAAACGGATCCAGCTCCATGTTGCACACCGCTAGTTGAAACCCGTACCGCTGGATCAGCTTGTCCGTAAAGTAATAGAATGGAACGTGGTCGATGCAGTACACCTGCCCTCCCAGCACCTTCTGACAGTACGCCGCCAGCGTCCCGTAGCCGTACCCGATGTCCAGCGTCTTGTGCTCCGGACCCCGCGACCCGTCCTCTTGAATCCACTCCGGGATCGGCAGCCAGCAGTACATCTCCTTGTCCCGGTACGCCTTGGCGTAGCCGCTCTCCGGGTCCAGTTCCGTAATCTCCCTCTGGCATCTGGCCACCACCGCCTGCCAGGGTTCCCGACCCGAGCCGGTCCTGCGCAAGAGAGCACGGACCAGGTTTCCTGCCTTGCCGAACATGTTCTTCGTCGCCTTTCCGCCGCTCATTCGGAAGCCGTCAGGACGTCCACAATCCGGGTGGACGCTCCGCCGTCCCCGTACGGGTTTGCGATGCGGGCCCGTCGCTCGTACTCCGCCGGGTCGTCCAGGAGCCGTGCCGCCTCCCCGCAGATCCGCTCCACGTCCGTCCCCACAAGCCGCGCGGTGCCGGCCGCAATGCCTTCCGGCCGCTCCGTCGTTTCCCGCATCACCAGCACCGGCTTCCCCAGGCTCGGCGCCTCCTCCTGCACCCCGCCCGAGTCCGTCAAAACAAAATGACTGTGGTCCATCAGCCAGACGAACGGCTCGTACGACATCGGTTCCACCAGTCGGATCCGTTCCTTCCCGCCCAGCAGTTTCTTCACCGGCTTCTGAACGTTCGGGTTCAGGTGCACCGGGTAGACCAGCGCCGCCCCCGGAAATCGCTCCACGATGGCGAGCATCGCCAGGCACATCCGCTCAAATCCTTCGCCGAAACTCTCCCGCCGGTGTGCCGTCACCAGGATCGTCCGATACCGCCCCACCAGCTCCTCCAGTCCGTCCGGAAGCGCCGGCTTCTCCCGTCGCACCTTGTCCGAAACCCAAAGCAGCGCGTCGATGATCGTGTTCCCCGTCACGTACACCCGTTCCGGGGCAATGCCCTCCGCGATCAGGTTCCCGCTGGACGTCTCCGTCGGTGCGAAGCACCACCTCGAAATCCGGTCCGACAGGCTCCGGTTCATCTCTTCCGGCCACGGCGCCTCGAGATCGTGCGTCCTCAGGCCCGCCTCCACGTGTCCCACCGGGATCCTCTCGTAGAACGCCGAAAGCGTCCCCGCGAGCACCGTCGTCGTGTCCCCCTGCACCAGCACCGCGTCCGGCCGATGCCTCCGATACGCGCTCGTCAATCCTTCCAGAAGTCGCGCCGTCAGCCCCGAAAGCTCCTGGTTCTCCCGCATCGCCTTCAGGTCTTCGTCCGGCACCAGCCCGAACACCGATAGCGCCTGCGCGAGCATCTCCCGGTGCTGCCCCGTCGACACCAGCACGCACTCCACCGCCTCCCGGCGACGCAGTGCCATCACCACCGGCGCCATCTTCACCGCTTCCGGTCGCGTACCCACCAGCACCATCACTTTGGCGAGCCGATGCTTACTCATGTCGTTTCCCCATGTGCCGCGCCCACGCCGCCTTCACGGAGCTTCCACGTTCTTCGCTCCCGTCGTCCGCCGCCGGTCGGCGCCGAATTCAGACGCGCGCCGGACCGCCGCCGACCCCCTGTCGTCAGAATGATCGCCGGCTGTCGGGTCACGTCGGGTTTCCCCGGGAAAACGGAATGGGGTGCAACAGGGCGGGGTTCATCGGACGCCGATGGTTCCGGGCCCTGCTCGCCTGGGACTTGCCCGTTGCCGCGTGAACCCGGCCCAGCGGTCGTGTGGCTCTAGGGCGTCGTCGTCCCTTCAGGCGTCCGCTTTGGAATACGAGCCCGGAGAGCCAGGGCCTCGTTCGACAGAGGCTGTCTGTCCAGGATGGCCGATACCTGCTGATCTACTTCCTGGTACATCTCCTCCGCCTTGTTGTCGGCTTCCGCGGCCTTGGCGGCGTCCTGCTTGTCCGTGAAGTCCCGGGCGGCCGCCTTCAAGGCGGTGGCGCGTTCGAGGAGAAGGTCTCCCAGGGCCAGCCGGCCGGCGACGTCCGCCGGGGAACGCGAAATCTCCACCTCCAGCAGCGCCGTCGCCTCCTCCGGGTGACCCGTGGTCCTCAGCACCTCGACCGCCGACAGGATCTCCCGGTTCGTCACGTACCGATCGGGACCCCCCGGAGGAAACAGAAGTTCCCACAGCATCCCAAACGCCGAATGCGGGCGCTCGACCGCGAGCCGCCCTTTCACCAGTTCCGGCACTTTCGCGTACTCCTTGTCCGCCTCGGCGTTCATGCTGCGATTGCGAAACTCCCCGGCGACCATCCATCGCGATTCCGGGTCGTTCGGAAGCGTCCCGGCCCAATCGTCGTAGGGCCCGACGTCTTTCAGCAGACCCCCCACGGCCCGACTCACCAGGCGCGGCCCCAGCGGCGGATACGTCGGCCCCCCGGAGCCCGTCACCATCGCATCCATCAGTCCCGACAAAGTCTCCGTCGAAACAAACGACAGGCCTCGGCAGTACTCCGCACGTACCTGCCCCTTCTCCCCTCCTTCCGCCGCCAGCGTCTCCGCCGTCCATATCAGCCCACCGGTGTCCTGCGGAGGATAAGAAAGGAGAAGACGAAGGACTTCCGACTTGGCCCCGGCGTTCTGCGTCTCGGTCGCGCGCAACACCCCGGCAAGCGTCGAGCGGTAGAAACAATTCGACGGATCGCGCAGAATCGCCATCCGTAGATACGTTATCGCGAGGCCCGGCAGCTCGTCGCGAACGAACCCCCCGGGCGTACGCCCCGAACCCCCCGCCGGCAGGTTATACTCCTGCCACAGCGCCCGGGCATAGAGATACCGCATCTGCCCCGCCCACGGGTCCATCCCCATCGCCCGTTCCGCAGACGGCCTCAGGGCGTGCTGCCGTCCCCCTTCCTGGAACAACGTCCATTCCGCCTGCACTTCCGCGTTCTGTATCTTCCTCACCGGCTGTCCCGTGGCCACCACCGTACGGAAGTCCGCAAACGTCTGGGGAGCCGCCACGTCGTAATACAGGATCAAACCCACCCATCCGAGAAGCAGCACCGTCAGAGCGGCGCTCACGCCCGCCGCCGCGACCGTTCCCGTCGCCACCGTCCGCATGGGTAGTCGAATCTGTTCCATCGAAACCTCAGCCCCTGTCACGCCCGTCAATCAGCCGCTAATCCCATGACTCCCCGTTCACCCGTTCACCTGTTCATCTGTTCTTCTGTTCACGAGACGAACCCGCTCTCCTCGTGTCGTGCCGTGCGATCTTGCGCCACCACCACGCTGATCGCGGCGGATGTCACGAACACGATGGCCACCCCGGGGATCGCCAGGGGAAAATCCACCAGTCCGTGTACCAGGCACGCCACGCATCCCAGTCCGCTTCCGAGGAGAAGTCTGCGGAAGAACGGGTCTTTCAGGCGGAACCATCCCAGGACCACCGTCGCCGCCCCTACCAGCAAGATGGCCGCGCCCAGGATCGTCCCCGCTAGTCCCATCTCGCTCACCCACTGCAGTGCGTCACAATGCGCGAAATACAGCATCGGTCCGTGAATCTTGTACGCCGGATAGACGCTGGCGAAGGTCCCCAGTCCCGTCCCGAAGAGCGGAAAGTCCGCGGCGATCCGCCGCGCCGATTCCCGCCCCAAAAACCGAATCTCTTCCTGCCACGGGTTGAGCCAGGTGCCCGCCTTCTCCCCCAGCAATGCGATCACCTGCGTGGGACCCAAGACCACCATCGGCGTGATCAGCACCGTGGCGATCACCACCGCCGTGATGATCCCCGCCCAAAGACTCCGGCTGAACGCGACCAGCAGGATAAGGACCGGCACCAGCAGGATCATCACCGCCATCCCGCCCCGGCTCCTGGTCATCACGAGGCCATAGACGAGCAGTGCCGCGGCCAGGAACACCAGGAGCGTGATGTTCCCCTCCGCCGTATACAAAAGCCCCCCGCTTCCCCCCCATTGCGAGCGGCGCGTCGACACGTAGCCGAAGAACACCCCCAGGCTCACCAGCAGCGTCATCACGAGCACCGTGGCCGCCGAGTTGCTGCTCGGGAACCCCCCGAACACGTCTCCACCGTGCACCTTGGGGACGTAGAAATTCACCCCGTCTCCCTCGTGTACGCCGAACACAAACCCGTACCCCGCCGAGAACTCGGGGTTCGCGTCCGCATTCAGAAAGTTGGGCTTCTCGTTGGCCCCGCCCGTCGGCCACAGCCGGTACAGCATTCTCTCGTCCTGGACCATCGTCGAAAATCCCGCGATGGCCACGATCGCCCCCACCGCGATCAGCGCCCCCACCATCCGCCCCAGTTGCTCTCGCGTGGTCACGTTGTTGATGAATACCAGGAAGAACCCCACGTAGGCCATGGCAAGGAACAGTGCCGAACGGGTCCTCCACCGGTCCAGGCTGATCGGAATGCTCCCGCCGCCGGACGCCTCGCCCGACGCCGCCGCGACGTGGGGAATGCCCGCCGTGCGGACGCCCGGCGTGTTCGGCTGGAACGCCCGGAGAATCCCCGACGGTATTGGAACTACCTGTAGAAAAATGTAAATTAGTAATAGCACGAGCAGAAGATTGAGCGGCGTTTTCACGTAGCTGAGCTTCTTCGCCAGCCCCATGCGCGCTACCCAGAGAATCGCCGCCAGACCCACCCCGATCTCTAAAACCGTCCACGTCCAGCGGGGCGTCCCGCCGAACGATAGACACGTGAACGCGACCACGCCGATGAGGAGAACCTCAATGGCGATCCCGCGCCGGATCAGAACGTCAACCGCGATTCTCAGGTAACGGAGCAAATCGGTTCGTCCTACTGGTTCCTCTTGGGTCCCGACGCGGATTCCGCGTTAAGAGAGCGGCCGCTGAATAACCGAGGAAGCCGCTGAGAGGCTAGGTGGCTGAGACACGGACTTTGGGCTTGCACTCGCTTCTTCTTCGCTTCCTGACTCGCCGTCTGCCCGTCTCAGCGTCTCAGCGTCTTCTTCACTTCCTCTCGGCCTCCATGATCTCCGCGGTCGGCCGGTAGTAATGACGGTAGTAGTAGAAGTCCCCTCGGCTTCCACGGACGTTGTTGAGGACCGCCCCCGCCACGCGCGCGTTGACGCTCGCGAGCTGGTTCTTCGCCCGGATGATCAGTCCCCGGCGGTTCTTGCTCGCCTGCACCACCAGCACCACGCAGTCCACCATGGTGCTCAGGATGCTCGCGTCGGCCACCCCCAGCACCGGCGAAGAGTCGATGATGACGCTGTCGTACCGCTCGGCGGCTTCCGCCAGGAGCGTCCTCATCTTGCGCGACCCCAACAGCTCCGCGGGATTCTGCGGAACCGGCCCCCCAGGCAGCACGTGCAGGTTCTCAATGTCCGTCTTCTTGATGTAGACCGTCGCCGAGTCCTTTTCCGCCAGCAGCGTCGAGAGTCCCTGCTCCGGCGATAGGTTGAACGCCAGGTGCACCATCGGCTTCCGCAGGTCCCCGTCGATCAGCAGCACCTTGTTCCCCGCCTGCGCCAGCGCGATCGCCCAGTTGATCGCCACCGTGGTCTTCCCTTCCTGCGGACTCGTCGAGGTCACCATCCCCGTCTTCACCTGCCGCAGGTCCGAACGCAGCATGATCTCCGTCCGGATGCCGCGGAACGCCTCCGCCGGTCCCGATTTCGAATCCAGGTGCGTGATCAGCGAGCGCGTCGCGAAGTCCTTCAGCCTCGGACTCATCGCCGGGACGAACCCCAGCACCGGCAGTCCCAGCCCGTCCTCGATGTCGCGAGGCATCCGAATCGTCGTATTGAGATATTCAAAAAAGAATGCCGCCCCGATCCCCACCATGAGCCCCACCCCAAGACCCAACCCCAGGTTCAGCTGGTAGTTCGGGGAATACCTCTCCTTCGGCTCGTCCGCCTTGCTCACGACGTTCGCGAAGGTCGTCTGGTACTCGGACTGCGTCCGCACGCTCTCCACCGCGCTGTTGAGCGCCGTCCGGATCGCGTCCAGGTTCTCCTGCTCCTTCCGCATCCCCTCCAGCTTCAGCAGGTCCTGGCTGATCGTGTTCAGGGCCTCCCGGTTCGTCTTCAGCATCTCGGAGAGCACGTCGTAGTTCGTCTTCGCGCTGGCGAGGTCCTGGGCCACCTTCGAAACCGCCGCCCGCTGAAGCCGCGCGCTCTCAATCGCAATCTGCCGGTCCAAATCCGCCATCATTCCATCGAGCGACCGACTGCTCGAGCCCCGACCCTGCGGGGTCCAGTTTTGCCCGTCCTGCGTCTTGGCCTCCTCCAGGCTGTACCGCCTCTCCCGCAGCCGTTGCAGCAGGTCGTCGTCTTGCGTGTCGTTGAACTCCCCCGTCTCCACCTGCTTGTTCACCGCTTCATACTCGCTCTGCGCCTTGATCGCGTCCACGCTCGCATGGGCCGCCGCCTCTTCCAGCCACCTCTCCCGCGTCAGCACCACGCTCCGAACCTCCGGCAGCGTGTAATACACCCCGCGCTCCGTGCTGAACACCCGGATCGCCGTGTTCGTGTCGCTCACCTTCCGCTCGATGTCCTGCACCCGCTCCACCAGAACCCGGACCGCACGGTCCACGTTCGTGGTCTTCGCCTCCTCCACGATCTCCTTGTAGGCGTCCGTCACCCGGTTCACCATGTCCGCCGCCGTCCGCGCGTCCGGCCAGATGATCCACACTTCCGCGTCGTGCGTCTTCGGGACCGGGGTCACCCGGATCCAGTTCTGCACGATGGAGATATGGTCCCGCTCCGGCCCGATCTGTCGGAACATCTCCCAGTCGTACATCCGCATGTCGTTGTAGAGCTTCCGCGCAATCCGCCGGCTGCGAAGCATCTCGAACTGCGAGTTGTACCATTCCTCAGGCACAAACGCCTGCGCGATGCCCGCCACCACCGGCGTCTCCATGCTCCTTTCGATCGACATCATCGCCGACGCACGGTACAGCGGTTGCGCCCGGAAGGTCATCACCGCCACCACCGCAAACACCGCCGCCCAGAAAAAGAGGATCAGCAGAATCCGCTTCTTCAGGATCCACAGGTAATCCACCAGGTGCATCTTGTGTTCCAGCTTCTTCACCACCATCGCGACACTCCCTTCCCGGGGCTCCAAACGCCGCGAGAGAACCCCTCAAGCGCAACCGATCACGTTTGAGCGGCTTGCGTTTCTTCCCCTATTCCCCCAGACCGCCGTTTGTGACACGTTTTGTGACATGTCTCGAAAGACACAAGTCGTTACAGTCCACGCTATTCCGTCTCAAGTTCTGTATCGGCCAAAGCTTACCTTATCTTTCCCAGAATGTCCATAGCGGGCTCATATTCCGGGAATCGCACTTTCGTCGCCAATTGCAGGACTCTTTTCGCATCCTCGGTTTTCCCGTTGATAAACAGCACCTCGCCATAGTGATACAGGATCGTCGACAAGACCTCTCCGCGTCCTATCTGCAGTTGTACCGCCTGGGCCAGGAGCGGTTCCGCCTTCTTGGGTTCGTTATTCAGTCTATAGATCCACCCCGCAGTGTCCATGAGTTCCGCAAACCCTTGATATTTCTTGAGATAGGGCTCGATTACCTTGAGCGCCTCATCCACCTGTTTATTTTTTGTCGCCAACAGCCACGCCAGGTTGTTTGCGGCTATCACCATCTCCGGGTCCTCCGTGAGGACTTGCCGGTACTCCTTCACCGCCTCATCCAGCTTGCCCTCCGCCTCATAGGTGCGAGCGATGCACAGGAAGCTCGACGCCCGGCCCTGCTTGGTGGGGATATCCACCGCAAGTTTCCGGGCGGCATCCATGGCTTCGCTGAACCTCCGTCGGTCGATGTAGAAGTCCACCAGTTTGCGGTGGACTTCGGGGTTCGCGTGAGCGGTCTTGACTGCCGTCTTCACGCAGCGTTCCACGTCGGCCCATTGTTTCTTGGCGCCGTACACTCCGGCCAGGTCAAGCCATGCATCCGTCGAATCCGGGTTGTCCTCCAGATACGTCCCGTATTCCCGCACGGCCAAGTCCGGCTTGCCCTGGCCGAGGAAAACCCAGGTCAGCCCGCGCATGACGACTATCGAGTGCGGGGCGCGGCGTCGGCAGTCCTGGTATTCCACCAGCGCCTCTCCCAGCCGGTTCGAACGACGGTATGTTTCACCAAGCCGTTCGTGCGCATCCGCCGACTCCGGCCACTTCTGCGTCATCGCCTTGAAGGTGTTTTCCGCCTCGCTCATCTTCCCCTGCGCCAGCAGGTAGTTGCCCATGCTCAACATCGCCTCGAAGTGGCTCGGCGTGCGCTGGAGCACCGCCTTGCACTCCCCCACGGCCCCGTCCAGGTCGCCTTCCGCCGCCAGCAGTCTCCCCTTCATCAGTCGGGCTTCCGTGAACGTGGGGGATAGTGCGATGGCTTTGTCCAGTTCCGCCTGTCCGTCCTTCGCGCGGTTCTGTGCAATGTACTCCTGCGCCAGGATGTAGTGTCCCATCATGACATCCGGGTATTTCCGAGCCACGTCCTCGAACGTTTCGACCGCTTTCGCACGATCCCCCGCGCGCGAGTACAGCATCCCCTGCAGGATGAAGTTCTTCGGCTCTTTCGGTTCCGCCTTCGCCAGGTCTCCGACGTACCTCTGCGCCTCCTCCGTCCGGCCCGCACGGATCATCACCTCCGCCAGCTTCCGCTCCACGTCTCGATCCGTCTTGAGCTCCAGGGCCCTCTCGTACGCCTGGATCGCCTCGTCCAGCCTCCCCTCGCTGAACTTCTGGTCCCCCAGCCGCACCTGCATCCCGGGATCGTTCTGCGACAACTCCCCGATCTTCGTGAACGCGTCACGCGCCTCGATCTCATACCGCTGCGCCGCCTGCACGTCCTTCTGCTCCTTCGCACGCTCCGCCAACGCCAGACACGTTGCTCTCAGACGCTCCCACGTGCTCACCGAATCCCGACGAGCCTCAACGCTCTTGCGGAACAGGTCCACCGCATGCGCGTAGTCTCCCTTCTTGAAATACACGTCCCCTTCCGTGTCGTCGAGCGCCGCCGCATAGGTGAATGCCTTCCCCGCCGCCGCCATCCGGCGCCGGTAGGCCTGCACCGCCTTGAGGGCCGCGTCCATGTCTCCCTTCCTGTCCGACAGATACCAGGCATAATTATTGACCGCGACCACGCTCTCGGGCATGGCGCTCATCCACTCCTGATACAACTGCTCCATCTCCTTGTCCTTCTTCTCCAGCCGGTAGACCTGGTCGATGAAGCCGTACCCCAGATCGTACGTCGGATTCATCTTGAGCGCCTGGCGCGCCGTCGCCACCGCCTTCTCCAAATTGCCCTCCAGCAGGTAGCTCTGCGCCTTGGCCAGAACCACCCCGGGTTCGTTTGCCCTCTTGTCCAGCGCCATGTCGTAATACTCCCGCGCCTTGGCATACTGTTTGCGCGACTGCTCGATGTCTCCCATGATCCGATAGACGGTCGCGGGGTCCGTCGTCTTGTCCAGACTTTCCCTGCACGCGGCGAGGGCCTCGTCGGGCCGTTTCGCGCCCACCAGCACGCTGCTCAGCGTCGCCAGCATCTCCGGGTTCTGTTTCTCCAGCTGGAGGATCTGCTTCAGTTGGGTCACGGCGGCGTCCGTCTTGTTCTCCGCCATCAGCACGGACACCTGCTTGCGCAGCGGAAGGGTTTCCCCCGGGAACTCTTTCACCGCCCGGTCGTAATACTTCCTGGCCGTCGGGAGGTCGCCCTCGCTGAGCGCGATGTCCCCCAGCGTGTCATAGGCCGGCAGGTTCGGTTTCTTCTCCACGATCGCCAGCGCCGCCGCACGCGCTTCGTTGAGATTGTTCTGCCTGACGGCGATATCCATGAGGGCGAGACGCCCATCGATGAAATCAGGATTCAGCTCGCACGCCGCGTCGAGACTCTGCCTCGCGTCATTCGGCCGTTCCAGGCTCATGTACAACTGTCCAAGCTCGTAATGAATGAGGTAGTTTTTCGCCTCGACGCGCGCGTCGCGAGACGCCTTGATCGCCTGTTTATATAGACGGATGCCCTCGTCGTATTTTTTGTCCACCACGCGCACCCTCGCCTTCAGCACCAGGAGTCCGATATCGTCCGGCGTCTTGGCGACGGCGAGCGCCGCATCGATGACGGAGGCGGCGTCCGTGAACTTCTTCTCGTTCACCAGCACGTCGATGAGCCGATCGCGTACGACCGGGTTGTCCCCTTGCAGCTTGAGGGCCTCGCGATACGCGGCTTCCGCCGTCGGGAGGTCTTTCTTCCCGAACGCGCGGTCCCCGCGCGCGACCGCCGGAAGCGGGCTTTTCGGGTCCAGCTCCGCGATCCGGGCATACGTCTTCCCCGCGTCCTCCTGGCGGCCGCTCACCTCATACAGCCGCGCTAGAAGCCCCAGCAGCGATAGGTTGTCGTTCTTCGGCGATAGGGTTCCCTGGACCACCGCGATCGCCTTGTCGTACTGCTTCTCCATCAGATACATGTTCGCTAACGTCCATCCGGCTCGGAACGACTTGGGGTTCAGGTCATACCCCTTCTGCATCGTGCGGAGCGCCTCGTCGCGCTTCTCCTGCCGCCACAGGGCGTCCGCAAGTCCCATGTGCCCTTCCTGCCGCTCCGGATGCTTCACGATGAACGCCCGCCACCCCGTTTCCGCTTCCGCCGGCGAGCCTTTCTTGGTCAGGGCGTCGTTCAGGATGATGTCCAGACCCGGACTGTTCGCACCCGTCGCCTTCAGCTTCTCCGCGATATCCTTCGCCTGGTCCACCAGACCCAGGTTGTAGTAAACCTCCGCCAGCGCTCGCATCACCCGGTCGCTCGTCGGAAAACGCTGATACACCTTCTCCAGATACGTCCGTGCCTCCCCCGGCGCCCCCGTCTGCATGTAGCACAGACCGACGAGATACTGGACGTCCGGGTCCTGCGGACTGCT
>Ga0182011_10001675_pt1 | contig 19287 bp, 18 predicted proteins | sample 711E1DmetaG_FD_120481 | JGI IMG/M metagenome (GOLD analysis project Ga0182011, IMG submission 120481) | Permafrost microbial communities from Stordalen Mire, Sweden - 711E1D metaG | ecosystem: Environmental > Terrestrial > Soil > Wetlands > Permafrost | place: Sweden: Stordalen | collected... | reverse complement strand
GTCAGGATCGCGCCGAGCGTGCCGCCGACGCCGTGGACCGCCCAGACATCGAGTGCGTCATCCACCTTGAGCCGCTCGCGCAGCAGGATCGCGCCGTAGCACGTCGCGCCCGCGGCGAAGCCGATGATGATGGCGGCGCTGGCATCGACGTAGCCCGACGCAGGCGTAATCGCGACCAGACCGGCGACCGCACCGCATACGGCGCCGACGACGCTCGGCGTGCCCTTGTGGAGCCAGCTCACGGTGACCCAGGTGAGGGCCGCCATACCGGCCGCTGTGTTCGTGACCACGAAGGCGTTGGCCGCGAGGCCGTTCGCCGCCAGGGCCGACCCGCCGTTGAAGCCGAACCAGCCGAACCACAGCAGGCCCGCGCCGATCACGGTCAGGCGGACGTCGTGGGGTTCGAACCGATCCGACTCGCGCTTCACCCGTGGACCGAGCACGAGAGCGGCGACGAGCGCCGCCACGCCCGAACTGATGTGGACAACGGTGCCCCCGGCGAAGTCGATGGCGCCGAGGTTGCGAAGCCATCCGCCTTCACCCCAGACCCAGTGCGCGATCGGCGAATAGACCAGGAGCGTCCAGAGCAGGCTGAAGAGAACAAACGCCTTAAACCGCTTCCGCTCGGCAAAGGCACCGGTGATGAGCGCCGGTGTGATGACGGCGAACATCATCTGGAAGGCCATATAGGCCGAGCCCGGAATCGTCGGCGCGTACTGGGTGAGTGGCTTCACACCGACGCCGCGGAGGCCGATGTAGTCGAGCCCGCCGATGAGGCCGCTGACGTGGAAGCCGTTGGGGAGCGTGAAGCTCACCGCGTCGCTGCCGAACGCCAGAGTGAACCCGAACAGGACCCACGTGACGCTGACCAGGGCCAGGATGAAGATGCTGTGCATGATCGTGCTGAGCACATTCTTGCGGCGAACCAGGCCGCCGTAGAAGAGGGCCAGCCCGGGCGTCATGAGCATTACGAGCGCAGCAGAGGTCAGGACCCAGGCGGTATCGCCCGAGTTGATGCCGCTTGCGGCATTTGGCACGAGTAGGTCTCCTTCGGCGTGACGGTGTCGAGGCGCTGGGTTCAGCCGGCGGCAGTGCCGCCCCGCTCGAACGGAAGACTAAGGATGCGGTTCGGCGAAATCAGTAGCGATCGGGTGGACCGTAGGTCACGGTCAGGTGGCGCCGGGGTTGCCGTTCAGGACGGCTTGACTCGATCTCCTCCGGACTCGAACCTTTGCGTTGTGAACGCGAACGTTTTGATCCGCCCCATTAGAGCCGCGGAATGGCCACTAGTACGCGAGATACGGCTGCGCGCGCTCGAAGACTCGCCCGATTCATTCGGGAGCACGCTGGCCCGCGAGCAATCGTTCGCGGACCACGCCTGGGCCGAGCGGGCGGAGCAATGGGCGACCGGCCTCCCGGCCACCGCGTTCGTCGCCGAAACCGGCGCCGGATGGGTTGGCTTCGTGATGACCCGGCTGGAGCGGGAAGAAGCGACTCGTGTGGGGCTGTATGGGCTCTGGGTGGATCCGACGTGGCGGGCGGGCGGCGTCGGGCTGGCCTTGACGCACGCGGTCATCGACTGGGCCAGGATGAGTGGGGCCCGTGCCCTGACGCTCGATGTGGTGACCTCGAACGCGGCGGCAATCCAGCTCTACCGTCGGGCGGGATTCCGGGAGACGGGCCACTCGATGCCGATGCCGCGCAATCCCTCGCTAATCGAGATCGAGATGGAGCTGGATCTCACGAGATGGGCAGACGCTCCAGGCTAGCCGGCCGCCTCGAGTGGCGTGATGCGGTGTGGCAGGTCCAGGCAGGCGACGCGGCAGCCGCGGGCGTCATGGCCCTGGCGTCCCCAGAAGTGGCGCCAGGCCGCATCCGGCCCGATCATGCCGCCGTCGGCGAGTGACTCGCGCGCCGTCAAGCGGCAGCCACAGGCGGCGCAGGTAAGCACGGACGAGTCCTCGCGCCGCGTGGCGCAGGGAAAAGGCGACTCCCCCACCGGCTCGAATTCGTGCAGCTTCATTTGCTCAAGGCTACGCCGACGGCGACAGCACCAGCGTTTCGATTCGGATTCGGATGAGCGGGCGCGGCGGTCGACGTGGCCGCTCGAGGCGCCGCGACGTCTAAGCCCCCAGCCGTGCCTTCGCGGCGGCAAGGGCCGCGCCCACTCGCCCAGGAGCGGTGCCGCCGATCACGTCGCAGCCGGCCATCGCGCCCTCCAGCCCGGCCGCGGCGCGCAGCTCCCCGGGGACGGCGGCATCCCCGACGAGAGCGAGCGCGATCGAATCGTCGGAGGCGGCAAGTGCCGTGGCGATCGTGGTGTCGTCCAGCGCATCCAGCGCCACCCGGCCCCGCTCCGCTTCGGCGACCAGCGCACCCACGATGTGATGAGCGGCCCGGAAAGCCACTCCCCGCCGGACGAGGGCATCGGCAACGGCCGTGGCAGTGGTGTATCCCTCACCCGCGGCTGCGCGCATCCGATCGCGGTCCACGGTCAGCGTCGCAACCATGCCGGCCATGACCAGGAGCGACGCCTCGAGCGTGGCCGCCGCATCGAAGAGTGGCGGCTTGTCGTCCTGCATGTCCTTCTGGTAGGCCAGCGGCAATCCCTTGAGGAGCGCCAGCATCCCCGTCAGGGCACCGATGACCCTCGCCGTCTTGCCCCGCACCAGCTCGGCCGGATCGGGGTTCTTCTTGTTGGGCATCATCGACGAGCCGGTGGAGAACGAGTCGGACGCGCGCACGAACCCAAACCGGGGGTTCGACCACCACGTGATCTCCTCGGCCAGCCGGCTCAGGTGGACCATGCACAGCGCGAAAGCGGCCAGCGCCTCCACCACGAAGTCGCGGTCCGATACGCCATCGAGCGAGTTGGCCGTCACACTGTCGAACCCGAGCTCCGCCGCCGTGGCCTCCCGATCGAGCGGATAGCCGGCGCCCGCGAGCGCGCCGGACCCCAAAGGCGAGACGTTGGCCCGCCGCCGGCAGTCGGCCAGTCGACCCCGGTCGCGTTCGAGCATCTCGACATAAGCCAGCAGGTGGTGGGCGAACAGAACCGGCTGGGCCGGCTGGATGTGGGTCATCCCCGGCAGGATCGCCTCGCCGTCGCGATCGGCCAGACCGACCAGCGCCCGCTCCATCTCGACGATCGCGCCGTCCAGACCGTCGATCGTGCGGCGCAACCAGAGACGCATGTCCGTCGCGACCTGGTCGTTGCGCGACCGGCCGGTGTGAAGCCGTCCCGCAACAGGCCCGATCCGCTCCCGCAGCGCGACCTCGAGGTTCATGTGGATGTCCTCAAGCGCGGGGTCCCAGGTCACCTTCCCGGCTTCCACCTCTGCGCGCAGGCCTTCGAGCCCGCGGACCAGCGTCTCGACTTCATCGGCCGCCAGCAGACCCGCCCGGCCCAAACCGTGGACGTGGGCAATCGAGCCGGCGATGTCGTCGACCGCGAGGGCGCAGTCGAAGTCGATCGAGCGGGTAAACTCCGCCATCCGCTCGTCGGACGCGCCTTCGAACCGACCGCCCCACATCCGCATGGGATCTCCTCCGCTCCGAGCGACCTCAGCGTCGGCCCGACGCCGCGCTCGTTGGGGCCATGGTACCGGCCGGCCGAGGGCGCCGCCTGTTGCCTGCGAGGCGGCTATGACATACCGTGCACGCCAAGGAGGCGAACGTGGCAAAGGGACACCACAAGGGTCATGGCGGCAAGGAAGCTGCCGAGGGCAAGGCCGCAGCCGGCGGCAAGTCGAAGGTCGCGGCGACGGGGGCACCCGCCGCCCAGGAGGTCGCCCAGGAGGTTACGCCTGAGGCAGCCCCCAAGACCGGCCGCAGGACCGCCAAGGTGCCGGCCATTCCAGCCGCGCTCGCGGTTTCGGCCGCCCCGCCAACCCCGCTGGAGATGGACGCCGCCGCGGTGGCGGAGGCGGTAGCTGCCGAGCATCGGGAGAAGCACGTCGTTCGGTCCCCCGCCGAGCGCCGGCAGGCCCGACGGATCGCCCACGCGGACTCGTTCGATCCGACGACCGGCGATCTCGTCCAGAAGCGCCGTGACAAGCTCGACCCCAAGTTCTACAACTCCGAGCTGGCTCGTCTCTGGATCGAGTTGGTCAAGCTCCAGGAGTGGATCAAGGCCAACGGGCTCAAGGTGATCTGCCTCTTCGAAGGCCGCGACGCGGCCGGCAAGGGCGGAGTCATCAAGCGCGTCTCGCAGAGCCTCAATCCGCGCGTCTGCCGCATTTGCGCCCTCGGCATCCCGACGGACCGTGAGAAGACACAGTGGTATTTCCAGCGCTACGTGGCTCAGCTCCCGGCTGCGGGCGAGTGGATCCTCTTCGACCGCAGCTGGTACAACCGCGCCGGCGTCGAACACGTCATGGGCTTCTGCACGCAGGCGGAGTACGAGAACTTCCTCAAGACGGCACCCGAGTTCGAGCGGATGCTCATCCGCTCCGGAATCATCCTGCTCAAGTACTGGTTCTCGGTCAGCGATGAGGAACAGGAGCGCCGTTTCCAGGATCGCATCAACACCCCGACCAAGCGCTGGAAGATCTCGCCGATGGACGTCACCGCCCGCTCCAAGTGGGTCGACTATTCCAGGGCCAAAGACGCGATGTTCGCCGCCACCGATACCGCCGATGCGCCGTGGTGGGTCGTCGAGGCCGACGACAAGGAGCGCGCCCGGCTCAACTGCATCAACCACATCCTCAGCATGATTCCCTACAATGACACCACGCCCGAACAGATCGTCCTGCCGCCTCGACAGGTCGACAAAGGCTACGTCCGCCCCCCGATCACCCACCAGCACTTCGTCCCAGAGAAGTACTGAGCCCGAGGCTCTGTCAGGATCGCTCCGGCGCGACCGCAAGCCCGTGAGCCGGACGGGGCGTACCATCGCCGCGTGGATGACCAGCTTTCGCTGAAGCTCACCGGCGACGTGGCCCGGCTGCCGCGGTCGATGCGACCGATGCTAGCCAAGCCCTCCGATGCGGCGTTCGACTCGGACGAGCACGTGTTCGAGCCGCGCTGGGGAGGGCGCCGGGTGCTCGCTTTCATCGAGCCCGACCGAACGGCTCGCGGGCCACGACTGCGACTGCTCGACGAGAACGGCCGGGACCTCGCGCCCGCCCTGCCCGAGCTGAGCATGCTGCCCGATCTTGTTGGCGACCTGCCGGCCATCCTCGACGGCGAGATCGTGATGCCCGACAAGGCGGGACGGATGGACGAGGAGGCGCTGGTGGCTCGCCTGGCCGATGGCGTGACGGGCAGCTCGACGCCCGTCTTCCTGGTCTTCGACCTGCTCTGGGCCGGCGGCCGGCCGATCATCGCCCAGCCACTGCTCCGCCGCCGCGAGCACATGGCGAAGATCGTGCACTCAACGGCCGAACTGGTGGTTCTGCCCGGGGTCGTACGCGAGGGCATGGACCTGTACTTCGCCGTGGCTCAGCAGGGCCTGCGCGGCGTGATGGCCCGCCATCTGCGCAGCCCGTACCTGCCCGGTCGGCGCAGCGAACTGTGGCGCTGGATCGCGGCCCGGCCCGGTGAGATGCCTCTGCACGCCGTGCCGGACCAAGTCGCGTCACCGCCGACCCGTCCGGTCCTGGCTCTTATCCAGCGACTCCCGCTCGAGTACCTGGAAGACTGAGGCGCGACGGTCGGGCCGCCCGAGGGGGGCGCTACGGGCCGCCGGGACGCGCGCCGCTCCCCTGCTACTGGCGCCAGCGGTACCAGACGATCCCGCCCAGGTAGGCAACGGCGAAGAGCGCGCCGGCCATGGCGTAAGGCATGGCGTCGCCGCCGCTGAACTGCGTGATGAGGAACGCGGCCAGCAGGACGATCGCGATTACCTGCGCCGCAAGAGCCAGGGCGTGGCTGTTGATCGACTCCCAGCGCTCGTCGACCGGCAGACCCGACAGCAGGCTGGCCGTTTCGCTCCTCGACTGGAGCAGCCGCAGGCCCAGCGCGTAGGCGGCCACGATGGCGAACGCCAGCGCCGCCTGCCCTGGCGCGGCGTTCCGTCCGAGTTCCGCTGCCGCCATCAGGATACCGATCACGAACCCGACCGCGGGCACGAGCCACTTACTTCCCGTCATCGTGGAATACCTCTTCAATGGCCCTGCCGAAGTACCGCCCGATGGCCAGGGCCAGAGGCAGTGAAGGAAGGTAGCGCCCCGTTTCGATGGCATTGACTGTCTGGCGCGAAACGCCGAGGTGCTTCGCCAGGTCGCCCTGACTGAGGGACCGACCTTCTCGAAGCTTCCGCACGTCGTTCCGCATGTCTGTCAAGTTAGCTTGACAGCGGCTCCCTTGTCAAGTGGCCTTTACAGGGGCCACGGCAAGCGTGTGGCCCAGCCGGCAGTGCGCCGGATAAGCCCCGCTCAGGCGACCCAGGGCCGGTGCCGCACGGCGCGGTAGACCTCCGCCACGAGCGCCGGCGCCAGGGCGATCACCGCGACCAGCAGCCAATCGACCGCGTCAAGCGGAGTGGCCTGGAACGCGTACTGGAGTGCCGGCACGTACGGGATCACGATCTGGACCGCAACGCATACCACTCCGCCCCCCAGCAACATCATGTTGGGGCGGCGCAGGAGCACCGGGTACGCGAGGCTCCGGTTGGCGTTGGCGCGAACGACCTGGCCCACGACCAGCGCCGTGTACGCCAGCCAGCGGGCGTGGGTGAAATCGGGGCTGTGCTGCTCGATGAGGTAGAACGCTGCCAACGCGCTGAAGCCGCCGGCCAGTGCGATCCGGCCCAGGATCGACCAATCGAGCAGCGGCTTGGTCCTGGGTCGAGGCGGCCGCTGCATCGCTCCGGGCTCCTCGGCTTCACCTTCGAACGAGACGGCGGTGAGCAGGTCGATGAAGACCTCGAGCCATAGGATCTGGATCGGCAGCAGCGGCTGGCCGAAACCCGCGATCGTGGCGATGAGGATGAAGCCGAGCATCGCCGTGTGCGTGGAGACCAGGAAGACCAGGCCCTTCTGGACGTTGGCGACCAGTCGCCGCCCCTCGCGCAGGCCGTACATGAGCGTCACGAACGAGTCGTCGTTGAGGACCAGGTCCGAGGCCTCCCGCGCGACCGCCGTGCCGCTGCCCATCGCCACGGCGACGTCGGCGTGGTGAAGCGCCGGGGCGTCGTTCACGCCGTCGCCGGTGACGGCCACGGTCCGGTTGGCGGCGCGGGCCACGTCCACGATGCGGAGCTTCTGCTCCGGGATCGCGCGAGCTACGACGTGGAGCCGGGGCAACTCGTCGGCGAGACGGGCGTCGTCCCATGTCGCCAGCTCGGTGCCCGTAACGACGTGCCCGACGGGCAGGCCCGCCTCGGCCGCGATAGCGGCTGCCGTGGTCGGGTGGTCGCCGGTTACGACCATGGTCTGAATGCCGGCGGCGGTGGCCAGGGCCATCGCCTCTCGGATGCCGGGCCTGATGCGATCGGCGAAGGCGAGCACGCCGAGCGGCAGCCACCGGTCGCCGCCCGATCGGCGAGCCAGCAGCAACAGCCTCTCCCCTGCCTCCGCCCCGCGCTCGACCAGGTCGCGCCAGGCCGCCCGTTCGGCAGCCGCCAGGTCGGCGCACATCTCCAGGACCGCCTCCGGCGCGCCGAGCGCCAGTTCTTCCTCCGAGGAACTCCCGTCGGACGTTCGCCGCCGGGCGCGCGTCCGCGAGTACGGCCGCTCGTCACTGACCGCGTCGGCATCGAGTAGATCGGTCGGGTCGAGGTCCAGCACGACCGACTGCTCGGTCAGGAATCCGAAAAGCGACCGGCTGAACGAGCCCGGCTTGCTGCCGGTGGCGACGCTCCAGGCGTCCTCCTCCGCCCTGACCGCCAGCGTGGCCAGCTCGACGACTCTGGCCTGATCCTCGACGACTCCCTCTGGCGTCCGGATCGCCGCCAGCGCGAGCCGGTTTTCCGTCAGCGTGCCCGTCTTGTCGGTCACGATCAGATCCACCGAACCCAGCGTCTCCTGGGCCGACAGACGCCGAACCAGCACCTTCATCCGCAGCAAGCGATAGGCGCCCAGCCCCAGCACCACCGCGACCAGCGCCGGCGGCTCCTCGGGGATTGCCGCGATCGCGGCCGAGACTCCAGCCAGCAGGTTCTTGCCTGCCTCCTGGCCACGCAAGAAGCCGAGGCCCACGACAATGACGATCAGGCCGATGGCCACGACGAGTAGGATGCGTACGAGCCGGTCCATCTCTCGCTGCAGCGGCGAGCGCCGTCGCTCGCGCCCTGCCAGGGCCTGCGATATCCGTCCGAACTCCGTCCGCAGTCCGGTAGCGATGACCACGCCCTCGCCGCGGCCGCCGACGGCGGCCGTGCCCGCAAAGGCGATGCAGCGGCGATCGGCCAGGGCCGCCCCCTCGGGATCCGGCTCCACTGCCGCCGGTTCCGGCAGGGACTCGCCCGTCAGCACGCTGCGATCGAAGGCCAGGGCCTCGGCGCGGATGAGCCGCAGGTCGGCCGGAACCACGTCGCCGGTCCGCAGCAACACCACGTCGCCGGGCACCAGGTTTCGCGTCGCAACATCCTCGACGCGACCCGACCGTCTCACTCGGGCCATTGGCGCCGCGGCGTCGCGCAGGGCCTCGAGCGCCTTCTCGCCGCGGTATTCGGTCAAGACGCCTGCGCCCACGATCGGGGCCAGGATCACGAGAACGAGCAGGCCATCCCGAACCTCGTTCAGGGCGATGGCCAGGCAGCCGGCGATAAAAAGCATGACGACAAAAGGCTCGCGGGCGCCGTCCCACAACAGCCGCCAGAACGAGGTCTTCGCCGACGGCTCGAGCTCATTTGGACCGAACTCGGCGAGCCGCGATGAGGTCTGTTCTGATGTGAGGCCGGTGGACGCGTTCGCGCCCAGTCTCTCGAGAACGGAGTCGGCCGGTAGCTGTCCAGCTATCTCAGGCAGATCGGAATCGGAATCGGGAACTGAGGGCGACCGGGCGCCGTCCGGAGGGGCGGTCATGAGGCATCACCATCTCGAGCCGGGACCGCTGCTCGCCATGCATGCTCCGGACGTCCGCCCCGACGTCGCATCTAGAATGGGGCATGAGCCAGAACCCCGCAGACACGCCGGTCAACATCCGAGCCCAACGCGAAGCCGGCCTGGTGACCATCGATTGGGCAGACGGCCACGTCAGCGAGTTCGGCGCCGAGATGCTGCGGCTGATGTGCCCTTGCGCCTTCTGCCAGGGCGAGGCCGGTCGCCCGGGTTGGCTGGACACGAACCCCACGCTGACCCCGGTCCAGGCGCAACTCGTGGACATGCGGCTCGTTGGGTCCTACGCGATCGCGCCTACCTGGGGCGACGGGCACGACACGGGCTACTACGAGTTCGAGTCGCTACGGGCCAGCTGCCCGTGTCCAATTTGCACGGCCGCCCGATCGAGCTCGTCCTGGATCGAGACATCTCGGCCATCGGAAGGAGCCGGATCTCGTCCCGACGACGGACCCGCTCCGGATCGCGAGGGCTGAGAATCTGAACGAAGCCGCCGGCCCCGCCGCGCCTGGCGCAGGCGCCACGAACCACATACTCCATCGACCACCAGCCAGCCACCACTCAAGGGAGAATCGATGATCGTCGCCACCACTCCGTACCTTGCCGGTTATCGAGTAGTCGAGGTCAAGGGCCAGGTCTTCGGCCTGGTCGTCCGAAGCCGCGGCTTCGCCGGCAACTTCGCCGCGAGCCTGCGCTCGATCGTCGGAGGCGAGATCCACGAGTACACCGAGCTGCTCGAGAACACCCGGCGCCAGGCCCTGGACCGGATGGTCCAGAACGCCACCGTCATGCAGGCCAACGCCGTGGTCTCGATGCGCTTCGACTCATCCGAGATCGGAACGACCATGTCCGAGATCGTGGCCTACGGAACCGCGGTCGTTGTGGTGCCCGATGCCAGCGCCGGTGGGCCCGTCGCCGAGTAGCCCCGGGCCACCTACGAGGAGCTCGAGGTGCTCCATCAATCGATCCGGGTCCTGGCCTTCGTGTTCGGCCTGCTCATGTTCATCGGCGGACTCGCCGGGATCGGGGCGGGCGGGGCCGAAGTACCGTCCGTAGTCTTTGCCATCGCCATCGGAGCGGCGGTCATGATCGCGGCAGTGCTACAGCGATCCGGCTACCGCTCCGAAGCCGCGGAGCGGAGCCACGTCCTGCCCGGCCCCGGTGGCGGCGAAGACGGCTACGTGGAACCGCGTTTCGCGCCGACGGACGAGGTCTTCTTGGACCCGACCAGCCAGCTCCTGATGCGGGTGTACGAGGACCGGCGCACCGGCGAACGCCGCTATCGGGCTGAGCACTGAGCCGGAGCCACCGGCAGGGCACGGCAATAGGCTGCCAGCACGCCGCGATAGGCCGGCGGGTAGGCTCGACCGGCGGAACCGGTGGGCCCGGTCCGGCACGTAGAGGGCTTGCCCCTTGCGAACTGGCGCCGACTGTCGAGAATGGGCCGATGCACTTCGGCCGTCGAGCAAGCACATAGGCTGACAGGGAACAGTTGACCGCGATCATCCGCAGAACCGTCGCCGCGCCTGCGCCCACCCCGGGCGGGGCCGGTTCGGCGTTCCCGTACATCAACCGCGAGTTGAGTTCTCTGGAGTTCCAGCGCCGAGTTCTATACGAAGCCCGCGACGAACGTAACCCGCTGCTGGAGAGAGTCAAGTTCCTGGCCATCTTCGCCAGCAACATGGACGAGTTCTTCCAGATCCGCGTCTCGGGGCTGATGGAGCAGGCTGAAGCTCACGCGGTTTCGGCCACGCCCGGCGAGAAGCCGCCCGCGGAGCAACTGGCCGACATCCGGAGCCGTTTCCGCGACTTGCTCGACGAGCAATTCGAGGTCTTCGAGCGAGTGTGCTCGGACCTCGGTGACGCCGGCATCGAGATCGTCGCCTACGCCGACGTGCCCCATCACCACGAGGCCATACGCCAGCGCTTCATCGACGAGATCTACCCGGTTCTCACGCCGCTGGCGGTCGATCCAGGCCATCCGTTCCCATACATCAGCACCCTCAGCCTGTCTCTGGCGATCCGGATGGAAGACCCCGAGGAGAAGGAGGAGCGCTTCGCGCGGGTCAAGGTGCCCGAAGTCCTGCCGCGCTTCCTCCAGATCGAGCCGAACGTCTTCGTGCTGCTGGAGCAGGTCATCGCGGCCAACCTTGACATGCTCTTCTCGGGGATGACCATCCTGGAGACGCACCTGTTCCGCGTCACACGCGATGCGGACCTGGAACTCCAGGAGGACGAGGCGGACGACCTCATGCTTGCCCTCGAAGAGGAGTTGCGGCGACGCAGGTTCGGCGAGGCGGTTCGACTCGAGGTAGACAAAGCGATGCCCGCCTCGATGCGGCAGGTGCTGGAGAAGGGAATCGGAGTCGATCCGGCGGACTGCTACGAGATCCCCAGCATGCTCGACCACACGGGGTTGTGGCAGATCGCTGGCCTGGACCGCCCCGACCTCCAACTGCCTCCTTACTCGCCGGTCGTCCCGCCGCGCCTTGTCCCGCAGGACGAGGACGAACCGGCCGATGTCTTCGCGGCCATCCGGGACGGCGACATCCTGGTCCACCATCCCTACGAGAGTTTCGCCGCCTCTACTCAGCGGTTCATCTCGCAGGCGGCCGCTGATCCAGACGTGCTCTCGATCAAGATGACCCTGTACCGCACCAGCGGCGACTCGCCAATCGTTCGGGACCTCATCGCGGCCGCGGAGCGCGGGAAGCAGGTCGTCGTCCTCGTCGAGATCAAGGCGCGCTTCGACGAAGAGCGGAACATCGTTTGGGCGCGCAAGCTCGAGCAGGCCGGCGCACACGTCGTCTACGGACTGGTCGGCCTCAAGACGCATTCCAAGACCGTGCTGGTGGTCCGCAAGGAAGGCTCGACGCTGAGGCGCTACGTGCACATCGGCACCGGGAACTACAACTCGGGCACGGCCAGGCTGTACACGGACTTCGGTCTTCTGTCGTGCAGGCCGGAGCTCGGCGCGGACGTCAGCGACCTCTTCAACGTTCTGACGGGCCTTTCCCGCCAGCGCGACTTCCGGCGCCTGATCGTGGCTCCAATGAATTTGCGGAACTGGATCATCGACATGATCCAGCGCGAGACGGGCCACGCCCGCGCCGGACGGCCGGCGCGCATCATCCTGAAGCTGAACTCGCTCGTGGACCCGGCTTGTATCGCCGAGCTCTACGCGGCCTGGCAGGCGGGCGTCCAGGTGGACCTGATCATCCGCGGTATCTGCTCCCTCTGGCCCGGCGTGCCGGAGATCAGCGAAGGCATCCGCGTCCGATCTATCGTCGGCCAGTACCTCGAGCACTCCCGGGTCTTCTCGTTCGCAAACGGTGGCCGGCCCGAGCTGTACATCGGTTCGGCGGATCTGATGGAGCGGAACCTCGATCGGCGGGTCGAGGCGCTCGTGCCGATCGAGGAACCCGAAGCCCGCGCCCGAATCGACGCGGTGCTGGCGGTGATGCTCTCCGACGACCGGCGCTCGTGGCAGCTCGGTGCCGACGGCGCTTATCATCGGACCGAGGAACTGAACGGCGCGCCGGGTACCATCGACACGTTTGAGACACTGAAGGAGCGCGCCGTCCAGACGGCGGCGGCCGCAATCGTCGCCCCTCACCGACCGCATGCGGGCATGGGCTCGCTGGACCCGAGGGCATAGCTCGTAGACGACCGGGGAGCTGGATTGGCCACAGGCCGCAAGATCGAAATCGAGATGAAGTACGAGGTGGCGGCGTCGGGCGGCGCCGATCGTTATCTCGTGGCCCCCGAGTTGGGCCCCTTCACTCCCTCCGGGACGGTCGACTCGATCCGAGTCGAGGACCGCTACGTCGACTCGGCCGATTGGGCGCTGGCTCGGGCAGGGTTCGCGGCGCGATTGCGCAAGACATCGCGAGGCACCGACATCAGCCTCAAGGCTCAGAACTCATCCGGCGGTCGGCTGCAGCGCCGCGACGAGATCGAAGGCCCGGCCGACGCCGACCTGAGACCGACCGATTGGCCCGCCTCACAGGCTCGGACGATCATCCTGGAGCTGTGCGGCGACGAGGCCCTGGTCGAGCTGCTGACGATCCGGCAGCTGCGGCGGGTTCGAAACCTGCAGGCCGGCGCCACGCGCGCTGAGCTCAGCGTCGACGAAGTGGAGGTCGTGGGCGACGGCCGGGTCCTCGACTCCTTCGAAGAGCTCGAGGTGGAGCTGAAACGTGGCGACGAGGCGCCCCTGGCAGAGCTGGTCGAGGTCTTCGACGCAGACCACGGCTTGCGCCCGGTGTCGCGCTCCAAACTCGCCCGGGCGGTCAAGGCGATTCGGGCATCCATGCCATCGATGCCGCAGGAGTTGCAGCAACGCTGGCTGGACGCACCGCCGGAGCTGCTCACCGGCAAGCTGAAGGCCCGGCGTTCTGTGGGCGGGATCGCAGAAGAAGGAGCGGGAAGGGTCGCGGACGCCGGGGATGTCGAGCCGGCCGATGCGGCTGCCACCGAGCCTCCGAGCTTGCCGGCGCAAGCGCCTCCCGAGATTGAGATCGGCCCCAAGCCCGGCCCGCGCACCATTGGCGTCGTCGCCGAAGACAGCATGCCCGAGGCAGCTTGCAAGGTGCTGCGCTTCCACTTCTCCAAGATGCAGCGCCGCGAAGCGGGAACTCGCACCGGCGCCGATGCGGAAGACCTGCATGACATGCGCGTTGCCACGAGGCGGATGCGGGCGGCCTGGCGAGTCTTCGACGGCGCTTTCAAGGCAAGCAAGACCAAGAAGCTGCGTCGGCATCTGGAGAGACTGGCCGACCGGCTCGGAGCGGTCCGGGATCTGGATGTCCTGATCGAAGGCGTCGAGGCCTACAGCCTCATGTTGGACGAAGAGGAGCGCCCCGGCCTGGAGCCACTGCTCTCGGTCTGGCGTCGGCAACGGCGGGCCGCCCGGACTCAGCTCATCGGCGAACTCGACTCGGACAGATACGCCACATTCGTCAAAGAAATGGACGCCTTCCTGGAGGCCGGCGCCAACGCCGCGGCCGCAATCGCCACGCCGACGGCCCCGCACCGGGTCCGCGACCGCGCGGCGTCGCAGATATGGGACGCCTACGAAGCCGTCCGCGCCTACGAACTCGTCTTCACCTGGGCGGACGTGGAAACGCTGCACGAGCTTCGGATCGCCTCCAAATGGCTGCGCTACACCCTCGAGTTCTTCGGCGAGACCCTGGGGCCGGACTCCGGGCGCCTGCTGCAGCGGGTCGTGGCTTTGCAGGACTACCTCGGCTGCCTCCACGACGCGGACGTGGCAACGAAGCTGGCCCGCGATTTGCTCGTTGCCCGCGCCGGCGAACTCTCGAAGCTGGAGACGGCCACGATCGGTGCCTACCTCCGCTCTCGCGAGCGCGAGCTCGCCCGCCGCCGCCGCGGCCTTGGGCCGGTCTGGCGAGCTGTCACCGGGGCCCCGTTCCGTCGGGCCATGGGCCGGGCCACGGCAGCGCTGTAGGGTCCGCGTCTCGACGGGAGGCTGCGCTGATTGACCGGGCGACTCCCCGCGACATCGCGGGACCGAACCCTGGCGCCGACGGAACCCGGCGTTTGACGCCCCAGCCGCCGGTCCGGCGCGCTCGTTAACCGCGGGTTCACGATCCGAACAACTTCGGGCCGCAGTCTCGGTTTCGTGGAGTCGTGGGCCTCGCGCCAGGAGTGCCTCCCGCGATCCCAGCACCTGCCCGAGCAGCAACACGCAGGGACAAGGAGACCTCATCGACGATGTCCGCAGTCGACATGGAGTCCGCGGCCCCGCCGGCACTGGCCGACCGGGTCGCCATGGTTCGAGCCCAGCTCGCACCCATCCGAAGTCGCCGCGCCCTCCTGGACTCGTATCGACGCGAGTCGCTCTGCCGGCTCGCAACCACCGCCGTGGCTGTCGGTTCGGCGGCCGAAGTCATCGACATCGCCTACGCGATGCGCTGGGCGGAACTCGAGACCGAGACCTCGCCCGTCGACCCAGTGGCAGACCCAACGATTGGACTCGTGGATGAATAGCCTTTCTCCCGCACCGGCGTCGAAGTCGCTGCCGCCCCCAGACCTCCCCCGCGACCTCCCGCCCGACTATTGCTCTCGCGCACTGGCGCTGTGGCCCCGGCTCGAGCGCCACAGACTCGCCCGCGTCCGGCACGATCCGAATCGGGTCGCCACCCTGATCTCGCGCCGCACCAATCTCTCCCGCTCGGCCATTCTCGACTTGCTGGGCGCTCCTCCAGCAGGCGATGACGCGCCCCCTCGCGACAACTGACCTCGCAACCGACGCTATGCTTGCGCGCCAGGAGCGTCTCCACGCATCGCTGGCAACGGCCGTGCCGGGTTCGGCCTGGAGGCTCCTCCGAACCGAGCGTGGTCCAAGCGTGCGAGACAGCGACCGATTCGTCGAACATGGCCACAGAGACGTCTTCGACCGGGAGTTGCTCGGCGTCCGCGAAGGCGTCGTCCGAATGGGCGAGCTGGTTTCGGTGGCCATCGACACGGCAGTTGGCGCTCTGGCCCGTAACGACATCGATGCCGCGGCGGAGGTCGTGCTCAACGACCGCGTCATCAACGCCGCTCACGCCGACCTCACGAACCTGATCATCACGACGATCGCCACCCAGGCGCCGGTCGCGGGCGACCTGCGGTTCGTGCTTTCGCTCTCCCATGTCACGTACGAACTCGAGAGGATCGGCGACCATGCCGCCGGGGTGGCGAAGCAGGTCGCCAGGACGGGCACGACCCGGACCTCCGGCAGGGCGGGTCTGGACCGAATGGGAGAGCTGGCCTCTGCCATCCTTCACGGCGTTCTCCGGGCTCTCGTCGACCTCGACGCGGACGCCGCGCGACGGGTCGCGGCCCAGGATGACGAGATCGACCGGCTCTACCACGCGTACTTCGAGCGCGCCCTGGAACGAATGCGCGTCGAGCCCGACTGGGTGGACGCCGGCGCCCACCTGCTGTTCGCCGCCAAGGACCTGGAGCGGATCGGCGACAGGGTGACGAACATCGCCGAAGAGGTCGTCTTCCTGGCAACCGGAGAGGTCGAAGACCTCAACGCCTGAGACGATTGCGGGCGCCCGACTCCGGCGCTCGCCTGTGTAGCCGCTGAGTGAGATCATCGGACCGTGAACGACTCGAACGAAACCCAACTCCACCTGCTGCGTCACGCGCACGCCGGCGATCCGATGAAGTGGACCGGCTCGGATGCGGTCCGGCCTCTGACGGAGAAGGGCCGCGAGCAGTCGGAGCGGCTGGGCATCTTCCTGGCCCGAGCGGGCTTCCAGCCCGACGCGATACTGAGCTCTCCGTTGACCCGGGCCGTGGAAACGGCTCGCCTGGTCGGCGCCGCGCTCGACGTTCGGGTGGACGTTGTAGATGAGCTGGGCGGGCCGCTCGACCTCGACGCCGTCGAGGCGCTCTTGCGGTCGGCCGGGGATCCGCGCCGGCCAGTGCTCGTGGGCCACGACCCGGACTTCAGCATGCTCGCGGCCGACCTGGTCGGGGTTGCCGAGCTGCCGATTCACAAGGCCGCGCTGGTTCGCATCGACGTGGCGCGGCCGCTGAGGACGGGCGGCGGCATCCTGCACTGGCTGCTGCCGCCGGATCTCCTGGCTGCAACGAAGCTGCAGGATTGACGGTCTGCCCGGTCGCGATATGCTTCGCCGCGCTGCGCGCGCCGGATCACGAGGGGCGCGCCGAACAGCGGCGCTACCGCAGAAAGGGTTCGAGATGGCGAAGAAGCGCTCCAAAGACTCCGGCAAAGCCAAGCGCCAGGCAGCAAAGGCGACCAAAGTGAGCAGCGCGCCCGGTGCGAACGAGGGGACGGCTACTGCTGCCGCGGTAGTCCCAGCCTCATTGAAAGCCGCCGAGAAGGCGCCCGCGGGCGTCCGCAAGCAGATCCGCCGGTTGGAGCGCCAGCTCGCCGACGCGGCCCGCCAGGAGCGTAAGCGGCTTCGGAAGCTGGAGCGCGCCCGTCACCGGCGCCAGGTCGCCGAGGCCGCCCTTGCCGACGTCCTCGCGGAAGCTCCGGCCCCGCAGGCGCCTGCCGCGAAACCGGCATCTGCCGCGAAACCGGCCGCCGCCGCGAAACCGGCCGCGCCCGCCGAAAAGGCCGCGGCCTCGGCTCCGGCCCGGACGCGAGCCGCCCGCACAGCCGCGTCGACGCGCCGCGCCGCACCCAAGCCGCCGCCGGCCAAGCCAGCCGCTCCACCCGAGTCCGACAAGCCCTAACCGATTGGACGGTCCCCGCTTCAGCCTGGGTCCGAGCCCGGCACTGCGTCTGCCGATTTGCCGGCCGCAGTTGCGCCGCTCTCCCCGACGGCGCCACTCGCCGGCTGGCTACCGTTGACGACGGCTCCGGACGTGGCCTGAGGGGCGCCGGTGGCCGGAGGAGCCATCGGGACCGTGAAGAGGAACGTCGAGCCGGAGCCTTCCTCGGACTCGGCCCAGATCCGCCCGCCGTGCGACTCGATGACGTGGCGAGCGATCGAGAGGCCCAGGCCGGTGCCCCCACGACCCCGGACTCGCGCCCGGTCGACCTTGTAGAAACGCTCGAAGATTCGGGCAAGATCCGCTCGCGGCACGCCTATGCCGGGATCGCGGACCCAGACACGGACGTTGCCCTCGTCTTCGCGCACGCCAACCAGGATCTGGCCGCCGTCTGGACTGAACTTGACTGCGTTGTGGAGCAGGTTCACGAGAACCTGGCCCAGACGGTCCTCATCCCCCCGGACCGGGGAGACCCGGTCTGGCACTTCCACATCGATGCGCAAGCCCTGCCGTTCTGCGAATAGGCGGAGTCGCTCAGCCGTGGCCCTGGCAACCCGGATCAGATCGACTTCGTCGAGTAACAGCTGGCTCGTTCCGCTTTCGATGAGCGACAGGTCCAGCAGCTCGTTGACCATCTGCGTCAGATGCCCCGTCTCCACCTCGATCTTGGAGATACGATCGCGCAGGCGAGGCGACGCTGACTCAGCATCTCGGGCGGCCGTCTCGGCCAGCAAGCTGATGGTGGTCAGCGGCGTACGCAGCTCGTGCGACAGGTTGTCGATGAACTCGGCGCGGATCCGCTGCAGGCGACGAAGCTCCGACACGTCCTCCAGAACCAGCCACACGCCGGACACCGGCGAGCGGCGCGCCCGCACCGTGACCGTGGCTCCGGAACTGGACCGGACCGTCAACTCGCCGTTGGCCGAACCGAATTCCATCGCCGCCCGGGCGATGCCCTCGATCCGGACGTCGATGAAGGCTTCGAGGGCAGATCGACCCACCATCGATCCCAGACGCCGCCCGAGCATTACGTGCGCGGCCCCGTTGGCGGATTCGACGGTCAAGTCGTCGCGCAATCGAACGATTCCGGAAGTCAGTAGTTCCGTCAGGTAGCCGCTGTCATGACTCGTCTGCTCCGCCACCCAACGGGCATCCTCGGCCTGCTCGAGTGCCATTCGGACCCGCCTCTCGACGTCGTCCGCATCGACGGCGCCGGTTACCTCTTCGAGACGCTCCATGGTCCGGCCTCGAGACATAGCGATCGCCAGCGCCCATCCCAGCAGGATGGCGAGCAGAACGATGAACAGGATCGCGACCGTGTCCATGAATCGAGCATGGCACAGCCGGGGAACTTCGGCTGGACCGCCGCGCTCGACTGGCAGGCCCGCCCGGCGGACGCTACCCTAAGGGCCAGTTCACGCGGAGGCGCCTATCGGCAAGCCGGCCACGTGAGCCAGCTCGTCTGACACTGCGATTCCCTCGGAGGTTTGGCCAGGTGCCCTCGTTCCGTCTGATCCCGCGCGAAGAGCGCTTCTTCGATCTCTTCGTCGAGGATGCCGCCAACGTGCTGGACGGCGCCCGTCAGCTCGAGTCGATGCTGCGCACCTTCGACAACCCCGACAAGGCCGCCAAGAAAATCCGCGAAACGGAGCACAAAGGCGACGAAATCAGCCACGACATCGGCCGGCGGCTGGAGCAGACCTTCGTCACGCCGTTCGATCGGGAAGAGATCCACGCCCTCATCAGCGGCCTGGACGACATCCTGGACCTCATCGAGGAAGTGGCGGATACCTTCGTTCTGTACCGCATCGAATCGCCGACCAAGGCCGCCGTCAAGCAAGCCGCGCTGGTCGTCCAGGCGTGCGAGACACTTCACCAGGCCCTGAGCAACCTGCGTGGGTTCAAGGACCTCGACCCCTTCATCATCGAGGTCCACCGCATCGAGAACGAAGGCGACAGACTCGCTCGTTCCGCGATCGCCGGCCTCTTCGACGACGGTGCGAAGACGCTCGAAATCCTCAAG
>Ga0182011_10001674_pt1 | contig 19300 bp, 14 predicted proteins | sample 711E1DmetaG_FD_120481 | JGI IMG/M metagenome (GOLD analysis project Ga0182011, IMG submission 120481) | Permafrost microbial communities from Stordalen Mire, Sweden - 711E1D metaG | ecosystem: Environmental > Terrestrial > Soil > Wetlands > Permafrost | place: Sweden: Stordalen | collected... | reverse complement strand
CGTGTGCCAGATCGATCCCATCGTGATCGCCGGAGAATCCTGGGAAACCAGCTATCTGCGCCAGAAACTCAGCCAGGTGCTGTGGGTTGGGCTGGAGGTTCCCGACGATCAGGGATCGATCGGCGATCGCCAAGTCGTGACGGTCAGGTTGTGGACGCCCTCGCCCGATGAGCAAGCCCTGCTGCGCGCGGATTTCGAGCTATTCGTGCGCGCCTACTTCCGCCGCGGCCGGGGCGCCGCGATCACCGGCCACCAAGGGCAGGTCCTGCAGGTGCGCCCCAAAGGGCGCAATGCCGCCGACCGACGCCGGGCCTTTGGCCCCGCAGGCGAGCCCACCGAAATCGGCAAGTGTGGCTTCTACCTGCGGCCCGCCTTTGTGGCGCGCATCCTGCGCGCAAAATGACGCTCGCGTGGCCGGGCCGACGGACGTATGCTCGGCCGCGCCGGGTTGGAAAGCCCCCGGTGGAGCGCAATCATGAAAGATCGAGTCGTCATCTTCGACACCACCCTGCGCGACGGCGAGCAAGCCTTGCCGGCCAGCCTCTCAGTTCAGCAGAAGATCCGCATCGCACGGCAACTCGCGACTTTGCAGGTGGATGTCATCGAAGCCGGCTTCCCCATCTCGTCGCTGGGCGATTTCGAATCGGTCGAGACCATCGCGCGCGAGATCAAGGGCCCGATCATCTGCGGCTTGGCCCGCGCCGTGGAAAAGGACATCCTCACCTGCGCCAAGGCGGTCAAGCCTGCCGAACGACCCCGCATCCACACCTTTATCGGCACCTCGACCATTCACCGGGAGAAGAAGCTGCGCCGCACACCCGACGAGATCCTGGCTCTCATCACCCAAAGCGTGAAGCTGGCGCGCAGCAAGTGCGACGACGTGCAGTTCTCGGCCGAAGACGCCGGCCGCACCGAGCCGGAATTTCTGTGCCGGGTGGTGGAAACCGCCATCAAGAACGGCGCCAGCACCATCAACATTCCCGACACCGTAGGCTACACCACGCCTGAGATCTTCGCGGCGATCATCGACAATCTTATGAACAACGTGCCCAACGTAGACAAAGCCATCATCGCGGTCCACTGTCACAACGATCTGGGCATGGCCACGGCCAACTCCATCACCGCGGTCAAGCACGGGGCGCGCCAGGTGGAATGCACCATCAACGGCATCGGCGAACGCGCCGGCAACGCGGCCTTGGAAGAGGTCGTGATGATCATGAAGGTCCGCAAGGACTACCTGGATGTCACCTGCAACGTGGCCACCGCCGAGATCATGCGCACGAGCAGGCTGGTGCGCGATCTGTGCGGCATGCCGGTCCAGCCCAACAAGGCGGTGGTGGGCAGCAACGCGTTTGCCCATTCGTCCGGAATCCATCAGGACGGGGTGCTCAAGGCCAAGCAGACCTACGAGATCATGACCCCGCAGTCCATCGGGCTGAAAGAAAACAAGATGAACCTGACCAGCCGGTCGGGCAGCCACATGGTGAAGAACCGGCTGGAGAGCCTGGGCTACCCTGAAAAGGACATCGACCTCGAAAACTTCTATCCGCGCTTCAAGGCCCTGGCCGACAAGAAGGGCACCATCTTCGACGATGATCTGGTGGCCTTGATGGAGGCAGCCAACGCTGAGGAAATGGCCGACGCCTACAACCTCGAGTACCTCAACGTGACCGGCGGCCGGGCGGTTATCCCCACCGCTACCGTACGCATCGTGTGCGAGGGCAAGGCGTCCCAGGAGGCATCGAGCGGTGACGGCGTAGTCGACGCCACCACCAAGGCCATCGACCGCATCGTGGGCTTCGACATTACGGTGCGCGAGTTTCACCTGGATTCCATCAGCGCCGGCCGTGAGGCGCAGGGCCGGGTGAAGATCGTGGCGGTCGCGCCCGAAGGCACCTTTGCCGGGGTGGGCACCAGCACCGACATCGTCGAGGCGTCGGCTTTGGCCTACATGGACGTGGTGAACAAGATCCACCGCATGCGCAAGTTCGCCCCGCGCCTGCGCAGCCGGCTGTCCGGGCCCACGGTTTCACTGTAGCCAGGACTGGCTAACTTCCTCCGGGAACCACGATGAATCCCGCTAACTGTCCGGTCAGACGGCCGGAACGACGGAAGGAATAGAAACGGCCGGCCGGGTCGCAGTGGGTGCAGTCGGAACTGGCGTCGATGTGCTCGGGCAAGACGCCGGCCTCCTGAAGCTGCAGACGCAAACACTGGCGCAGATCAATGCGCGGCTGAAAACCCGGCGTCTCCACCACGACGCCCGCCGCGTGCGCATCCGGCCAGGCGGCCTCGAAGGCGTCCACGACCGGCAACCCGACGTCGAAGCAACAGGGACCGATGCACGGACCAAGCGCCACCCTCAGATCACGGGGACGGCAGCCAAAGTTCCCGACCAGGGCCGCCACGCCTGCCTCTGCCACGCCCGCCACAGTCCCGCGCCAACCGGCGTGCAGGGCTGCACACGCTCCCGTCCGCGGATCAGCGATCAGAACCGGCACGCAGTCGGCCACGTGAACCGACAGGCCAAGTCCCGCCCCGTCACTGCATAGCCCGTCGGCCTCCACGCCTTTCACCGTCTCGGGATCGTCGCCGGCGGTCACGCGCACCGCGCGCGTCCCGTGCACCTGGCAGACCGCGTACATCGCGCGCGCCCCCGAGGCGAGCAAGAGGCGACGCCGGTTCTCGCCCACATTCTCCGGCGAATCGCCCCACTTGCCGCCCAAGTTCAGACTGTGGTACGGTGCCGCGCTGACCCCGCCGGCACGCGTGCTGAAGCCGTGGCGAAACCGCGCAGGGATGCTGCCCGATACCAACAGCGGGAGAGAAGCACTGCCGTCGACGGGAAAACTCCTCGTCTCCATATCAACCTCCCTTCCCGGATTGTGGCCGAGTGTCGGCCTTGGCGCGGTCGTCGGCCGCGAGAATGCGCAGGCTGTCCAGTGCCGCGGAGAAGTCCGCAGGAGGCTCCGACTGGAATTCCAACCAAGCGCCGGTCTTGGGATGGTAAAAACCCAGCACGCGCGCGTGCAGGGCCTGCCGCCCCAGGGTATGCGCGATCTCCCGGACCGCGGCGTCGCGCGGGGATCGGCCATAGGTGGCATCGCCCAAGATGGGACAGCCGAGTGCTGCGAGATGCACCCGCACCTGGTGGGTGCGCCCGGTTTGCAGCTCAGCCTGCAGCAGCGCGGCCCGGCCCATATCTTCCACCAAGCGCCAGTTGGTGATGGCGCGCCGACCGGTCTTGACCCGTGTGGTGAAGCGCTTGCGGTCGTGCGGATCGCGACCGTGCAGGGTATCGATCTTGCCCGCTGCCCGCGGCGGCCGGCCCACCACCAGCGCGTCGTACACCCGCCTGACCCGGTGGATCTTGAAATCGGCGCCCAGGGCCACCATGGTCGCATCGTCCTTGGCCACCACCAACAGGCCCGAGGTGTCCTTGTCCAGGCGGTGCACGATCCCGGGACGCAGTTCGCCGCCGATCCCACGCAAGTCCCGGCAATGGGCGAGGAGCGCATTCACCAAAGTTCCATCCTCGTGCCCGGCCGCAGGATGAACCACCAGACCCGCCGGCTTGTCGAGCACCACCAGCGACGCATCTTCGTACACCACCTGCAAGGGGATGTCCTGGGCACGCAGCTCCAAGCTAGGCTGGGGCGCCGGCGGTGTCCACACGATCACCTGGCCGGCCCGCAGCTTGCGCGAGGGCGCCGCCAGCTTCCCATTGACCGTGACCGCCCCTGCGGACACGTGGCGCGAAAACTGCGTGCGCGAGACCTGGGGGAATTCGGCCGCCAACACCAAGTCCAGTCGCCGTCCGGTCGCGCTGGGCGCAACCACGAAGGTGTGCGGTCGGGAACCTACGGGCGCACCAGTGCTCACCAGATCTTCGACTTGATGTTCTGCCCGCGCTGCTTGAGCAGGATGTCCACCAGCGCGCGATCATAGAGATTGGTGGACCCGATCTCGGGTGTCACGCGCGACATGAAGTGCTTGCGGCCCTCTTCGATCTCGTCGTTCATCAGGTCGAAAAGCGTGTCGTCCTGGATGCCCTGGGCCAGCTTGGCCTCATTGTACATCGCCAGGTCGGAGGCGATGGCTCGGGCAAACTGACGCGCACGTTCCGCCTTTTCGATGAGAGGAGGCATGCCCCATAATTTAGCCGATTCTTCGGCAATACGCGAATCGGGTTTGCCGAGGCGGGATCTGGTCAATAGACTGGCCTTGTCCATGCTTTCTCACCCGACACGATCCGCGAACCGCGCAGCCCGTCTCGCGGCTGCCTGCGCTGCGTGGGTGGTCTTGGCTGGCGCCACCGCTCGGGCGGCAGACGACGCCTACGAGGTCAAGCCAAGCAGCGTCAAGGCAACCCTGGGCGAAAAGGTCATGGCCGGTGTGGCCATCGTGACCAAGAAGGGCTGGCACCTCAATGCCGAGGCGCCGTTTACCCTGAAGCTGACGCCCGGTCCGGGGATCACCGTAGAGAAAACGCGCCTTGTGCGGGCTGACCTGGCGACCAGCAGCGATTCCGCCGCGCGTTTCGAGGTGGCCTTGGTCGCTGCCCAGGCGGGGCATGGCGAGGTGCAAGCCGAAGCCGGCTTCGTCATCTGCCAAGAAACCCTCTGCCGCCCGATCAAGGAGAAGCTGGTCATCGGCGTTGACGCAAGCCCGCCCGGGGCACCTGCGAAACAGCCGGCGAAGTCCCGCAAGAGGTAGGACCGACTCTTCCGCGCACAGGCCACACTGGATGACCGGGCAAAGGCCAGCCAGATCCTCGAGAGCGATCTCGCCAGTGTTGGCTCTGCGAATTGAATCGACTGGAGCTGCGTCCGGTTCGGTCAGCGGGGCATGCCGGCAGAAATCAACCTTGGTCAGGGTTCAGGTTGGTTAGGGTTCACGTATACTGCGGTGGAAAACGAGTGCTGGAGATCAATATGCGTAAGATCAGCCTGTACGTCGCGTTTCTGTTCCTCGCGGCTCTGCCGCTTGGGTGCACCTCGTCCCCCGGTTCCTCCCCGCAGGGGAACGGAGGCAGCGGCGGCAGCAGCGCCCGGACCGGGGGAGCCGGCGGCGGCTCGAGTTCAACGGGCGGCGGCAGAGGCGGCTCGACCTCAACCGGTGGTGGCAGAGGCGGCTCGACCTCGACCGGTGGCGGCAGCGGCGGCTCGACCTCGACCGGCGGTGGCGGTGGCACGTCGGAGGCAACCGGCGGCTCCAGCGGAACCGGCGGGAACGCAACCGGTGGCTCGACCTCGACCGGCGGTGGCACGTCGGAGGCGACCGGCGGCTCCAGCGGAACCGGCGGGAACGCGACCGGTGGGATGTCGACTGGCGGGAGAACCTCGCCCACTGACGGCGGGACCGACGCAACCGGCGGCAACCGGGGCGACGCACAGGCTGGGCCTGGAGGCGACGTGGCCGGGAGCAGCGGGAACGACGGCGGCGAAGGCGAGACCGGTGCGAGCTGCACGGACAGCGTGCAGAACGGCGCCGAGACGGACGTGGATTGCGGGGGCGGGGCCTGCTTGAAGTGCGCGTCCGGCCGGATGTGCAACGTCGACGACGATTGCCGCAACGGAAGCTGTGCCTCGGGCAAGTGTGCCGACTCCTTCGCCGCGACGGCGCCCGTCACCCAGAACGGGAACATGTGGAGAATCACCCTTGGCACGGTGATCTTCGAGGTGGACCAGGCGGTTGCCGGCAAAGTCGCGACCTTCAGCATCGACGGCACCGACGTCGTCGCCAAGAACATGGCCGCCACGGGCTCCGTGTTCTGGACCAGCCCGCAGAGTGGGTGGTACACGAATGGAAATACCTGGCCTCCGCCGAACGAGATGGACAGTTCGGCGTACACCCCGAGCACGAGCAACAACGTGCTCACCATGACCGGTCCGGCCTGGGGTGGCGGCCTCTCTATCACCAAGCGCTACTGGGGCAATGTCGATCACCAGGCCATTACTCTCGAGTACACCATCAATAACGGCACCTCGGCCGACGTGTCGAACGCGCCCTGGGAGATCACGCGTGTCTATGCCGGCGGCCTCACCTTCTTCCCCAACGCCGATACGTGGGTGAGGCTCGGTGACGCCAGTTTCAGCATCCTGCCCGTCACCACTGCGCTGGGCGCTGTCTGGTTCAATGACAATGCCACCAGCTACACCTCGAACGTGAAGGGTGGCGCCGACGGCCTGGAGGGCTGGGCCGCGCACATCGCCTGCGGAACCGGCCTGAAGGGCTCCTGGGCCTACCCCACTTGCGCGAAGAGTCCGATCCTGATCAAGCAGTGGACCGACACCCCCGCGTCGGATGAGACGGTGAATCCCACCGAGCGAGAAGTCGAGATCTACGTCGACTCAGGCAACAGCTACGAGGAGTTCGAGCAGCAGGGCCTCTTCCAGTCGATTCCGGCCGGCGGCACTCTGGTCTGGACCATGCACTGGTTGCTGCGCTACCTCCCGAGCACCGTGGCGCCCACTGCCGGTAGCGCTGACCTGCTCACCTGGGTGCGCGGGCAGTTGCTCTAGCAACCAGTCTGGCGAAACGAATCCCGCAGGATTCGTTCCACCCGTCGAGATAGGCTGCGTTCCACGCTGCCCACCAGCACGGCCGCCATGCGCTCGGGCCGCAACACGCGGCGGGCCACCTGGCGAATCTGCTCGGCGCTGACGGACGCCACGCGGCGGTAGCGTTCAGCCGGGCTGCGCGGGTGCGGGAAGAACAGCGCCGTGCCCCCAAACCAGCTACAAAGACCTTCCAAGTCGTCGTAACCGGCCTCCACGTCGCGCGCGTAGCGACGTTTGGCCTTGGCCAGCTCTTCCTCCGGCACCAGCGTGGTGCGCAGATCGGACAGCAGGGCCATGACCTCGCCGACCAACTGGGGCAGCTTCTCCGGCAGACAGGCAGAGTCAATCTCCAGCAGCGACGTGTCGTAGAGAGGATCCAGGGCTGCGCTGACGTGGTAGGCGAGGCCCTTCTGGTCGCACACCCGATAGTGCAAGGGCGTGGACATGCCGTCGTCCAGCAAACGCAACAAAACAACGAGCGCGGCCGAGCCCGGATCCCGATCAGCCAGTGCGTGAAACAGGATCTGAATCTCGGCCTGGGCTGAGTCGCTGCGCACGCTGCGGAAGCATGGTCCGTCCACCCGCGCGGGCGGCGGCAAGGGCTGGAGCCGTCGCCCGGGCGGCAAACGGCCAAAGGCGCGTCTGACCTGCGTCAGCACCGCGGCATGCCGTACTGGCCCGGCCACGCACAGGACCATGTTGCGTGCGCCATAGAGGTGCCGAAAATGACGAAGCACATCGGCGCGGGAAAAACGCCGGATGTTGCGCTCCGGCCCCGTGATCGCGAATCCCAGCGGATGACCCGACCACAGGGTCTCGCGCGCCAGATCGTCAGGGTTGATGCGATGGCCCTGCTCGTCGAAATCGTCGAGGATTTCCTCGAGCACGATGGCGCGTTCGAGTTCCAAGTCCGAGAAGCACGGCCGCAAGAAGAGATCGCCCAAAATGGCGAGAGTTCCCCCGAGGTCGCGTGGGTGCAGCGATACCTGATAAAGGGAGTAGTCGCGCCCCGTCTCCCCGATCAGCATTCCGCAACGCTCCTCGATGGCGCGGTTGAGCGCGAACGAGTTGGGGAACTGCGCGCAGCCGCGAAACAGCATATGCTCCACGAAGTGCGAAAGCCCGTTCGTGGTCACGCCCTCGTAGCGTGAGCCAGCCCGCACGTAGAGAGCCACGGCCGCCCCGTGCAGGTGGGGCGCCTCGACCGTGCACACGCGCAAACCATTGGCCAGGCGATGGTAGGACACCCGCCCGGGGAAAGTGAGGAGATCAACCGCGGGGCGCTGCCGGCGCGGATCGCGGTGGGGAAAGTTGGTCAGGATAGCGCGGGATTGTAGCGAAAAATCGGCTAGAAGCACGAACGATGCAAGGCTTGGACTCGCCCATCCGCCTGGTGGTCAACGCCGACGGGTTCGGTTCGGACGCCGCGATCACGAGCGGGACTCTGCGCGCTCACCGGGAAGGCATCGTCACCAGCACCTCGGTCATCGGCAACTGCGCGGAGCCCGACGCCATTCGGGTGGAGCTGGCCCGCGCCCCGGCCCTGGGGGTCGGCGTTCACCTGACCCTCACCGGCGGCGCTCCCATTGCGCCGCCCTCCGCCATCCGCTCTCTCTTGGGCCCCGATGAGCATTTCCGCTCTGAGGTGCGAGAAGTCTTCCTGTCCTGGGCCAAGGCCGAGCCGCGCGCCGACGAGATCGAGCGCGAGTTTGACGCGCAGGTGGCGCGCCTGCGCGATACCGGCCTTGCCATCGACCACCTCACCACCCGTCATCACGTGGGCGTTCTGCCCGTGGTGGGTCGCGCCGTGGAAGCGGTTGCGCGCCGGCACGGCATCGCCGGCGTGCGCACGACGGTGGAACGTCCGACCCTGGCGTGGCTCACCGAAATCCGGCGCAGCCTGACCACCGCTGCCCTTGGCAGCCTGGCCTGGTTCAACCGGCGGCAGATGGGTGTCCTGCGCCACGGGCCGACAACCTGGGGCTACTTTGAAAGCGGGCGACTCGACGAGATCCGCATCATGGAGATTCTCGGCCGCCTGGGCCCCGGCATCCACGAGCTCATCTGCGCGCCCCGCGAGAGTGCCCATGATCGCGTTGGCGAAGGCGGGCTTGGCCCGCCAGAGCCAGAGCGCGGGAGGGTTGGCGAGGCCGAGCGAAGCGAGCGGGGTGGGGGTGGCGGGTGGGGGGCCGAAGGGTGGAGCGAACCCTCTCAGGGTTCCCATGTGGACGAGCTGGCGGCGCTCTCGTCGCCGCGGGTGCGCGCGGGGATCGCACGACGGGGCATCGCCCTGTGCCGATGGGCCGATCTCTTCTGACAGAGAATTTTTCGCGCAAGGCTCTCGCGTCCGAGTCGCAGTGAACGCATAATCAGGCTTGCTCCCGGCCATGCACGATCTCCGCTCGACGCAGCAGTACTACGATCGCTTCGCCACCACCTACGAACGCGAGCGCCACCGTGGTTATCACCGGCTCATCGACGATTTGGAGCTGGAGCTGGTGCAGCGATACGGCACTGGGCTCGACGTTCTCGAGGCAGGCTGCGGCACAGGTCTCCTGCTGGCCGAAACCGCTCGCGTGGCTCGCGCGGCCATCGGGCTCGACCTGTCTTCCACCATGCTGGGGCTGGCCCAGCATCGCGGCCTGCGCGTGGTGCAGGGCTCGCTGACCGCGCTGCCCTTGCCTGACCAGTCGGTGGATCTGGTCTACTGCATGAAGGTGCTGGCACATGTGCCACCCATCCGCGAGGCTTTGGCCGAGTTGGCCCGGGTGGTCCGTCCCGGGGGCCATCTCTTGCTGGAATTCTACAACCCGCGCTCGTTGCGCTACCTGGCCAAGCTGATTGGCGGGGCTACGCCCATCGCCGAGGGGACCACCGACCGCGATGTCTACACCCGCTATGACACGCTTGCGACCGCGCGCAGCTACCTGCCCGACGGCGTGGAGTTTGTCGGGGTGCGCGGCGTGCGCGTGGTCACTCCCGTGTCACAGGTTTTCCGCATCCCTGCTCTGGCCGCGCTGTTTGAACGAGCCGAACGCGCGGTCTGCGATTGGCCCGTCTTCCGCGGCTTGGGTGGTTTTCTCATCCTCATCGCGCGCAAGCAGAATTGAGCCCATGGCCCAGCCCACTGGTGACATCCTGATCGTCGACGACGAGCGCTCCATGCGCGAGTTCCTCGCCATCCATCTGCGTCGGGCTGGGCATCGGGTGGAGGCAGCGCCGGGAGGCAACGCGGCCCTGGCGACGATGAAGGAACGCGAGTTCGACGTGATCATCACCGACCTGCGCATGCCTGACGTCGACGGCATGGTGGTTCTGGAGCAGGCCAAGAAGCTTCATTCCGACACCCAGGTGATCGTGGTCACCGCCTTTGCCACCACCGAGACGGCCATCGCGGCCATGAAGGCGGGCGCCTACGACTACTTGACCAAGCCCTTCAAGATCGACGAGGTCAGCCTGGTGGTCGACCGCGCCCTCGAACGCCGCTTCCTGGGCCGCGAAAACCTGGCCCTGCGCGACGAGATCAAGGGCCGCTACAGGCTTGACCGGCTGCTGGGGAAATCACCGCCCATGCAGCGGGTTTTCGACACGCTGAGAAAGACCGGCCCCGGGCGGGCCAGCGTGCTGCTGATTGGGGAGTCCGGCACTGGCAAGGAGCTGGCCGCGCGGGCCCTACACGAGCTTTCCCAACGCGCAGATCGGCCCTTCGTAGCGGTCAACTGTGGGGCCATCCCGGAAACCTTGCTCGAATCCGAGCTGTTCGGGCATGTGAAGGGCTCTTTCACCGGCGCTTACGCCGACAAGCAAGGCCTGTTCGAGGCAGCCCACACTGGAACCCTTCTGCTCGATGAAGTGGCCGAGCTGCCGGTGGCCATGCAAGTCAAGTTGCTGCGTGTGCTGCAGGAACGCAAGGTCAAACCGGTGGGGGGAGTGGTGGAACGTGAGGTCGACGTGCGCATCGTGGCCGCGACCAACCGTGACCTGGAAACCGAAGTGGAGAAGGGAACTTTCCGTCAGGATCTCTTCTATCGATTGGACGTCATTCGACTGCGCCTGCCTCCCTTGCGCGAGCGGCGCGAAGACCTCCCGCTGCTGGTCGACCACTTCCTGCGCAAGTTCGCCGCCGAGCACGGGCGCCAGGTAGCGAGCGTCGATCCCGAGGCGATGCAGGCGCTCATGGCCTACCATTTCCCCGGCAATGTGCGCGAATTGGAGAATCTCATCGAACGGGCCGTGATCCTGACCGCCAGCGATCGCCTCACCATCGACGCATTCCCCAGCCTGGGCGGCCTGGCGGTCGCCGCCCCCAGCCTGACCAGCGCCCCGTTGGTGCCCGAGAGCGGGCTTGATCTCGAACGCGTGGTGGAGGATTTCGAGCGCAGCATCATCATCAGCGCGCTGGAGCGGACCGGCGGCAACCGCACCGAGGCGGCGCGCCTGCTGGGCGTGTCGTTTCGATCACTGCGCTACCGTCTTTCCAAGCTGGGCATCACCGGAGCCGACGTGGCCGGCGAGGCAGGCGACAAGACCCCACCGCCCGCGGAAGGATAATTTTCCTCAATGTCGCGTACCATCGCCCGCCCGACCCCGACCCGCCGCCGGCCTGGCCCGGCGCTCGCGATCGGCGCGTTGTTGCTGGCGCTGGCGACGGTTGCCCTGCTCTGCCAGTCCCGGGCCAATGCCCTGCATGGCCTCTGGCCGCCAGAGGCCGACACGTTCTACTTGCCGCCGTCGAAAATTCTCAAGCTCGCCAGCCTTGGCCACAGCGAGTTGGCGGCAGACCTGATCCATTCCCGGGCCAACGTCTACTTTGGTACCCAGCTTCACGCGCGCTTGCCCACCAAGTGGCTCGCCCAGTACCTGCAGACGGCCATCGACCTCGACCCTGAGTTCCGTCGGCTCTATCTGGCCGGCTCCGCCATGCTCATCTACAACGGCCAGCGCATTGTCCCCGACATGGTGTTGGCCGCCAACATGGTCCTGGAGCGTGGCCGGCAAGCCTTTCCCTTCGACTGGGAGATCCCTTTCCAGCTCGGATTCAACCTGCTCTACGAGCTGCCCAACGACGCGAGTCCCGATGATCCGCGCATCCCCGGCTGGCGCCAGCAGGGCGTCGAGATTTTGCGTCAGGCCGCCCTCTTCGAGGGCGTGCCCTACTTCATCCCCAACCTGGTTGCCCGCATGCTGACCAAGCAAGGGAGCCAGGACCTGGCGGTTCGCCATCTCGAGCAGGCCTACGCTGTGGCCACCAGCGAAGAAGCCCGCACACAAATCCGCGGCAAGCTCGCCCAGCTTCGCGGCAAACAGGTGGCCGAAGACCTGGCAGAGAGACAACGCGAGTTCCAATCCCTGGTCGACAGCCGCTATCCTGACTTCCCCGAGGCGTTCTCTCTAGTCATCGGACCGAGAATCACGTCGAACAGCATCCTGGCAGCACCGGCTCGGTCCACCCCCCACCGCGAGGTATCCAGACCGTGAAGTTCCACTTTCCACCCTCGGGTGCGCTAGTGCCCAACAATGAGTTCGATCCCCTGCCCTACTACTACCGGCCTGTGATCGGTCATCTCTACCGCCACCGCCTGAGGATGGGTCTTGCTCTGGTCCCCGGCGGGGGCCGGCGCGTGCTCGAAGTGGGGGTTGGCAGTGGGATCCTGGTTCCCAGCCTCACCGCGGGCTTTCCCGAGTATGTCGGCACGGATCTGGTGCTGGCGGATGGGCTTGCATCCTTGGTCACGCCCGGCTGCACCGCCACCTTTCAGGTGGCGAATCTCTTGGATCCTACTGCGCTGCCCGCCGGTGCGTTCGACGTGGTGGTGTGCGTGTCGGTGCTGGAACATGTCGCGGACGCCGAAGCGGCAGCCGGTTGTCTGGCTCGCGCTCTGGCCCCTGGTGGTACCCTGGTGGCGGGCTACCCCATGGTGAATCGCTTCATGGCCACCTGCTTTCGCATGCTCGGATTTGGTCGTATCGAAGAACACCACATCACCACTCCGGTCCAGATTACCACTGCGCTCGGCAAACTACTGCGGCCCGTCGGCCGCGTCAGCATGCCGTTGTTCGCGCCGCAATCCCTTTCGCTCTACGAATGTACCTCGTGGACGAACCGGTAGAACCACCCGTCTTTGCAGATGTCCCAATTGCCGCACTAGCACCCAGGGCCGTGCTGATTTCGCCTACGCGTTTCTTCGAATATAGACGGACAAGCCCGGGTAGGGCACCGCCATCTGGAACTCTCTGGCCAGCATTGCCGATACCGACGCATCCAGAGGCACGCCAGTGCCAACCATCACAGCATCCGCCGAAGCGAGGAGAGGATCGAATCCGGCCGCGCCGGGCCGTAGCCGGGGGGGAGGATAGTGTTGATACGCAACGGGCAGGAAACGGCATGTCCCCAGATCACTGATGTCATAGAGTCCGTCGGCGTACTTCTCGAGACCGATGGTCACGACCTGAAGCGGTGGGCGCGAAGGCGGGGCGGCAGCGGGCAGGGGAAACATCTCGAACATCCCGAAACGGGTGCGTGGCTGGCCGTAGCCGAGCGCCAAGCTCAAAAGGATCACGTCTTCCTGTTTGGAGGATCCGGCTTGCTCGCCGGGGAGATAGACGACGTGGGTCACGCCCAGGGCGCGAAGACGATCATAGAAGTCCCGCACGTTCTTGAACCCGCGGTAGTCCACGAGCCCCTGAAAACCCGCCCAGTCCAAATAGGTTCGCCGATTGATTCCCAACTGTGGGTGCCAGTGGTGCACCAACACGACCGCATCCTTCGGCAGAACGCGATCCAAGGCGAAATAGTCGGCGGACATTCCCGCGAACCGACTTCTTGCACGCCCATCAAGCGTGCTGCGAATCAGCGAGATACTGCTCGTCGTCCGGTCGGATCCGGCGAACCACAGGTCCCCTCCCCAGATGATCTGCAAAGCCACCAGCGCGATAACTCCCAGACGAGCGAACCGCCCGACCGCCCACGCCCGAACCAGTACTGCGGCGGTTGTCGCCACCAACAGAGGCAAGATGATCTGAAGGTTGCGGTCCACCAGGTAGGTAGACGCCCAACAAAACAGCGCCATCAGTGAAACCATGGCGCCGACCCACAGACGTCTCGCGCCGGTCACGAACAGCAACATAGGTAAGGTCAGCGTAAATAGAAATCCGAATGTGGGCAGATTCCCCATAAACGCGTAGTGCGGCTTGAACGCAAACGAGAAGGTCAGCCCGAGCGCCTGAACAAAGCGATTCCAAGCGTCACCGGACGGTCTGCAGTTCCAATCGGTGAGGAGGTAGCGAACCAGGAGCGGCGCATCGGGCACGGTTGGCCGGCTGCCGGTAAACCAGTCCTGGGCCAGCGGGTAGAAAGGGTTGCCGCTAAAAACTATGTTCTTCCCGAAATGCGGGGCGGTCACCACGACAACTGTCGCCAAGATGATTCCAGCGACACGCAGAATTCGTCGACATGCCAACCTGAAGGATTCCCCGGCACGAACCATCTGCCAGACCAGCACCACGGTCATCGGTCCGATGAAGTAGAGGGACTGAAACTTGGACAGTAACGCCCCTGCCCCAACGATCCCCCAAAGCGCGAACGCGGCGTCGGAACGCTGAGCAGTCAGACGAACGGATAGCATGAACAATGGCATTGCGAAAGAGGCCGCAACGTGATCTTGGGATCCGCCCATATTTCCGTCGTAAACAAAGATGCCGGGAAACAGGAAGAACGCCGCCCACGCGCCACGCACCCGCTTCTCGGCAGCCAACCAGCGCACCGCGCACCCAACCCCGACCAATGTCCACAGGAACAGTGAAAACTCCGTGTGCAGCGCCATCATCCACCGCGTGAGAGGTTCACTGAGCCCGGGCACCAAGAAATCCCACGTGTGGAGAATGCTCCCCAAATGGGGATACATCCGTTGCCAGTCGCCTGGAAACGCGACCAGGCGCCCCTCGCGCGCATAGTCCTGCGCACTCGAGAGGTGCATCCAACGCGAGTCATAGTTGATCGCGTCCGGTGTCAGCACACCCAGATAGGCCATTCCGATACCGAAAATGCCGAAAACTGCCACCGCCGTACCCAGCCAACGTTTCGGCAGCTCCCCGAACGGATCACTCGCCGCCGCCTGACGCCACCACCGTAGCAAGCTGGGAAGGCCCGCTGCCAGAAAGGCGAGGGCCAGGCCTGCGGCGAACGCGGGTTTGAAGAGATGAAGGGCACCCAGCAGGTACAATCCAAACGCGAATCCGGTCACGCCGACCGCGGCACTAATGCACAGCCGCTCGATGGGCGGCAGACCCACGGGCAGGAGCCGACGCGTGACCACCAGACCCACACCAGCCCAACCTAGGTTTACGACGACCTGCCACGCGAGGATGACGCCCAGGGGGATAGCCAGCCAGGTCCTGATCGGTTCGAACCGATCGAGGAAGGGCAGAAGTCCCCCGACGGCGATCACGCCGACCACCAGAATCGCTAGCGAACGGATGATGCCAGAAACGCTCGGTGCCTGCAGAACGCTAGCGAGACGGGTCAGCGGCCGACGAAGCATATCTTCTTGGTCCGCGAACGTTCAGACGAACTTGAGTTTGCTGGCCGCCACCGCCGACATCTTGAGCAGCAGCCAGCCGTGCAGCCAGCGCGAGATGTTGGTGGAGCCGTAGAGGCGTTCCCGGTAGCGAACCGGAATCTCCACGATCTTCAGATTCAGTCTGGCCGCCCCGAATATGAGATCAAAGTCCCCGAAGGGATCGAAGTCACCAAATACGTACCGCGCAGCCGACAGCCGCTCATAGTCGCGCCGCCGCAGCACTTTGGTTCCGCACAGCGTGTCCTTGATAGGCTGTTGGAGCAGATAGGTGAATAGGTGGGAGAAGGCGTGATTGCCGATGCGGTTGAAGAAACGCATCGCCCCAGGTTGCATGGGATAGACCAGGCGCGTTCCCTGCACGAAATCCCCCAGCCCGCGTGCGATGACGTCGTAGAACACGGGCAGTTCTTCCGGCGGCACAGTCAGGTCGGCGTCGAGGATCATCAGCACGTCGCCTTGGGCCTTGGCAAAGCCCAGCCGCACGGCATCGCCCTTGCCTTTCCCGGTCTGCTGGTAGGCGGACAGCTTGAGCGGGCCGCGATATTCCTTGATCGCGTCTTGAATCGTCTCCCAGGTTCCGTCGGTGGAGCCGCCCTCGACGAAGATCAATTCGGTGGACGAGCCCATGGGCGGTGTCCGCTGGATTGCTACGCTCACGTTGCCCGCTTCGTTGCGCGTGGGCACCACCACGCTTACCGAAAGCGGCTGGGGAGCTGCGCTTGCATCCCGTCGACGCAAGGCATAGAGCCGATAGAGCGAGAACCGTTGCAGGATCGGCAACTTGGCCAGATAGCGATTGACCAGCGGGGCAAGGCCCGGCACCGGCAAGGGAAGCAGCAGGCGGTCCTCGAAGCGAACCATCTCGAGTCCGGTGATGTTGAACAGGTTGTGGAAATCGCTGTGCGACAGCCAGTTCGAGGTGGGAGCCGGGGTCTTCCAACCAACCACTTCTGCCGCCTGCGCGGCAAATTCCCAGAGGTAGTTGTAGGCCGTCAAATAGATCAACCCATGCTCAGTCAGGCGATCGCGCAGGCCTTCGAGCCAGGCCCGCACGTCGGTCACCGTGTGACAGATGCGATCGCAGATCACGGCATCGAACTTTCGCCCGGGCGGCACGCATTCGACCTTGCCTACCTCGAAAGTAATCTCCGGATGGTGACGTTGGGCTTCAGTCGCCAACTCGATCGAGGGAGCAATCCCCACCCGTTCCCGGTTGGGCAAAGCGGTGATCAGGTCACCGGTGCGGCAGCCCACCTCCACCACCGATGCGTCGGCGGGAATCCAACGCCGCAAAGTCGCGCGCAGATCCTCATCCAAGAAGTCGCGAGCGGCGGGGTGGCGCGGGTGCTCGAAGGCCACCCGGTGAAAATAGTCTGCCCAGGCCGCCTGCAGTGCCTCCGGGGAGCCCGGACGAAGTCCCACGGGTGATGGCAAAGATCCTGACCCAGGCATCGGAAGCGGCACTAGAAGTCCATGTCCACCAACGGGAAGATCTTCTTGAACCGCTGGCCCGGCTTGAGAATGATGATCTCGTTGCGCTCAATCATCAGGTCGGAGTTGGTGAAGGTGAGCCGATGCTTGCCGCAAGCGAGGCTGTAGTCGATGAGCGGGGTGCTCTTCCCGGTCGGCTTGCCATCGATGGCCACCTGAGCCCACGGCTTGGAACCGATGTTCACCACGCATTCCTCTCCGCCCCCAGCCCCTAGCCTTCCCTCATTTTCGAAGACGTCATCGTCACTCCCGGCCTTGTCCCGAGTCTTGCCGCCTCCCGCGGGCTTGGGGCCGCCCAAGCCGTCGTCACTGGACGTTTCCCCCCGCCTGGCTCCCCTGGCTGCGCGGCGCGAACCGGACGACCTCCCTCGGTTTTCGGCCAGCACGCTCGCGCCGCTTGCTGGCGGCGTAGCTGCAGGCGTACTCGACGGACGCACCCCGGGCGCCACCGCTCCTCCCGTGCGTCCCGCTGCCGACGCGCCAGCTCCCCCGGATTCGCGAGCGGCGTTGATCTTCAGCGTCTGGCCTGGCTCCTGGAAGATCTCCTGGTGCCAATCCTTGAAGCGCGGATCCCCCTTGATTTCCAGGACATGGCGGCCGGGGGTTATGCGAGAAGCCCTGAAGTTGGTGGTTGCCTGTTTCCCCGTCTCATTGATGACAAAGGCCTGTCCGTCCAGCCACACCAGACCACCGGGCGGCTGGCTGGTCAATTCGAACCCGGTGTCGGGCGACGCCTCCATCTCGATCTCCACACGCTCCACCTGCGCGGTGCGAATCTCCACGTCTTGCTCACGTGACACGTACCCGTCGTGCGCAACTGCCACGTGGTAGATGCCAGGCCGCCGCTCAATGACGTAGGGCGGTCCCTCGCGCAAGGCAACCCCATCGACAGTCACCCGCGCATCCGGTGGCTTGACTCCTATCTGCATCTTTCCCGACCGGGTCAGGTAAAGATAGGCTCCGCCGCCTCCTAGCGCCATGAACGCAAGGAAGAGCAGGTAATACTTGATGCGGGATGGCGGCCGCAAAGACAAGGCGGCCGCAGCGACAGTCGACGCGTCCATGCCGCCCGACAATCGCGTGCCCGGCATGCCGTAGAGCTGGCCGGGCACGCCAGCACCGAGAAGGACCGGCGGCCCCTGGTCGAACCCTGGCAAGGGCTGGGCTGGGAAAAACGACGGCGGCGCCGGCATGGCAGGAGAAGAAACGCCCGGAATAGGCACGTTGGGTGCGCCCACTCCCAGCAAGGTCTGGCGCAGTGCCGAACGAGGTGGCTCGGGCGCGGACGGCGCCCCCAGAGGTGCAAACAGCGGCCGACCCATCGGCACAGGAGCCAGCGGCATGGGACGGGCAGCCGCAGGAAGCACCAACGGTCGGGGCGAGCGAGAAGCCCCGGGCTGAACCGCAGGCGCGGCCGGCGTGGCAGCAAAGGACGCGGTTGAGCGTCCCGGCGGGGGCAAGGGTAGAGTCCGAACCGGCGGCGTGTTGCCCATGCCCATCACGGTCTGACGAGGCGAGACCGTCGGGCCTTCCTTGTGGGTCGGGGCTTTCTCGGAGAAGGTCGAGGGCGCGGCAAAGCCCTCGTCCATCTCCCTCAGGGATGCCTCAGAGGGCGCTGCGGCCACGGTCTTGTCTTCGGTGCCAAGAAAAGCATTCTCGGCCCGGGCTGCCGGCGTATCTGCGCCGATTGGCCTGTCGAAGATCGACGTCTCCAACTCATCGTCATCCCAGCCCAACGCCTGGTCGTCCTTCGCCCCAGGCGAGGCCCGGTGGGTCGGCGCCGGCGACTCCGCATCGGCTTCGATGGGTTCGATCTCTTCAATGTCCTCGGAGGTAGGGACTTCGGGAGCCTCTTCGACCGCCAAAGCAGCAGAGAAGGTCCGCTTCATCCAAACTGATAGGTCCTTACGCGACGAGAACTGGCCGACGGAATACAGGAAGGCCTGCAAGTCATCGTGCAAGTCGAGGGCGTTCTGGTAGCGGTCCTCCAGGTCCTTGGCCAGCGCCTTGAGCACGATGTGTTCGAGCTGCTCAGGAATCTGCGAATTGAATGAGGACGGCGGGACAACCTCGACGTTGCGAACCTTCTCCAAGGTTGAAAAGTCGCTCTCGCCGACGAACAGCCGCTCGCCCGTGAGCATTTCGTAAAGAATGATACCGACCGCGAAGATGTCGCTGCGCCGGTCGATGGACAGTCCGCGCACTTGTTCGGGCGACATGTAGCCGAACTTGCCTTTGAGGATGCCGGCCTGGGTCTTGGATGCCTTGCCTGCCGCCTTGGCGATACCAAAGTCAATGAGCTTGACCTCACCCTCGTATCCGATCAGCACGTTCTGTGGCGAGACGTCGCGGTGAACGAGGTTGAGCGCCCGACCCTGGGCATCGCGCTTGTTGTGCGCGTAGTCCAGTCCCTCACAGACCTGCATGATCACGTAGCAAACCTGAGGCAGGGGCATGGTCTGGTGCTTCTTGCGCAGGTCATCAAAAATGCCGCGCAGGTCGCGCCCCTGCACATACTCGAGGGCGATAAAGTACGCGTCGTCCACCTTCCCGAGGTCGAAGATCTGGGCGATGTTCGCGTGCTGCAATTGCACCGCGATCTTCGCCTCGTCGATGAACATCGTGATGAACTCTTCGTCCTCGGCGATATGGGGAAGGATGCGCTTG
>Ga0182011_10001673_pt1 | contig 19314 bp, 22 predicted proteins | sample 711E1DmetaG_FD_120481 | JGI IMG/M metagenome (GOLD analysis project Ga0182011, IMG submission 120481) | Permafrost microbial communities from Stordalen Mire, Sweden - 711E1D metaG | ecosystem: Environmental > Terrestrial > Soil > Wetlands > Permafrost | place: Sweden: Stordalen | collected... | reverse complement strand
TCCATCAACGCCGGAGAGAAACCAAGCCGGGCAGCCATCTCGAGAGCGTAGCTGCTCCCGGGAACTCCGGCGCGGAACCTGTATGTGGGGGTAAGTGTCTTCAGGTCGAATTCCATCGCCCCGTTCGCCACCCCTTCCGTCTCGTGGGCAAAGACCTTCAGCGCACCCTGATGCGTCGTCGCGATCGTCAGGGCACGCCGGCGCGTGAGCTCCTCCAGAAGAGCCCCGGCGATCGCGCCTCCTTCCGAAGGGTCTGTCCCCGCACCGATTTCGTCGATGAGAACCAGGCTTTCCCCGTCGGCCTGTTCGGCGATCGCCTTGAGGCTTGCCAGGTGAGAGCTGAATGTGCTCAGGTCGTTTTCAATCGACTGTTCGTCCCCGATGTCGACGAAGCAGGAACGGAACAGCCGGAGGGCCGTCCCGTCGGAGGCAGGGATGTGCAGCCCCGACTGGGCCATCAGGACGAAAAGTCCGATGGACTTCATTGCCACACTCTTCCCCCCGGCGTTCGGACCGCTGATCAGGAGCGTGGTCCATTCCCCCCCCACCTCCATATCGAGAGGAACAGTCCGGTCATAACCGTGCGTGAGGAGGAGTATCGGGTGCCGCGCTCCCCTGACGGAGAGCGGGCCGCGGGTCCGCAGCTCCGGCTCGATGCCCAGTATCTCGATGGAATATTTCGCCTTCGCCTGGAGGGCGTCGAGTTCGCCAAGTATCTCCAGGTTTGCCGCGAGAGCTTCCTTCTGTTCCCCCACCTGCAGCGTCAGACTTTTCAGTATTCGTTCGATCTCGCGCTGTTCCTGGAATTGAAGGCTCCGGATGTCGTTGTTGAGCTCCAGCGTCTCTGTCGGCTCGATGAACACCGTCGCACCGCTCGCGGATGCGCTATGAATGAAGCCCGGCACACGGTTCTTGTGCTCCGACTTGACGGGGATGACCATCCGCCCTTCCCGGGTGGTGATGATGTCATCCTGGCTGAACCCGAGTTCCGCGACGTTGCGGAGGATGCCGATGAGCCTCTTGCGGAGGTCCTCGTACCTGTCCGCGATCGCCCGCCGGATCCCCAGGAGCTCCCGGGACGCATCCGGACGAATTGCCCCGGTTTCGTCTACGGCATGATCGATGTTGAATTCAAGGACCTTGTCAGTCGCGAGCGGATCGGCCAGTTGCCACAGGAGCGGATACGCCTCTTTCCTCCGTGAGGCGAACGACCGGGTTATTCGCGCCGCCTTCATCGTCAACGAGACATGGAGGAGTTCACGCGGGAGGAGTGTCATCCCCTCGACCGCCGCCTTGCTGAGCGCCTCTCCCACGGCGTGAATCCCGTCGAGGGGAAGGGGTTCTTCCTGCTCGAGGAGCCGTTTCATTTCCGTCACCTTGCTGAGCGCCTCCCGGATCTCCCGGTGGGAGACCAGGACCGTCATCCGCCCGACCAGATCACGTCCCGGGTCCGAGGATGCATAGCGGAGCACACGCTGGCGCACCTTGTCGAACTCAAGCTTCCGGAGCGCGTTGTCCCATCCGTTCATGGTTTCCCGGGAGGATGAAGGGGCTTCCCGAAGACGTCGAAGTCTTTGAACTTTCTCGAGATCTGTTCCTTGAATTCGGAAGCGCCCGGGAAATATGATTGGAGGAATACAAATGTCCTGGGGACGAAATTGCATAGGGGCCTGTACAGGAGCGAGGCCTGCCTGTCTTCCTGATCGGGCTCGTCGAAGACACGCATCCCGAGGAGAATGAAGCTGATCACCATCGCCCCCTCGAGGACCCCGAGGAACGCCCCCACCGTGTTCCCGGTCGTCTTCGCAGCGCTCGTCTTCCCGAATTTTCTGTAGAGCAGGATTGCCGGGATCATGATAAGAAGCATGACAAGCGCAAAGCCGGCGGCATATGCCGCCGGGTCACCGAGGACGCCCGCCTCCAGGAAGAAATCACCCACCGGGGTCATGAACTTCGAGGCGATGACCACGGAGATGAGGAGCATCAGGATGTTGAAGAGCTTCTTCGCCAGCCCCCCCCGGTAGCCCAGATATCCCCCCAGCCCCAGCCCGGCAATCATGAATATGTCCAGGAATGAGAACCTCATCAGGCCGCACCGAGAGCTTTCTTGACGAGGTCCTGGACGACTTTTCCGTCCGCTTTCCCTCTGACCTGCTTCATGACCAGGGGCATCACTCTGGCGAAGTCTGCAGGGCCCGAAGCACCCGTCTGGACGACAGCCTCCCTTATGAAACCGGCAACTTCCTCGGCAGTCAGCTGGCGCGGGAGGTATTCCTGTATGATCGCAAGTTCCAGTTCCTCCTGGTGCGCGAGCTCAGGCCTCCCCCCCTTCGTGAACAGGTCGATCGATTCCTTCCTTTTCTTGGCCGCAGAGGTGAGTGTGGCGACCTCATCCTCGGCGGTCATAGCGGGCCCGCCCCGCTTCTCGATCTCTTTCTCAAGCAGAACGGCACGCATCGTCCTGAGTGTCTCAAGACGGATCCTGTCTCCCGATTTCATCGCGGATTTCAGATCTTCGCTTATACGCTCCCTGAGGTTCATATCGCTCCTATGGACAGGACAAAAAGAAAAAGGCAGGAACAGCGTGGGACGCTCCCGCCTTTTCGATCGACACGCCTGTTCGCAATTTCATCGAAAAATAGCTTAATTCCCGCCAAAAGTCAAACTCATCCATACACCTTGACAACGTTGCCGTTGACCGACCGGGCGTCCTCCGAGCAGAGGAAGAGCACAATCGCCGCGATCTCTTCAGGCGTCACCCAGCGCGAAGAATCCGCCGATGGCATCGAAGCACGGTTGGCCGGCGTCAGGATGACGCCCGGAGCGATCGCATTGGCGGTGATGCCGCTCCCCTTTACCTCTTCGGCAATCGTCTCGGTGAGCGTCACCACTCCCCTTTTCGCGATGGCATACGCCCCGCGAGAGGGGGCCGGCGAGAGCGCGGCCATCGCAGCAATCGATATGATGCGTCCGCGTTTCGCTCCCCGCATCAGCGGGAGAACCGCGCCCGACATCAGGAATGCGGTCTTCAGGTTTGCGGTGATCATCTCCTCGAATGTGGCTGCTGTCACCTCGCCTATCTTTTCACCCCCGGCATAACCGCCGGCGCAATTGACGAGTATCCCAACTCCCCCCCAGCGTCCGGCGGCTTCCTTTACAAATGCCGAAGCCCCGGATTCCGCGGTGATATCCGATTCGCCCCAGTACAACATGCCGGTCCCATTTTCCGGTTCCGGGGGGAGATCGCCCCTCCGGGAACCCGGCCGGACGGGAATTGCGACACGGATCCCGTTGTTCATCAGTGTGGACGCCACGACGCGGCCGAGGGCACCGTTCCCCCCCGTGACGATCGCACTGTTCATTTCCATGACCGGCTCCTGGACTTGAAATGACCGATGCAATGTACTCCGGCGCACACGGAGTTGCAAGCGTGTCATCGCCTTGAAGTTGACTCTGATTCGGCGTACATTAATTTCTCAGGGAAAAGGCGGAATCCCCCGCACCGTACGCGAAACTCGCAGAAGCGCTCCCGATCATCCACAAAATCATGCTGATCCGATGACCAAACGCCTTTTCCCGTTCCTCTTCTGCGCTCTCAGTGCGCTCGGACTCTCGCCGGGGGACACTTCCCCCTCGCTCATTCTGCCGAAGGAAGTACATTTTCGCACTCTCCGCCAGCTCACGTTCGGCGGGGACAACGCGGAAGGATATTTCTCGACCGATGAGACACGGCTGATATTCCAGTCCACGAGGGACAGCCTGAAATGCGATCAGGAATTTGTCATGGACCTCGCCTCGGGCTCCACCCGTATGATCAGCACGGGGAGGGGGCGGACCACATGCGGGTATTTCTTTCCGGGGGACACGATGGTGTTGTTCTCATCGACACATCATCTCATGAGCGAATGCCCCCCCCGACCCGATTTCTCCCAGGGATATACGTGGGCCGTTTCCCCCGAGTACGACATTTTCACCGCCCGGCCCGATGGGAGCAACCTCCGGCGCATGACATCCACACCGGGATATGACGCCGAGGCGACCATCTCTCCCCGGGGCGACCGGATCGTCTTCACCTCTGTGCGGAACGGGGACCTGGACCTGTTTTCGATGAACCTGGACGGCACAGGCGTGCGGCAGCTTACCAGCGAGCTCGGCTATGACGGCGGGGCCTTCTATTCCTGGGACGGATCCATGATCGTCTACCGCGCCTGTCACTACACCGACAGCGCCTCCGCGGCCTCCTACCGGCAGCTCCTCTCCCAGAATCTCGTCCGGCCGCTCCATATGGAGATCTTCCTGATGAACGCCGACGGGTCGAACAAACGCCAGATCACGTTCAACGGCGCGGCAAATTTCGCCCCCTTCTTCCATCCGGACAACAGGAGGATCATATTCGCCTCCAACATGGCGGATCCGAAAGGGAGGGACTTCGACCTCTACCTTATCAACACCGACGGGAGCGGGCTTGAACGGGTCACGTACAATGACACGTTTGACGGCTTCCCGATGTTCACGCATGACGGCAGGAAACTCGTGTTCGCTTCCAACCGGAACGGCAAGCCGCACGAGACAAACCTCTTCATCGCCGATTGGAAGGATTGACTCACTCACAACAAGTGCAACGCAGGACACGCGCAATGAACTCTCGAACAACGCTCGCTTTCGCTTTTATGGCCTTCCTCCCCCCACTCGTCAACGCCCAGCATCTGGCCCCGGAAATCACGGCGGAGGACATCAAGACGCATATCAGGTATCTCGCCTCGGATGAACTGGGAGGCCGCGCCTCCGGTTCGCCGGGGAACGAGATGGCCGCCCGCTACATCGCCCGGTACCTCCATGACTGGGGTGTTACTCCCCTGGGTGACAGCGGAACGTATTTTCAGCACTTTCAGTTTGTGTCGAGCGTTCGGGCAGGCGCCCGAAACGCGCTCCGACTCCAGGGAAAACCCCTCGTCGGGGGTGTCGTGAACGGCGTGCCTGATTCAGACTTCCGGCCGCTCGGATTCTCCTCGAACGGGACGGTATCCGGGCCCCTGGTCTTCGCCGGCTACGGCATCTCCGCGACGGATTCGAGCTATGACGATTTCAAGAACCTCGACGTGAAGGGGAAAGTCATCGTCGTCCTCCGCTACAGTCCGGACGGGAGCGATCCTCACGGAGCGCTGACAAAGTTCAGCTCATTCCAGACGAAGACCCGCGCGGCCCGCGACCGGGGTGCGGTCGGCTTCATCGTTGTCACCGGCCCGGCAGACGAACAGGAGGATGGACTGATCAAACTCAGGTTCGACCAGAGTTTCGGCAACTCGGGGATCCCCGCGCTCACGATGCGGCGGGCCCTGCTGGAACCTCTCCTCGCACCGTCGGGATGGACCCTCCGGGCCCTCCAGGACTCAATCAAGGCACGGAGGTCCGCCGTGGCATTCCCTGTGGCAGGGGTGACTGCCACGATCACCTCTGACGTGGAGAAGGTGTCCACGACCACCGCCAATGTCATCGGTTTCCTTCCCGGAACCGACCCGGTATTGAAGAACCAGGTGGTGGTTCTGGGGGCGCACCTCGACCACCTCGGACTCGGCGGTGAAGGATCGGGCTCGTTGCAGCCCGACACGGTCGCGATTCACCATGGCGCGGACGACAATGCGTCAGGGACCGCGGGACTCCTTGAGCTCGCCCAGGCCTTCGCATGGGAGCGGACATCTCTGAAGCGGGGCCTCGTGTTCGCATTCTTCTCGGGCGAGGAAATGGGGACTCTCGGCTCTGCGTACTACGTGAACAACCCCCCTGTTCCCCTTGCCCGGACGACGTCGATGGTGAACATGGATATGATCGGCCGGCTCGACGGGAAGACGCTCACAGTATACGGGACCGGCACTTCGCCGGAGTGGGACACCCTCCTTGCGAAGGACAACGCGGATTCCGCATTCACGCTGAAGGAAGTCCCCGACGGGTTCGGCCCGAGCGACCACGCACAGTTCTACGGAAAAGACATCCCGGTCCTCTTCTTCTTCACCGGAAACCACAGCGATTACCACAGGCCGTCCGATACGTGGGACAAGATCAATTACCCCGGAGAAGAACTGGTCGTCCGTTATGTCTACCGGATCGCACGGGACATCGACGGTGAGGCCGCCCGCCCCATCTTCACGAGAACGGTTTCGTCCGCTCCGCCGGAAGGGGGAGACACCCGCAGTTTCCGGACCACGCTCTCCATCATCCCGGACTACAACGGAGGAGGGGAGGGGATGAAGATCAGCGTCGTCCGCCCGGGCGGGCCGGCGGACAAAGCGGGATTAAAGGCGGGGGACATCATCGTCGTCATGGCGGGAAAGAAGATCGTGAACATCTATGACTACATGGAGATGCTTGGGAAGCTGAAAGGAGGGGACAAAGTGGATCTTGTGGTGATGCGGGACGGGAAGACACTGAACTGTACCGCAGAGATGGCGACAAGAAAGTAGGACGATAACCCGGCATAGCACGCGCGTGTCATTGCATGCTCTTGTCATTGCGAACGGCTGTGACAGGGGAAGCTATTTTTTTTGCAGCTTCATGCCGGCGCGTGCGTCCCGGATGAATTCGTCGGCCACCCGGACACGGGCCTCTTCGCTCCTCGCCGCAAGCATGTCCCCCCTGCGCACACCGATGAGCTCCCGCAATATCTCCCTGTCGCGCTCAGGAAGCGCGGCAATGAACGATTCGAACATTTCCCGTGCCGCCATTGTTGCACTCCCTGTTCTAGACGATCATCTGTTATACCGCCAGCCCGTTTCACGCAGCGTCAGCACATCGGTCCCCTCGCGCCGCAGGAGCGCATCGACAACCTCGCCGATGAAGACCACATGATCGGGGACTTCGAGCGTGTGCATGACCCGGCACTCGAACGAGGCGACGGCATCGACGAGAAACGGCGCCCCGTTCTTCGCCGCTTCAAATTTTCTCCCCCCGATCGTGTCCCCCTTCGCTCCGGGACCTTTGAGAAACGCTTTCGCCACGTCCCTCCCCCCCGACGGGAGGATATTCACGGAGAAAACCCCCGAGAGCCCGATGTATTCCCGCATTCTCGAACCCATTTCGACGGCCATCGCAACCCACGGAGGGGAGAATGAGACCTGCGTCACCCAGTTTGCGACCATCGTAACGGGGACCGTACCGTTGAGCGAGCCGACGACATACAGTCCGTACGGGATCTGCTCCAGGACCCGTCCGGTCGTTTCCATGCCGTTCACAGGCGCTCCGCTTCCGGGGCGGGGCGCTCCGGCGCGCAGACGGGACATTCGCACAATCCGCGCAACAGCTCCCATGTGAATATCCCCTCCCCGTGGCCGTCCGCCCAGCGGAACTGGAGCGCGTAATTTCCCACCGGCACGGCTCCTTTCAGCTCGTACCTGCCGGGGGCCGACGTGTCACGCGGGGGAGGGGTAAACGTCCTGAGCAGGACCGTCTCCCCCATGCACCCTGCGCACGGACACGCATCGCGCAGGCGCCGGAGGGAAACAGGGCCGGTGTGCCCGTCGTCCCATACCATCCGGATCTCTCCGCTCTGCTGCTGTTTGAATTCTGTCAGGTGCACGGGGGTCTCCGGGGTTTACACCATCCGGCGGGCCACTTCTCGCAGCGCGTCCTTCGTGAGGAACTTCTGAACGAGGGGGAAGAGTATGTGGTTTTCCTTGTGAATATGGTTGACAAATATCTGCACGATCACCCTGGAGACCGATGCCAGGTCCGTCGCAGCGGCTCTGTCGGCCCGGTGCGTCCCAAGGCGGTCCACCGCACGCCGGAGGCGCCGGAACTCCTTTTTGAGCACCCTGTGGTCTTCTCTCATCAGTGCCGTCGGCCCCTCGACGTACCTCTCGAGGACGGGAAACAGCGCCTCCTCCTCGCTCCGGTTGTGAACGCTCACCTCTACCTCGATGAACTCCACGGCCCTGAGGACCTTTCCGTATGCGTCCTGTGTGAACCCCGCCTCTGCAATCGCGGTCGTCGCCTTGTTGAGCGAAGAGAGCTGGACGAGCGCTTCGTTGTGCTCCTGCATGAAACGGGCGATGGGATCGATGTTCCGTCTGCCTGCCACGGTCGCTCGTGGCTCAGAGTGCTTCCAGGAGCGTGGAGTATTTCATCCCGTTCTCGTCGATGAATTCGTCGAGCTTGCCGATCAACGCCTCTGTCTTTTCGTCCTGGTTGTCCTCGAGCGTGTCATATTCCTCGACGCTGTTCGTGATGAACACTTCGGTAAAGTGGTTCTTTTTCCCCCGGGTCTCAAACACCGAGTAGTTTTTCTTCCCTACTGTTGTGAAATGCTCCTTCATCCGGCGGGCGTGCTCCAGGTAGGAATCCCGGACATCCGGCTTGATAGCGTAGGAGATGGTGAACATGACTCTGGGCATTGCGTTGCGTCCTTTCGATGATGAACTCTCTGTTCAGTAACCTGCCGCGCGGATCTGCCGCTCATTCATTCCGAAGTAGTGTCCTATCTCATGGATGAGCGTATCCCGGATGACACCGCGCACCTCTTCGTCGCCCGGGGCGATTGAGCGTATGTTCTCGCGATACAGCGTGATCTTGTCCGGCACGACAGCGTACATCCCGTACGAAGTCCCCCGTTTCGTGAGCGGGATCCCCTCATACAGGCCCAGCAGCAGCGTCCCGGGCCGGTAACCGACTCTTGCGCCCATCTCCCGCGAGGGCCGGTCTTCGATGACGATCTGGACATTGTCGATTGCGTCGCGGAACGGCGCAGGAAGTGCATCGAATACCTCCTGCGCCACCTTCTCGAATTCCTCCCCGTCCATCTTACGCAAACCGGAGCCCGTAGACCGCCAGCGATGTCAGTGAGACCATAATCGCGGCAAGCACCGCTGCTTTCCCCCTGCCGAACCCGTTCACGACAGCCGCTCCCTCCATCAGAAGCGCCAGCGACCAGACTATGGCCGCAGCGTCAAATCCCAGCAAGACAATATATGCCACCGGGTTGATGACCAGCGGGGGAGGGTTGTCCGAGAAGAAGTAGGGGCCGAAGACCGCGATCTCAATCGGGAACACAAGGACGAGCGAATAGACGATCGGCACAGATGCATACACCGTGGCAGCCCGCACGTTCCGGTATGACCCGGCCCCCCCGAGCAAACGGCCCACACGGTGGACAATCAGGCTGTATACAACCATGAAAAGCACTCCGGCGAGCGGACCGATGACGAGCCCCGCGCCGACGAGCAGTACGAAGTTGGGAAAACGGGCTCCCAGACTCTTCAACCAGATGATCAGGTACACGATCGCCATCCCCTGCAGGCAACTCAGGAGGACGACATAGTTCTTGTGGCGTGCCAGCGCTATCCGGCGAAAAGCGGCGCTCGGTTCCTCCATCAGGCTCCAGAGAGTCTCAAAAAGATTGAGGTTATCCACCTTCATCTGAAGGAAACTCTTGCACGACACGCATACGACGGTGAATTCATCATTCTGCGTTCCGCAGACGGTGCAAGCGATCATGCGCGTGGTAACCTGATGGATTTCAAATATTTAGAAGTATACCATTTTCCGCTTTCGAAAGCAACGATATTTTGCGGAATTGAGGGATAAATTACCCCAGAGGGGCAAATTTCGCGGTAAAATGCCGGAGCATCGGCGGTTCTTCGACGATGCGATACCCTTTCATGGATTCCCTTCTTCCGAAAACCTCCAGGACGACTTCTATCACGTAGTCGATATGGCTCTGAGTGTACACCCGCCTGGGGATTGCGAGCCTGACAAGCTCCATCCGGGAGGGTACGAAAACCCCGCGGGAGTCGTTCCTGCCGAACATCACGCTCCCGATCTCCACCGAACGGATTCCCCCGGTCCGGTAAAGCTCGACGACAAGCGACTGCCCTGGGAACTCCTGCGGAAGAACATGGGGAAGGAACTTCCTGGCGTTCAGGTAGATGGCGTGCCCCCCGGGGGGGCGGAGTATCGGGACACCGGCGGCGACGAGCCGCTCCCCGAGATATTCCACGGACCGGAGGCGATAGTGAAGGTAGTTCTCGTCGAGGACCTCCTCCAGGCCCTGCGCGATCGCTTCGAGGTCACGTCCGGCAAGACCTCCGTACGTCGGGAACCCCTCGGTAATGATAAGGAGGTTCCGGGCGCGCATGGCAAGCACGTCGTCATTGAGAGCGAGGAATCCTCCCATGTTGACGAGGGCGTCTTTCTTCGCGCTCATGGTCGCCCCGTCTGCATAGGAAAACATCTCCCGTACGATTGTCTTCATCGGGACGTCCGCGTAGCCCCGCTCACGCTTCTTGATGAAATAAGCGTTCTCCGCAAACCGGCACGCGTCAAGGAAGAATGGTATGCCGTTCGAACGGCAGATGCCCGCCACCGTGCGTATGTTCTCCATCGACACGGGTTGTCCGCCGCCGGAGTTGTTTGTGACCGTCATGATGCAGACAGGGACATTCTCCTTCCCTGCCCTGACGACGAGGCTCCGGAGCCCCGCCGTATCCATGTTCCCCTTGAAATCCGCGATCAGCTCAGGGTCGAGTCCTTCTTCGGCGGGGAGATCGACCGCTTCCGCACCCGAGAATTCGACGTTCGCGCGTGTCGTGTCGAAGTGTGTGTTGTTCGGTATGGTTTTCCCCGCTCCACCGACGAGCGAGAAGAGAATCCGTTCTGCTGCACGTCCCTGGTGTGTGGGGATGATATGCCGGAAGCCGGTGAGCTCCCTCACCTTTGCCTCGAACCGGTAGAAGCTCCTCGCCCCCGCGTAGGATTCATCTCCCTGCATCATCGCTCCCCACTGTGCGGCGCTCATCGCGGAGGTGCCGCTGTCCGTGAGGAGGTCAATCAGGACGTCATCGGCGGGAACAAGGAAGAGGTTGTAATGACCCCGCTGCAGAACGACTTCACGTTCTTCGCGCGTGCTGAACCGGATCGGTTCGACGGATTTTATCTTGAACGGCTCGATGATCGTCTTCATGGCTGGAGTATGGATTGGAGTGGTGTGGAGAAGCGTTGCGGAGGGCCTACATCTCCCTGAGGAGGGAGAGGACGTCCGCGACGTGTTTTGTATAGCGGAGTTCGTGATGAAAGACGCCTCGCATGATCCCCTCCCTGTCGATCACGTATGTCACGCGCTTCGCCCGGGGCCAGGGTCCCCCCCACCGGACCGCACCGTACAACCTGCTGAGCGCCCTGCCGCTGTCGGCGATGAGGGGGAACGGAAGCCGGTGATGGGCGATGAACCGTTCATGCGATTCCCTGCCGTCGAAGCTGACCCCGAGGAGCGCCGCGCCAAAGGCCCTGATTTCTCCATAGCTGTCCCGGTACGAACAGACCTCTCTGGTGCACCCCGCGGTCTCATCCTTCGGATAGAAAAACAGGACCAGAGTCTGTTTCCCCAGGTAGTCACCGAGCGAGACGCTCTCTCCAGAGCTCAGGACCGCGGTGAAACGGGGCGCTCTGTCTCCGACGTTGAGTATTCCCATGATCTTCTTCCGCCTGCAGTCCGGCCGCGGCGGGTCCGGATGCTGCGATCCCGACGGCATTGCGTTTCACCGCTCCCGCCGGTCATCCCCGGGGGCGGCAGTCACGTCCTGAATCAGCGTGATTTTCAATCATGCCAGGAACCGGCGTGACCGTTAGTCCCCCTCGAAACTGAGAAGGGAAAACACCCCGCGCGGCGCGAGGCAGTCTCTCCCCTTCAGCGCCGGGAGCTCTATCAGAAATGAAATACCGACGATCGCTCCCCCGAGACGCTCCACCAGCCGGCACGCCGCGCGCATCGTCCCCCCGGTCGCAAGGAGGTCGTCGTGCATCAGTATCTTCTCCCCCGGGCTGATTGCGTCGGAGTGCACCTCCACCGTATCGGTTCCGTACTCCAGCTCGTATGTCTCCCTGATTGAGGGGGCAGGGAGCTTCCCGGGCTTGCGCACCGGGACAAATCCCACTCCGAGCCTCGAGGCCAGTGCGCCCCCGAGTATGAACCCGCGGGATTCGATCCCCACCACCTTGTCGATGCCGGCTCCCCTGTAACGCTCTTCCAGGAGATCCACCGCACGGCAGAAGGCGGGACCGTCCTTCAGGAGCGTGGTGATATCGCGGAACATGATCCCCTTTTTCGGGAAGTCGGGGACGGTACGCACGGCGGCGTGCAGATCGGGAAATGTCGTCATCTCACCACGGAGTTCTTGTCTTGACCAGAAACGCCTCGATCCCCTGCTTGCATTCCGGTGTCATCCGGGCCGCGGCGTTCATGTTCGCCGCGAAATCGATGGCATCGAGAAAATTCATCCCGTCGAGCTTGGACAGCATGTCTTTACAGAGCCCCATGGACGCGGCGCTGTTCTCCGTCAGAAGCCCGGAGACCAGATCCTCGACCGCGCCGGCAAGCGACTTCTGCGGGACGACGATGCTGACGAGTCCCGCCCCCTTCGCCTCTTCGGCGTCAAGGATCGCCCCCCTCAGGACGAGTTCACGGGCCCTCCCCTCGCCCACACGCTTGATGAGGAAGACCATGACGACGGCAGGGATGAACCCGATGTGGACCTCCGTGTAGCCGAACCGGGCATGCTCCCGTGAAGCGACGATGAAGTCACAGACGCTCGCAAGTCCGCATCCGCCCGCTAGCGCGGGTCCGTGCACGACGGCGACGACCGGTTTCCGGAGCTCGTAGATAAGCCGGTAGAGGGCCGCAAGACTCCTCGAGTCGGCCCGATGCGCTTCAAGATCGTACGAGGCGATGCGCTGGAGGTACTCGAGGTCGGCCCCCGCACAGAAGGCGGGACCGTCCGCGGCGAGGACGACGACTTTCACTCCCGGATCCCTGGCGGCGGCCGTGAACGCCGCGGTCAGCTCCTGCACCATCACGTCGTCGAGTGCGTTCCTCTTGTCGGGACGCCGGAGCGTGATCGTTGCACGCCGTTCACCGCTGGCGTATGAGATCCGGGTAAAATCCATGCAACGAAAATAGGGATTTCACCCCGCAAACACAAGCAGGACTCCGTAAAGCAACGCGGCGTCCTCCGCACATCCGCACGGAGGACGCCGCAGAAGATGGGATGAATATGTTACACGTCGTAGTAGAGGCCGAACTCGTACGGATGAGGACGGAGCGCCATCGGGTTGACCTCCTTGTCCATCTTGTACTGTATCCAGCCTTCGATCACGCCTTCGGTGAAGACGTCGCCGCGGAGCAGGAAGTCGTGGTCGTTTTCGAGAGCATGAAGCGCCTCCTGCAGCGACCCCGGGGTTGAGGGGACGTTCTTCAACTCCTCGGGCGACAGGTCGTAGATATCCTTGTCAAGCGGTTCCCCCGGATCGATCTTGTTCATGACGCCGTCGAGTCCGGCAAGCATCATAGCGGAAAAGGCCAGGTAAGGATTGCAGGCGGCGTCCGGGCAACGGAACTCGATCCGTTTCGTCTTCGGGTTCGTCGAGTACATCGGAATGCGTATCGACGCACTCCTGTTCCGCTGCGAATACGCGAGGTTGACCGGAGCTTCAAAACCGGGGACGAGCCGTTTATAGGAATTCGTCGTCGGGTTCGCAAGGGCACAGAGCGCGGGGGCATGCTTCAGGAGTCCCCCCATGTAAAACAACGCCATCTCGCTCAGGTTCGCGTACCCGTTCCCGTAGAAGAGGGGCTTCCCGTTCTTCCAGAGGCTCTGGTGGACGTGCATCCCCGACCCGTTGTCGGCGAATATGGGCTTGGGCATGAACGTCACAGTGCGTCCCCGGAGCCGGGCCGTGTTCTTGATGACATACTTGAACAGCAACATCGCGTCGGCGCTCTTGAGAAGCGGCGCGAATTTCAGATCGATCTCCGACTGTCCTGCGGTCGCCACTTCGTGGTGCTGGGCTTCAACATCGAGACCCGCCGCGATCAGGTTCGCGGTCATGTCGTTCCTGAGGTCCTGCAGCTGGTCCGTCGGCGGGACGGGAAAATACCCTTCCTTGTAGCGGGGTTTGTAACCCAGGTTCGGCATCTCCTCCCGGCCGGAGTTCCACCTCCCCTCGACAGAGTCGACGTAGTAATAGCTGCTGTGCTCGTTGGTGTCGAACCGGACGTCGTCAAATATGAAAAACTCCGCCTCGGCGCCGAAGTAGGCGGTGTCCGCCAGTCCCGTCGACTTCAGATATGTTTCCGCCTTCCGCGCGATGCTCCGCGGGCAGCGCTCGTACCGTTCCTTCGTCAGGGGGTCATGGACGTCGCAGATCAGACTCAGCGTTTTCACTTCGATGAACTTGTCGATGAACGCCGTGGAAGCGTCCGGGATGATCAGCATGTCGCTTTCGTTGATCGCTTTCCAACCCCGGATGCTCGAGCCGTCGAACCCGAAGCCTTCATCGAACGACGATTCTTCCAGTTTGCTCACCGGAACCGAGAAGTGCTGCCACTGACCTGGAAAGTCCATGAACTTGAAGTCGATCATCGTGACCCCCTCGTCTTTGATCAGCTTGAAGACGCGGGTCAGATGTGATCCGGAGCTTTTTGCCATAGCAGGTCCTTTTATGATGGTGTGTGAAGTGAGTTGTTCTGCGAGCTCGCGCTACCGCTCATTTCGATGCCTCCGCCTTGATGCGCATTGTCTCTTTCGACGTCGAGAGAACGAGATTTGTCCTCGTGTTCAGCACCCCGGACCAGGCCTGGATCTTCGCAAGGAGCTTTTCGAGCGAGGCCGTGTTCGCCGTCCTGACCTTCAGCAGATGGGATCCCTCTCCCGTGATGGCGTGGCACTCGAGGATCTCGTCGTTCGCGTGCGCGTGCTCCAGGAACGCGGGATAATGCTTTGAGGAATCCACGGTGACAAATATGAACGCGCAGATGTCCTTCCCCAGTTTCCTGGGATCGACAGTCGCGAAATACCCCGTGATGTATCCGTTTTCCTCCAGCTTGCGGAGCCTTTCACTGACGGAGGGGAGCGATAGCCCCACCGCCTCGGCGAGATCGTTCCGGCGGGTCCTCCCCTGCTTCTGGAGGATCTCGATGATTGTCGTATCAATGCCGTCAAGGACCATGACCCGGGCGCCGTGTATTTGTATCGCTTCCTAAATAACTAAGGGCGTCAGCACATAATGACTTCAAATATAAGGCATCCAAGCGAGATTGTCAAGATTTTTCTCGCGAAGCCGGTGCCGGAGGAGGGCAGGGTGACCAGCGTCACGTCCCCAGGGCGGCCGCGCGGAGCGCGCGGACTGCAGAGGGGATGTCCCGCGCGCCGAATATGGACTTCCCCGCAACAAGGACGCTGGCGCCGGCATCCACAACAGCGCGCGCAGTTGTCCCGTCGATCCCTCCGTCGACCTCCAGGAAGACGCCGGGATGAGTGTCGAGCGCCATCGCGGCGGTCCTACGGATCTTCTCAACGGACGATCCGATGAAGGTCTGACCGCCAAAGCCCGGGTTCACCGTCATGATCAGTATCATGTCAACGTCTGCGAGGATCGCGGAAAGGAGCGTCTCGGGCGTCGCAGGGTTGATGCAGACACCGGCCCGGGCGCCGAGGCTCTTGATCTTCTGGACCGTCCGGTGAAGGTGCGGGCACGTCTCGTAGTGTACTGTGATCGAGTCGGCCCCCGCACTCCGGAAATCCTCCAGGTAGAGGTCGGGGTTTTCAATCATCAGATGGACGTCAAACGGCAGGGACGTGTGGCGCCGGATCGAGCGTATGACCGGCGGTCCGATCGTGATATTGGGCACGAAGTGACCATCCATGACATCGAGATGGAGCCAGTCTGCACCCCCCTGTTCCGCCAGGGCGATCTGCCCCCTGAGATCTGCAAAGTCGGCGGCAAGGAGGGACGGCGCGATCGTGACCATGGGAGGGCGCATTCAGTGCCGGGGGACCTGTATCTCCTCGGTGGGTCGGCCGACCTTCACAACGAACAGGTCGACCTTCTGTCCTCCCGTGACGGTTTCCCCGGCGCGGGGGAACTGCTCGACAACCGTGTTCGGTATCAATTCATAGCTGAGCTGGTAGGTGATGTTCCCCACATTGAGGCCCAGAGCCTGGAGTATCTTCTCCGCCTCGTTGACCGTCTTCCCGACGATATTCGGGACGCTGATACCCGTCCCCGATCCGCCCCCGCTGCTGACCGTGATGTTGACGCGCGCTCCCCTGGCGATCCGGGAATCGGCGCTGAGAGACTGTGCAACGATGGTATTCTCCGGGTACAGGGTCGACGGCTCAAAGTTCATCGAGCCGAGCTGGAGGCCGTTACGTTCCAGTGCGAACTTTGCGTCCCGCATCGAGCGCCCCCGGAGCTGCGGCACCAGCACTATCGCCTCGCCGCCGCTCACAGTCAGGTAGACCCGCCTCCCGTGCTTGACAAGCGACTGGGGGGCGGGGTTCTGGTAGATGACGGTTCCCGGGGGGCGGTCGGGGTCGGGCCTCGTGTCGGCTTCGACGGGCTGAAGGCCCGCTCCCTCCAGCTGTGCACTGGCTTCGGCGATCGGGAGCCCCGAAACGCTCGGGACCGACTGGGTCCCTCCATGGTAGACGTACAGCGGGAGAGCGACATCATTCAGGAGGAGGAACACGGCGAGCGCAGAGCCGGCGGCAATCGAGAGTTTGCGCACCCAGGGCTTGCGAACGAGTTCAAGGAACGTCAATGGCATGTTGCTTCGATGGCTGTCTCCCAAGTGCGGAAATATACTCAAACAAACCCGTATTCACAAGATCAATGAGAGTCCAGGGGAGAACTCTCCCTGCCGGGTTCCGCCGGACGAGGAACCGGTCCCTTTTCAAATGCGTTGATCAATACAGACCCGGGAGGATCCGGGAGCCGGTCGCCGAAAAGAAAGGCCGGCGGGAGATTTGCGATTCTTCCCCATGCTGCCGTTATTGTGACGGAAGATTCAACGATCCCCGGTCGCGAACACACACAATCATATCCGGCACCTGCGTCATGTTCCGTCTGACCATATTTGTGATCATCTCGGGGCTTCAGTTACTCGTCTACTCCAGGGCCGTGCGCTGGGCGCGCGCGCGGTTCCCGGGAAATGCCAGGGCCCGGGCCGTGCTCGCCGTGCTTTTTGGTCTGTCAGGCCTGGGGCTCGTCATTGCCCTCTTCCCCGGACCCGTCGCGTCGCTTGTCCCCGGCTGGATCGCTGTGCTGCTGGCCCGGCCCTTTTACATCTGGCAGGGGGCGACGATCGGGCTGGGACTCGCGATCCTTGCCGGCATTATCGTTGTGTCTCCGTTGCGGCTCGCGGGCGCCGTGCTCCGCCGGCTCCCATGGACAGCGACGGGATTCCGGCGGATGACGGAAAATCCCGTCGTCGTCCGGTTCGACGCCTCGAAGCGCGCATTCCTCCTCCGGGGGATGGAAGGACTCACCGCAGTCTCGTTCGGCGCGGCGACGTACGGCGTGATCTCGGGAAGGTCCGGATATGAATTCACCGAGTCCAGCATCCCGGTACGTGATCTTCCCCCCGCGCTCGACGGGTTCACGATCGGACTCGTCAGCGACATCCATTCGAGCTCGTTCATGACAAAGAAACAGATGGACGGGTACTGCGCCGCATTGATGTCGCTCGGCACGGACCTGATCGTCGTTCCAGGCGATTTCGTGAACAGCCGCACTGAGGAGGTTTATCCTTTTGCCGAGTCGTTCAGCGCTCTCCACGCCCCGTGCGGCGTGTATGGAGTTCTGGGGAACCACGATTTCTACGCCCCCGATCCCGACCGCGTGGCACGCGAAGTGGACGCGTGCGGCGTCAGACTCCTCCGGAACGACAGCGTCATCATCGGCAAGAACGGAGCACGCTTCGCGTTGATGGGAATTGATGACGTCGGCCGGTCCGAGCGGGCGACGTCGCATATGCAGAGTGCCGCCCGGGGGGTCCCGGACGCGCTCCCCCGCGTACTCCTCTGCCACCGCCCCTACTTTCTCGAAGAGGCGGCGGCGATGGGGATGGACCTGGTTCTCAGCGGTCACACGCACGGGGGACAGATCGTGTTCGGACGTATCGGCCCGCTTGTCCTGACCCCCGCCGCAATTGCCTCCCCCTACGTCTGGGGGAACTACAGCCGGGGACGCACGCAGATGTATGTGTCCCGGGGAATCGGAACAGTCGGCCTTCCCATGAGAGTCAACTGCCCCCCCGAAGTCACAAGGATCACGCTGAGACGTGGGGCGGAAATTCCCGGGGCCGGTCAATCGTAAGGACGCGCGTGTCCCTTCCCTGTACGGGAACAATCGCGAACGCCCGCAGTGTTGACAGTCCCCTCCTTTTTCGATACTATTGACGCTACCGGATCAGCCCCTTGTACGGGGTCCCCGTTCCGGCGACAAACATCATGATCCTGCAGATATGACAGCCCCGACCGCCCACGATTCCCCGCAGAAAACCGGATGGATCGAAGTCATTGCCGGGTGCATGTTCAGCGGCAAGACCGAAGAACTGATTCGCAGGATACGCAGGGCGCAGATAGCCCGCCAGCAGGTTGCCATATTCAAACCGGGGATCGATGACCGCTACAGCGCCGATCACATCGTGTCGCACAGCGAAGCAAGGCTCCAATCGGTGAGCGTGGAGAATGCGGCCGACATACTCCGGCTCGCCGGCGATGCGCAGGTCGTGGGGATCGATGAGGGGCAGTTCTTCGACATGGGGATCGTGGATGTCGCGGAGGAACTTGCTAACAGGGGAAAACGCGTGATCATCGCGGGGCTTGACCAGGACTACCGGGGAAAACCGTTCGAGCCTATCCCCCAGCTTCTTGCGGTCGCCGAGTACATCACCAAGACGCTCGCCATCTGCGTCGTCTGCGGGAACCCCGCCGACAGGACGCAGCGGACCTCGGAGGCGAGCGAACGCGTGCTTGTCGGCGCAAAGGATTCATACGAGGCCCGTTGCAGGCGCTGTTTTCAGCCCCCGCGGCCGTGACGGATGCCCACGGTCACCCCCGAAATCAGAAGACTCTTCCACTCCCGCCCGTACGGCGACTCAGTACGGTTCCTCCGTTCAAGACTCCCGGCTCCCCCCGACATCGCGCTCGTGCTCGGGTCCGGGCTTGGCGACTTTGCGGAGTCCCTCCCCCACAGGCTCATATTCCCTTCGGGCGGGATTCCCTCCTATCCCCGGTCGACTGTCGAGGGTCATAAGGGCCAGATCGTGTCTGCGAGCCTCGCCGGCAGGAATCTGATTGCATTCCAGGGGAGGATACACCTGTACGAGTGCAACGATCTGTCCATGGTCCTCTTCCCCGTTATGGTCGCCGCTGAGCTGGGCGCGGGAACGCTCGTCGTGACAAACGCCGCGGGAGGGATCAACCGCCAGTTCTCCCCCGGGGACCTCATGCTCATTACCGATCAGATCGACTTCACGTTCCATGCTAC
>Ga0182011_10001671_pt1 | contig 19335 bp, 23 predicted proteins | sample 711E1DmetaG_FD_120481 | JGI IMG/M metagenome (GOLD analysis project Ga0182011, IMG submission 120481) | Permafrost microbial communities from Stordalen Mire, Sweden - 711E1D metaG | ecosystem: Environmental > Terrestrial > Soil > Wetlands > Permafrost | place: Sweden: Stordalen | collected... | reverse complement strand
ACTGGAATGGAGATGATAAGGGATCAGTGATGAGCAATTTTACACAGACATTCCTACTTTCCAGAAGGGAATGGCCACCACCAATTAGTTGTAAACCAATACCTCAAAGTAATAAAAGCGCAAATCTATGATGAACATAAAATATTTAAAATTGATGATATCGTTACTATTTATGTTTTTTATGCATAATATCAACGCACAATCATACGAAGATAATACATATACCAAAGATAACACAAACATTGGTTGTGCAGTGGTATCTAGTGTTGGAGCAAATGCAATAGTAGTGGGTGCATATATCTTCGGTAAAGGGTGCATAAACAAATACAGCAAAAATAATGATACGAATATCACAGGTGAATACCAAAGAAGTGCAGGAATAACCATCATAGAAGTTGGGTCATTAACCATCATAGGAAGCATGATCTTCTATAACATAGAAAAGTTAAAAAACACTCATCATGTCAAAAAAATAAAATATGGTGTGTTTATCGATAAACACACCATAGAAATGATGTTTAGCTATAGGTTCTAAACTTCTCTATTATACGTGTTGTGTAGAACCATTCTTCTGCCCTCTTCATGTTGTTACGATGCGTCTCGACCCTGTTTCTAGCTTCATCATAGGATTCACAATATGTCTTATTTGAATAATGAGTGATGTGTCCTTCATTATGAAATCCAATGTACATCCAAAACACCAATTTATACTGAGCAAAGTATACGTCTTTGGCGGTTGGAAACTCATAACGAACGATACGGTATTTTATCTTTTTGATATTATACATCAACACGATGATCATACCAATGCAGCATATGCACCAAATAATAAATAATAATTTTATCATAATTTTTAAATTTTATTTATATCAATTACTGTCACTTCTAAGATGACCCTAAATTCCTTGTTCTCCATGATGTCATACACGGCAGTGTTGTTCTCATAGTACTTACGCCAGAATTTTATGGCGTTCCCAACCTTTACTTTCCCATATCTCTCACATAACTTGAGATATCTGTTTGGTTCTAAATTGAATTCCTTGTGTTTTGTTATTGTTGTCATGATTTTAAATTTTTATGATTTATATTGGTAAATTGGTAATTCTAACTCTGGATGTTCCTCTCTAAACATCAGATACTTTTTATAATAGCTCTCTGTATCCTCATCCTTGAGTATGTCTTCATACTCCATTTTTGTGTATATTCCCAAACGTATCTTGAAGATGGCCAAAAAACATTCGGGCAGATATCTCTTGAACACATCAAGGACATATCTATTCGCGAGTTCTTCAGATTGTTCTTCTTTATTCATGTGTATGAAATGGTGCCCAAGTTCATGGGCCAGGGTTGTGCATATTGTTCTATCATGAAAATATTCAAGACTTGTGTTTATCATGATGCTTGGAAGAGACCATTCTATTTTATCAAAATCTTTAGCATTTTTGTTTATCATCAATGCAGTCTCAGTGTACTGGTTCATTTCATACGTTGTTAATTTAGTGATGTATGTGTATCTCCCAGCGGCTTTTCTATCATCATCCTTAACACCCTTATTAATCACATGGTCAGGGACCTCAAAGAAGAAGATGTTCTCTTCCCTACACACATTTTTCAAGACTTCATAGATATAGTCATTCAGTTTAAATGAATCAGACAGGTTGTTAAAGAACACCTGTAGGCCTGAAATTGTTACTTCTCTTGTGAGTTTTTTCATATCGATTTTAAATTGTTTATTTGTCTGGTGTATCCTATACATAGTAACGATAAGCCATTTCATACATTATCAAATCACCTATGAATGTTATGGATAGATCTACGTTGTTGACCACCGCTCTACATCTTTTGAGAGTTGTTTTCATGATACTATCAGAAGTAAGGAAACCGGTTAACTTAAGCTCTTTATACTCTTCAAATGCTATCTTAAGATCATTATCACTCATTGCTTTGATTATTGCTTTCATGTCTTTAAGTTTTAAATATGGTACAAATATACAACTAATTTCTGAGAATAAAAAACATTTTTACAAAAATTTTGGGTTATAATATATAAATAAAAGTTAGATATTGATGAACTTGGTTGTGGAGTCACTTGATGAGTTACATTCGTTTGAGAGAAGAAAAGATGCATTGGGCGCATTGGGGATAGGTCAAAAACAACTGATCAAGGATTGGTTGGATGAGATGGGTGTTGAGGGTTACGCCATCAATGATGATTGCACGATAGATGTTAACACAAATGTTAATTTATCACACAAAAATTTAGAAGAGTTCCCGTGGTTCATACAGTTTAATAAAGTTTATGCTGCCGCATTTTTTTGTTTTAGAAATAGATTAGTATCATTGAGAGGTTGCCCAACATATGTGGGTCGAACATTTTCATGTGTAGGAAATAAATTAAATTCTTTAAAAGGTTGTCCATCATATGTAGGTAATAAATTTGTATGCGCAGATAATGATAAATTTTTTACAAAAGATTATGTTAGAAGTCTATGTAGAGTTAAAGATGAAATCATAAATAAATTATAGATGAGTGTATATAAAGACTTTAGGAGTGTCATAGGTCCATCTGGACGAATAGCCCAGTTCAATAGCCTATCAAAGAGGTTTGATGAGCCCACATACCTATCTTTCTTGTTGGTGTTCAAACCAGCAGGGAACTATGGGTACAACAATGCATCCAACTCTGCATACTATGACTTTATGCCACACCCCCTCTTTCAGGATGGTGCACCAGATAACACTTCAGTCTATGACCTCAACTCATATTCAGCCATAGACTATCTCAACAATGCAAATGAACCGACACGTGCTGCCATGTTAAAGGAGTTCATAACCAAGTTCAACCAGTTACAGGAGAACGCTCAGTGGTACTTCCAGAAGATAGACGGTGTTGGAGATCTATTGAAGGTTGACACAAAGAAGGGCCAAAGGGTCACAAGTGACAAGAGACTCACCGTGACATGTCTAGAGGGCCTAGACCTGAGGATGAGTCACCTATTGAACCTATACAAGAAGATCGCCTGGGATGATACCTGGCAACGCTGGGTGCTCCCTGACATGATGCGCTACTTTCTGCTTGATATCTATGTCACGGAGTTTAGGACCTTTCACACACCAAACCAGTACAACACGATAGGTTCAGCATCCATCCAACCAACATCCAATGTCATGGCCCCTGCAACAGGAAACACGGAGATGATACTCAAGATATTCGATAACATGTTACCTACATGGAAGATCACATGTGAGATGTGTGAGTTTGACATAGAATCACTAGGGTGGAACTTCATGAACTCATTGACCGTCACCGATGCAACCGAACCAGCGAGTGTCACCTTCCAGATAAAGGTCGGAAACATCAAGGAGATGCAGATATATCCGATGTTCTTGAACACATACCTCGAAGATAGGAAGTTAAATGGCCCAGATAGGTCCAAGGATCTTGTGACCACCATCTCTGAGAGACCGACAGATGGAAAGTTCCCAGGAAACGATAACAGGGGGTACCCAACAGACTTACAGGTCGGGCAGACACAGTTCAAGGAAACAGAATCATATCACATATCTGGTATGCCATACGTGGAGAGAGCCAACCAGAGCAACATGATCGACAGAGCGGCCCTGGACCCAGGTCCGGACGGCATCTTTGGGACTGATGATGATCCAGCTTCTCCATTCTCTAAAGTTGATCCAACTCGGCCAAACACTTGGGTTGGGAATGCAGTGAAGTTTGGGACCTCGTTTGCCAAGAATTTTGTGGAACAGAAGATAGATGTAGCAAAGATCACACCGATCAACGTGTTTGGGACAAAATTGGGCATATCATTCAACCAACTACAAGCAGCACTCGAGTCAAAGAACATCATCACCGCACTTGGGATGATAAAGACAGCGTCAGACACCATAGCTGCTTCCTATGTTGGTCCAAGTTCAAGATTGAACGGAGATATATCACAACACACGTTTAGAAATGTGTTGGTTGGAATAAGTAGATCGGAAGCAACGAACAACTCACAGAGACTGATAAAAGAGGCCGCTGGATTGGCACTGGATGATATTACTGGAACGTGGGAGAAACTCAAGGATTTTTCATTGGCAACAGACCTGGTGGGAAGCGATGAGAAGAACATACCAAAAATCATACAGAACAAGGATGAGTTCAGACAGATAACATTACAGGATAGCAACTACACAACATCAACCGCCACAAGCAGCATAAACAGGATAGTGACAGGTGGTATCATAGAGAGTAGTCCAAGCAGATAAGAGATATTATGGTATCAAACAATAATAATCTGTACCAAAAATATTACGTTTATCACTAACAACACAATTAAATTTTATATCATTAGGATATTTATCCGCCGATACATAATACATTTTTATTTCTTTAATATCTACAGAGAAGTCATCATTGATGACATAGTCTGTGATACCCATTTCTTCTAACTTATCAGATATTAACTTTCTTTGGCCAATGCCCATCATATGTAACGGGTCATTACATTTTTTAAAAGATAACATGCTTTTAATTTTTGTTCATATCAAATATTGTTGTTCATGTAAAGATCATCTATTTTATCTATTTTGTTAAGAAAATCATTGTAAATATATAAATAAATCATGACAATAAAAAATATTTGATCAAAATATATAAAATATAATAAATTGAATATCATTAAAAATAAAGACCATGTTAAACACATTATCACAAATATCAGAGAAGAAGGGCCAACAGTACTTAGATAACTTCTTGTCTCAGGAACTCATCATCACCGAGAAGATAGACACCTACCGCATATTGTTCGAGAACATAGAGGGGACCATACGATTTTTTAAGAAAGATAACACACCAATAAATCTAATAGAGAGAGTCCTGTCCGATCTATATGAAGATGCCATAGATGAGATCATCATATTGATAGGCGAGACTAAACTTCCAAAGGATCATGTCTTTGGTCTATATGTTGTTCCAAACGATCGTCCCATTCGTATACCATACAACAACCTTCCAAAGTACATCCTTACTGATGTGTCTAGAAAAGAGGATGGAAAGATCGTTGAGTCCTTTGGTTATGATGAAGTAAAGGATTGGGCCAGTCTGTTATGCATGGCTAGACCACCAGTCATCTTTGAGGGCAAGTTGAGTGATCTGCAAAAGAATGAGTTATTGTCATATGATAGAAAAGAATACACTGATAGGAACAACCTGAGCGAGATAATAACAAACCTGTTTGAACGAACATACTCCAAACAGGACATCATAGAGGGCATCATCATACAGTCCAAGGACAAGCTTGCCCAGATAACATCGTATGAGTTTGGTATACTTGACGAAGCATACCAGAAGAACAGCACATCCAGGGACTTCTATGATATCATACTGATAAACCTGTGTTCCTTCATGGATAAGTATAACATACCGATACTGGAGTCAGATAACTCGGACAGTTTATACCTGGCCATCATATGTGACATATTCAATGGGTACTGTTCAATGTTTAAGTTGGATGAATCACTCGATCCGCAATATCTGAACCCACCATCATTTGGACACTTTGGCGTTCTAAACAAGAGGTTCATAGAGAATAAAGAGACACTCGAGTTGTTGGAAAAATCACAGGTGTACGAGTCTGTCTTCAAGATCATGTTGGCATCATTCAGAAAGTATAAGAAACCATATGGTCTATTGGATGAGTCCATTGTCCAAAAATTCAACACCTATGTCTATCTTATCAATAACTACAGCAATAAGTTCATGAGTCTGAATGAATCGGTGATACCAAAGATCATGGATGAGTCCAGGTCTGATAACATAGTCATAGATGCAGTCAAGAAGAGACAACCCACTGACATAGATAACATGAGGGTCATAGCATCCATACAGAAAACATTCCAAGCAAAATTCTCAGATGTCACCAAGGGAACACAGAAGTGTGGGATATACATAACCTCATTCTGTCCATTCACAAATTCACAGATGGAGAATGTAAGACAGATAAATAACATGTGGAAGGTTCCAGTTGTCTTGGTTGCAGTCAGTAACAAGTATAAGATTGATGGTGATAGGTTCAAGCTGTCAGATGATCTTATCAAAGCTGAGATGAAGTCGTTGGTTGATGGAAACAGAGATTTGTTTGCTGCATTTTTGATGATAGACTCATGGAACCTGGTGGAATTATTCGAGTACTGTAGACCTGACTATGAACCAATGGTGTTGATCACCGACACTGATAAGAAATCAGAGATGACACTCCAGCTGTATTTTGAGGAAGAGGTCATGGGCGGCAGGATAAACGTGGAGAAGGACTTTAACATCGGAGAGATAGAGAACAAGGATAGATTGGGTGGCATGAGAAGCATAGAGGATGGGAACGCAAGTCACTTCATGGAGGTTACACCCAAAATGGTACATAACTACTATGATAACATGATGAATGAATACAAGAACTGGAATGGAAGGGTGCTAAACATAATAAAAAATTGATGAAGAGATTGGTGTTTGAGAGCCTCAATGAGATGAACTTCCAAAGGAAGATGAATGATCCATTGGGTGCCTTGGGAATAGGCCAAAAATCTATGATAGAAAAATGGTTAAAAGAAAATGATGTAAGAAATTATAATATCAATGACGATTTAACTATAGATGTTAACAATTGTTTAGATCTAAATAACAGAAGAGATATTATTAAATTTCCCGATTACATACAATTTAATGAAACCAAATATTATGTCAGTCTAACAAATTGTAATTTAACATCTTTAAAGGGGTGCCCTCAGATAATAAACGATCATTTTTTCTGTGATGACAACAGCATAATATCATTGGAAGGATGTCCTACATATGTGAAGGGTGAATTCTTCTTTCAGTATAATAGGAATAAAAAATTTACAGAAAAAGAGATCAGAAAAAGATGCAAAATTGGCGGAAGTGTTTATTTATAAAAAATAAAATAATAAAAATGAAAAAGTTAGTGTTTGAGAGTCTAAATGAGATGAACTTCCAGAAGAAGATGGATGATCCATTGGTCTCTTTGGGTGTTGGTCAAAAACATTTCATCCTCAATTGGTTAGATGAGATGGGTGTTGAGAATTACACCATAAATGATGATTTGACTATAGATGTTAACGGTGATCTTCGTATAGGCCTATATGAAGATCTTGATGAAATACCAGAATTTATCCAATTTAATAAAGTATATGGAAATTTCTATTGCAATGACAACAATCTTACTTCTTTAAGAGGTTGCCCCACATATGTAAGTGGTGATTTTGATTGTAGTAGTAATGATAAGATATTTACCAAAGCATACATCAGAAATCTATGTGATGTTGATGGAAAAATATTCACAGAAAAAACTTATGATATGATTTAAAATATAAAATAAAATAATAAAAATGAAAAAGATTAACAAAAAAGATTACAAGTTCTATCTATTAAATAAGAAGACCAACAAGATTGATACAGGTTGGGAGTACAAAGAAGATGCTATTGATGCTAAGAAGGATAGAGACAGTGATGACTATAAAGTCTACACAAAATCGCACCTTATTCACCTCGAGTTGGACCCAGATGATAACAAATCTTGGTTGAAGGAGTCTCTTAATGAAGATGTTACTATAACTGATCCACAATTATCTCAACAATACACAGGTATACAAAAACAGATCATAGATAAGCAAAACCAAATCAACCAGATAAACAGAGATATTCTCACTCTCGAGAAAAATAAAGCATCGATAGAACAGCAGCAGTCTGCACAGACACAAAAGACTACCACTACACAGCCAGCACAACCCGCTCAAACCACTGCACCAGCTCAACCCGCCCAACCAGCGGCAAAGACTGAGAATTATCACAGCATATCATCTCTAGATAGTTTCATCAATGAAGCCTTGGAAGACCCATCGAACATAGATGCGATGGATGTTCTTAACGTTGATGACTATGATGCATCGCGTGATGAAGACACCAAAGAGAAAGTTGAGAAAGCACAGGATGATTTCAAGGAAGATGATGATCAGTATGTGTTCTATGTCAAGGTGGATGATGGGGGTGATGAGTTTGTTGCAAAGATATACAAGAACGATCCTGAGTCTGACTGGCTTGGGTCTGTCAAGGTTGGAGAGAACACTGCGTTTGAGAAGATGAGTTATGAAACAGAATATAATAAAGAAGATATATTAGATTTTTTACATGATAATTATGATGATGTAGAAATTATAGATCAAGAAAAATATGATAATTATTTTAACAAAAATAATAAAGATTATATAGATATTTTAGATATAGATTATGATGAAAAATATTAAATTAATATAAATAAAAATAAGTTGGCTCATAGCCATGTGTTACTCTCTGTGAGCTTCAGAAGTCATTGCTCCCAGTAACCTGGGCAGCTCTTTCTGATTTTCAGTATGTACACCACATACCGTTTTGTTTTTACTTAGTGCAAAATTCTTGATGTTGATGGCAGCATTTACATCCCTATCATGTGTGGTTCCACATTCTGGACACTTCCATTCTCTATTATTTAATTTTAGATCCTGATTTATATGTCCACATCCAGAACATGTCTTGCTTGATGGTTCAAACCTGCCTATCTTCAGGATGTTCTTTCCATACCATTCAGCCTTATGTTCTAACATTAAAACAAATATTCCCCAACCAGCATCATGTATTGATCTATTTAACCCAGATTTAGCATTTTGACCATTTGGTATGTATTTTCCATTTTTACTTTGTTTTGGTTTACATTTTTTCATCATATCAGATATATTTAAATCTTCTAAAGCTATTGATTGGTTATCTCTTATAAGCTGTGTAGAAATCTTATGTAAATTATCTTTTCTTTGATTTGCTATGTGTTCATACAAAATTGTTATCTTGTGTTTATTTTTCCTTCCTTTAAATTTAGAATATTTTCGTTGTAAAAATTTAAGTTTTTTGAGTGATTTATTTAAATATCTAGGATTATCAAACTTGGTTCCATCAGAAAGAGTAAACAATGAGTTTATACCTAAGTCTATACCTATGCTTGTCTTTTCTTCAATTTGAGCTTTAAATGGTGGTTCTTGTTTATTATTAACAGTTATGGAAATAAAGTATTTTCCAGATGAAACTTTGGAGACTGTTGCTTGTTTTATTTGTCCACTGAAAGATCTATTTAAAGCAAATTTTATACCATCTCTGAATTTTATGATAGATATTTTTTTATTTTCAAAATCAATCTTTATATCACTCATTATTTTAAAAGATTGTTTTGATTTTTTATTTTTAAATTTTGGAAAACCAAAATGTTTTTTATTTCTAAAAAAATTTTTAAATGCTGTATCTAAATTAAATATTGTTTGTTGCAAAGATTGGTTACATATTTCATAGAGCCATGGACAATCCTTTTTAAGATCAGTTATCTGTTTAACGAGATCATATTTATAAATATAGGTTCTATTGCTTTGATATGCATTTATCTTGGTTTCCAATGCAAGGTTATAAACAAGACGACAGCACCCAAAATGTTTATCCAACAAGATAATTTGTTGTTTGGTGGGATAAAGTCTATATTTGTAAGATTTTATCAATATTTAATTTTTATTCTTTATATATAAATAAAATGAAAAAGTTTTAATATTTATAATAAATTATGATGTTTTTAATAAGTCATAAACATGACATAATGGAGTTCCTTAGAGATAACTATGACAACGCAGAACTGATGTCCCAAGAGGAGTATGATGAACACTTCAAGAAGGAGAACAAGGAATATACGGACATTCTGGACATAGACTATAACAAATAAAATCACATATAAAAGAGATGAAGAGATTGGTGTTTGAGAGCCTGAACGAGATGAACTTCCAAAGGAAGATGGGTGATCCACTATCCGCTATGGGTATAGGAAAAACACAACTCATCAAAGATTGGTTGGATGAGATGGGTGTTAAACATTACACGATCAATGATGATTATTCGATAGATGTGGATGGCGGAGTTTCTTTAGATTCTAAAAATTTGAGCAAATTCCCCGATTACATACAGTTTAATATGGTGTCAGGATATTTCAATTGTGATTGCAATCAATTGGTATCATTAAGAGGATGCCCTAGATATGTTGGAGGTTCATTCAATTGTTTCTATAATAGTCTGATCTCTCTTGAGGGATGCCCTAAACGTGTCGGCGGTTATTTCGATTGTTCAGATAACGCGAAAAAATTCACGTTTGAGGATGTCAAAAAACTATGTGACGTAAAAGGAAAAAACTATGTTAGATGATGAGAATTTTTTAAGATAAGATCGAACTCGGAATAATTTTTATTGACTATCATGATGTAGTTAAACCCTTTAGCTAAAGTTCCATAACATTTATCGATCACTTCTTGAACACCCTGAAACATTATGGTGCTACTACTCTTTATCTCAATCTGAAAAATACCATTTTTGTTTTTGATCTATTGTATTAAAATAATTTATTCTAAACCCATTGATCATTTTATCTTTGAATTTTTCATAATAAAGATCAAGAAAATCCAGTTCATAAGAACCTCTATAATGTAATTTTGTATCTTTATAATCATGACACATCTTCATTGATTTCAATTGTCTTTCATGGATCTCAGGATTTTGAGATGGATTTTCTACACCATAAAGTTTTATACAAGTTTCAGTACATTTCTTTCTAACAGAAGGAGCAGCAAAAGAATATTCCATACCAAAATGTTCCATACAAGTTTCTTTATTCTTTTGCATGTTGTTATAATTTTCATCCCCATGTCTTTCTTTTTTAGTGTTTTTAACTTTTTTATTTATTTTTTCTTTATAACCTGGTTCATTTTCTAACTTATCTTTTTTGTTTTGTCTACATATTTTCATCTGTAAACCCGATTTCACTCCATTATTTTTTAAACATGTTTCTTCCTTTTTCTTTTTATGAAATTCACTCTTAGAAATATTATCAACATTATATCTTTCTTGTATAGTGTCTACTATCTTTTCTTTAACTTTTTTTACAGCAAACACATTTTCTACTCCATATTTTTCCATGTTAGATTTTTTGATACATAGAGTTCTATACGCATATTCACATTCTTTACAACATGTGTTCTTATAACCCCAATAAAAACCTTTGTATCTTGTTTCATTATTACATCCATTTATTTTACATATTCCTTCATCTTCATCTTTTATCCATTTATCAAAATATTCTTTACCAGTTAAACCGTGAACTTTACTTGTGTGTTTACTTAAAACTATTAGATTTTTAAATGCGGATAATTTGTCACATTCCTCACAAAAATATAACCCGTTTTCATCTTGTTTGAATTCTTTCATAAAATAATAATTGATATATAATTTATATAAATTATTTTACAAAAGTTTTAAATATTAACAATTATTTTATGGATTTTAAAACAAATGATATCGATTTTTTAGAACATGATTTGAAAGATGCGGATTGGATTGGTTTGATAGTCAATAACTTAGATCCAACATATTCTGGAAGATGCCAAATAAGAGTGTTTGGTTTAATGGATAATATAATCGTAAATCATCTGCCATGGTTTGTGCCGCTTAATTCTACTGTATTCGCTGGAGATGGCGCAGGTTCCATTAGTGTTCCAAAGATTGGTCAAATAGTTAGGGTGCTTTTCAATAATGGAGAAATTTCAGGTGGTGAGTTTACAACCATCCAAAACATCGATACCCAACTCATAGAGAAGATCAAGGATGACTACCCCGGCACACATGTTCTTCTCTATGACCCAGACGTTGAGTTGTCAATCATCTTTCAACCAAAGTCAGGACTCCAGATATTCTATAAGGAGTCATTCTTCCAGATATCCCCAGACAGTCTCATCACCATACAGACTCCAAACAACGACAGTGTCATCCAACTCGACTCAGATAAAACCTCCATAGTCACAAAAAATGAAGTCAATGTAAGTGCCTCAGCTAAATGTACAGTCAATGCGGATGAAGTCATCATCAAGGGAAACAACACCACAAAAATAGGATCAGGAAACTATTATCATGGAATATTAGCCGAACCGCTTTTTGCGTTATTAACTACTTTAGCCACAACCATCGACGCAAAATTTTCAGCTACCCCAGGAATTTGTGTGCAAGCGGTGCAATCTGCCAAACAAGCGTGTGTATCTCAAAATGTTTTGATAAGTTCATAAAATAAAATAAAAGATGTTCATCTCTTTCACCACATATAAACATACATTAAACGAACGTGTCGAGTTTCTCACTGAACCCAACCAAACCAAGCATTACTTCAGGGATTACAATGAGCTCACCTATGCCTTTGGTTTCATTGGTGATGATCTTGTGTTATCTAAGATACACGGGACACATGGGGATGCAGTCATGAACCACCTAAACATGAAGTCGAACAACATGGACTATGTCACATTCGATAGAGTGTGAACTCTTATCTTTTTCAAGATTTTCCTTCTTCAACGTCTTGACCTCGATCCCTTTAACAGGGCCAAAGTCTATATAAGACTCCAAAGGCGTAAATTCGGACTGTTCCAGCCCTATCTTCATTATGTTTTTAGCTGCATTAAGGTCCCTGTTGTGGGTGAAACCACATTCTGGACATGTAAAGACCCTATCTCCCAATGATAGATTTAGTTTGTTTCCGCAACTGAAACATGTGTTGGTTGTTCTCTCGAATTGGTTAATCACTTTGGTAGTTTCCAAACTGATGAGTCTGGACTTTATCCTACCTAAGATTGAGTGTTGGATGGTTTTGCTATAACTCTTGTTTTGTTTCCAATTTCTTAAGTTGTCATCTTGTATAACAACATTATAGTTCTTTAGTTTGTTGACTATCTTGTTTGATATGTCTTCTTTCTTGTTAAAGATTTTTTCATGTTCTCTAGCGATTAACTTATTGTGTTTAAACCTGTTATTTGAACCTTTAACTTTTCTATCTCTTTTTCTTTGTAACTTCTTTAGTCTTTTGCTTTCCTTGATTGATATCTTCTCTATCTGTTGACCGTTAGAGATGACCAATGTGTTGGATATGTTGAAGTCTATTCCCAAACTCTTCTTTGGTTGGGTGTTTTCTTTTGGCCAATACGTTGTCACCTTGAGATAGAAACCTGAAGGTTTCCTAACTAGATAGGCACAACCTATCTCTAGGGCACCATTGAGTTGGGAGAGACCATATACTTTCACTAGATTTTTTAATCTAGGAAGTCTTGTTTTATTTTTTCTATTTTTTGCTTTAAAATAAACTTTAAAATTCTTTATGATTATAGTGTTTATCTCACTCTTAAAATTTAACTTTCCGATCTTCAACCCTTTCTTTTTGGCTTTGCTTAAAGCCTTTATGTTATCCTTTAACTTATCACATGAAGCCTGTTTCATTGCACAAGAAAGATACTTTATCTCTCTTTCATCAAACCCATCTTTGACCTTGACTTGGACTGATTTCACATCAGTCACATTTATCTTGAAGATGTCTTCTTGAGACAGAAGATGGTTGTACAACCATCTGGCTTCTAAAAACAACATTTTGAAATAGAGTTCATTCTCTTTGATGGACTTGTTGTCTATCTTGAGGGTGAAGACCTTTAACTTGAGTTGTTTTCTTCGCTTCAGTGATTCTTTTTTAGCTTCTAAAGAAGTCATTTAATAATCTTTATCTTTATATAGGTTTAAAACTAAAAAGTTTTGATTTATTTACATTATTTTAGTAAAATTTATCTAATTTGTTAATATTATAACTATACAAAGATCAAGAATAAATTTAAAAACAGAGAGTTAGGTCCAATGGCTTCTATTCTTGCATATGCCACATTGATATATAAATAAAAGTGTGAGATGAAAGCCGTATCAGTGTATGAGTCGATGAATTTTAACAGAAAGGGAAACCCGATTGATAGATTGAGGATAGGAAAAAGGTTCTTAGATCTGAAGTTTGAAGATCTAAAAAAGGGAGAAAAATACCTGGCGACCATACTGGGTGGTTCAGAAAATGAAGAAGATTTTGAAGAGAGAGTTCACATCCTAGATAAAGATGAAGATACTATTCTCATCTGTATGCTGTTTCAATTGGATGACGTAAAACACTTGGCTAAAAATCGTAAAGTAAAATTGACCATAGATTTTATATCAGAGATAGGGATAGAGGACTCCAATCTAGATGAGATGATCTACGTCTATGATCATGTTGGCGATCGTATTGAAACAGTGATGGGTTATACAGTCAAATTTAATTATCTATAAACATGTTCATAACATTCAAAGATTGGCTTCTTGAGAGCAAGAAGGAAGAAGACCCTCACTATGGGTGTGTGATGCTCTACACTCACATCGATGGCTGGAACAAGATATGTAAAACCATTGTCGATGAGAAAGACATCTATGACACAAAGGACAACAAATATGGGTATGAGACAGAACCCCACATAACATTGGTCTATGGTATACACGATGATGACATAGATAGGACCAAAATGTTTGAAAAGATAAAGGAGTTAGAACCAGTGATCGTTAAGATAGAAGAGATTGGTGTGTTCGAGAATGATGATTATGACGTTGTAAAATTGAATGTACCAATCACAAAGCAGTTAAAGAAATATAGAAAGATGTTCGAGGATGATTTTCCAAACACCTAAAAATTTAAGACCTATAACCCTCATATCACAGTAGCGTATGTGAAGAAGGGATGTGGAAAGAAATATGAACAAAAACTCAAAGAACCCATAGAGATAACTTTTGATAGAGGTGTCTATTCTGATTGGGAACACAAGAAGAGGTACTTTGATCTGGAATAATTCTTATTTCTTTTTGTTCTTATCAAACCATTTTTCAAAATATTCAATCATGTTATCATGATCATCTGGAGATTTCACATATGCTTCGCTGCATAGTCTTTTGACTTCTTCTTCAGTGTACATTCCTTTGGTATGAAATGTTTTAGCTGCTTCTGATTTAGCTCCTGCAATAAATCCTTTTGTAGGATATAGATAAGATTTTTGATTTATACACAATGAATCAAAATACTCTTTTGCAGCAAGTTCGATGGTTTTATTCATCATTACTTTATTCTTTGCATCTTCTAATATTCTCTTATTTATCTTTGGTTCACAGATATTACACGTTATCTCCATACAGTCACATTTTGGGATATAACATATAACTTCATTGTTTAAAGTTAATTTTAATCTCAATTCATTACTATAGGCATACATTGAAGTTGAATATAACTCTTCATATTCTACCTCAGCTTTCTCAATAGGGTTCTTACACCATTCTTGAATAAACTCTTTAGAAAATGTTGGAAGATTATCTAATTGAGGATAAGAAGCTATTATTTTTTTATATCTATCATTAATAGTTCTACTTACTACTCCACCTTGAGTATGTTGCCATATTAAATTATTTTGTTTAAAATCTATTGCCCAATCATCTTCTTTTATTTCTTCGTCAGAAAGTAATAAAAGTTGTTGAGGAATAGCTTCTTCTAATGAAAATATACAATCATAGCAAGAATAATATTTATCTTTCCATTTGTATATTAAAGATTGATATTCATTAGTTTCTATTACTTTTTGAATTGGTATTGCTAAAATTTTATGGGTTTTTTTCATATATTTAATGTTTTTGATTAATTTGTAAATATAATAACAATTTATGAATATTGTACATTTTTTTCACATAAATTTTGTATAAAATATATAAATAAATGAATCATAATGTCCGCACTCACCAAAGCACTCATAAAGAAGATACTTACACAGTTACAGTCATCATTTACTGAGGAGCTTGATTTCTTCAAGAAGCCACAGAACCTGGTTGCTTTGTCTTTGTTGGTCATGTTGATATTGAACAAGTTAAGTGATAAATATAAAAAAAAATTATCAAGTAACCCATCAATTGACTCAAGTTCAGTCCCAATAGACCTGGATAACCTACAGCAGTTCCAGGGTTTCATCAAAGCGGACAAGGCTCTTGCCATCATAATGACACACAATGCAAACACCCTAGATGTAGACATTTTGTCTTCCATCCTATTAAACTGTCAGAATGATATCCCTATAGATCTCCAGGCATCCCTGCCACCACAGATAAATGAGGCACTAAACAACCAGAGCTTTGATGCTCAAGATTTCATCAACATCATACAACAGGCCAGTGACATGGACACCAAGACAGACACCGGGTTCTCTTCATTGAAGAACAAGATCGACGCCATCTACAAGACATCGGAGACATTGCTTCCGTTCGCATATCTGTTGTATTACATCATCAAACTAACGATTGAACTGCTGTCACAGAATGATTATCCATCGACATATAGGACAAGATATGTTCAAAAGACGATAAGAAACTTTACCGGTCTGATAAAGAGTTCACTTAACGATGTTGGTTCCTCTGTTGCATCACAACTCAAGGATATGTTATCCACATTGAAGACCCTTGACTCTGTCATCATAGCGATGTCTTTGTTATCAATAATTTACATACGTAACAGAAAGATATTACAGGAAGAGTCAACCGGTGCGTTAAAGGAAGACGTTGCAAACAAGACATGCACAACGTTGGATGATGCATCCACGTTTGATAACATCAAAACATCAAGATTGGTTTCCATCCCATCACTGGATAAGATAGACTGTAGCACCAATGACAGTGTGGCAGTTCCCAAGAAACCATTTGAAGAAAAGTTCAAGGACCTGACATGTGACACATCAATTGCATCACCAGAGGTGGCATTCAATGAAACCAACAAAGTGGACCTATCAACCGATGCCATTGTGGATAACCTCACGACACATATGTTCGTCTTCAACCCAAACATGGGGATTGGCTCTGTGTTAACACCATCGACACCACTTGGAACAGTGAACAATGTGACAATATTCTCCCCCGTCAAGGGCCACATCATCTCCATGGATGCATCCTCTATCACCATAGGGGACTATTCAGATGATGATACCAACCTGGTGGTTGACAATATAGGTGTTCTTAATGCTGATTATGCTGAGCTCAACAACACAAGGATGTTCATAAGGGATCACTATATAGACACTCTATACCCAGTGATGCTGAGCAATGCGCCAATCATATCAGACATATCGATGTCCGATGCATCTTTGACCATATACGCAAGGAATAGATCATATAACATAAGTGTGAGTGAACAGTATGACTCGATAACCAATTCATACAAGACACTCAATGATAACTTTAACAACGATGTGTTGAATGTGACCGGGAAAGACCACGTCCAGACAATGGCAGAGAAGGAACAACTCATGGAACTGAAGGATGAGTTTGATACATTCAACAGCACATTCTATGACAACACTAAGAACTTGGGCGCTACTGCTTTAAACAAAGCAAAGACAACATATCCATTGTCAAGCGAGTTTATGTTGTTGGACTATTACTTGAACCTTGCGTTATCTTTGAACTCAGTGGCAAACCCAAATGACATAGAGATATCCTTCAGGACCCAGATAGACACGTTCATACAACAGAGGTATGTCATAGACAAGTATGACTTCTCAAAGATATTGGAGTCCATTGACAGTCTGCTAAGTGACCTTGAGAAGTCAACAACTATCGCCGCAAAACACAGTGATCTATTGAACACCTATAACCAATCATATGTTATCAGGGACGTTGAGTTACAACTCAACAATATCGCCAGTAACAACACCACGTTGAGTGACAATGATAAACAAGTCATCGTGTTGAAGATAATGTACCTGTTTAACTTCTATATCAACATAGCGCAGAACTACCAGAAGTATAAGAATATAAAGACAACACAGCGGCAGGCAACAGTGAATGAAGCTAGTTACATAAGCAACTTCTTCAACAACCTGTGGAAGAGGTATGTAGATCTACCAAAGGAGATAGACAAGGTTACCAAGGAGATAACCAACACGTACCAGTTTGCATCATTCTCATCAAAGACCATAGATGATGTCGAGTATCGTTACTATGCCATCACTGAGGATGATGGAAAGTGTCCTCAACCATTGGACACTCCAGATGATCCATACTTGACGCCTAACACCAAGAATGGTTATGACAGCATAAACTATTGGTTAAAGTACTGTGCATTTGCCACGTTGGCGAGTGTCATCAACCCCATCACTGGGTGGTCAACGGGTATCATACTTCCATCTGGGCCACTACAACTACCGGTCATCTACATCCCAATAAAACCAATAAAACTAAGTTATGGTTTCATGGTCTTTGGTTTGACAATATGTGGCATATTTCCGTTCCCTTGGGTGTTGATGGTCAACTATTCATCTGAGTACAACACACCACTCGGGAACCCAACGCAACCAATAAAGAATGAGATAAATGCACTTAAGAAGGAGATAACCAATGAGTTTAAGAACTTAAAACAGACTGTGTTGAAGGGTTACTTGGATAAAACAAAGAACCAGGTGGACCAGAAAGATATGGAGATATCTGCAAACCAAAGCGACATGACACATTTGAGAGAGACCAAACCACCAGCAAACGCCAAGAATGCGGTGGAATATGGAAAGTGGGTAGAGCACAACATTGTGCTGAAGGAGAACCTCGCAACACTAAAGATTGAGAAATGGAAATTGGAACTGAAGTACCAGATAGTCTATAGGGCCTATACGCTGGGCACTCCAGTGAAGAGCAACGACACAACAGATGCAACGCTAAACAACATGGAAAAGAGTGAGAACTCGTTAAACTCCAAGCTGGATGGTCTGGTGTCTCTGGTGGAAAAGGTATCCTCAATATTGGTCCCATTGCCGATAACACTACAACCTGAGACCGCAAACTTTGGTCTGACATTGAAGAACCCAAAACCTGTCATACAGATATCTGATAAGTTGGATGAGGATGTGAACCAACCAGTGTTAGATGGGATAACCAACACATTCAAGGTCAAGAATGACACGTTGGGAACAAGTAACTTCAAGTCATCACTGTCTGGCACAATAATGAATAGTGGTGCTTATAGAAAGGCGCTGAAGACTGCTAACTTATTGATAATCAAAAGTGATCCTTTTCCTAAATATGAAAACCTTAAACCATTAAATGTGCAGTGGGCTAGCTTCTTGTTACAAAAATGGGTGCCTACTGGTGCGAAGAGCTTTGGCATTCCATCACAAAATCCTTTGCCATCTTAGATTTTTTCTCCATATGGTATTTTTTTAAACCTAATTTTATTTTTTCTCTTATTTCTGGTTTATTCATCGCTTCTTTAGTTCTATCTTTTATTTTTTGTCTTTCTGATAAAGATTCGAATCTTTTCTTTCCAGCTATACTTATTTTTCTTTTAGTTTCTTCTGTTCTTTTTTGACCTTTATTTT
>Ga0182011_10001670_pt1 | contig 19339 bp, 17 predicted proteins | sample 711E1DmetaG_FD_120481 | JGI IMG/M metagenome (GOLD analysis project Ga0182011, IMG submission 120481) | Permafrost microbial communities from Stordalen Mire, Sweden - 711E1D metaG | ecosystem: Environmental > Terrestrial > Soil > Wetlands > Permafrost | place: Sweden: Stordalen | collected... | reverse complement strand
TCCACCACGGGCCGTGGGCAACGGTAGTTGATCGTGAGGTCGATGCGCCGCAAGCCCGGTAGTGCCTCGGCCAGGGCGAGGACCCTGCGGACATCCGCCAGCCTCCAACCGTAGATCGTCTGGTCGTCGTCGCCGACGAGGAATATGCGGTTCTCTGGGGCGGCGAGCAGCAGGGCCAGTCGCAGCTGGCTTCGATCGACGTCCTGAGTTTCGTCGACGAGGAGGTGCGCGCATTTCGCTCGCCAGCGGCGGAGGAGCGGAGGGCGGGCTTCCAGTAGCCGGAGTGCGCGAGCCACCAGGTCGTCGAAGTCGAGCCCGCCGGCATCCTCGATCGCCCGCTCGTAGGCAAGGAAGGCGCGGGCGATCGGTCCGGGCTCGGGATCGGCGCCCACTTCTGCCGCCGTCACGCCGATGTCGAGCTTGAGCCGGCTGAAGGCGTCGTCGAGACGGCGCACGGCGCCCCGGTCGATGTCGGGCCACATGTCGCGCAGCACGGCCTCACGGTCCAGGAGTGGCTCCACTCGCTCGCCGCCGTCGGCGAGTATCTCGCGGCCCAGGGCGTGGAACGTCTTGACGCGGACCGCGCCAGCCGCAAGCCCGAGCGGCTCCAGCGCCGCGTCCACCCGCGACGCCATCTCATCCGCGGCCCGCTTGTTGAACGTGACCGCGGTGATCGTGGCCGGGTCTGCGCCCGTGGCCACGAGCCATGCGATCCGAGCGACGAGGGTCGTGGTCTTGCCGCTCCCCGCGGGGGCCACGCATAGGACCGGGCCCGGCGGCGCGGTTGCGGCCTCGCGCTGATCTGGCGCGAGCCTGTCGAGTCGTTCGGCGACAGAGGAGGGAAGCACCGATGCAGGATCTCAGGCGAGGCTTCACCGGGGCTTATCAGACGAGCGGTGAGCAGAGCAGCCTAATGGGACGCTTTCGCCTCGCCGTGCCTGACTACACGACTCGCCCGCCGGACCGGACCGGCCCGAGGTCGAGCTCGAATTGGTCGGTTGACATACACCATCACACTTGGGCCCAGTAGCCGCAACGGGGCGATCGTGAGCGGCTTGTGCCTCGACCTCGGGCTGGCGGGGGGCCGCCAGAGTCGATCGATTCGAGACCAGGCGGAGCTTGGAGGTCAGGGCCATGGGAGACGTGCAATCCCGTCGCGGCGGTGCCTTTCGGGCCATCGGCCTGGGCCTGGCCGGCCTCGTGGTCGCCCTCTCGCTCGTCGGCTGCTGGTGGAACTCGGCCACGACAAAGCCGGGCCGAGAGCTCCACACCGCCACCCTGCTCGCCGACGGCCGCGTCCTGATCGCCGGAGGATCGAACTCGAACATTCCCGCGATTCTCTCGTCGGCCGAGTTGTATGACCCCAAGACCGGCACCTTTGGCCCGACCGGCCCGATGAGCGTCGCTCGATCCGGCCACACCGCGACGCGACTAGCCGACGGCCGCGTCCTCGTCGCCGGGGGACGGAATGTCAATGATGCGAAGGACTGGTCCTATCTCTCTTCGGCCGAGCTGTATGACCCCAAGACCGGCACCTTCGGCCCAACCGGCTCGATGACTACCGCCCGCGACCGCCACACCGCCACGCTGTTGTCCGACGGCCGCGTCCTGATCACCGGGGGCTACGCTGGCGGCAACTCCCTTTCCTCAGCCGAGTTGTATGACCCGGCGACCGGCACCTTCAGCCTCACCGGCTCGATGGCCAACGTCCGCTACCTCCACACCGCCACGCTGTTGTCCGACGGCCGCGTCCTGGTCGCGGGCGGCAGCGACTCCGATGGCCGCACCTTCATTTACCCGGCTGAGTTGTATGACCCCAAGACCGGCACCTTCAGCCCTACCGGCTCGATGGGAACCGCACGAACCGACTTCACCGCCACCCTGCTCTCCGACGGCCGCGTCCTGATCGCCGGAGGCCAGGCCTGGTCGTACTACGCCTCAGCCGAGCTTTATGACCCCAAGACCGGCACCTTCAGTCCTACCGGCTCGATGGGAACCGCACGAACCGACTTCACCGCCACACGTCTCGCCGACGGCCGCGTCCTGATCGCCGGAGGAGATGATGGCTGGGACTTCCAGGCCTCGGCTGAGCTGTACGACCCGAAGGCCGGCATGTTCAGTCCGACAGGCTCGATGAGTACAACCAGGATCCTCCACACCGCCACGCTGCTCCTCGACGGCCGCGTGCTGGTCGCCGGCGGGGCCGATGGCTCCCCAGCTGATCTCGCCTCGGCCGATCTGTACGACCCGGCGACCGGCACCTGCAGCCCCACCGGCCCGATGGCTACCACATCCCCATAGCAGGAGGCGGCGACGGCTCGAATGTCGATGCTCCATCTCGGCCTCGGCCGAACCGTACCAGCCGTGAGTCCGCTCCGGCCGACGAAGGAGTGCCAACGGTCAGGACTGCAGGAGGGTTCGACATGACTTCGCCCACCCGATGGACGCAGCCGCCCGCTCCGGCGCCGGGTGACGGGTGGGCCGGGCGGACTCAGCTCGGGCCTGCACCGGGCGTCGTGTTCGGCGGTTTCTGGATCCGGTTCGTCGCCTACTACGTCGATGCCGCCCTGGTCGAGATCATCGTGATACTCCTGGTCCTGGCCTTCTTCCCAAGCATCGCCGGGGTGTTGCTGGTTAGCATGATCGTCACGCCGACCTACTTCATCGGATTCTGGGCAACGATCGGTCAGACAGTCGGGATGAAGCTCCTTGGTCTGCGGGTGGTGCGCAACTCCGACGGAGGCAGGCTGGGCTTCGGCCGCGCTGTCCTTCGTCTGGTTGGTTTCTCTATCTCATGCATACCGCTCTACCTCGGCTTGATCTGGGTCGCGTTCGACTCGCGCAAGCGCGGCTGGCATGACCTCATCGCCGGCAGCGCTGTGATTCGGAGAACTCGCTGAGAGCGCACGCTCTGTCGTGAGACTGGAAGTGACTCGCCTGACGTCTGGTCGTCGTCACCAACCAGGAAGATGCGGTTCCCGGGCGCTGCGAGCAGCAAGGCCAGCCGGAGCTGCGACCGGTCGACGTGCTGCGTCGCGTCCACCCGCAGGTCGTGGCAATACCCTCGCCAGCGGGCCAACAACCTCGGGCGAGCTTCCAGCAGTCGCAGGGCGCGGGCGACCAGGTCGTCGAAGTCGAGCCCGCCGGCGTCCTCCAGGGCCTGCTCGTAGGCGAGGGAAGCGCGGGCGATCGGCCCCGGCTCAGGGTCGGTCGCCACTTCCGCGGCGGTGACCCCGACGTCGAGCTTGGGCTTGCTGAACGCGTCATCGAGCAGGCGAACGGCACCCCGCGTGATGTCGAGCAACATGTCGCGGAGGACCGCCTCACGGTCCAGGAGTGGCTCCACTCGCTCGCCGCCGTCGGCGAGGATCTCGCGGCCCAGGGCGTGGAACGTCTTGACGCGGACCGTGCCCGCAGTCAGCCCGAGCGGTTCCAGCGCCGCATCCACGCGGCTCGCCATCCCGTCGGCCGCGCGCTTGTTGAACGTCACCGCCGTGATCCCCGCCGGGTCCGCGCCGGTCGCCACCAGCCAGGAGATCCGGGCTACGAGCGTGGTCGTCTTACCCGACACCAGCCGGTGCCACGCACAGGACCGGCCCGGGTGGCGCGGTTGCGGCGGCGCGCTGATCTGGCGCGAGGCGGTCGAGTCGTTCGGCGACGGAGGAGGGGAGCACTCGGACACGATCGCAGAGATGGATCATCCCGCGCTTATGTGCCATCGACTGGTCACCGGCGCGATCGTCTGGCCGCTATATCAAGCGGAATCCTCGCAGGCTCGGCTTGATCATCATTGTCTCGTCGGGCCGCTCCGGGGCTGCAGGACGGGCCGGTCCCTGGAATGGCGCTTGCCCGCCACACAACAAGAGCGGTCGGTGAGGAGTCATGCTTGCCCTGAGACATAGATGACCGAGGAGGAGACGGTGCGAACCCGACGTCTGGCCCGAATGGGCTCGATCTTCACTCTGCTGCTTGTGGTGGTTGCCTGCTCGAACACGACCACGCCGAGCCCGACGGCCAGCATGCGCCCGACGGCGACGGCGTCGGCCAGCCCCGGCCCAACGGCGTTGCCGACCCCGACCCCGACCCCGGCCACCGCCCCAACGGCCAGCCCCAGCCCGACCCCAACGGCCACGCCCGTCCCAACGCCCAGCCCGACCGCCAGTCCGCGCCCCAGCCCGCGGCCGATGGCTCGCGCCACGTTGAAGCGGGGCCCGAAGATGTTGCAGGCTCGCCTGGGCCAGATGGCGGTTCGTCTCCCCGACGGCCGCGTCTTGATCATGGGCGGGCTTGTGCCCATCGTAGGCAAGTGCGAGCGCACGATGGGTTGCTGGGACCCGGACACCGCGAGCGTCGAAGTTTACGACCCCAAGTCCGGGAAGTTCCATAGCGCTGGCGCGCTGGTCCGGCCCCGCCAAGGCGCAAGCGCCTTCCTACTTCACGACGGACGAGTGCTCGTCTACGGCGGCGATGTGGGCTCCGATGTGCCAGATGTTATGGAGATCTACAACCCGGCCACCAAGACCTCCGCTGGAGTCAAGCCACCCAGCGGACTTCAGATACCCTTGGATGCGGCAGTCGCAGAGCTTGCCGATGGTCGCGTGCTGATCGCGGGCGGCTTTGACGGCTTCGCTACGTCCAATGTCACACTCATCTTCGATCCTGCGAGCGGTACCTTCAGCAACGGACCGGCCCTGGCGGAAGCCCGCCGGGATGCCACGGCGACGCTTCTCCAGGACGGGAGAGTACTGATCGTAGGAGGCGACAACGCTGACAACCTGTTGGTGAACGCAGAAGTGATACGCCCGCTCGATCCTCTCTCCAAGTCGACCCTCATCTCCTTCAGCAAGGTCGCCTTCGGCGGCTCTACAGGCGACGGCGGACTTGAATCCACCATATTGATGGACGGACGCGTTCTGGTGACGGGAGGCAGTTGTGATGATTCTTTCGTCAATGACTGTTCTCCCACGACCCCCGAGATCTTCGATCCCGTAACGGGCCGTTTCACACTGACCGGCCCGACGGCGACGCCTCGCGGCAACTCGACAGTCGTCTCGCTCCCTGACGGCAGGGCACTCGTCTTCGGAGGGTATGACGCAAAGGGGGCGGCCGTGGGCACCATCGAGGCGTTCGATCCAGACAGTGACACCTTCCAGGTGGTCGCGAAAGGATTCCCGGACGACTGGTGGTACTTCAGTGCGACCCTCCTGGGGAGCGGCCGGGTCCTGATTGCGGGCGGGTGCCACGTGGGGGAGCAGCCGTTGGCGGAGACCTGGCTCATCAAGCCCTGATGTCCTTCAAGCGAGCGCTGTCACTCATGGCGGCGGCCGCGGTTTGCGTGTCCCTGGTCGGTTGCTCCGGGCTGACCGCGTCCCCAGCGTCCGCGCCGACCCCAGCGCTCACCCAACCGCCGACTCCCACGCCGTCGCCGTCGCCGACTCCCACGCCGTCGCCGTCGCCGACCCCCACGCCGTCGCCCGCCTGCTCGGCCGCGCTGGTCCTCACCCAGGTTCGCCCGTTGCTGGCCGGACAAGATTTCGAGGCCCACTACCTGACCATTGGCGATCGGCTGACGCTGTCGGTCTGGTTGGTGGACCCGGAGATCGATCCGGCGACGCCCAAGTCGGGACTGGCCGCTGCGGGCCGGATGGCAGCCCAGCGCGGGTTGTCGGTCTCTTATGAGATCGTCGACCAGATCCCGTGCGTGCGACAGATCTTCGACCAGGTCAATCCGATGATCGTGGACGCCCGATTCCAGCACTGGTACAAGGACTTCCTGCCCGTCAGCGCCTTCGAGGGCCTGCACGACCCCACCACAGACCAGCTGATCGCCGCGGTGAAAGCCACCGGGAGCGCCCCGGAACCTCGTTCCAGGGCGCCCCAGGCAGCCCACACCCCGGCCGCGGGCTCATGTGCTTGGCCAGCGGCTCGAGCCGCCATCCATGCCTATCTCGGCTCCGGGGACAACACGGCCGTCTACGTGATCATCGGTGCCGGATCCGTGGAGCAGCCGAGCTTGACGGCCGGCACGCCCGAAGACGTCGGAATAGAGGTGCAGTGGCCCGTGAGCGACGTAGCTGACGCGGCCGATTCGGTGGTCCGAGAGCGCCTGGGCCACGTCGTTGTCGCCCTGGCCTGCTATCGGCATGCGGTCGACTGGCTCGAGGCCTTCGTGGTGGATCCGTCAGGCCGGACCCTGGTCTACGCCCTCGTGCCGGGGTCGATCATCCAGGCTGGAGCAGTCCCACTTCCGCCGGACGGCGTCCGTATCTGTCATCTGAGTGGCCCTGCGTGTACGCACGGAAGCCCGGGCTCCGAGGGCCTACCGGCCGGGAGCTGAGACCGGTACGTACCCGCTGTCCTTGACGACGCGCTGGCCGTCCGCAGAGAGCAGCCAGTCTCGATAGTCCAGGGCCGGGCTTCCAGCCGCGGCGTCCTTGCGAGTGACGACGTAAGCCTCGCTGGTCAATGGGTACGTTCCGGACGCGATCGTGGCCGAACTCGGCTTCACTCCGTCGACGCCGATCATCTTGACCTGCGGATTCGAGAATATGACCGCGGCGTAGTAGTAGACGGAGAAGCCCAGGCCGAGCCGGTCTCCGGCGCTCCCGGTCACGGGATTGCCACCGATCGCGTTGTATGGCCCGGCCATTGTCTGGACGACCATGTCGGGAGCGTTGACCATCGGCGTGGAGCCCATGACCATCGACTTCATGAGTTCCTGGCTGCCGGAGTCGGACTCGCGCTGATAGGCGTTGATCCGCGCCGCCGGATCGCCGAGGTCGATTCCCGCCCCGCTCCATGTGGTGATCTTGCCGGCGTAGATGTCGCGCAGCGTCGCGAGAGACATGTTGTCGGTGGGGTTTTTCGTGTTGACGAGGAAGACGAAGGCGTCCATCGCGACGGCGTGCGTCTCGAGTTCCACGCCCTTTGCCGATGCTTCTGCCAGTTCGTCGGTCGAAGGCAGGCGTACCTCCAGGAGAACGTCCGCCTTGCCCTCGATGAGGTTCACGTAGGCGTTGTGCGTGTTGCTGAACTTGATGCCGGTGATGGCCGACGCCGTCCGCGATGGAATGGCGGCGTTCGGATCAGGCACGTATGTACGCTCGGTGTTCGCCGACGCGGGAGCCGACCAGACGCAGGGAACGCCCAGCAAGTCACACGCCACCAGGCGCCCGAGGGGCCCGGTCACGGTGGACCCGTCCACCCTCGGGTAGTTGGCCACGATCGCGGACCTCATCGTCGGAATGCCCGTCGGCGAGACGCCAGTCGGCGAGACGCTCGGTGAGGTGCCCGGCGCAGCGCAACTCCACACGGCGCCGGCTACAAGCGCGACGGTTCCCAGGGCCGTCACCATTGAACGCAAGTTCTGCACGATACCCTCCAGCAATCCGGCCGGCTACCGAATCCCTCGCCACCTCCAGGCCGCGAGTCTAGCAGCGCCGGAGTCGCGGCGAGGTGTCCGTCCGTGGCGGGAACGACGTCGCAGTCGGCGCCCCGGTGACGCCCGGGGCATGTGGGGCGGCGCCTCGCCCGGCTGGCGGCGGCAATACGCCCCGCGCCCCAATGCCAGCCATCGCCGCGCTGCCCAACCTCTCGTTCGACGGGCGACCCGTGTGGGCCTATAGTCCGGCCATGTCCGGCCCTTCGAACGCCAGGTCCCTGCCGGCTCATCGAGAAGCGAGCCCTGTGAGGGCCCGATGCCCGTAGCCGGGCCCTGGGCTCGCAGGACCGTGGCCATGGCTCTCTGCGTGGTGTTGTCGGCCGTGGTCTTGTTGCAGGTGGCGTGGGGTGTCAGCGGCTCGGCCACCTCCACTCCCGGAGTCTCGTGGTCGCCGTCCGCGATCGGCCTGGTCTCCGCGGCGCCCACTGACACCTTCTCCGCGACCCCCTCGCCGACGCCTCTAACCACGCCGACGCCCACCACCACGCCCTCGCCCTCGCCCTCGGCCTCGGCAACGCCGAGCGCCGCGCCTTCTCCAACTCCCTCCGCGGGCGCCTCGACGTCCGGCCCTTCGGCCCGGCCCTCAGCCCGGCTACCCAGCCCGCCGCCCCCTTCGCCAACTCCCACTCCCACTCCGACGAACCGACCCTGGCAAGCCGACCCTGCCCTGGTCCAGGCGAAGATCGACGGCAGGGTGATCGTCGACTCGTCGGGACATGCGGTCATCCTGCGGGCGGCCCCGAAAACACCGGACTATGCCGCTGCCGCTTTCCTGGACACTCGCTGGAGTGGCCTGATCCAGGAACCACCCAAGACCGGGAAGGACGACAAGGGCACCGCCTACACCGACGACAACTACGCCCTGTTCTGCGGGCCGGGAACGGCGGCGGTGGTGCTCTACTACTGGCCGGCTTCCCGAAAAGCCGTCATGACGACGCACGGCTACTTCGTGGAGCCTGTCGATCGGGGAGCGAACCACTATGCCAGGACGTATTGGGCGGCCGAGGACGCCGGCGGCAACGCCCGCGGCATGATTCAATACATGGCGGAGGTGGAGTGGCCGGCGCCGGACGCGGGACTTTCGTGGTGGTCTCTTCCGGGTCTGCTCAACTGGGGAGCATCCAAGCCGGCCACGAGCGTCGAGAATCTGGCCGACGCCATCAACTGGGAGGCTTCGGGCCGGTCGCGGACCAACTACTTCTATGTCATCGTGCCGGCTTCGCAGCTGACGGCGGCCACGCTTCTGGACCACGTCCACGCCGACATCGGCATGGGCGTTCCGGTGGTCGTGGCCGTTCGAACCTCCAACGGCAAGGTCTCTCTGCCGGACTGGCGCGTCAGGTCGGCGAAGTATGCGGGCAACCACTTCGTCACGATCGTCGGCTACGACGACACCTCGGGAACGTACGCGGTCATGGACACATGCGGCCTCACCTGCAACAACCGGAACGTCAGGGGCGGGGTCGGCAACATCAGCCAGTCGGCCCTTTTCGCGCTCATTCGGGTCGAGAGCGACAACGACGGCATCCTCTGGTAGATCGAGCCCCATCAGCGCCGGGCGTAGACATTGGCCTGAGAGTTGGACCAGATCTCGCGGTAGCCGTCCGCCGCTATGTGGGACTCTGTGTAGGCGATGAGGTCGGGCGAGAGATCGGCGGGCTCCAGGACGACGTAGCCGTAGTCGCTGGCCAGTTCCTGGTCCAGCGCATCAAAGCCGAGCAGGCGGCCGCCCACGGTGTGGATGCTCAACTCCGGGTATAGAGAGATCGACGTTTCCATCGCCCCGGTGAAGGCTCCGATGGGGACCGCGACCCACTCCTGGAACCACCAGGCGATGTTCAGCACCCGCGTGGAAGGGCCGAGGCGCCCGGCCGTCTCCTCGGCGCGCAGCTCGTCGACGACTTGCTGGCGAGGGGCGTCGATGATGTTGCGCGTGTCGGGGTAGCCGTTGAAGGTCCAGTACCCGAGCTCGGCTTCACGAAGCGCGAGTCCGACGGACTCGGAGGCGCGATGCTCCCCGATCTGGAGGTCGGTCGCGAGCGGTTGCGTGGTCGGGTAGACGGCGACCATCAACATGAGGGCGATCGCGGCCGGGCGGACCATCCTGAGCCAGTGCAGCCGGCTCATCGCCGCGATCGCTCCGGCAGCGCCGATCGCGAGCATGACCGGAAGCCAGTACTCGACCGACTTGGGGACCTCGTAGTGGACGGCCAGCTCGGTCAGGTTGGCGGAGCCGATCAGACCCGAGCCCGCCCATTCCGCCAATCCGGCAACGATGCCGCAACCCAGCACGATCCAGCCGCGTCCGAGCCGCATGATCGACAGCGCCGCTCCGGCGAGGGACAGCCAGATGAGGTGGGGGAAATCGAGCATCAGCTCGACAGTCGGGTCGGTCGGGTTGTGGGGTTCGACTGAGGGCGGGACGATGTGGTGGGCCCAGATGAGCAGAAGGACGATCGCCGCTGCCAGGAATGCCGCACGCGCCGCGTCGGCGTCGATGTACCTGCCGGCGGCGGCCATCAGGGCCGCGGGGCGCTTTGAGACGCGAGCAGCGAGGTAATCGAAGGCGAACGCAAGGCCGAAGGCCGTTCCGACGCCGGCGACGACGAAGATCGCTCCGACCCAGGCCGGGGCGGCGATGTCGCCCATCGTGAGAGCCTGCGGGACGGCCAGGACCAGGCCGCCGACGAGCGCCGGTATGAGTCGGCGGGCAAGGGCGGTGGGGTAGAGGATCAGCGCCCCGCCGGCGGCCGCGAACGCAACCAGTCCGACCACCGGATGAACGAGGATCGCGGCCCCGAGGGCGAACGCGAGGGCGAGGTCGGGGAGTCGGGGATGGGCCGGGGCGGTTTGACCCGTTGCGCCTCCGTTCCCGATTGCGGCCCCTCTGTTCCCGCCCGCGACACCTCCGTTCCCGTCGGCGGGCACGCCGCCCGCAGGCGCGCCGTCGCGGCGCCCGTCTGGGTCCACGCGCCTGGCTCGGCTGCGCAGCTCTGCCGCCACCGTGCACAACACCCATGCCCCGAGCGGGAAGACTAGCACGGTGCCGCGGCTGTCCGGGATGCGCATGAACGTGAACGTGAGCGGGAAGGTCAGGAGCACCCAGTAGCTGGCGCTGCCGCCGAACAGCTCGCCGGCCAGGCGGCGGATTGCGAGCGCGATGAGGACGGTGAGAGGCAGCGCGAACGCCGCCTCGGCAAGGACGGCGTCCAGGTTCGTGATCGTGGTCAGCTGTCCCAGGAACGCCACATAGCCGAGCATCAGCCGCGACGGCCCATAGATGGGCGACGGAGAAGTCGTCAAGGTGCTGAAGCTGCCGAAGACTCGGATGTGCTCGACCGGGGCGACATGGTTCGGCAGCACGTCCATGAAGGGCACCGTCGGCGAAGCCAGCTGCAGGATGACCGGGCCGGCCCAGATGGCCAGGACGAGCAGCCACCACGCGGCCGGCCGCGAGATGCGCACGTGAACCGGCACCGCCAGGAGCGGCCGCTTCCGGCGCGTGGCCGCGTAGGCCGCGGCCAGGGCCGTGTGCAGGATCAGCAGCTCCGGCCAGCCGAAGAGGCCGACGCTGCCCAGCAGGAAGAGCGTCGCCGCGTCCAGCACGACGGCTCCGGCGAATCCCGCCAGCGCCAGGTCCGAAAGCCGGTGGAAGGCCGGTGCCCCGAGCAGTCGAAGAACCACCGCGCCGGCCAGGACATTCGCGGTCGTGGCGGCGGCCATCAGAACCGCCGCCGGCCCGGTAACGGCGAGCTGTGAGAGAACGCCGTTGAAGGCCCCGTCGTAGGTGAAGCCCCACAGCGGCGAGGCGCTCACGACCTGGAGTCCGGCGACCAGGAGCCAGATTCCGAAGAGCAGCACGAGGCTCAGGGCCGCGATATCGACGTTGCGGCCGACCAGGCCCCCGGCGAATCCGGAAGGACGGACCGGAGGCTCCGGCCCGGAATCGGTGCTGGAATAGTCGTCGAGATCCCTCACCGACAAATCATCCCACAGCCGCCCGACGCGGCGGTCTGGGCCGCTGCCGCGCCGTTTGGGCATTGCCGTGGGCCTCGCCGCAGGCCTGGCCGCACCACCTTGTGCGCGGAATACGGGCGACCCCCGACGCGAGCTGGACCGGATCGCGGCTACGATGCGGCCATGACGAGCCTCACCCGCGACCTCTGCCCCTCGTGCGGAGCGTGGCTGATCCTGACCGAGGTGCTGTACGTGGCGCCGCCCTGGCGCCGCTATCCAGACGTCGGCAGCCGGGTCGTCTACGAGTGCCCAAGCTGCACCGGCGTATTCGAGACGTGGGCTCACGACGCCGATCCGCTCGAGGAGATCAGCGCTCCGCAGCGCGCTCTGCGCCAGGGGCTGGCGGCGCGACGGCCCACGCCGAAGGCTTGAGGCCGGCCCGGGTCGCGGGGGGCCGCGGCGGGCCGCGGTGCGGTCGGGGCAGCCGGCGCGGGCCGCGGTGCTGGAGGCCGGCGGGGTGCGGGAACCCGGGGCGGCGCCCGGACCCATGTTCGGGGCTCAGAGGGCGGCGACGGCTGCCATTTCCTCGTCGGTCAGGCGCCACTCGGACGCAGCCACGTTGGCGCGGACCTGCTCCGGGGTGCTGGCACTGGCGATGACGGAAGCCACGATCGGCTGACTGAGCAGCCATCCGAAGGCCAGATCGAGCAGCGAGTGGCCCCGTCCCTCGGCGAAGACCTCGAACCCCCGGATCCGCTCGAAGTTGGCCGGCGTCAGGACCTCGCCGGCACGCGCGCTCTCCGACAGCCGGCCGTGGCCCTCGCCCCCGGGCTTGTATTTGCCGGTCAGGAAGCCGGACTCGAGCGGGAAGTAGGGGATGATGCTCAGGCCGTGAGCCGCGCAGGCTGGCATGACTTCGCGCTGGATTTCGCGTGTCAGCAGGTTGTAGTGCATCTGGGCCGAGATCGGCCGGGCGAGATGCACGGTCCGGGCCGCCCAGTCGGCATCGGCGATCTGCCAGGCGGCGAAGTTGCTGTGGCCGATGTATCGGACCTTGCCCGAGCGCACGAGGTCGTCCAGCGCCCGGAGCGTCTCCTCGATCGGCGTCTCGGGATCCGGGAAGTGGACCTGGTAGAGGTCGATGTAATCGGTCCGAAGGCGGCGCAGGCTGTTCTCGACCTCGGTCACGATCCAGCGGCGCGAAGCGCCGCGCTCGGACGCCGACTCGCCCATCGGGAGGCCGACCTTCGTGGCGACGACGAATCGAGTCCGCCGCCCGGCCAGCAGTCGGCCGAGCTGGCTCTCCGACGCGCCGAGGCCCTCTTCGGAACCGCGACCGTAAACGTCGGCGGTATCGATGAAGGTGATGCCCTGCTCCAGGGCTTCGTTGAGGACAAGCCGCGCCGCCTCTTCGTGGAGCCGCCCGGCGAAGTTGTTCGTGCCCAGCCCGACGGCCGGGACCACCAACCCCGAATTGCCCAGTCGCCGCTGCTCCACGTGCGCGCCTCCTTGGACTCCTAGCCTACGCGGATGCGCGGCGGGGCGCATGCAATCCGCGAGCGACCGGCCGAGCCCGACCCGCCCGTGCCTGGCCGGCCGTCCACGCCTCCGGGCGGCTCGATCGAACGGGGAGGGTCCGAGATCCGTAGAATGTCCGGCAATCAGGCGCCGGCCCTCCAGGCGCGGATCGGCCGGCGGGACGATCGGGCGAGCGAGAGAGGACGGAGGCGAGATGACGACGCAGACTGGACGGGCCGGCACGAACGAGGTCGCGGGCGAGGGCCTCATCGAGCCGATGGTGGGCTTCACCTTCGATGACGTCCTGCTGGTCCCGCAATACTCCGAGATTCTGCCGGGCGACACGGACGTGCGCAGCCGTTTCTCACGCAACATCGGCTTGAACACGCCGGTAGTCAGCGCGGCCATGGATACCGTGACCGAGGACCGCATGGCCATCGCCATTGCACTCGAGGGCGGCATCGGCGTCATCCACCGGAACCAGGCACCCGAGCGCCAGGCGGAGCAAGTCGCGGCCGTCAAGGCGGCAGCGGTGCCGTCCGATGCCACGCTGGCCAATGTCGATGGCAAGGGCCGGCTGCGCGCAGTCGCCGCGGTCGGCGTCGGGCCCGACTCGGTAGCCCGCGCCGAGGCTCTCGTGAAGGCCGGCGTAGACGCGCTGGTCGTGGACACGGCCCACGGCCACACTCGCAACGTCATCGAGGCGTTGCGCCGCTACCGCGACTCTTACGGCGACGCCATCGACCTCGTGGCGGGCAACGTAGCCACTGCCGAGGGAACGGCCGCTCTCATCGATGCGGGCGCGGACGGCGTGAAGGTGGGCATCGGCCCCGGCGCGATCTGCACCACGCGCGTCGTCGCGGGCGTCGGCGTCCCGCAGCTGACGGCGATCATGCTCGCCGTGTCGGTCGCTCGAGGACGTGGCGTACCGATCATCGCGGACGGCGGAATCCGGTACTCGGGCGACATCGTCAAAGCGCTCGCCGCCGGAGCCGACTCGGTCATGCTGGGCCGGCTGCTCGCGGTTGCCGAGGAAAGCCCCGGCGAGGCCGAGCGGGTCGGCGGCCGCGTGGTCAAGCAGTTCCGCGGCATGGGTTCGCTCGCCGCCATGTCGGCCGGCAGCGACCGCTACCCACAGGTGGATCGGCGCAAGCTGGTTCCGGAGGGCGTCGAGGCGCTCGTCGCCGTCGCCGGGCCGCTGTCGGGCATCCTCTACCAGCTCATCGGCGGAACGCGCGCCGGCATGACCTACTGCGGCGCGGAGTCGATCGCCGATCTGCGCGTCAAGGCTCGCTTCGTCCAGCTGACCCACTCGGGCCAGATCGAGAGCCACCCGCACGACATCGAGCTGGCCCGCTCCGCGCCGAACTACCCGTAGGCGGTCGACAAGGGCGTCGCATCTGCATGAGCTGACGGCCGAACGCAGGATGAGGGTGTCGGCGATTGAACCTTCTGGTGCTCTGACCTCGTCTGGAACCTCGAACCGATCGATTCGATCGGACCGAGAGAGGACGACGCCGTGGAGGGGCACCTGATCGTGACACAGCAGGATGCGCTGGACCGCGCCTCCTACGACTACGTTCGGGCTGCCCGGGCGAAGGCGAGCGACGCCTACCGTCTGGCCGGCTATCTGCTGGGTGACGCAACTGAGGCCCAGGACGCAGTCCAGGACGCGCTCGTCAAAGCCTGGCAGCGCTGGCCGAGCCTGCGCGACCCGGAAGCCTTCGGGCCCTGGTTCGACCGGATCGTCGTCAACGTCTGCCGCGATCGGATGAGGCGGCATCGAACCCTCCGAATGGTTGAGCTCGACACCGCCGGGGAGGTCGAGTCGGCCGACACCTTCGCGTCGATGCAACTCGGCGACGAGGTGGCCGGCGCGGTGGCCCGGCTCGGGCCGGACCATCGAATCGTGATCGCCCTGCGCTTCTGGCGCGACCTCAGCCTGGAACAGGTCGCCGAGACGCTCGACTTGCCGGTCGGCACGGTGAAGTCGCGCCTGCACTACGCCCTTGCGGCACTTCGGACGGAGTTGAAGGGGATGGAACGATGAAGACTCGAATCGACGACACCGAACTGGCAGGGCTGGAGTCGAGGCTCCGGCGATCGGTCGCGGGTCACGCGCCGGATGCTCCGGATTCATTGCTGCGGTTCATCGACACGGTGCCGGTGTTTGCCAGGGCCGCTCGCCGGCCCGAGCTGATCCACGTTGGACTGCGGGTCCGGCGCAGCTTCGTGGCTATGGCGACGGTTGCCGCCGTGATCGTCGCGATCGTCGCGGCCGCCGCATTCGTTTCGGTCAGGAACGGCCGTGTCGGTCCCACGTCAAACGTCGCGTCGTCGCCCTCAGTCCCGGGATGGTCGTGGCAGCGCGCGGACGGGTCATTCGTCGAGCGGGCCTTCAAGGTGCCCAACGGCTACATGGGCGAATGCGGCAACCCGGATCGGACCCTGTGCAGTTCGCCGGACGGGCTCCACTGGACCACGCCCGCGGATCCCAGGATCGTCTCGGTCGAGGGCAGTGGCCAGTTCCGTCCGCAGTCCTTGGCCGAGTACAACGGCAACTACGTCGCGGCCGGGCTATCGACCGATGTGGCCAACCCGCAAGACATACCGCTGTGGCGCTCGACCGACGGCGTTCACTGGAGCCAGGTGGCGTCGACGGGATTCTCCGGACTCATCGGCGTCCTGCCGGGCGGCTTCGTTGCCACGGCCATCCCGGGACAGCCCGACGAGACGGGCTGGGCCCTAACTTCCACCGACGGTCTGAGCTGGAAGAAGGCCAGCCGCCTTCCAGTTGCCCCCAACTTCTCTACGGTGGGCAGCGCCGGTCTATTCGTAGGCTCTGCTATCGATCCGACGAAGCAATGGCGCACCCTCGACGGATCGACCTGGGCTCTTGCCGAGACACCTGTCGGTATGACGGGCGTGCGCAGCTACGCGATCCCGGGTGGTGGCTTCGTTGGCATCGGATTCAACACGATTGCCGTGGGGGACAACATCGTTCGCTCGGTCGACGGGCAGACCTGGACGGCGGATCAAGGCGACTTGCAGGGCGTGCCGGTCGCGGTCGTAGTCGTGGGAGATCGGCTCATCGCCGATGTCTCGGCGGGTAACCTGAACTCGAGCGTGTACCCGGACGCCTCGGCGTTCGCCGAGAACGCGTTCGCGGTCTGGCAGTCGACCGACTGGGGTCGTACCTGGCAACCGGTCGTGGACCCGACCACGGGTCATCAGATGCAGGGCCTGGTCCAGTCTTTGAGCGATAGCCTGGCAGTGTGCACGCCCGACATGGCCACGACTTCGTGGACGATTACGTGGGTCGGGACGCCGACAGACTCGGCCATGCCGATCCTGTCACCGGCGCCGGCGACCACTCCACCCTCTGGGGCAACGTCGCTGCCGACCGCGATCCCATCGGCGACGGCGGCTCCGAGTGAGCCGGCGCCGACCTCGATCCCCATCGAGTCGGTCGGCTCGTAACCTTTGACTACAAGACGGCAGGGCTCGGGAAACTGGACCCTGCCGTTTCTGTCCGGCCAATAGCGGATAATCAGCTCGGTCCTACCGCAGTCGGCCGGCTAGACGCCCGCTCGAACGTGTTGACTGCTTCGGCCGTAAGTTCGGAGGAGTCACTTGTCGCCGGAAGCTGAGTCCATGCGGGCAAACCGGACTCGTGTCGGCCGGTTCGAGCCGCGGAGAATCGCGAGGCCTCTGGCGTGCGCTCTGGCTGTGGCGGCGATAGTGGCCGCGTGTGGTACGGCCTCGATCACACCGGGGTCTTCCGCGAGTTCGGGAGCCACATCCACGCCCACCGCGACGAGCGAACTGACGGCAGCCCCGTCGCCGACTCCCAGCGCTTCGCCGACTCCCACGGCGACGCCGACCGCGACGCCCTCGCCGACGCCGACCGCAACGCCCACGGCGACGCCGACCGCAACGCCCACGGCGACGCCGACCGCGACGCCCACGCCGACGCCGACCGCAACGCCCTCGCCGAGCGGGACCCCGGCGCTCGTCCTGCTGCCGGCCTACTTCCGCAACTGGATGCCCGATGACAAGGCGCCGATGGACCGCAGAGGCGTGGCCATGGTGTTCTACACCAGAGGACTCGGGCTTCAGTACAGCCCGACGGGAATAGCGCAGGCTGCCCTCCAGTATTACGACCGCTGGCTTGTGGACACCGACCCCAAACTCAAGGCTTCGGACAAGGCCGCATTCCTGACCCAGACCCGCTGGCTGCTCTCAAACCAGACTTCCGACGGACGGTGGCTGTTCAAGTTCAAATGGGGCAATGAGCCAATCCCATGGTGGTCGGCCATGACCGAGGGGCTGGCCATGAGCGCACTACTGCGCGCCTATGCGATGACAGGCAACTCTGCTTGCCTGACCGCGATATCCCGGGCTCGGAAAACGTTCGAGCGAAATGCCCGTCACCTTGGAGTTGCGAAGAAGGTGGTTGTCGCATCCCAGACATACGTGGTCTACGAGGAGTACATGGGCGCGTATGCGCCGAACGTTTTGAACGGCTGGATATTCTCCCTGGTGGGACTCTACGAAACGTCTACATACCTTCGCGACCCAGCCGCATCGGCTGACCTCCTGCACCCTGACCGTGGCCTCGCTGCCGTGAAGGCTCTCCTTCCCTACTACGACACGGGGGACTGGACGCGTTACTACGTGAAGAGCCCGGGCACGTCTTCGACCCGGGGCATCGACAGAGTCAAGTACCACTCCCTGGTCATCGGCCAGCTGAGGTACCTGGCCACGATCTCGGGTGACCCTTTCTTCACCCAGTACGCGGATCGTTTCCAGGGCTATCTGGACGCCTGTATGGCCATCAAGAAATGCCCGCCTCCACAATGACCGGACAGCCAGGAGGTAGTGCTGTGTCCCAGGTAAGCAGATGAGCGCGGGTTGGTGTGTTCGCCGTCGGGCGGCGAGATCCGTCGCGTATCTGGTGACGGTCGTCCTTACGGTCGGATTGGTGGCCTCGTGCGGGTCGGCCTCGGCCACACCGGGCGCCTCGACAACACCGGGCTCCTCGCCAACGCCGGGCGCGACCACCACAGAAGGTCCGGGTCCAACGCCGACCGCCGGCGCAACTCCCAGCCCGACGCCTTCGGCAACTCCGTCCGCGACGCCATCGCCTGTTCCCTCACCATCCGCGACGGCGACTCCCCGGTTGATTCCCCAGTTGATGCCGGCGTACTTCCGCAACTGGATGCCCCATTCCTCCGCGCCGAAGGACGCCAACGGCGTCGTGCTGCAGACCTACAAGGCGCCCCTTGGTCGGCAGTACAGCCCGACTGGGATTTCCCAGGCCGCTCTCGGCTACTACGACCGCTGGCTGGTGGACACGGACCCCAAACTCAAAGCGTCGGACAAGGCCGCGTTCCTGGTCCAGATCAGCTGGCTCCTCGCGAACCAGACTTCGGACGGACGCTGGCTGTTCACCTTCAAGTGGGGTCATATGCCGGCCCCCTGGTGGTCGGCGATGACCGACGGCCTGGCGATGAGCGCTCTCCTTCGGGCCTACTCCATGACTGGGAACCAGGCGTGCATCGACGCGGTGGAACGGGCCCGAACAGTCTTCGAGCGCAGCCAGGCCAAGAGCCAGGGGGTGGCTAGGTCGGTCGCGGTCGGATCGAAGACGTACGTCGTCTACCAGGAGTACCTGCGGAGCTACGGCGCGCCAAATGTCCTCAACGGCTGGATCTTCTCGCTGGTGGGCTTGTATGAGACGGCCACGTACCTGCACGACTCCAGGGCCTCGGCCGACGTGTGGGGTCCCGATCGGGGCTTCGCCGCGGTCAAGGCGCTCTTGCCCTATTACGATACCGGCACCTGGACGCACTACTACATAACGGCGCCGGGGACGGATCAGCACGGCGTATGGGAAACGGTCTCCTACCACGATCTGGTCATCGGCCAGCTCCGGTACCTAGCGACGATCACCGGTGACGCCTATTTCACCAGATACGCGGACCGCTTCAAGGGCTACCTGGACGCCTGCGAGGCTGCCAAGCAGTGCCCGCCGCCACACTGATTCCGGCCGGCGGCTGGGCCGGCGCGGCCTTCCCGGGGTCGGCAATCCGGCGCCTAGATAGAATCGCCCGGTGACCCCCGAGCTGGAAGCCACGCTCAAGAGACTGCCCGACAGGCCGGGCGTGTACCTGATGAAGGACGCCCGCGGCACGGTCATCTACGTCGGCAAGGCCCAGAGCCTGCGCAGCCGCGTCCGAAGCTACTGGCAGAAGCAGGCCGGTGGGGCCGATTTCCACCTGATCCGCGGCGTCATCGACAGGATCGCCGATCTCGAGTACACGATGACCGACTCGGTCAGCGAGGCGCTGCTGCTCGAGATCAACCTGGTCAAGCGCTACCGGCCGCGCTACAACGTCCGGCTCAAGGACGACAAGAGCT
>Ga0182011_10001669_pt1 | contig 19341 bp, 19 predicted proteins | sample 711E1DmetaG_FD_120481 | JGI IMG/M metagenome (GOLD analysis project Ga0182011, IMG submission 120481) | Permafrost microbial communities from Stordalen Mire, Sweden - 711E1D metaG | ecosystem: Environmental > Terrestrial > Soil > Wetlands > Permafrost | place: Sweden: Stordalen | collected... | reverse complement strand
TCCAGAAGTACACAAGTTCGTCCCCGCGCGACCACGTTTTTGAGATCGCGACGGTCATGACGACCGTCGCAATTGCGCCGTTGCGAAGTGTCTTCGGAATTTCTTTCGGCATGGGGGGCCCTTGCTCTAGCGGTTCTGCATCGCTCCAATGCGCATACGAACATGCCGTCGTTTCGCTATAAGTGCCGGCGGAAGAAGGACGCTGAACTCCGACCCTCTCCCGACTTCACTTGTCACGGTAATCACGGCTCCGTGATCCTGAACGATCCTGTTCACAATCGCCAGCCCCAGTCCTGTGCTCGACTCTCCGCCCGTCGTCCTGACGCTGATCCGCTGAAACGGCTTGAACAGCGTTTCAACTTCGGAAGCAGGGATGCCCTGTCCCTGGTCCTTCACGCGAAGGGAGACTCCATCCTCTGCCAGCGTGAGCGACACAAACGTTGTCGTGTTCGGATGTGAAAACTTGATTGCATTCGAGACCAGATTGTTGAGCACTTGCTCCATTTTCGGGCCATCAATCCAAAGGTCCGGGATCGCCCCGTCATGAGTGAACTCCAGGGTGATATGTTTGTGTCCCGCTATCACGGCCTGCGGCCCGAGGCTGTGCGTCACAAGCTCGACGAGGTCGGTGGCCCGGGGATCGAGCGGGAGGTCTCCGGTCTCAAGTGTGGAAAAAGTCACCAGGTCATTGATCATTCGGAGCATTGAATCGCTTGAGTCGTAGATGACCTTCACAAATGTCTGCTGTTCCGGTGTCAACGTGCCGGCCGCATCTTCTATCAGGAATTCGCTGCACGACTTGAGCTTGCCGATAGGGCCGCGGATCTGACGTGCGGCCATGCCGAGAAGCCGGTTTTGGGCCCTGCTCGTGTTCAACTGCTCGAAATCCTTCTTTATAATCTCCACACCATTTCCTGTATATCTGGCCGCTTTCAGGGGCGTGCTGAAGTCGCTCGAGAAGAAGCGAAAATTGAAGCGGAGTATACCTAACCTGACAACAATCTACAGAGAGGGGAAAGGGAAGACAATCGTCCAAAGGGATGACAAAGGAGTTAGCCCGAATTCGCCGAAACGAGGGTGGAAGTAAGCCGGAGCCCCTGTCCGGGAGGGAGGCGCGTTGTCGCACCCCCGAACCTCCCGGATCGCGTCAGGGAGTGACCGGGGCCCCGTAGTATTTCTTCTGAAAGCGGAGGGCGACGTTCACGAGGCTGATCAGGACGGGGACCTCGACGAGGGGCCCGATCACGGTCGCAAACGCCTCTCCGGAGTTGATCCCGAAGACCGCCACGGCGACCGCGATCGCGAGCTCGAAATTGTTGCTGGCGGCGGTGAACGAGAGGGTGGCCGTCTTTGAATAGTCCGCCCCGAGCTTCCTGCCGAGGTAAAATGACACGAAGAACATGATGACGAAATAGAGCGTCAGCGGAATCGCGATCCGCACGACGTCCAGTGGTATCCGGACAATATATTCTCCCTTCAGCGAGAACATGACCAGGATCGTAAAGAGCAGCGCGATCAGAGTCACGGGACTGATCCGGGGAATGAACTTCCGCTCGTACCACTCCTTCCCCTTCAGGCGGAGGAGCGAGAACCGCGAGATGATGCCGGCGAGAAACGGGATCCCGAGGTAGACGAACACGCTCTGCGCAATCTGCCCTATGGTGATGTCGACTTTGAACGACTGGAGTCCGAGCCACCCGGGGATGACCGTCAGGAAAACGTAGGCATACAGCGAAAAGAAGAGGACCTGGAACACCGAATTGAAGGCAACGAGTCCCGCCGCATACTCCGTATCTCCTTTTGCCAGCTCGTTCCACACGATGACCATTGCAATGCACCGTGCCAGTCCCATGATGATAAGCCCCGCCATATAGGCGGGGTGATCCGGGAGAAGGAGTATCGCCAGCAGGAACATCAATACAGGCCCGACGATCCAGTTCTGAACGAGCGAGAGCCCGAGTATCTTTGTATTCCTGAATACGTCCCCCAGCTCCTCGTACTTCACCTTTGCGAGCGGGGGGTACATCATCAGAATCAGTCCGATCGCGATCGGGATATTCGTCGTTCCGGATTGAAACTGCCCCCAGAAGCCGACGATCCCCGGGGCGGACCAGCCCCAGAGTACTCCGGCGGCCATCGCGGTAAAAATCCAGAGCGTCAGATACCGGTCAAGGAATGAGAGTCTGCGACTGAGGGTGGACATCCGGTTACTTCCCTTTCATGTCGGGGAGAAGTTCCAGCCGGTAGAAAGCCTCAAACCGCTTGTGGATTTGATCCCGCACCCTGCGGAATTCAGCCAGTATCTGCTCGTCGGTCCCCGTGGTGAACGAGGGGTCGTAAAACCCCATATGGAGCCTCCGGCGCACATTTCCGGAAAAGACCGGACAGGTCTCTTTCGCGTCGTCGCATACCGTGATCACATAGTCGAACGGTTGCTTGAGGTACTGCTTGACGTTTTTCGGGGACGCCTTGCTGATGTCGATTCCCGCCTCCTTCATCACTTCGATCGCCTTTGGCTGGACATACCTGGCGGGATACGTCCCCGCGGAGTGGACATCGATATCCCTGTCGAACGACGCAAGAAATCCTGCGGCCATCTGGCTCCTGCAGGAATTGCCGGTGCAGAGTATGAGGATGCGCATCAGAGTACAAGCTCCATGCAGAGTGCCGATTCCGGGCAGGCGCCCTTGAATTCGGCGGATTGTTGGAGAGCCCCCGTGATCGTGTGTCGCCCCGTTTTTCGGAACCCCCGTGCGGCAAAATAAGCCTCGGCGGTCGTTGTCAGAAGTATGAGCCGCCTGATCCCGAGCGAGCGCGATTCATCGACCAGACGGAGATACAGGTTCTTTCCGATCCCTTTCGACCTGTGTGGTTCACGCACGGCGAGGGAGCGCAGGAGGCCCTCCTCGCCGTACTGTTCAAGACCGACCACCCCCGCGAGCGATCCCCCCACCCGGGCAACGAAAAAGTGTTCCAGGTGTGCACTCGCTCCTTCGATCGGGAGCCCGGACCCCCTCAGGAGCTCCTCGATCTCCCCGATGTCCCCGGGGCGCGCCCTCTCTATCACCGGAGCGTTCATCTGGTTCCGCTCACGGTGATGCTGTGCAGACCGAACCGGACCGTCGCATCAAGCGCATACGGTTTGTCCGAAACCACGGCAACGTCCCTGAAGCCGGTTGCCCGCGCGATGCCAAGGTACTCCTCGCGGTCTAGCGCCCCGGCGACGCATCCGGCCCATTCCGCCAGGTCTTTCCGGACCTCCTCGGGGATCTGGCCGACGGAGACGATGTCCGAGACGGTGAATTTTCCTCCCGGCTTCATGACCCTGTACATCTCGGCGAACGCTCGTGCTTTGTCCGGGACGAGGTTGATGACGCAGTTGCTGATGATCCGGTCGACGGACCCGGGTGCTACCGGCAGGTTTTCGATCTCCCCGAGCCGGAACTCGGTGTTCGCAGCCTTCAGCTTTGCCTTGTTCGATTCGGCGCGCTTGATCATCTCCTCCGTCATGTCCACGCCGATCACCCTGCCGCTCCGCCCGACCTTCTTCGCGGCCAGGAAGACGTCGATGCCCGCTCCGGAGCCCAGGTCCAGGACCGTCATCCCCTCTTCCAGGTCGGCGAACGCAGTCGGCGTGCCGCACCCGAGCCCCAGGTCTGCGCTTTCGCGGACTTCTGCGTCGACGTCAGAATAGAGGTCGTTCATCGTAATGGTCCCCGCGATGCCGGCGTCGGTGCCGCACCCGCATGTCGGACCACAGCAAGACCCGGATTTCCTGGCAATCTCGCCGTACTTTTCCTTTACCGCCGATTTGATCTCGATGTCAGACATTGTTGGCTCCTTCAGTTTTTATTCGTCATTGCGAGCGGAGCGAAGCAATCTCGCTCTCGGCCAGCATTGGTTTCACCACAGAGTACGTTGTGCAGCATCCCTTTCTGATCCTGCTTGCGAGCCTCTCCGCATCCTTGCGCGCGACTGCGTCAGAACGGAGAATGTCCGCGAGGAAATCCAGCACCTTCCTGTGCCCCTCATTCCGGGGCTTCGCGATCGAATAAAGCATCCAGAGTCCCTTCTTCCTGTCGTCAACGAGACCCGCCTTCCTCAGGTACGCCAGGTGCCTGGAAACCTTCGTCTGCGTAAAACCCATGACCTCCTCGATGTCGCAGACACACAGTTCGCCTGAATAGAAAAGCAAATTGATGATCCGGAGGCGCGAATCATCTGAAAGGGCTTTAAAAACGGGCGCGAAAGACTTCATGGCATGGTCCCTGGAAACTATATTCGTCTATACGAATATACTCCGGGAATGTTTCAGAGTCAAGTGAAGGACTAGTCCCTCTTTCATCCTTTTGGTTGATTCATGCGGGCGCCCCGCTTGCTATTCTTCATCAATATCAATGAGGTGAGTGCATGGAACCAAATCAGGTGGTCGTTGGCGAGTATGACAACGAGATAGACGCTGAAATCGCAAAAGGACATCTCGAGGCCTCGGGCATTGAAGCGTCCATCATCAAAGACGATGGGGGCGGGATGTTTCCGTCGCTGCAGAATGTGGACGGCGTGCAACTGCTTGTGGCGGAAGCGGAGGGAGAGGAAGCCAGGAAAATACTTCAGGCATGAGGGTCAATGTCTCGCTGCAACAGTCTTGCTGGCCGACCGCCACACCAAGGGGAACCGATGAATGACGATCCGCAGGGTCACCACCTGAAGGGAGACTCAGGCAACGACGGCCTTCAAAAGGACCATCGACCTTACTGGAAACATGCGCATCAGGATTGGCGTGTCTGGGTCGCGGTGTTTGTGATGATTGCAGGCATGGCGATCTATGTGATGAGCGATGATTTTGCGTTCCTGCCTCGCAGCCGGCCTCAGCCGCCGGTATCAGGCGCCCAGTCGGCTCGCTGATACTCCCGAGATTTCGCTCTCCCGGCATGGAGTTATGCCCGATCCGCCTGCAGATCTTCACCCCGGGTGTTTCCTCATTTACCTCGCCGCTGTCCCAGGGCGGTGTATCCAGTTTAAAACGCCGCTTCGGGAAATAGCATTTTCGGCCTTGCGTTTGGTTGGCGATGTCATGCGGTTTCGTATTGTTGATGGGTTCAGTATTCCCATCAGCTGCGGAGGAAACGTGATATTTGGGATTTTCTGCGGGAGCTTCCCGGGGTGTGGGAAAAGAGCGGGGTGTGTTATATGTTGGCGAGAACCTTTTCCAAGCGCTGCTTCACATCTGCAGCGATGGCTTGAAGTGCTTTTTTGCCGACCAGCGGAACCATCGTCATCGGGTCGAATGCCCCGACGACTGTCTTCCCCTCCTTTTCATACACGATGACGTTGCAGGGGAGGAGCAGGCCGATGTTCATGTCAACCTCGAGTGCCCCGTGCGCAAGCGGCGGGTTGCATGCCCCGAGAATCACGTACTTGGCGAACTCGACGTTGAGCTTCTGCTTCAGCGTCTCCTTCACGTCGATCGTCGTCAGGACGCCGAAGCCCTGCTTCTTGAGTTCCTCTGTCACACGCTGCACCGCGGCCTCGTATGGCAGGTCCACTGTGCGGGTAAACCCGTACTCCATGTCCGGCTCCTGCGTGTGGACCCTCTAATTCAAACCGCAAACTCCGCCGCAGCACGACGCATCGCCGCAGGGGGGGATCGATTCCGCTTTAGAGCTCCCCCTGACGCTGACGCTTGCTGCTGAGATCAGCCGCACGTGTCGTGTCGAGCTGCACTGCGGACAGACAATATCGTCTTTGATTTCACGCACTTTGTGGAACACGTCGTACGTTGTGCCGCAATCCTCACATTTGTAGTCGTATATCGGCATCCTTCTGGCCCCCTGAGTATGGTCCGTCACTCTATGTGTAATGCCCAAATATGCAAAAAGGGTCGGAGAATAGCCACGTGCGGCGTTGTCCCGCCCGGATCGGCCGGCCTGTCACAAAAACAACGCATCGCAAGAGCCAAAATGCTATATTTGACGGAATTCCCCCGGGTGGCCCCCATACAGAGGAGACCTAATGAAAAACCCCCCGCTCACCGTGATACTGTTCGCACTTCTGTTCAGCTTCCCACTACCCGGCGTCGCGCAACAGAAGAATCTCTCCCCAGCCCTCTCATCGCTCGTGAATACAGAGCGGGAGTTTGCTGCGACGAGCCTGAAAGAGGGGATTCGCGCGTCATTCATGAAGTACTTCGCGGACGACGGGATTTCGATTTCTCCGAAGCCCCACATCTATAAGGAGACAGCGCTAAAAACGCCTCTCCCCAAGAATCCCCTTGCCCGGAGGCTTTTCTGGGAACCCATCGTGGCGGATGTCTCCTCATCCGGCGACCTCGGGTACACGATGGGGCCGGCCTCTCTCAAAGACAGCGCGAAACAGGAGGTTCCCTCCTGGTACGGGTTTTACTTTTCGATCTGGAAGAAGCAGAAGGATGGAACCTGGAGGGTGGCGGTCGATGCCGGAACAACTTCGACAAAGGTCGTCGAGAAGTATTTCGGCCAACAAGTGACCCCTGCAATTCACGCGTCGTTCACATCGCGGCTGAAAACCCCGCAGGGGAAGGCTGCGGTTGCCGAGCTTCTCAATTGTGATAAGGCGTTCTCGGGGAGCGTGGCGGCGGGAAGTGTCCGGAGTGCCTATCAGAAAGTCCTCGATCCGCAGTCCCGCGCTCTGAGAGAGGGACTTGTCCCGCTCGCGGGAAAGGAAGCAATACTCGCATACCTCGTCAAGGGGACGGCGATCCGATCACTCGAGCCGATGCACGCGGGCGTATCCCGGGCCGGGGATATGGGTTACACGTACGGTGCTTACCGGGAGAGCAAGAATGTGAAAGCTCCTTCCGGGTACTACACGCGCGTGTGGCGGAGGGATGCGAAAGGGGTCTGGAAGATTGTATTTGAATCTGCTTCCCTTGTGGAGTGACTCCGCGATGTCCCCGGCCTTATACACCACACCCATGCCGCCGCCGATGTGCTGAATTACCCTGTAATGGGAGAAAACCCGGCCTATCATCTTCGGCGAAGAGGGAAAAGTGTGCGCAAAAGCAGGTGAAGGACGGGATGGAATGCAGTGAAACAGCCTGGCTGTTGAATTCTGAGGCGGGATTTAGTACAATAACAAGGCAGCCAATCCGCTATTTGAGATACTGGGGCCCCATCAATCAAACGGATGGGGCTCCCCTGTTGTTGGCAGTGGGAATCTCTCACTTCGGAGTCCGCTGAAATCGACCCATGCGAAACACGATCACATTTCTGTTGGACGGGAACCCGGTGGAGATCGATTTCTCCCTCGAGAAATCGGTCCGTCCCACCACGACGCTCCTGAACTACCTCCGTTCACTCCCTTCCCACAGAGGCGTGAAGGAAGGCTGCGCGGAAGGGGATTGCGGTGCGTGCACTGTGGCACTGACCGAGCGGACTCCAGGCGGCGCTCTTCGCTACCGGGCGGTCGACTCCTGCCTTCTGCTCCTCCCCATGATCGACGGGAAGCAGGTCATCACAGTCGAGAATCTCCGGTCCCCGGCCGGGTCGCTCCATCCGGTGCAAGAAGCGATGGTGGAACACCACGGGAGCCAGTGCGGGTTCTGTACTCCCGGGTTCATCATGTCGATGTTCGTCCTTTATAAACAATCCGCGGCTCCCCCCCGGGGGGAGATCGAGGACGCGATCACGGGGAATCTCTGCCGCTGCACCGGATATCGCCCCATCGTGGATGCTGCGCAGGCTGCGTGTGCCCGTGGTCCGGCAGATCATTTCACCGCGATGGAAAAAAGTGTCCTCTCCACGCTCGCATCGTTCCCGCACGGCAGCATAGAGATAAGCACGCCTGGACAGAAGTACTTCCGGCCGGCGACGCTGGAAGAAGCGTGCCGCGCGCTCGCAGAATTCCCCGGTGCCTCCGTGATTGCCGGTGGAACCGATGTGGCGCTTCGCGTCACGAAGCGTCACGAACTCCTCGGGACTGTCGTCGATCTCGGTGCTATTCCTGAACTGAGGCAGGTGAGCGGATCGAAGGAGGGCTTGGAGATCGGGGCCGGAGTCCCGCTTGCCGATCTTCCTTCTCTTCTTGAAGGGAAATACCCCGCCCTGGCGGGGACGCTCTCCCTGTTCGCTTCCCGTCAGATCCGGAATCTTGCGACGCTGGGGGGGAACCTCGGCTCGGCCTCCCCCGTCGGCGATACATCCCCCGTCCTCATCGCCAGCGGTGCGGGAGTCACCCTGCAAAGTGTCCGTGGGACACGGCAGGTCCCGCTGGACGGTTTCTTCACCGGGTACAGGAAGACGCTCCGGGAACCTGATGAGTTGATACTGTCTCTGCGGCTTCCCCCGCCGGACGGTGCGTTTATCCGATCGTACAAGGTGTCGAAGCGTCGCGATCTTGATATCGCGACACTGAGCGCCGGGTTCCGCCTCACCGTGGACGGTGGGGGAGACGTGGAATCGCTGACGCTTGCGTACGGAGGGATGGCCGAGCGTACGAAAAGGGCGGTGAAGACCGAACAATACCTGATCGGGAAAGCCTGGTCGCGAGATCGGGTTGAAGCGGCGGGGGAATACCTGAGTCAGGATTTCCGCCCAATTACGGACGTCCGGGGGTCCGCTGAGTTCCGGATGCTTGCGGCAAAGAACCTCCTTCTCAAGTTCTGGCTCGATTCGAAGGGCTGACGTATGGGCACAGTGAAACAGGATGAAAGCCCCCCCCACGAGAGCGCCGGACTTCACGTCACAGGTGAAGCCGTCTATATCGACGACATCCCCCCGCCGTCCGGACTCCTTGTGGGGCGGGTCTGCTACAGCCCCCATGCTCACGCCCGTATTCTGAGTATCGGCCTTGACGCCGCCCGTGCTCTCCCCGGGGTGCGTGCAGTCATCTGTCACCGCGACATCCCCGGGAACAACCAGATGGGACCGGTGATCCATGACGAGGTCTGCCTCGCCGGGGGGGAGGTTCAGTGCGTCGGCCAGGCGGTTGTTCTCATCGCCGCCGGGGACGATGAAACGGCCCGTCGTGCGGAGAGTCTCCTCAGTATCGAGTACGAAGCGATCGAACCGGTTCTCGATATCGAAACGGCGATCCGGAGGAACAGCCTCCTCGGCCCCGAGCGGACGATGCGCCGGGGGGACCCGGAGACGGCTCTTCGATCCGCTTCGCATCTGATACGGGGTGAGCTCCGCACGGGAGCGCAGGAGCACTGGTACCTCGAGTCCCAGTCGTGCCTCTGTGTTCCCGGGGAAGGGCGGGTGATCACCGCCTTCAGCTCCACGCAGCATCCCTCGGAGACGCAGGCGGTGATTGCGGAAGTCCTCGGCCTCCCGGTCCACGACGTTGTCGTGGAGGTACGCCGTCTCGGCGGAGGGTTCGGCGGGAAGGAAACCCAGGCGAACCATGTCGCCGCATGGGCGGCGCTCCTGTGCGCTGCGACGCGCCAGCCGGTGAAGATCCGTCTCTTCCGTGATGATGACATGATCATTACGGGGAAGCGCCACAGGTTCCTGATCCGCTACGAGGCGGGGTTCGACGATAGTGGACTTCTGGACGGCGTGAAATTCGAGCTCAACTGCGACGGGGGGATCGCCTCCGACCTGTCGTTTGCTATCATGGAGCGAGCGATGCTCCATGCAGACAACGCGTATTACATTCCGCACATGAGCGTCGAGGCGAGGGTCTGGAGGACGAACCTCCCTTCGAACACTGCCATGCGCGGTTTCGGCGGCCCCCAGGCGATGGCGGCGATGGAAACCGTTATCGACAGGATTGCCCGCGAGCTCGGGGTCGATGCCGCGGAGATACGGAAGCGCAATTTCTACGGGACGGTTGACCGGAACATCACGCACTACGGCCAGACCGTCGAAAACAACCGCCTTCACGCACTCTACAACAGGCTCTTTGTCTCCTCGGAGTATGACGCGAGGAGGATGACCGTGGAAGCATTCAACGCGGCACACGAATTCGTGAAGCGCGGTCTTGCACTCACCCCCGTGAAGTTCGGGATCTCGTTCACGACGACGTTCCTGAACAAGGCCGGTGCCCTCGTGCACATTTACAGGGACGGGAGCATACTCGTCAATCACGGCGGCACCGAGATGGGGCAGGGGCTCCACACGAAGATCCGCCAGATCGCCGCGAAAGAATTCGGTGTGGGGATCGACGCGGTCAGGGTCAGCGCGACCAACACTTCGGATGTTCCGAACACTTCCGCGACAGCCGCCTCTTCCGGCACGGATCTTAACGGCGGGGCCGTCCGTGATGCCACGACGACTCTCAAGTCCCGCATCGCATCGTCTCTCGCCGGATACTTCAATGCGGGCCCGTCGAAATCCACCCCCCCGGCATCGACCCATGACCAGATGACGGCCCCCGGGGACATCGAATTCGCAGACGGTATCATATTCGACCGGAAGCATTCGTTGCGCCGGATCTCGTTCGCCGGTGCGATGGACCTGATGATCCGGCGCCAGATCAGCCTCAGTGCGACCGGCTTCTACTCCGTCCCGGAAATCGGATGGGATAAGGAGAAGGGCTGGGGCCGTCCGTTCAACTACTACGCTTTTGGGATGGCCGTGACGGAGGTCGAAGTGGACACGCTGAGCGGCTCTCATACCATACTCCGGACCGACATACTGTACGATGCCGGCGAATCGCTCAACCCCGCAATCGACATCGGTCAAATCGAGGGGGGGTACGTGCAGGGGCTCGGCTGGTGTACGACGGAAGAGATCCTCTGGGACGGGAAGGGGAACCTGCTCACACATTCGCCCGACACGTATAAAATCCCGGCGGTGCGGGACGTCCCGGCCGATTTCCGCGTCGCGTTGCTGGAGGGACACCCCAACCCGGACGCAATACGCGGGAGCAAGGCCGTCGCCGAGCCTCCCTTCATGCTCGCCCTTTCGGCCTGGTTGGCGATCAAGGATGCTGTCTCCGCGGTAGGGAGACACAGGTTCGAACCGGACTTTCAGATTCCCGCGACGAACGAAGTCATCGCCCTCTCTGCTGCACGATTGAGCGCCATGTCCGGGAAGGTGCACGCATGAGCGCGCCGGCAACCGGGTGCGTCACGGACCTCGTCTGCCTTCTCTGCGGCAGGCATGTCCCTGACGGTAACGTTCAGACCTGTCCTGTATGCGGTGCGGAGGGGATTCTCGACGTCCGGTATGACTACGATCGCGTTGCGAAGACGCTGACACGGGAGTCGCTTTCCAGCCGGAGCGTCAACCACTGGAGGTACGGGGAGCTCCTCCCGATCTCCCCCCTGGCGGCGAAGCCCCCGTTGGCTGTCGGATGGACTCCCGTGTACGAGGTTCCCCGGCTCGCGAAAGAGGTGGGAGCAGGACGGCTCTTCATAAAAGACGAGGGGAGAAACCCGACCGCCTCGTTCAAGGACCGGGCGAGTTCTGTCGCCGTGATGAAGGCGCTGGAGTTCGGCGCCCGCACCGTCGCATGCGCGTCGACGGGGAATGCCGCCTCCTCTCTCGCGGGACTTTCTGCTTCCGTCGGCATCAGGAGCGTCATATTTCTACCGGAGCGGGCCCCGGAGCCGAAAATCGCTCAGCTCCTCGTCTTCGGCGCAACAGTGGTGAAAGTCCGGGGGACATACGAACAGGCGTTCGATCTCTGCCGCGCGGCCTGCGAAAAATTCGGGTGGTACAACAGGAACAGCGGCACCAATCCCTTTTGTGTGGAAGGGAAAAAGACCGCCGGAATCGAGATCGCCGAGCAATTCGGGCCCTCGGTTCCCGACTGGGTTGTCGTCTCCGTCGGGGACGGGTGCAGTATCGGCGGCATCGGAAAGGGACTGGATGAAATGCACCGCCTGGGGTTCATCCCGCGGGTCCCGCGCCTTCTCGGGGTCCAGGCTGAAGGCGCCCGCCCGGTGGTGAACGCCTTCGAATCCGGTTCTGATCTTGTGCCGACGGCTGCGGACACGATCGCCGACAGCATCGCGGTTGGCACTCCCCGCAACTGGCGCCGTGCCCTCGCAGTCATAAAGAAATCAGGCGGCTCCATGGTCGCTGTCCCCGACGGGGAGATACTCGAAGCCATCAGGATCACCGCACGGCTCGGCGGCGTTTTCGGCGAGCCTGCGGGTGTGGCGGGCGTTGCGGGGCTCCGGAGGGGGAGAGATTCAGGCGTGATCGGGAGTGAAGAGTCGGTGCTTGTCGTGATCACGGGGAATGGACTGAAGGACATCGACTCCGCGCGCAGGGCCTCGGGTGAGCCGATCAGCATTACCCCTGAAATCTCTTTTCTCGAAAAGGCCCTTTCGGAAAGGGGGGTCGCTGTCCCCTGAGCACATTCGGATGAGAACGCTCCTGAAGAACTGTTTTCTCGTGACGCTCGATCCTCCTTTTGCAGGGAAGGGTGACCTCCGGATCGATGGAGAGAGTGTCGCGGAGAGAGGCGATACTCTCCAGGTGGTCGCGGGGGAGGAGACGATCGATCTCGGGGGGAAGGTCGTCATTCCCGGCATGGTCTGCGCCCATACGCACCTGTATTCGAGCCTCGCACGCGGGATGAACCCGCCGCGGAGGAAGCCTCAGAATTTTCTCCAGGTCCTCCGCCGCCTCTGGTGGAAGCTGGACCGGGCCCTGGACGACGAGTCCGTGTACTACAGCGCTCTGGCGGGAGCTCTGGAATCTCTCAAATGCGGGACGACGCTTTTGTTTGACCACCACTCGTCGCCGAACGCCATCGCGGGCTCGCTCGACATCATCAAAAAGGCGCTCGCCGATGTGGGGCTTCGCGGCGTCCTCTGCTATGAAGTAACCGACCGTGGAGGGAGGAAGGAGAGGGACGCGGGTCTGGAAGAGAACCGGAGGTTCCTGGCGGCGACGGGAGGGGGGAGCCGGTTCCGCGGCCTCGTGGGAGCTCATGCGTCCTTCACGCTCGGGAAATCGTCGCTCGAGGCATGCGCCGAGCTTGCCGCAACATGCCGGACCGGTGTACACATGCATGTCGCCGAAGACATATGCGACGTCCGTGACGCGCGCAGGCGGTCCGGCTCCGGTCTCATTCGCCGCCTTGAACGTGCGGGGATCGTCCGGGAAGGATCAGTCTTTGCGCATTGTGTCCATCTCCGCCCGGCGGAATTCCGCGCGCTCGAAAAGGGAGGCGCGTGGCTTGTCCATAATCCCCGGTCGAACATGAACAACGCTGTGGGGCACGCCCCCGTGCAGCTTTTTCCCGGACGGAGCGCTCTGGGGACGGACGGTTTCACCGCGGACATGTTTGAGGAGGCCCGTTCCGGTTTCTTCCGCGCGCAGGAGGATCCCGGCGGGGGCCCCGGGAGGATCCCCGGGATGATCGCCGGCGGCTGGAGACTCGCCGCTTCGATGTTCGGGACTCCATTCGGCTCCCTCTCCACGGGTGCCGCCGCCGACCTCGCGATCCTGGACTATGAACCCCCGACGCCTGTCACTGCAGCAAACATCCCGGGGCATTTCCTCTTCGGATTCGGTTCCTCCTCCGTGGAATCGGTGATGGTCGGCGGGAAGTGGGTGCTCTGGAACCGGAGTCATCCGATGATCGATGACGAGGCCGTTATGAAACGGGCGCAGGATGCGGCGGGGCGGTTGTGGAAAAAACTAACATAAACGGGCGATGGATTCGAACAGGCAAACGATCATAGGAAATTCCGAGCGGCGTGTCGACGCATGGGGGAAGGTCACCGGGACGGCGAAATTCGCCGCCGACTATTCTCTTCCCCACCAGTTGTTCGGGAAAGTTCTCCGCTCCAAGCACCCCCACGCGCGCATCGTGTCGATCGATACGGGGAAAGCGGCCGCATTGGCCGGTGTCGAAGCGGTTCTTACCGCGGGAGACATACCGGGGAACAGGACGTTCGGCATCGTCGTGAAGAACCAGGAGATACTGGCCGGGGAGAAGGTCCGCTATCTCGGAGACGGCGTTGCCCTGGTCGCCGCCCGCTCCATTGAGATCGCGAGGGAAGCACTCCGCCTGATCGACGTAGTGTATGAGCCGCTCCCGGTCGTCTCCGATCCGGAAGTTGCCATGTGGGAGGAAGCTCCCCGGATTCACCCCGAGGGGAACGTCTTTGTCCATCACAAGGTCCGGAAGGGGAACATCGAGAAGGGTTTTGCCGCGTCCGACTTCGAGATCCAGAGGAGGTTCAGGACGCAGTTCATCGAGCATTCCGCGATCGAACCGGAGGCGGTGCTCGCGGAACCGGCCGAGCATGGAGGAGTGAAGATCATCGGCTCGATACAGAACCTCTTCTCCAGCCGCCGTTCCGTCGCCGCCGCCCTTAACCTGGACCTGAACAGGGTGCAGCTCGTGCAGGCCACGCTGGGGGGTTCATTCGGGGGGAAGGATGAGGTGATGACATCGATGTGCTGCCGGGCCGCGCTCCTGGCCCTCGCGACGGGCCGTCCCGTCAAGATGGTGAATTCACGCGAGGAGTCGATGCTGGAGAGCTACAAGCGCCATCCCTACGCGATGTACTACCGGTGGGGGGCAAAAAAGAACGGCACCATTACCGCCATGGAGATCCGGTGCATCGCGGACGGGGGGGCGTACGCCTCGATGAGCCCGTTTGTCACCTGGCGGAGTGTCGTCCAGGCGACGGGGCCGTACGCCTGTGAGAATGTGAAGACGGACGTGTACGCAGCTTACACGAACAACAATTATACCGGCGCAATGAGGGGGTTCGGCTCCCCCCAGGTGAATTTCGCGATCGAATCGATGATGGATGAGCTCGCCGAGCGGGTGGGGATGAATCCTCTCGAAATCCGCCTCAAGAACTGTTTCCACCGCGGGTCGGTGACGGCGACGGGCCAGAAGCTCGACCACGTGGTCAGCCTGCAGGAGGTCCTGGAGAAAGCTGCCGGGGGGATCGGGTTCGAGGAAAAATGGAAGAAGTACCGGGCCGCATCCGAGGGGACGCACAGGAGAGGGGTCGGGCTGGCCTGCAGTTACCGGGGAGTTTCGCTCGGTGCGGAGGGGGCAGACGCGGCGGAAGCCGTCGTGTCGGTGCAGACCGACGGGAGCGTCATTGTGTCCTCCGGCATAACCGATATGGGACAGGGGTCCGGGACGCAGATGTCCCAGATCGTCGCCGCCGTCTTTGGTATTCCGATTGGACGAATCCAGTTCATGAACACGGACACGAGCCGCATAGCGGATTCCGGCCCCACGGTGGCTTCGCGGGGGACCATCATGGGGGGCGCCGCCGCGAAGAATGCCGCGGAGATAGTCCGCGCCACCCTCCTCGACGTTGCGGCGGGTATGGCGGGCCTTTCCCCGCGCGAGCTGGAAATGGCGGAGGGGTATGTCGTCAAAACAGCCGACAGGAGCCGTCTCGCATCTTTCGCGGAGGTCGCGGCCGAATGTTTCGAGAAAGGGCGGCCGATGCACGGCATCGGGTGGCACCGCTCTCCGAAGACGACCTGGGATGAGGCGACGGGGCAGGGTGACGCCTATTTCACGTTTGTCTACGGCGCCAATGCGGCGGAAGTGGTTGTGGACACGGAGACCGGCAAAGTCGATGTCGAAGATTTTGTGTCTGTCCACGATGTCGGCAGGGCGATCAATCGTGATGCGGTGCGGGGACAGATGATCGGCGGTGTGGCCATGGGTCTGGGCTACGGTCTCCTGGAGGAATTTGTGCTCGAGGATGGGATCCCGGCGCAGCATAATTTTGACGAGTACCTGATCCCCACCTCGATGGATGTTCCTCCCGTGAAGACCATCATTGTCGAGAACGAAGACCCCGCCGGTCCGTTTGGCGCCAAATCCGTCGGCGAGCCGGCGAACGAAATCGCAGCGCCCGCGATCGTGAACGCCATTTTCAACGCGACCGGGAAACGGATCACCGATCTTCCGGCGCACCTGGAGCGTGTCCATCTCGGCCACGCCCTTCGCCGGACCGGTCCCCGGGGATCCAGCGTGAAGGAGACCGAGCCAACGTACCCCGATCTTTCATGTAAAATCCGGCCCGCGGGACAATGAGACCATTCACGTATATCGTTCCCGGATCTGTCAGGGAGGCGGTAGAGGCCCTGCACGAGTACGTCGGCTCCGCACGCGTCCTGGCGGGGGGGACCGATCTCCTCGTCGAATGGCGTCACCCCGGTATCAGGATGCCCGGGGTGGTCGTCGATATTTCCAGGATCGAATCGCTCCGTGAAATCTCTCTTGAAGGGCGCGATATCCTCCTGGGGCCGCTGACAACGCACGGGAAGTTGATGCGCTCCGATATCATCTGGTCGGGTGCGCCGCTGCTCGCCTCCGCCGCCTCGACGATCGGCTCGCCTCAAATCCGGAACCGGGGGACGCTCGGGGGGAACATCATGAACGGCGCTCCATGTGCCGACACCGTCCCTCCCCTGATCGCGCTCGGTGCCACCGTGACGCTTTCTTCGGTTGACGGGGACCGTGAATGCCATCTCTCCGGGTTTTTTAACAGGCCCTATGCGACGATCGCCACGGGGGAAGAGCTCCTGACACGGATCCGGTTCCCGGCCCTCCCCCCGAGGACGAAAACTTCGTTCGTAAAACTGGGGAGGCGCAATGCGCTTTCGATCTCGCGCCTGAGCGTTGCCGCCGTTGTCTCTGTCGACGATTCGGGTGTCATCATCGATGCCCGGATCGTCCCCGGGGCCGTCCATTCCGTCTGGAAAAGGGTGATGGAAGCGGAGAACCTCCTGATCGGGAGGTCCCCCTCCAGAACGCTGTTCGCCGAAGCCGGGAGAGTTCTCTCCGAGGTCGTCATTCGGGAAACGGGGAGACGGTGGTCGACGGAGTATAAAGAGCCCGTGATTGCCTCGCTCGTCCGGCGCACGCTGGAAAACTGTTTCGCCGACAACGACTGACATCCCCATGAACGCGACTATCGCAGTTTCCTTCACGCTGAACGGGAAGCCGCAGGAATTGGACGTCCTCCCGAACATGACGCTCCTTGACCTTCTCCGTGAAGAGATCGGTCTGACGGGAACGAAGCGGGGGTGCGACGTGGGCGAGTGCGGAGCCTGCACCGTGTTGCTGGACGGACGGGCTGTGAACTCCTGTCTCGTGCTTGCGCCACAGGTCGACGGGCGGGAGGTGGTGACCGTCGAGGGACTGGCGCCGCTCGGGACCCTCGGTCCCCTTCAGGAAGCGTTCCTGGATCATGGTGCCGTCCAGTGCGGGTTCTGCACGCCGGGCATGCTGATGAGCGCGAAGGACCTGCTCGACAGAACGTCGCAGCCGTCGCAGATGGAGATCCGCGAGGCGATCGCAGGGAATCTCTGTCGTTGCACGGGGTATCAGCAGATTGTGGAGGCAATTGAAGATGCAGCGCGAAGAAAGAACGCCGCCGGATAAAACTGCACCGGGTGTTTTCGACGACCGGAGGGCTCAGGTGGAGGCCGAAAGGTGCCTCTACTGTTTTGATGCCCCGTGCACCTCCGCCTGTCCGGTGCATATCGATATTCCCGCGTTTATCGCGATGATACGGAGCGGGAACGCTCCCGGGGCGGCGTGGCTCGTCAGGAACGCGAACGCTCTTGCCGACACGTGCGGCAGGATCTGCCCCTCCGAGGTATACTGCCAGCCCGCCTGCACGCGGGGGAAACAGGATGCACCCGTCCGGATCAGAGAACTTCACCTCTACGCAACCCGGTCGGAGCGGGCCCGCGAATTCCATCCAGGGACGTCTCCCCCGACGGGAAAAAGCGTTGCGGTGCTCGGGGCCGGGCCGGCCGGTCTCGGCTGCGCGTTCGAGCTTGCAAAATTCGGCCACCACGTGGACCTCTACAACGACGGTCCCCCCGGCGGCGTCCCCCTGAAGAGTATTCCTCCTTTCCGGCTTCCGGAGGAAGACCTTGTTCATGACACGGGAATGCTCGGCAGGTTCTTCACCGCGCATGACGGCACGATCGATGCCCCGGTGTTCGGCGGCATCACCCGGAATCACGACGCACTTTTCATCGCCGTGGGGCTCGGGCGTGACCGGTCGCTCGGGATCCCAGGCGAGGAGATGGAGTCTGTCTTTCCGGTGCTCGAGTTCCTCGAAACGGCGAAGAAGAGACCCCACACTCTCAGGATTGGTTCCCGGGTGATTGTCGTCGGCGGCGGAAACGTATCGCTTGACGCCGCGGCCACGGCAAGGCGCCTCGGGGCGGCGGAAGTCACGCTCCTGTACAGGCGCGGAGAGCAACAGATGCTTGTATGGTCGGCCGAGATCCGGGAAGCCCGTCGCCTGGGGGTCGAATTTCGTTTCCACGCGAAACCGTTTGAAATTGTGGGAAGGGGGCGCGTCGAAAGCGTGAAGTGCCGTACCATGCGTCCCGGTGGGGAAAATGACGATTCGGGCCGGCCGGTGCCGGTGGAGGTCCCGGGTGCCGATTTCTTTCTTCCCGCTGACTCCGTCATCGTCGCTATCGGTCAGGACGTCAGCGCGGACTGGCTCACCGGCCTCAGCCGGACGAAAAAGGGGTTCATTAGCGTCGACGGGAAGTTTCAATCCTCCATGGCAGGCGTGTTCGCCGGGGGAGACGCCGTGAGCGGGGAAGGGACGGTGGTCCGCTCCCTGGCACACGGAAAACAGGCCGCGCGTGCGATACACGAGTACATCATGAGGAAGGGATGAAGAGCGAACAGGACGGCGCCGCCGGGACCGCGCCCGTGAGGGACCTCTCGTACGAGCTTCTGGGGATTCAGATCGAGAACCCGTTTATACTCGCGGCGGGGCCGTCCACCGACGACATCGACATGGTCCGGCGGGCATTCAGCATGGGATGGGCGGGAGCTGTCCTGAAGACGACCTCCGTGGAGGGGACGCGTGTGGATCTCGCCTACCCGATGATCTCCTCGTTCAACCACGACGGGAAGCTTCTCTTCGGGATGGGGAACATCGATCTCATCTCAGCGCATCATATCGATCGGGTGGAGGCCACAGTCCGGACGCTCAAGACTGAATTCCCGGGAAAGCTCGTCGCGGCCAGCATCATGGCGGGAAAAAAGGATGACTGGCAGTCGCTTGTGGGGCGGCTCGAGAATGCGGGGGCGGACCTGATCGAATGCAGCTTCTCCTGCCCGCAGGGGAACATCGGCGAGGATCCGGGTAAAATGCTCGCGCAGAGCGTGGCGGCCACCGAGCTCACCGCACGCTGGGTGAAGGAGGCCGCACGTCGCATCCCTGTGTCGCTCAAGATCACGCCCCAGGTCACGGACATCGTGGATGTAGCGAGGGCCGTGCAAAGGAGCGGCGCCGATGCGCTGACTGCATCCAATTCCGTGCAGGCGCTCATGGGGATTGACATTTATTCGTTTGTGCCCAACCCTCCGCTCGCGGGGAAGTCGACGTACAGCGGTCTTACGGGTCCGGCCATCAAGCCCATGACGCTC
>Ga0182011_10001668_pt1 | contig 19358 bp, 19 predicted proteins | sample 711E1DmetaG_FD_120481 | JGI IMG/M metagenome (GOLD analysis project Ga0182011, IMG submission 120481) | Permafrost microbial communities from Stordalen Mire, Sweden - 711E1D metaG | ecosystem: Environmental > Terrestrial > Soil > Wetlands > Permafrost | place: Sweden: Stordalen | collected... | reverse complement strand
TTATTTAAATCAGTTTGAATGTTATAATTAATATTTTTGTTTGCTATGAAGACCCCATCGAGAGTAACAACCTTTAATTTTTCGCACGGATTTATTCTACCTCCAGTAATTGACCACTTCCATTTAGCTACATTCTTTGTTCCTTCTATATGCTGCATCACTGGCTTTTCGCCACTCAATTGTGCCATCAAGGATAGCTTTTTAAATTCTGGTGGTATATTTGGTCTATCTGATCTATCTGATGATGATTCTGTGTCGACCTCCTCTACATTCATTATAACTAAATAGTTCCCAAACTCATCAAATTTAATTTTGACATACCCTTCTACCACTAATGGCGGATTGGAAAAAATCGCTTTTCCTTGCCCCTCATAGTTAATATTGGCTGAGAACCAATCATTAATCACAGGATTATTTTTTGAGCCACAATTCAAGCAATCACTTCACGATGCATATATAATTTAATAAGTTAATCTGCAAACAAAACCGAAAAGAGAAGATTACGTCCTTCTCTTACTCTTCATCGCCTCCACAAAAGCCAGGAACGGTGGCGACGGCCTGCCCGGCCTGGACTTCATCTCCGGGTGGAACTGCGATCCGAAGAAGAAAGGATGCTCCGGTATCTCGCAGATCTCCATCAAGTCCATGTTGGTCCCTGAGAAGATCATGCCTTTCTCTTCGATCTGCGAGATGTATTCTGGGTTTACCTCGTACCTGTGCCTGTGGCGCTCGACGATGTCCGAGGTTCCATAGATCTTGTGGGCCATGCTGCCCTCTTTCAGGTGGGCTGGATAGTTGCCCAAGCGCATGGTCGCTCCCATCTGCCTGATCTTCTCCTGCTCCGGCAGCAGGGCGATCACGGGATGGGGCGTGGGCCCGAACTCGGTGCTGTTGGCTCCCTCCAGGCCACAGACGTTCCTGGCGAACTCGACGACTGCAAGCTGCATCCCAAAGCAGATTCCGAGGAAAGGTATCTTCCTCTCTCTGGCAAAGGTGACGGCCTTGACCTTCCCTTCTGTGCCCCGCGAGCCGAAGCCTCCGGGCACGAGAATTCCATCCACATCTCTTAGCATCAGCTCAGGCGCGCCCTCTTCCAGCGCCTCTGAGTCCACCCAGGTGATCTCCGGCTTGACGCCCGCCTCGATGCCTGCATGCTTCAAAGACTCACGAATGGACAGGTAGGCGTCCTCCATTGGGTCGGCGCACTGAGATCCGATGGTGTACTTGCCGACGATTGCCACCCGGACTTTGCCCTCCACCTGGTCCATCTTCTTGACCAGCTCGTCCCACTCCTTGCGCTCCTCTAGCGGCCATAGCCTCATTGCCTTCATGAGGTATGTGGTCAGCCCTTCGGCCTCCAGCTCCAGGGGGACCTTGTAGATGTCGTCTGCATCGTGACAGCTTATGACCGCCTCCACTGGGACGTCGCAGAAGTGAGCTATCTTGTGCTTTGTCTCCTCAAGCAAGGGCTTCTCGCACCGCACCGCTATCATGTCAGGGCGCAGCCCAAGCTCCCTCATCTCCTTCACGCTGTGCTGCGTCGGCTTTGTCTTCTGTTCGCCATCCATGGTCGATGGGGCCAGGGTAACGTGGACGAAGAAGATGTTCCCCGACTCCTCATACCGGAGCTGCCTCATGGCCTCCAGGAATGGCATCGACTCTATGTCGCCTACAGTGCCTCCGACCTCGATCAGACAGATCTCGCACCCGCCATCTCTGGACACCTGGCGGATGAGCCTCTTGATCTCTTCTGTGATGTGGGGTATGATCTGGACGGTCTTACCCAGGTACTCGCCCCGGCGTTCCTTCTCTATGACGGTGCTGTACACCTTTCCCGTTGTTATGTTGTGGTCGCGGGTCAGCTCGACGTCCAGGAACCGTTCGTAGTTGCCTAGGTCCAGGTCCACCTCGCCCCCATCCTTCAGGACGAAGACCTCCCCATGCTGGAATGGGCTCATCAGCCCTGCGTCTATGTTGATATACGGATCTATCTTTATGGCCGTTACTTTATATCCCCTGTTCATGAGCAGTCGACCGATGGACGCGGCAGTAATGCCTTTTCCGAGGCCGCTCATGACCCCGCCTGTGACCACAATATATCTCATAACTCACGCCTTCAGGAGCGTAGCCGCTCCGTATATGATAAGGGTAACGATCAGTATTGATGACGTCAGAGCCCCCAGGAACTCCGGTATGGTTGATGTGTAGAATGTGAGGCCTAAAACAACTATTATCATGACAAACATGATGATCGGAACTATCTGTTCCGAAACGATGTCCAGCCCAAAGAGCCCGCCTCTTGTCTCTACGTCGTCCTCCGCCACTTCGTCCGGGCTAGGATTTGAGAGCTCTTGGCTCGAAGAGTCATCGCTGCCCAAGGATTGATAAGGAATATCTTTTTCAGCGACGTAAGGCTGGTCGTAATTTTTGCCCTCCCCGTGGCGGTCGCCTGGATCGCTCCAATATCGGCTCTCCTCGTGCTCGGCATAAGGTCCGTGATCACGATGACCCCGTCGCTCAGGAGCAATCCCGTCGCCGGTTACGCCCCCTCGGCGGGGCGGAGTTCTGTAGTTCTGGTAGTCTTGGTCGCCAGAGGAATCGACGTCCGGATCCGATGGTTCTCTTTCTTCCAAGCCCTCTTTATCCTCGTCATCATATGCGTCGTAGTCGTCTTTGATCTCAAGGGAATCTGCCTCATCTTCTTTGTAGGTGCCCGCACCATCAAAGTCTTCTGCATCCCTTACGAGGGAGATGGGCACCCTGCTGGTGCCGCTCTCGCCGGTGACAAGAAGCTCGCCGTCAACCCTCTCCACATTATCGGGCATTCTGGCCAGGACTGGGATCACCTCCTCCTGCACCACATAATGGTTGGATCTTTTGAGGCGCATGGCCTTGATGAGAGGGGGGCTGGCATCAACGGAGATGTTGGAAGGTTCACCATGGTTTACAATCCGCAGCTCGAAGATGGTCTCCTCACCTGGGAGGAGCCGAAGCACTATGGGCTTGACCTCCTCTGTGTCATCATTGATGTGAACAACATAATCCGTATCTAAACCCCCTGCACCAGATAGGATTGGCAATAATATTTAATAAATATTTCGCCTGTAGTATTCCGGGCTAGTCTCTTAGGTCCGGCGGTAGCATGTTCGGTATGCCGTCCTCAATGGGATAGCATTCGTTGCAGACTTTGCAGAAGAGCTTGCCGGTGATTATCTCCAAGTCGTTCTCCTCAAAGATCTCGATGGTCAGATCTCCCTTGCACAGAGGGCAGGCCAGGATATCCAGAAGATCTCGCTTCATAACTCCGTGTTTATAATCCTGAAAAGTATAAACCTTTGTGAACGGGCCTTGGTAAGATCAGATAATTCCTAGCTCAGAGAGTCTCTCAGGTAAGTAGGTCTTTGTCACATAGTCAAGGCCTTTGCCAGCGAAGGCCTGCTGCTCTGCCTTCTTCTTCAGATCTATCTGTAGCTGAATCTGCTTTTTCCAGTAATCGGTGTTGAACCTCGGGTCCGTCAACTCTGAGCGCAGAGCGTGCATGTCCTGGTCTGTCAGCTTGTCTGTAGACAAGTTGTATTCCACGATGTCGCTAGGCTGTACGCCTATGAACTTAGCGGAGGGCGTTACAAGGTGCTCAGACAGATGAGCGCTCTTGATGGCTCCATATGCCAGGCTGGCGAAGATCCTGTAGGACCAGGGATCGCCGTCTGTGAAGACGACGACAGGTATGTTCAGTTCAGCGTTCAACCGCTTAATAATGCGCCTAGTGGACCTGGCCGGCTGGCCCTTGATGTGAACCAGGATGCATTTGTACTCCTCATCGAAACCGTTCTCGATAAGCCGGGCATACATTCCGCCGCTTTCTATGGCCATGACCATCTTGGCATCGTGCTTCAAGAATTGGATGTTGTCGACGTTGAATGGTATCTGGTATCCGGCCTCGCCCACATCCTCCTGGCAGTGTATCTCTCGTTCTCCCCGTCGTGTCTGCTCCCGGAGCCGGAGCGGGCCGAAAACAGCAGCACCGTCCTCCTCCGGCCGGATGTGGAAATTCTCCCTGTGTAAGCCAGTCACGATCTCCAGGTCCTCGATCAGCCTATCGCTCTCCGCCTGCTCGTGGAACTTGGCGATATCCCAGCCCTCAGAGATGTAGTAGATCTCCCTCAGGGTAGAGCCTCTGTTGTTCTGTAGATGCTCCTTTATAAGCAGTTCCGCCAGGTAGACTGTCTTGAGAAGGCTCTTTGCACCTCGGATGGTCTTCACAGACCGGAGGGTCTCTTGGTCCCCGTAGACCCACACGTCGTCTTTGATGCTGTACTCGATATTGCCCTTGGTCCTGGACGGAAGAGACAGGTGAGGAACTATGCCATTCTGGAATTGCTCATATAGGGATCTGGCCAGATCAAGGAGCTTGTCCTGGGCTACTTCTATCTTGGTCATGATCTAGATCACCCTGGCCCCTGTGACTACCTCGGCCTCCAGCCCTTCAACCACGAGGTCTGAGAAGATTTGGCCCTCCGAGCGGACTTTATAGGTCAACGAAGTAGCCTTACCTGGAGCAAGGGACAACTTCCAGTGATAGTCATAGCCGTTGCCGATGGGTATTGCCTTGGCGGCTGGCGATACGTCGGAGGCCTCCTGGGGTATCACGTCGTGGAGTTTGAAGGTCCGAGCCGTTTCGCCGTGGTTCTCGACTGCTATTCTGACAACCATCAGTCCATTCTCTTTCTCGATTGTGCGCTTGACGCTAACGTTTCCCATGATCTTGGCTACAACCGGTGCTATGTCCGGCTCGTCTTGGTGCAGGATGTCGGAGAGCTTTCTGGCAATTCGGGGAAGAATTTTCCTTATGATCTCCTCCTTTTCCCGACGCTCGGATAGTGCGCTCTGTCTGGTCATGTACCTTCGCAGCTTCCGGGCAATCTCCTTCAATCCTAGCTCGACCTCGGCCAGGATCTCCGGAACGTCTGCTATGGCATCCTTGGACTCAGATGTGAAAGGGATCCTGGTGGAGGCCACGTGAACCAGCAGTACAGCGGGCCCTGTCGGTATCCCTTCACCACCCGGCTGGGCCAGATCATAGTTCTTCCAGGGGATGCTCTCTATGGCGTGGGTTACAGCGCAAGCTCCTTGCTGGTAAACCAGAGGCACTCGGTTGGCAAACCGCAGTACGTCCACGCGCCCTTCCCTGTCCAGCTCTCCTCCGTAACCCAATCCTACCTCTACCAGGAAGGGGTTGCCGGAATATACGGACACAGGTCGGACTGTGGTGACAATGAAGTCCAGACGGTACTCTTTCTCTAGGCCTGCTTTGATCAGCGATTCGCCTATCGGAGACAGACAGTCCACTGGTGGAGATTTGACTTTTATCTTCCTGAAGGCGGCAAGAAGTCGCTTGGCTTCCTCGTGATCAAGGCTGGTCGGAGGTCGGTCGGGGTCCAGGTCGGACATTTTGCACAGCTCATGGGAGGTTATCGAACCTATGCTGGAAAAGGTCTCCTTCAGGAAGCCGGCCAGCTTCTTGCGCTCGGTGTACCTCAGCAGCTTGATCAGCTCGCCAAGCTCGATCCCCTCAGGATGAGGCTGGATGGCGTAGGACTTCTTCGGAAGGGTATCGGTGGCTCTCTCGAAGATCTCAACGTTGCCATCGGGCTCTACAAGGGTGATCCTTGCGTGAGGGTTGACGATGGCCACGTTTTTGAGAGAGCCGTAGACTGATTGGCGTCGGCTTCGAACATAGGCCCCCTCCATCTCGAGCTCAATCCTTGTCCCTCGAGGCCTTTCCCAGTCCACTTCCTCGGTTCTGAGAACCTCAGGCTCGTTCTTGGCGGTGTTTATCACGACTTCACAGTACGTGGCCCTGTGATCAGGCCCTATCTTGGACGTGATCCTGGCCGGTTTACCGCTGGTAAGCTGGGAGTACAAGACGGCTGCCGAGATCCCTATTCCCTGCTGGCCTCGGCTTTGTCTGAGAACATGGAACCTTGAGCCATAAAGCAGCTTGGCGAACACCTTTGGAACTTCATCGGCGACTATTCCTGGACCGTTGTCCTCAACGGCGACTGAATAGTAATCCCCGATTCTTTTTATCTGAACGAATATGTCCGGAAGGATGCAGCCGTCCTCGCAGGCATCAAGGGAGTTATCCACAGCCTCTTTAACGCATGTGATTAGGGCCCGGGGTGCAGAGTCGAATCCCAGTATCTGGCGGTTCTTCTCAAAAAATTCTGCTACTGAAATGGCCTTCTGGTTTTTGGCCAGCTCCTCTGCTATCTCCATAAAAAGAATAAGGGGCTACAGCTCAGCCCCAACAACGGTCTGGGTTGCAGTGACGTTATCTATCTCGCGGATTACGTCCACCAACTTGTTGAGCATGCTGAGGCCTTCGACTTCAATCACTACTACGAAGTCGAACTCGCCGAACACGTGGTAAACATCTTTGATCCCATCTATCTCCTGAAGCGCATTATAGACTGACTTCTCTTGGCCGGGAACGACCTTTACCATTGTTACTCCTATCACCATTTCAGTTCACCACTGTTATAAACTTCTGCATATTATATAAAACTTTTCAGCTCTTCTTAAAGACAGGGATGGTCTCTACCTCATCCTGTTCACTGTCGGAAAAGCCCGAGAGGAGGGTCTCTTTTGCGGCAGATGCCTTTGACTTGCTCTTCTTGGATGGATCCTGTTTGGGTTCCAGCTTGGCCTTTCCACGATCGTTGGCCGTTGTCTGAGCATAGTCAGGCGTGTGGCTTTCTGGTTCTACGCTTGCCATGTTAGCATCAAGTTTGACATCCTCGATAGGTTCCGTTTTCGGGCCCTGGCCTAGATCCGATCTCAAGGAATTCAGGGCCCTGATTACCATCATCCTGTACTGTTTGATGTCTGTGTTGTAGTGCTGCTTGGCCCGGTCTACATCCATGGCCGGCAAAGCTGTCTCTTTATCCGCTGTGGAGAACTCGCCCGAGACGGGAGCCGCCTCCGCCAGGGTGTTCAGCCTCTCCTGTGTTCGTTCGGCGGTGTCCAGGACCCATCTGTCCCTTGTAGCTTCATCCACCTTCTGGATAGCCTCAGCTCTTAGGGATATCATAACATTGCCATCCTCCGTCTGATAGAGGTTGGGCTTGCCGACCACGGCCACATAGGCAGGTGGCTCAATGCTAGCCAGCTTCTGTGCGGCTTCGGGCTGGTACTGTCCGGCGTAGACCAGAATGCTGCCTGTGGGGTCGACAATTCTTCCCCGCCAGTATTCAGTATCGCCACCTATGTCGTCCCTCTCGGTTAGAGTACCCACTATGAAGACCCGATTGCATTTTGCGCCCGTTGGAGTGAGGAGGTACATAGGTGCGTACTGGTGCTGATCCTCGCCGTCTCTGAATGACAGGTTTGAATTGCGCAGCTCCTCAGCGAATATCCTCTTTGCTACTTCTCTTGAAAACCCGACCATCTCAATCCACCTCCACCAAGCTGATCAGCTCATCCACGTCGTTGGCCGCAACCGCAGGGGCCTCATTTATGGTCTCCACAAGGATGTAACGATCCACCCTTGGACCTGTAACCGTGTAGTATCTTCCGAGTAGCCTCTCCTCGATCATACTTCGAACCACCTCGTGGTCTAGGGTGTCCATAGCCATCTTCTTGGCCTCTTCTAGGGTCAGGCCGACCAGCCGCTCAGTTGTCTCTCTATTGATGATTATGTCATGAACCCTTCTGCCGTCATCCAACACCGCCTTGATCCTCAGGTCATAGGTGCCGTCCACCTTGCCGTGCTCGCCACATATGCCCTTTGTCAGAGATCGCCTGCATATCGGGCAGCGCTTGATTAAGCCCGATCCCTTCTGGATGTCCACCATGGCACCAGTAAAGTCTACGGATTGCGATCCTACCTCTATGTCGGAGTCCAGCTCTATGATCTGGCTGGTGCGGTTGAGCTTGACGCTGAACCTCCCTTGGTACTCGTTTGTGACCACGTTCTGAAGGGAGTAGCTCCTGGCTTCGGCTAGCTCGGGGAGTCCCGCCTTGGCCCATTTGACGAACTTCAGGGAACCCGTCTCGTCTCCGACGAGGCCTGACTGGGAGATGGTCTCGCTGTTGGAATCCCAGAGCTGAACAACCTTGACCTTAAGGTTCACCCAGAGGCCAGCCTCGGAGATATCGGCAATCTTCTTATCCTCTGCCGGTCCGCTCCTCGTTGCAGCCACAGCATCCACATCATGATCCAGCTCTGCCACCTGGCTTGTCCTATTCAGTTTTACGCTGGGCTTTCCCTGGTACTCGTCGGTGACAACCCGCCTGATAGAGTAACTCTTGCCCTCCACAAGGTCCGGTAGTCCTGACTTGGCCCATTTGACGAACTTGACGGTCCCGGTAGAATCCCCCACCAGGCCCGTCTGGGCGATGGCGTCGCTCGCCGGCTCCCATAACGCCAGGACCTTGACCTCCAAATCCACCCATCGGTTTGGCTCTGAGATCTCATTAACTTTTACAGGTACAGAGCTGGCCCTGACCTGAACAACTCCGTGCTCCTTTAGAAAATAGTTGATAACGGAACGCCTGGCCTCCGCGTCGGGAACGTGGAAATCATCCACCAGCTTCTTTAAGCGGGCCACAATCTCCTCCTCAGGGACCTCAATGCTCTGATCCTTGAGTCGGGTCTTTATCTGATCTACGAGTTCTTTCATACAATCTGCCCCTGTTTTTTAATTGAGAGGTGATAGTAACAGAACCCGTATAGTATATAAAGAGGATCAGAGCAGGCCGAAAGTAATCTAAGGTATGTTATCATTAAGAGGAAGATGATGGAATTAGTAGCCTGGTTTGGCCGAGTGGACTCAGAGTCGGCGCCATTTATCGCTGCCGGGGACGTGGACCAGATGGTTGAGAAATTGACCGGCCCATACCTTATCCCCGAAAAAACTCAGCCTGACCTACGGGCGTATGCAAAGGCTTGTCACTATGTCGAAGACGATTGCGAGTATAACCGCCTTCTTAGAGACGTGGCCCTGGAGCTTGTCAGGAGAGAACTTCGATCATTGGCCACCGTTGAACAGGATGCACTCCAGATGATAGAGGCTCTGGACGACATGGACAAGTCCATCAACCTCCTGGAGGAACGGCTCTACGAGTGGTCACTGCTACACAGAGACGATATAGCTCGATCAAAGGACCTACCGCTTTCGCTGACAGGACATGGACCGCTCGGCGAGCTGGCAACAGCCATAACGGATTTAAGAAGGTCGCGCCAGAGGATCGAAGAGGATCTGAGCTCGTCGATCTCTACGATTGCACCCAACCTGTCAGGGCTTGCCGGTCCACTGCTGGCAGCCAGGCTGATTTCGCGAGCGGGGAGTCTCCGACGTTTGTCGGAGCTGCCCTCCAGCACTGTCCAGATCATTGGGGCAGAAAAGTCCCTATTCAAGCACCTCAAGGGAAAGGCTCCCTCTCCCAAGCACGGACTCATCTACAGACATCCCGCAATAATGAACTCTCCAAAGCGTCTACGGGGAAGGCTCGCTAGAGCGCTAGCCGGAAAGCTGTCAATAGCGGCCAGGATAGATTACCACAACGGCATAATATCTCCGGAGCTGAAAGGTTCGCTGGAGAACAGGGTGTCTGAGATCAGACGGACGGGCTTGGGAGCGAAGCAATCTAAACGGATCTCTAGGGATTAGATTTATATCGAGTCCAGCCATTGATGGTCCGGGGTAAAGAGGTATTTAGATGAGATTGTTTCTAATTATCGTTTTACTGTTCTCCGTAATGTGTTTTGGTCCAGGGATGACGTTAGCCGTGCCACAGAACTTGACTGAGCACTCCTGGATGTACTTCCAGGGTAAAATGGACGACACCAAGATCTACCAGACTGAGACAGGATATGCCGGACAGAAGCTTGTTTCTGGTACTCAAGGTACCGGTACCGTATCAAGGAGTCAGTCCGCTGAGATATACGGCTTCACAAACAATGGCAACGATGACATGACTTCCTACAACGAGTGGGGAGTCATCAGTAACAACAATCATTACACGCCTTCGATAACCCAGAACGACCTCAAGAACGCTCTTTGCGCCAAGAACTACGAAGTGGGATCTGTGTTCTCAGAGAGCTACTCGAATATCAGGGAGCTCGTAAAGGACACCAACATCTATCAGGACCAGAATGTCTCCGTCTACCAGATCGGCTCGGAAGTTAGTGGCACTGCAAGGATAGGCGCACGTGTTCAGCAGAACGCCAACACAGCACCGATTTACACTATGGGCGGGACTTATGAAGGCGACCTGAACGACAGGATGACCATCGAGACAGGCAAGGCCTCGATATTGACCCTGCAGTGCCCGTAGGCACTTGGGGTCCGCAGACGATCTTAGGTTCTAAACCAGCTGCCTGGGCTGCTTGTGCTCGGTAGAACAGGCAGGGGCATGGTGTTGATCAGTAGGGGCTGTTCGACCTCTTTAGCCCTCTCGATCAGAAGCTCTTTTCCCCATTTCGTCAGTCCGAACAGCGGCACCGCCATGCCCACCTGAACCAGGGGCCTGACCTGTTCGCGAATGTGCTTTGAAGCACAACCAGTCACTACGTCTGCCACGACCAGCAAGCGTTAGGTCTCCTCGCGCGATATGCCGATCAGATGGACTCCGACTACCATAATTTCGACTTCCAACTCTTCTTCTATCTCTCGCAGCATCTCGGCAGTATCAGCATCGTCCACAGTGAATGCAACTTGGAGAAGCCGTCAAAAGCCCACCTTGCTCCATCGACCTGGTCGATTCTTGCGTCGTACGGTGAGAGAACATGCTCTCCCTTAGCCTCTACCCCTCGATCACCTGAGGTATAGGATCGGTCTCCGCTAGGCTGGAAATATAGCCGCCCATTCCCTGAATCAACTGGGGATTGGAGGTTACGACCGTGCCCGCACCGTCGCAGACTGTCATAGCGGCTTGGATTATCCCTTTGGCAATCCCAGTCATTATGGATTCCGAGGCCCGAATCCTACAAATGTCCCCCTCTCAAGCTTGCGCCTCGGGGGAACATTCCGTATTGGTCTATCCGAAAGGCCACGTTGCCTGCGGCTGCCTCCGAGGTGACCTTCTTTATGCCTCAAACCTTGTCGAAGAGGGGACACCACTCTATTTCGGGTTCGCCGGACTCCACGACACGCTCGTCTTTTACCTTTATCCTGGTCCTGCCGAGAAGCTCCATTATGTGCGTTGTTCAATCACCATCCACAAGCTCGAAGTAGACCCTTCGGTTGGCTTTCCCCTTGTTCTCAGACTTGATGAGCCTTATTCCTCCTACTTCGATGGTTGATCGGACGTGAGTTCCTCCACAGGCCTGGGCATCCACACCTTCTACATCGACAACCCTTATCTCCTCTCTGTCGGGAAGGTCCATTGCAAGGCGGACCAAGTCGGGTATAATCAATGCCTCAGCCTTAGGCAAGACAGCTGTCCCGACCCGATGGTCCTCATTGATGATCTCGTTGGCGCGGTCGACATACTCAGCTATCTTAGTTTTGTCAAAAAGTTCCAGGCTGAAGTCTATTCTCGACCTTGTAAGATCGATCTGGTTTCCTGTTATCTTCGCTCCTGTCTCTTGGAAGATCACAGCGCTAAGGATGTGGCAGGCCGTGTGGCTGCGCATAAGCCTGTAACGCCGTCCCCAATCGATGATGCCGTGGACGCTGTCTCCTTCACCGAGTCCCATTCTATCCACGATGTGGGCCAGTCCTGGCGCTTCTACGCGAAGGACATCGAACTCCTGCTCGTCCTTAAGCAAAAATCCGGTATCGGATGGCTGGCCGCCAGACTGGGGATAGAACGCTGTCCGATCTAGAATTATCCCGTCGCTGTTTGCCCATTCTACAGTTGCGTCAAACTCCTGTAGATAGCCATCCTCAAGATACAAAGTCCTCATTGAAAGAGTAGACTTCAGCTCATCGGTGATCAGCTTATCGGCAGTAATTATTACATTTTTAAAAAAAATAATTTTAAAGAGAACAACAATGGCTACCTGAACAATTATTTTCAACGAAACTTATATATATGTTATCTAGCTTTGATGGGGCATGGTGACCACTGTGAGGAAGATATCCGCGCCCGCTCAGAGCGTCGAGCGCGAAGAGTTTGCATCAATACTCATGAAGATTGGCCTCAAGAGAAATGTGGCCAAAGTGCTGACCTATCTTGCAGGAGTGGAGGAGGCAACATCCAGGGAGATTGAGATAGGCTCTGATCTCAGGCAACCAGAGGTGAGCATAGCCATGAGGGAGATCCGAAAATTGAACTGGATCTCTGAGCGAGACGAGAAGAACCCAGGGAAGGGAAGGCCCTACAGAATATACAAACTGAACAAGAACCTGCCGGGGATAATCGAGTATCTGGAAGGAGAGAAGGCCAAAGAATCCAGTCAAATCATGAAGCAGATCGAGAAGCTTAAGGCCCTCAAAGCCTAAAATCCTCGAGTTGTTCCGAGTTAATGAAGATGCTTGTTTGGGATTGATATTTCGTTTTTTGCCGTCTAATCGGTCGTCATGGTAATAATATCACTTATGAATAATAATTACTCAAGCTTCGAACGGCTGAACTGCTCCCCGACCATCAAATATTTCAAATAAACCGAATTTTCTCCAGCTTACAATAACCAATATTTTATTTAGTATGCGCAATCTTAACTATGAATAAATCTATATACTAATAGATTACTAGAATCCTTTTAAAAAAAGTCCGAGGGGATGGAGATGAAGTACATCATAGATGAAGCCATCAGCAGGGCAGAGATCGAGGGAAAGGCCAAACCGTCGAGTATGGTCCAGAGCGACGAAGAGCTAGTCTCGGTCCTGGAGGAGCTAACCACTGTCATCCGGGTGATCGGATGCGGTGGCGGTGGGTCAAACACCATAGACCGCCTTTCGGACTGTGGCATCCAGGGAGCAGAGCTCTATGCTGTAAATACCGATGCTCAGCACCTCTTGCACGTCAACGCCGACCGTCGCTTCCTCATAGGCCGTCGCACAACTCGCGGTCTGGGTGCTGGAAGCCTGCCAGCCATCGGGGAAGAGGCGGCCCAGGAGAATATAGACGAGATCCGGGCAGCCGTTGAAGGATCAGACATGGTTTTTGTCACATGCGGCCTAGGGGGCGGAACTGGTACTGGGGCGTCCCCTGTGGTGGCAGAGGCGGCCAAGGAGGCAGGATCCCTGACCATCTCCATAGTGACATTGCCCTTTAGCGCTGAGGGAGCCATAAGGATGGCCAACGCCGAGGCCGGGCTCAAGAGGTTGCGCGAGGTTTCGGATACGGTAATTGTGGTACCCAACGACAAGCTCCTCGACGTGGTCCCGAATCTGCCTTTGCAGGCAGCCTTCAAAGTGGCCGACGAGGTCCTGATGAGATCTGTTAAGGGCATAACAGAGCTGATAACCAGGCCAGGACTGATAAATCTGGACTTCGCCGATGTGCGGACTGTGATGGCCAACGGAGGCGTAGCCATGATCGGCATGGGCGAGGCGGATGGCGAGGAGAAAGCGAGGGACTCAGTCACAAAAGCCCTACGGAGTCCTCTATTGGACGTGGATGTTTCGGGAGCCAACTCCGCCCTGGTGAACGTCGTTGGTGGTCCTGACATGACCATCACAGACGCAGAGACTGTTGTTGAGGAAGTCTGTGGAAAGATCAATCCCCATGCCAGGATAATCTGGGGAGCCCAGGTCGACCCCAACCTGGATCACGCCCTACGAACAATGCTGGTGATAACAGGCGTTACTTCGCCGCAGATCCTTGGAAGAGATGAAGCCAAACAGGTAGTCTCAAGACACGGAATAGACTTCCTGAGAAGGAGAAGCCGGCTTTAGAGTCTTCTCCTCCATTCCCAATCTGGTAATGCCTACTGATGTAACGCTAGATCTATTCATCTTCCTCATCATCAATTCAGGACTTAACACCTCTCACCACAAATTGAATTATTTTGTACACGTGGTAGCATGCACCATGTCAATCGATGGAATTATATGGTTTCTTACTGTAAGTTGTATCCGCGTTGAGATGTGATAACATGCTGACCGAAAAGGTGAGCGGGGAGCTGGAGATGCTGGGAAGGCATCTGATCATCCTAAAGTGCGTTGTCGAGAATGAGCCCATAGGCATTCTCAAGCTGGCCGAGGAGACCGATATCCCGAGCCATAAGGTTAGATACTCTTTAAGAATACTGGAGCACGAGGGCCTCATAGCAGCCTCAGCACCTGGGGCGGTTACCACTGAACGCACCAGACCTTTTCTAGATCAGCTTGACGCAATGATCGAAAAGCTTGTAAGTTGCGCAGCCAGTCTGAAGAAGATCGAATTCCCGAGGTAAATGCTGGCCTATACAAGGATCGCGTCTCTGCTGGAGGACATCAGCAATGCTGAGAGGAGCGACAAGGCAGGATTGGCCGCCGGCCTAATGGCCAGTCTCCCGGAGGAGATGCTCTGTCCTTGTGTTAGACTTCTCATGGGAGAGCTGTGGCCCTCTTGGGAGAAGCGAGTGATGGGCATGGGCCCGGAGGCCGTTGAGGAATGCCTCAAGGAGATCTCGACCGAGGACGTGACGAATCTCAGAGAAACTTTTGGCGAGATGGGGTTAGTGGCGGAGGCGGCTATCCGTCACAAATCCCAGCACGCTATATCCACTGAGCCTCTGCAGATGATGCAGGTGTACAATAGCCTCAACCGCGTCTCCCGTCAGCATGGTCTAGAATCTGAACATCGTCGGGGGGCAATTCTCCGAGGGCTGCTTCTGGAAGCAGAACCGATCGAGGCCAAGTACATTGCCAGGACGGTCATGAGGAACATGTGGGTGGGCCTGGGTCCACAGACTCTAATAGCTGCTATTGCCAAAACCTTCGACGTTGAGGCTGAGCAGATCAGGAAGGCCTACGCCCTCATGCCTGAGCTGGGTATGGTAGCCAGATCCGCTTCCACGGGAGCTCTGGCAGAGATCAGGATTAAGCCATCTCGTCCTGTCAGGCCCATGCTCATTCGCCAGGGAAAGATATCCGATGCCTCTGTGCCTAGGGCGTATATCCCTAGATACTCAGGTCTTCGGGTTCAGGTGCATAAAGCCGGAGGGGAATTTTTCGTTTACACCATGAGGCTAAGAGATATCACATCTGCGATGAGTAGCTTGTTCCTGGAGCTTAAAGCCATAAGTCACGACCTCATAGTAGATGCGGAGCTGTTGGGCTATCGGAACGGCTTGATGCTAGGACAGCATGAAATGGTTAGGTACATCAACCGAAGGACCCACTCAAGGCATAGCACTGTTGCTCCGGTCCTTGTACTTTGGGATATGCTTTACTTGGATGGGGAGGACTTAACCCCGTTTGCGTACGAAGAAAGAAGAAAGCGGCTGGAGGAAGTTCTGGGTGCAAAGGGCGTGACACTTACCGGAATCTCGATTGCCGAGCAAAGGGTCCTTGAGTGGACAGGTGATATGGTGGAGTACAGCACCAGAGAAGGTTCAAAGGGACTAATCGCTCGCGACCTGCTCGCGCCTTACCAGCCTGGAAGATTCAGCGATTCCGACCTCTACATCGGAGCTGTGGAGAAGAGGGTCGAGGGACGGAGATGACGCCGATTTTATGGTCAAAATGAGATAGCTTCGTCACTGTGTTGAGGACAGGCGAGTTTGTCCAAGCTGCTCTAAATCGGATGTACAGGATTCGAAAATCCGTACGAAACGTGGTTGTGATGCTCTTAAGTAAGTTCGATCCATGGAACGGCTCTCTGTGCACATGTCCGGGGAAGCTGAGCCTAAATCCTTACACCGGTTGTGCTCATGGTTGTCTGTACTGTTATGCATCATCTTACATACCGAGGTTTTCCGATTGCCGACCCAAGATCGGCCTTCTGGAACGTCTTAGGCGCGATGTACGCAGGGTCGAACCTGGTGTACTGGTTTCGATCGCCAATAGCTCAGATCCGTACCCGCCAATGGAGAAGGATCTACATCTGACAAGAGCGTGCATCATGATTTTGAGGGACAGTGGGCTACGATTGCAATTGGTTACCAAGTCCGATATAGTCGCCAGGGATATTGACCTCTTGAGGGCCATGCCCTGCGTTGTAAGCATCACCCTTACCACTACAAGCGACAAATTATGCAAGCGGCTGGAGCCCGGTGCCCCTTTGCCCGAAAGGCGTCTGCAGGCTATACGACTGCTGCAAAGCCATGGGGTTCCCGTGACGGCTAGGCTAGACCCAATAATACCGGGGGTTAACGATTCCGAGATAGAGGATCTAGTGTCGGCGGTTTGCAGAGCGGGAGCCCTGCACATCACATCATCCACTTATAAAGCCAGGCCTGATAGCTGGAAGCGGCTAAAAGAAGCCTTTCCCGAGGAGTCTGAAGCTTTGTACGCAATGTTTGAGAAAGGTGGTTGGACGAGCGGCTGCCGCTATCTTCCCAACAAGGTTCGGTTTGAGTTGATGCAGAAGACAAAAGAGGCAGCTACCGAGAGCGGAGCGACCTTCTCCACTTGCCGGGAGGGTTTTTGCAATGAGGTCGGAGTATGTTGCGATGGGTCCCATCTGGCGGGAAAAAAGTTGTGACATAAGGCTCTTCCAAAACCGCCTTCATCCGCACCCTAATGTTTTGTATCTGTCTTGTTTTAGATCTCCCGTCGCCCGGGTTTCCGATGCTAGAATAGGTGGTAGGCTGCGGGCGATTTTGTCAACCTGGGAGCTACGAAAGTCTATATATATGAAGAATAACTAGACAAATTACAGTTCTTCTCGAAGGGAGGATGTTAAACCACAGTCATGAGTGTTACGTGCTAGAGGAAAAGGAGGATTCATTGTGAGAAAAGTTTTAGCTGTTATAACTGCCTTAATGCTTGCGGCAATTGTTTTTGCGCCTGCCATGGGATACACCATATCGCCCCAAGGCAGAACAAACTACACTATCAATTCGGAGAGGGTCAACTACACGATCGGAAGTGGGACGCCCGCCCATGAGACGGTCTACAGCGAAGAGATGGCAGAGCATTACCCGACATACTCTATCAGCTCGACGCCCATGCCCTATTCCATCAAATTGGGGGCCACAGCCAAGTACTCGATAAAGTCAGGAACCAATGCGACTGGAGTAGAGGTCCTGGGCGGGTACAAGTCATCAGCACTTGGAACTGCTGAAAGGGTAGGAAATGGACTCGTACTTCCAAGCGAACCAGAGAACAAAACAGAACAGGCCGTTGGAAATCCCGCTCCGGCACCTAAACCAGTAGCATCGAATGTCATAGATTTGACCAAACCGGAGAATGCTGCCAATCCAACTAATGCGACCAATGTGACCGCTCCGGTTATGCCAGCAGAGAACAAGACCAACACAACTGCTCCGGCAGTGGTTAAATTCTCAATTATGGGGAAAGTCACTGACAATAACCAGACCGGTTTAGCAGACGTTAAAGTCAACCTCGAGCAGCCAGCGAAAACGGTGATCGCCAACACGACGACCTCCAAGGACGGCAACTACTCCTTCCCAGGTCTGATGCCAGGGGATTACGTCGTTACTGAAGTTCTTCCAGCTAATTGGACCGCTGTGACCCCAGCAGATGGATTGGCCAGTGTCACCCTTTCGGACAAGGACATGACAGTTGACTTTGTCAACAAGATGATGCCCGCGTCCGTTCCCGCTCCGGTTATGCCAGCGGAGAACAAGACCAACACAACCGCACCTAAGTGAAATAATCTAAGCTGAGAACTTCTGAGTATCCAGAAGTTCTTCTCCATACTATTTTCTTAATCTCTCTTGTCGAACGAAGGGGCCGGAATAACCAAGATACGAACCCTCTAAGCTTATTACCGAAGGATTCCCGAGCGGAAGTAAAATGCTGCTAATTTCCGATTCTCGCCAAAAGCTGGTTTATTGATACAGCATACAAGAGCAGGAAGTTCATCGATCGTGAGAATTAGATTATCATTTTAGCGTCCTTGATTTTGCTTTCTTCACTCGCCGCTCAAGCATTCTCCCACTCCCCCAGCCACCGATATCAGGATATGACGAGGTCTCTTGATATTTTTCGGTACAGACGACGGCAGTCTGTCTGAGAATCGAGACCTAGCGATTGAAGGAGACCAGCAAGGACTGTGCAGGCATAGATTCGGTCCTCAAGTGGATGCTTGTTACGTGCTTCGGCTAACACCGGCTACAAGAATGATTCATCGATCTCTTTTGAATCAATTATTTTGTCCATAGAACGAAAATTGCACTGCCGATTAAGTGGAAACTGGAGGGAAGCCCGATTCAAAAGCAAAGCACCAGAAGTCTTTAACATGTCGAAGTTCAATCTTTGAATGTGAGTGTCCACAGTCTCTTCTCTAGACCAAGACCAAGGATTGCAGAGAGCCCAAATGTGGACTACCTTGAACTTAAGTGCGAGCCTTACTACATAGTTGCCTCAGTTGAAGTCGGTAACACCACGACAAAGTCGATCCTGACCGCAACAAACATGGTATCAGGAAAGACCTACATCGTCAACAAAACTATAAGAATGACGAGGGATGTCAGGCCACCTAAATCCGGAGAAGAGATCTTCGCCAGGACCATCAATGGTACGCCACTGACCAAGGATTCGATAGCTGAGCTTGTGAGAGACACCTTGATTGAGAGCCATGAGAAAGCTCGCCTGGACATCAAGACTGACTTAAATTTTGTCGTTCGGTCCACAGGCGTGGTGGCGGAGCTTGATTCGCCAGAACAGATAGGGGTTTTCATTCAGGCATTGGCCCAAGGATGCCTCATGGCCGGAGTTCCGCCGAGGCTCATGACCCCTGCTATGTCTATCGATAACATAATTGATAAATTCAAGCGATATTCTTTAATGGACGAGGTTGTATTCAGCGGTGCAGTTGCATCCTGCTACCCTCCTCAGGGAGCTACAGGATTGGAGATCGTGGCCAACGAGATGGAGGGTGAGCTGGCTACCGCGGGCATAAAGGAGGGCAGCAGGTGGACTGACGTGGATTTTCGCAACCCTTGTTTTTCCATGGACTTCGGCACCACCCTAAAAGGCAGAATTACCAGTGCGGAGTTACCCTATGCTCACACAATAGGAAACATTCTCGGTTTGGCTGGAGCGATTCACGACGCTGTGGTGCGGGGAACGGGACTGGTGGACAGAAAAACAGGATCAAGTCTGGACATCTACGATTCGGCGATGAAGCCTGACTATGGGAAGGATGCAAAGGAGTATGCTGATCAGATAAATGAGCTGATCACAATCGAGAAGGTGCCGATCGACCGATCAAAGTACGGCCTCGTACCTGTGAATCCTAACGCGGCAAAATTGAACGGTGTAGTCTTGATAGGCTGCGACGTTGGAGTG
>Ga0182011_10001667_pt1 | contig 19359 bp, 13 predicted proteins | sample 711E1DmetaG_FD_120481 | JGI IMG/M metagenome (GOLD analysis project Ga0182011, IMG submission 120481) | Permafrost microbial communities from Stordalen Mire, Sweden - 711E1D metaG | ecosystem: Environmental > Terrestrial > Soil > Wetlands > Permafrost | place: Sweden: Stordalen | collected... | reverse complement strand
TGCACCCCTGCTCCTCCGCTCTTCTTGAACCTCCGAACTTTGGAACGGTTTCTGCCCCTCCGCTCCTCAGCCCCTCCGCCCCTCTGCTCGCTCTTTCGGGCCGCGAACCACGAACCACGTCTCTCGCAGTCGGTTACAATCTTGGCGCGGAGGAAGCAGATGGCTCTACCGTACGACCCGCAACAGATCGAGCCGCGCTGGCAGGAATTCTGGGCCCGCGAGCGGTTCGCTGCGGTGGACACCGCGGGTGCGAAGGACCTCTACATGCTGATGATGTTCCCGTACCCTTCAGGGGACCTCCACGTCGGGCACGGGCGCAACTACATCCTGGGGGACTGTCTGTTCCGCATGTTTCTGATGCAGGGGCGCAAGGTCCTGAACCCGATGGGGTGGGACGCCTTCGGCCTCCCGGCCGAAAACGCCGCGATCAAGCGAAATATCCACCCGCACGAGTGGACCGTCGGCAACATCGCGCGCATGAAGGAACAGTTCCGGCGCTGGGGAATCCTGTACGACTGGGACAAGGAGGTCACCTCCTGCGAGCCCGAGTACTACCGCTGGAACCAGTGGCTCTTCAACCGGATGCTCGAGAAGGGGCTCGCCTACCGCGGCAAGTCGCCGGTCAACTGGTGTCCGTCGTGCAAGACCGTGCTCGCGAACGAGCAGGTGGTCGCGGGCGGGTGCGAGCGCTGCGGGACCGCCGTCGAGCAGCGCGATCTCGAACAGTGGTTCCTGCGCATCACTGAGTACGCCGATCGCCTTCTCGAGGGTCTCGACCGCCTGCCGGAGTGGCCCGAGAAGGTCAAGACCATGCAGCGCAACTGGATCGGCCGGTCTGAGGGGTGCGATCTGCGTTTTGCGGTCGAGGGCGTCGCCGAGCCGATCACCGTGTTCACCACGAGGGTGGACACGATTTACGGGGCCACCTTCGTCGCCCTGGCTCCGGAGCACCCCCTGGTTGAGCGTTTCCGCGCGACTGCCCCCGACCCGGACTTCGGCGAGTTCGTGGACAGGCTGAGGAACCAGACGCGACTCCAGCGCGAGTCGGAGGGCGGCGACAAGGAGGGCCGGTTCACGGGGGCGTACGCGATCAACCCTTTCTCCGGGGAACGCGTCCCGATCTGGGTCGCCAACTTCGTGCTGATGGAGTACGGCACCGGCGCGATCATGTCGGTGCCCGCCCACGACGAGCGCGACTTCGCCTTCGCCACCGAGTACTCTCTCCCGATCCGCCTCGTGATCGCGGGCCCGGGCATGATCCCGGACACCGTGCCGGCCGCGGCGTACTCGGGCCCCGGCACCGTTGTGAACTCGGGACCTTTCTCCGGCCTCGCGAGCGAGGAGTCAAAGGCGAAGATGGGCGCCTTCGCCGAGGAAAATGGGTTCGGGACTCGCAGGGTGCGCTACCGCCTGCGCGACTGGCTGATCTCGAGGCAGCGCTATTGGGGGACGCCAATCCCGGTCGTCTACTGCGAGCGCGACGGCATCATCCCCGTTCCTGACGGCCAGCTCCCGGTTGTGCTCCCGACCGACATCCAGTTCGGCGGGAGCGAGGGGAACCCCCTCGAGCGGAGCGCGTCGTTCACGGCCGTGCGATGCCCGAAGTGCGGGGAGCCGGCGCGCCGCGAGACCGACACCATGGACACCTTCGTCGACTCGTCCTGGTACTACGCACGCTTCGTCAACCCGCACGTGCACGACGCAATGATCGACCAGGAACGGGTGGCGCGCTGGATGCCGGTGGACCTCTACATCGGGGGCGTCGAGCACGCGATCCTGCACCTGATGTATGCGCGATTCCTCTACAAGGTTTTCCACGATTTCGGGATGGTCCCGGGCGACGAGCCTTTCACGGTGCTCTTCAACCAGGGGATGATCACGGCGAAGAGCGCGGTCACGGGCAAGCTCGAGAAGATGTCAAAGTCGAAGGGCAACGTGGTCGCACCGGACGCGTTGATCGCCCGCTACGGCGCCGACACGGAGCGCGTCTACACGCTCTTTATGGGGCCGCCCGAGAAGGAAGTTGAGTGGACCGAAGACGGTGTCATGGGTGCCCATCGCTTCCTGCAACGCGTCTGGGGCCTTCAGGACATCGTCGCGGAGAGCGCCGGGCGTGTCGGGGAGCCTTCCGCGACCGAGCAGGTTCTCGTGGCGGTGCACCGCACGGTCAAACGGGTGCATGACGACCTGGCCCGCTACCACCCGAACACCGCCACGGCGGCGATGATGGAGCTGATCAACACGATGGCCGAGCACCAGGCGACGGCCTCCGGCGGGGTGCTGCGCCAGGCGTACGAGACCCTGCTCCGACTCCTGCACCCGATCGCACCCCATATCACGGAGGAGATCTGGCGCATCCTCGGGCACGAAGGGTCGCTCCTGCGGGCCGGCTGGCCCTCGTTCGACGCGGCGCTGCTGGCGAAGCAACAGGTCACCCTTGCGGTGCAGGTGAACGGCAAGCTGCGGGCGACCATCGACGCGGACCCAGGCCTGGACGCTCAGGCGGCCGGCTCCGTAGCAAGGGAGGCGATCGCGAAATGGCTCGACGGCAAGACGGTGGTGAAGGTGATTCACGTGCCGGATCGGATGGTGTCGTTTGTCGTGAAGGGGTGAGAATGGAGAGACAGGTGAAGGGTAAAAGGGAAAACGTCAAAGGAACGACACGCGGTGGGTCGTGCCTTCCCTTTGCCCTTTTACGTTTGACGTTTCCCCTTTTTCGCGCGGTCGTTGTGTTCCTGCTCGTTGCGCTGAGCACCGCGTGCGGATACCACCTGATCGGGAAATCGAGCACGCTGCCGGCCAACCTTCAGAAGCTCTACGTGACACCGTTCGTCAACCAGACCAACCGGGCCGAACTCGACCAGCGGCTGACCGAACAGGTTTCCCAGGAGTGGGTGCGCCGGGGCCGCTTCCAACTCGTGTCGGGCCCGGAACAGGCCGACGTCGTCCTGACCGGGACCGTGACGGCGGCAGCCTCGATGCCGGTGCAGTTCGACCAGTACGGTCGCGCCACTCAGTACCAGCTCACCGTCGTGGCGGACGTCCAGTTCGTGGACCGCACGGGCGAGAAGCCGGTCGTGCTCTGGCGCGACCAGCGCTTCACCCGCGCCAAGGCCTATGACGTGAACGTAACGGCAGCCACCTCGTACGACTACTTCGACCGCGAGGTGGAGGCGATGGACCTTCTCGCCGTCGACTTCGCGCGTGGCCTGGTGGTCACGATCCTCGAAGGCTTCTAGCGGGCGCTGCGCGCCGAGTTAAGAGTTGCAAACGGCACACCCGGAAGACTCTGTCGGCGTCTCGTCCTTCAACTCTTCACTCTTAACTTCGCCGGGCGACGGACCCCGGTCTCACCGGCGGGCAGGAAGGGGCGGGGTCCACCAGACGACCCGCCCCACGATCACGTCGGAGAGGGGCTGCCCCGATTTCAGGCGGATTGCCCGCGGCAGGTGCGCCGGGTTGTCCGAGAGCAGGATCAGCACGCGCGAGGTGGCGTCGAGCACCAGGCGTTTGATTGCGCAGCCGTGCTCGCCGGCGACCTCCTCGCGCACGGCGTAGATCCCCTGCGGCATCACGTCGCGAACCGGTGAGCGGTCGAGCAGGACGGTGGCTCCCGGCAGGATCGTGTCCGCCATCGAGTCCTGGTCCTTGCCCACTCTGACCAGGAGCGCCTGGGCTGGGTCCACGCCGAGGCTGCGCAGGAGCGCGCGGGGGAGGGGCTCGTGCCCCTCGATGTGGTCGGCCAGCATGAGCGGAGGCCCGGCCGCGATGCGGTCCGCCACCAGCGGCACGGCCACCGCGTCGCCGGGCTCCGGGGCGTGCGTCTCCTCGCCGAGCAGCTCGCCGACGGTGGTTGCCAGAGCGACGGCGAGGCGGGTGAGCGTGGCCACGGTGGGGGAGGACTCGCCGCGCTCGACCTGTGCGACGAAGTTGCGCGACAGGCCCGCGCGATCGGCAAGCGCCTGCTGGCTCAGCCCCTGGCTGGCACGCCTCTCGCGCAGAACGGCTCCGAGCTCCTCGGTTCCCACCTGACAACTCCAGTTGTCAATCTAGGTCGACTCGGCCCGGCTGTCAACTGTACTGGTTGCGCAGGCCGGACCCCCGGGAGGCCCGCCGCGACCCCTCCCCGGGCCTGCTGCCGCCTGCGCTTTGCCTCGGGCGGCGTTTTTCGACTTGACAACTAAATAGGTCAGCATTAGATTCTGTATTGACTATGATAGTTGCTCACGCTCACGCTCCCGCGCCCGTCCCCCCGTCCCTGGAGGGGCTCCGGCAAGCCAGCGAACGCTGGGTGCGGAGGGAGCGCGCCCGCTCCCGGCTCGTCAGCGGGGTGGCGACGCTCGACGAGCTGCTGGGAGGCGGGTGGCCGCAGGGGAAGGTGGGCGAGCTGGTGGGACCGGCTTCCTCGGGGCGGTCGGCGGTGGCGGTGGCCACGGTGGCGGCGGCCGCCGCCCGCGGCGAGGTGACGGCCTGGCTCGACGCCGCCGACGCCTTCGATCCCGCCTCCGCGGCGGCCGCGGGCGTGGATCTCGACCGGCTGCTGTGGGTGCGCCCTCGCAACGCCGGGGAAACGGTCCGCGCCGCCGAGCTGGTGCTCGAGACCGGCGGGTTCACCGTCGTGGTCCTCGACCTCGGGGTGGTCGCGCGCTCGGTAGCGGGCGAAGCTCGGGAGCGCAGGGGCGCGCTGCGCATGCGGCTGGCGCGGGCGGTCGAGCGGGCGGGCGCGGTGGCCCTCGTGCTGGCCGAGCGCCCGTGGGCGGGGACGCTGGCCGGCGCGACGGTGGTGATGGCGCGCGGCGAGGCGCGCTGGGGCGGCGCCCGCGGCGGGCCGCGGTGGCTCGAAGGCCTTGCCCTGAAGCTGCAGGTGGAGCGCGGCGGTGTGCGGGTGTATGCCGGTGCGGCTGTCCTCGAACCGGATGTCATTGCGAGGAGCCCCGGTTTCACCGGGGCGACGAAGCAATCCCGGTATGTCGATCGAACTGCGACGGGACTCGATGCTCAGAAGCTGGGTGGGGACAAGCCTCGCCCCTACACCGACGAAGCCGGCGTCGAGACGGCGCTCGGAGCGTGATGACCCATGCGGATCGCGTGCCTTTGGGTCCCCGACTTCCTCCTGCAGGCGCTGCGGCGGAGCGAGCCCGAGCTCGCCGAGGCGCCGCTCGCGATCGCGGCCGGCCCGCTGCCCCGCGACCCGATCGTCACCGCATCCGCGGAGGCGGCGGAGCTCGGCGTGCGCCCCGGCATGACCGCCGCGCAGGCGCGCCAGGTGGCGCCGGCGGCGCTGGTGCGGGTGACGCCGCTGCCGGTGGCGGTCGCGGCGGACGAGGCGCTCGCCGACGCCGCGGCCGGCTTCTCGCCGCGCGTCAAGCGCAACCTGGTCGGGGAGGTCTTCCTCGACGCCGGCGGCCTCCTCTCGCGCTTCGGCTTCGAGGAGGCCATCGCCCACGAGCTGCTTCGCCGCTGCCGCCGTGTCGGCCTGGAAGCCCGTGTCGGCGTCGCCTCCAACCTCGGGGTCGCCCGCGTCGCCGCTCGATACGCCGGGCGTTGGACGGGGACGAATGGCGCGAGCGGGAATTCACTTCCCGCGAGCGCGGGGGGCACGGGGGGGCACGAGGTGGCGGAGGGTGTGCGGGGGGCCGCCGGCCCCCCCGCAACAGATGGCGCGAGCGGGAATTCACTTCCCGCGAGCGCGGGGGGCACGGGGGGGCACGAGGCGGCGGAGGGTGTGCGGGGGGCCGCTGGCCCCCCCGCAACAGATGGCGCGAGCGGGAATTCACTTCCCGCGAGCGCGGGGGGCACGGGGGGGCACGAAGCGGCGGAGGGTGTGCGGGGGGCCGCTGGCCCCCCCGCAACAGATGGCGCGAGCGGGAATTCACTTCCCGCGAGCGCGGGGGGCACGGGGGGGCACGAGGCGGCAGAGGGTGTGCGGGGGGCCGCTGGCCCCCCCGCAACAGATAGAACGGGGCTTGCCACCGGCATTCTTCCGAACAGCGGATCGCATCGCGGTTCGATGGACACACCGGGATTGCTTCCCCCACGTCGTCGCTTCGCTCCTCCTCGGGGCAGGCTCTGTCCCGCCTGCGGAGGGACTCCTCGCAATGACAGCGATTCCGAGAACGGCCGCATGGGCTGCCCCCGCATCGAGCCTGCTGGTGTAGGAGCGGGGCTTGCCCCCGCCCTTGCTGGCGATGCGGTGGTGGTCCGGACCGGCGAGGAGAGCGTCTTTCTAGACCCGCTGCCGCTCGGGCTGCTGCAGCCCGCCCTTGAGCTGGAGGCGATGCTGGCGCGCTGGGGGCTCGCCACCGCCGGGGAGCTGGCGCGCCTGCCGCGGCGCGAGGTCGGGCTGCGGCTCGGTTTGGCGGGCTTGGCGCTCCACCGGCTTGCCTCCGGGGAGGAGGTGGAGGCGTTCGTCCCCGACCCTCTTCGCGAGGTGCTGCGGGAAGCCGTCGCGCTCGACGACCCCCTCGAGGCGCTGGAGCCATTCCTGTTCGTGGCGAACGGCATCCTCTCCCGTCTCGCCCAGCGGCTGGAGCTGCGCGGCGAGGGGTTCGCCGAGGTCCTGCTCGAACTGCGCCTCGAGGGGGCGGGGACCCGGGAGTACAGGCTCAAGCTCGTGGCGCCGACGCGCGACGTTCCGGCGGTGCTGGCGCTCGCCCGCCTGCAGCTCGAAGCGCACCCGCCGGGGGCGCCGATGGAAGCGGTGGCCGCGCTCGTTACGCCCGGCCGGGTGCGGCTCGCCCAGGGCTCGCTGTTCGGCGCCCCGCTGCCGGCGCCGGGGAAGCTCTCGACGGCCCTCGCGCGTCTTGCCGCGCTGGTCGGACCGGAGCGGGTCGGCGCCCCGGCGGTCCCCGACACCCACCGCCCCGGCGTGTGGACGCTCGCGCCGTTTGTATTGCCTGAGAGCAATACGACAGCCGAGGAGCAGAGGAGCAGAGGAGCAGAGGGGAAGAGACAGTTCGAAGGTTCGAAGGTTCAAGAACGGCAGGGGGGCAGAGGGGCAGAGGGGCAGAGGGGAAACGAAAGTTCGCAGGTTCGAAGGTTCGAAGGTTCGAAGGTTCAACGACAGCAGAGGGGCAGAGGAGCGGAGGAGCAAAGGAAGGAAGGTGGGGCGCTGGTCTCATGCCCTTCCGCTCCTCTGCCCCTCGGTTCCTCTGCTGTCACAAAGCCGGATTCCCTGCGCCCTGCACTCTGTGCCCTGCGTCCTGTGCTGCGGGCGTTTCGGCCGCCGCGCGCGGCCAAGGTGGACGCGGTCAACGGCCGGCCGGTGGTCGTGTGGGTGGAGGCGCTGGGCGGGATCGTCGTCGGCTGGGGCGGCCCGTACCGGTTCGTCGGCGAGTGGTGGGACGACGACCCGTTCGTGCGCGAGGACTTCGACGTCGCCACCACCGACGGCTCCCTCCTTCGCGTCTACTTCGACCGCCTCGAGCGCCGCTGGTTTGTCGATGGGATCTATGACTAATCGCTTGTCACTCCGGAGCAGGTTCCTCCCCCCGCAGGGGGGAGGCCAGGAGGGGGTCCAAGCAGGCACTGCCTGTGAGAAGCCCTCACCCCGACCCTCTCCCGCTTGCGGGAGAGGGAGCCTCCAAGAAGACGATGCACGCATGGGCGTCTCGCAGGTGCAGCCCGGGTTCCTACCCCCGCAGGGGGGAGGTCAGGAGGGGGTCTGCTCTCGTGAGCACGTGCTGAAGTCGCGAGAGCTGCGGATGCACATGACGAACGCGGAGAGAGCCCTCTGGCGGGTGCTCCGTAGGAAAGCGACAGGCTGCAAATTCCGGCGGCAGCACCCTCTGGGTCCCTACATTCTCGACTTTGTGTGCTTCTCGCCCAGGATCGTGATCGAGGTCGATGGCGGCCAACACGCCGAAAGTGGCAGAGACGCAATCAGGGATTCCTTCCTTGCCGAGCGGGGGTATCAGGTTCTGCGATTCTGGAACAACGAGGTTCTGAGCAACATCGACGGGGTGTTGACGGTGATCATGCGAGTGCTCGCAGCACCCTCACCCCGGCCCTCTCCCGCACGCGGGAGAGGGAGCCTGCAAAGAGGCTGCGCACATCGTGCCTCACTCCGACCCTCTCCCGCACGCGGGAGAGGGAGTTTGGCCTGACGGGCGCAACTGCCATGACTCATCTCCGAATCGTCAGTCCACCCACACACGGCCTTGAAGCCGAAAATCCGACTGCGAAACCCGGGGCGCAGGCTCGGAACACGCGAGGACACATTTCGCCGACACGGCGCCCGAACGCCGCATCACTGATCCCGGAGCCCGGTGCCCGGTATTGCGAGCTGCACGCGCACACGGCGTTCTCGTTCCTGGAGGGGGCGAGCGAGCCGGAGGCGCTGGCGGAGCGGGCAGCGGCGCTCGGGCTGCCCGCCGTGGCGGTGGCCGACCGCGGCGGCGTGTACGGCATCCCGCGCTTCCACAAGGCCGCGAAGGCGGCGGGCGTCGAGGCGATCGCGGGCGCCGAGGCGGTGCTCGAGGACGGCTCGCGCCTGCCCCTGCTCGTGCAGAGCGCGCGCGGCTGGTCGAGCCTGTGCCGGCTGCTCACCGACGGCGCGCTGGGTGGATCGATGCACCCTCACCCCATCCCTCTCCCGCACGCGGGAGAGGGAGCCTGCGAGGTGGCTTCGCACGTTGCACCGCACGCGGGAGAGGGAGCCTGCAAGAGACGTACGCGCTCCTCCGGTCCTCCCAACACGGTTCCCTCTCCCCTCGGGGGAGAGGGACAGGGTGAGGGGCCATCCACCAACGACGCTGCACTGCCGCCTCCCCGCAAGGGGGAGGGGAGGGTCAGCTGGGAGCTGATCGAGGAGCACGCCGCCGGCCTGCTGGCACTCACCGGCGGGGCGAGCGGCCCGCTGGTGCGGGCGCTGGAGCAGAGGGGCGAGGACGCGGCCGCCGGCGTGCTGCGCCGCCTTGCCGGGATCTTCGGCGCGGAGCGTGTGGCGGTCGAGGTGCAGCGCCATCAGCGGCGCGGCGAGGAGTCGCGCAACGCTGCTCTCGTGCGCCTCGCGCGCGCGGCCGGCGTGCGGGTGGTGGCGACCCAGGACGTGCTGTGTGCGCGCGCCGAGGACGGCCCGCTCGCGGACGTGCTCGCCTGCATCCGCGAGCACCGCACCCTCGACGCGGCGGGGACGCTGCTCGAGCCCAACCGGGCGCGCCGCCTACGCTCGCCGGCCGAGATGGCGCTGCTGTTCGCCGATCTCCCCGAGGCGGTCGCGAACACCTCCCTCATCGCCGAGGCGTGCCCGTTCCGCCTGCACCAGCTCCCGTACCGCTTCCCGTCGGCGCGCCTGGAGGACGGGCGCGACGAGGCCGAGGAGCTGCGGGCGCGCGTCGCCCAGGGCGCGCGCGAGCGCTACGGAGACCCCGCGCCGAAGGTGCGCGCGCAGCTCGAGCGCGAGCTCGCGCTCATCGCCAAGCTCGGCCTCGCCGGGTACTTCCTCGTCGTCCACGACATCGTGCGCTTCTGCCGCGCCCGCGGCATCCTCGCGCAGGGGCGCGGCTCGGCGGCCAACTCGGCGGTGTGCTACGCGCTCTCGATCACCGCGGTGGACCCGGTCGCGATGGAGCTGCTGTTCGAGCGCTTCCTCTCCGAGGAGCGCGGCGAGTGGCCCGACATCGACATCGACCTGCCGTCGGGCGACCTGCGCGAGGAGGTGATCCAGCACGTCTACCGGACGTACGGCGCGCGCGGCGCCGCGATGACCGCCAACGTCATCACCTACAAGCGGCGCAGCGCGATCCGCGAGGTCGGCAAGGTGCTGGGGTTCTCCGAGGAGCACCTCGGGCGCCTCGCTTCGCTGTCCGGGAGCTGGGAGTTCGCGGCGCACGTGCGCGAGGAGCTGCCCGAACACCTCGCGATCGCGGGTCTGGCCCCCGAGGAGCGCCGCTCGAAGCTGCTCGTCGAGCTGGTGGCGCGCATCATGCACCTGCCGCGCCACCTGGGGCAGCACTCGGGCGGCATGGTGCTCGCCGCCGGCCGCCTCGACGACGTGGTGCCGCTCGAGCCGGCCGCGATGCCGGGGCGCGTCGTCATCCAGTGGGACAAGGACGATTGCGGCGACCTCGGCATCATCAAGGTGGACCTGCTCGGCCTCGGCATGCTCCAGGCGCTGCAGGACGCCGTGCCGCTCATCCGTGAGCACGAGGGGGTCGAGGTGGACTACGCCCACCTGCCGGCCGACGACCCCGAGGTCTACGACATGCTGTGCAGGGCCGACACCGTCGGCGTCTTCCAGATCGAGAGCCGCGCGCAGATGGCCACGCTGCCGCGCATGCAACCGGAGCGCTTCTACGACCTCGTCGTGGAGGTCGCGATCATCCGCCCCGGCCCGATCGTCGGCAAGATGGTGCACCCCTACCTCAACCGGCGGCAGGGGCGCGAGAAGGTCGTCTACCCGCACCCCGACCTCGAGCCGGTCCTGGCGCGCACCCTCGGCGTGCCGCTGTTCCAGGAGCAGCTCATGCGCGTCGCGATGGTGGCGGCGGGGTGCTCGGGTGGGCAGGCCGAGGAGCTGCGGCGCGCGATGGGCGCCAAGCGCTCGGTCGAGCGCATGGCCAAGCTCGAGACGCAGCTGCGCGCAGGGATGGCCGAGCGCGGCATCACGGGCAAGGCGGCCGACGACATCGTGCAGGGGATCACCTCGTTCGCGCTCTACGGCTTCCCGGAATCGCACGCGGCCAGCTTCGCCCTCATCGCGTACGCCTCCGCGTTCCTCAAAGCGCACCACCCCGAGGCGTTCCTGTGCGCGCTGCTCAACGCCTGGCCGATGGGGTTCTACCACCCGGCGACGCTCCTCCAGGATGCCCGCCGTCACGGAGTCCGCGTGCTGCCCATCGATGTGGTGCATTCCGGGGTGATGTGTCGCATCGAGCATGGGTCGGAGCAGCAGAGGAGCAGAGGAGCAGGGGAGCAGAGGAGCAGAAGTAGCGGGGGAGCGGAGGAGCGTAGGAGCAGAGGAGAAAAGGAAAGGCACCGGGTAGTTGCCCCTCTGCTCCTCTGCCCCTCTGCCCCTCTGCTTCCGAACACAGACCTCGCGGTAAGGCTCGGGTTGCGGTTCGTCAAGGGACTGCGTGCGGAGGCGGCGCGGCGGATCGAGGCGGAATCGGCGAAGGCGCCGTTCGCCTCGGTGCGCGAGGCGGCCGGCCGCTGCAGGCTGCGCGACGACGAGCTCTCGGCGCTCGCCGAGGTGGGCGCGTTCGCCTCGCTGGGCCAGACCCGCCGCTCCGCGCTGTGGCAGGTCTCGGCCCTGGACGGTCGCCGCCCGCCGCTCGCGCAGGCGATGCAGCCCGACCCGGGACCGAGCCCGCTGCCCGAGATGACCTTGCGCGAGCGCTACGTCGCCGACTACCGGGGCGCCGGCATGACCGTCGGCCGCCACCCACTCGCCACGCGGCGCGCCGAGCTCACCGCGCGCGGCATCCTCTCGGCGGCGGACCTTGCCCGCGCGCGCGACGGCGCGCTCGTGCGCGTCGGCGGCGCGGTCATCGTCCGCCAGCGCCCGTACACCGCCAAGGGGATGTGCTTCATGACCCTGGAGGACGAGACCGGCTTCGCCAACATCGCTGTCGCCCCGGCGGCCTTCGAGCTGCAGCGCGCCGTCATCACGGGGAGCCCTCTGCTCGAGGTCGAGGGCCGCGCGCAGGCGCGCGACGGCGTCGTCACCGTGCTCGCCGGCCGCTGCGCACCCCTGTTCGCGTCCGCGCCGGTGCCGCCGTCGCGCGACTTCCATTGAGCAAGGTTCGAAGGTCGGAACGTTCGCGGGTTTGTAGGTTCAAGAACAGGTAAAAGGGGAAACGGGAAAGGGCAAAGGGAAGACGAGACGACGACGGCCGACCGATGTAGCGGCCGCCCGCCGGGCGGCCGTGTCAATGAATGACATTGTCCTCGAGGGCGCACGGTGAACGCGGGCGGGGGCAAGCCCCGCCCCTTCTATGAGGCGTCCAGGTGTCAAGGGTGGGGGATGCGGTTGGGGTGAAGGGTCAGGCGGCTTCGGCTGCGGATCGTGCTGGTCAGTGGCGGCTGGCTGCGTGCTTCGGGGTCCTGGGGTTGGTGCCCCGGACGACCTTCTATCCGTCGCCGGCTGTGCCGGCAAACCAAATCCTGCGTGCGCCATCAAGGCGCCTGTGCACACACAAGGTCGGACGGTCCCATCTACAGTGACGGTCGTCAGGCGACCAGGGGCGGGGACGGACTCGTCCAAACCAGCACGGCCAACTGACCACGCGTTTCTCATCCGATTGCCTTCTCGGTCCCTTCCCCGGCCACGCTACGCCGCCTTGAGTCGCGCACCCTGCGGCACGCAGTCAAACTCGAGGTAACGCCACATGGCGACCAGCAGCTTGCGCGCAACCGCGACGATCCCGATTCTTCGCGACCGCCCGTTGTTCGCAAACCGCACCCACCAGCGCGTGAGCTCACTGTCCGGTTGGTAGCGCACCCAACACCACGCGATCTCGATCGCCATGGCGCGCACTCGTGGGTTGCCCGCTTTGTCGATCCCCAGCTCCCGGCGACTCTCTCCGCTGGCGTGGGGCGTCGGCGTCAGACCTGCCAAGGAGCCGATCTCCCGCCGGTTGCGAAAGTGGCGCCAGGCGAAGAACTCCATCACCCATAGCCACGCCGCGTTCTCCCCAATGCCGGATAGGCCCATGAGCTTGCGTACCATCTCAATCGCCGGATCGCTCGAGGTCCGGATGAGCGCTCGCCGCTCGGCCTCCAGCTCGGCAATCTGCGCCCTGACCACGTGCAACCGCTCGGACTCCCTCACGAGGCGCTCGCACAAATGCTCCGGCAGCGCCCGCCCATCGCGCAGCTGCATCTCGCTCAGACGCTCCGCAAAGTCATCCGTGATCTCCGCCCTGATCCCGTGCACCACCAGCAGGCTGCTGATCCGATTCCTGTGCCGCGTCCGCTCACGCTTGAGCGCCTCGAGCTCCCGGTGCAGCTGCCGCGCGTCCTCCTCCTCAATGCTCGGCACTGCAACCACGCTCCAGCACCGCTCCCCCCCACACCACCTCAGCAGGTGCGCTAACAGCTTGCGCCCGTCGATCCGGTCCGTCTTCCGCCGCCGCGCCCGCCGGTCGACCTCGATGCTGCTCGGGTCCACCACCAGGTTGGTCACACCCAGCAACGTCAGCTCCCGATGAATCCAAAACCCATCCCGCCCCGCCTCGTAACAGCTCACCACCTCCGCATCCTCTCTCAACCCGTGCTTCTTCTTCGCTTTGCAGAACTCCTCCATCACCCCCGCAAGATCCCCCGCCGGCACGTTCTTCTCCCGCACCTTCCCACCCACCTCACTCGTCGACGTCACCTTCCATACCCGAGAGCTCAGCTCCATCGACACGAACAACGTCCCTCCGATGCGGTACTCTGTTCCCTGGGCTGTGGCTGCCATCGCTTCTCTCCTTTCCTTCCATGGTCTGGAAAAGCGTACCAACCGCGGCCCCCTCCCTTCTCACCCTCTCTGCCTGCATAGGATCTACACCGAAAAGGGCAGCGCGCGTCCGTGTGATCGCCGCGTCGTCATGTGGAGGAGCGACCCGTGCGGCCGTCCGCCTCCGGTCTTCCGCCACTCTCCGCTCGGAGGAGTTCCCGGCCAATGACGACGGTCGGCGAACTTCACGCCACAACTTCCGAGGTGGCGCGGAGCGTACCCTATACTTCAAAACACACCGGCAGTCGGGGCCGATGGAGTGCATAGCCGTCGGGGAGGACGAACATGAGGCGCGTAGGGGTTCTCGGTCTGGTGTTCGTGGCGCTGGTCCTGACGACCGGCTGCCCGTTCGAATCGCACGTGCCGCTGGGAAGCCCAGGCCCGGGTTCGCTGGACCCGCAGCTGGAGGGGCGCTGGGTCGCCGTCGAGGCGGGCGCAGCCGTCGTGGAGATCGATTTCCTGCCCTTCAACGGAAACGAGTACTACGTGGAGCTGCGCGAGAAGGGCAACGAGCCGGAACGCTACCGGGCCTACACCATCCGGATCGGCGGCGAGCCGTTCCTGAACTGCAACGAGGTCAAGGGCGACCTGGCCCGGCCGGCGTTCAAATTCGCCCGCTACGCGGTCGTCCGGGACGGCGCGCTCGCCCTGCGCTTCGTCGGCGATAAGGCGGTTCCCGAGGCGCTCGGCAAGGATCAGAAGGCTTTGGTGAGGTTCCTGGCGGCGCACTTGGAGGGCGCATTTCTGGACGACTCCGAAACGCCGGCCGTCCTGCACCGGCCCGCCACGACTCCGCCCGCGGGCGAGACCAAGGTGACGCCGTAGGCACCGAACGAGCGGGCACCGTGGTCCGGGCACCGCGAAAGAAGGAAGCAGAGGAGCAGAGGAGCGAAGAGCGTTCGCAGGTTCGAACGTTCGCACGTTCGAAGGTTCGAGACGAGGCAGTTCAGAGTGGAGAGTTGAGAGTGAAGAGTTGAGAGAGAGGCAGGTACGGTCGTGGCGAAACGAACCTAACCGCGCTGGCAGGAAGGCCGTGGTGCCAAAGGGACAGATACGAGACTGACAAGGACGTAGCGGCCGGCCGCTGGCCGGCCGGAGAGGGGCTCGCGCGATGCGAGGTGTCGAGACCGTTGAGGGAGCCTGATGGGGCACCTGACCGCCGCGCTGGCCCGCATCTGGGCGATCGTCTGGAGAGTGTTGGCGTTCTTCCTCGTCTGGGGCGTGCTGGTGGCCGTGTTCCTGGTCCCACTCGGGCCGCGGCTCAAGGTGTGGGAGCAGGTCCATCCGCTGCGCATGCGGCTCTACGCCGACTTCGCCGGAGCCGTCACGATGCTGATCGCGACCTGGCTGGCGACGCGCTTTCTCGACCGCCGCCCGTTCGTCACGATCGGGCTGGCGCCGCGGCGCCTGTCGAGCCACCTTGCGCTCGGCGCCATGGCGGGCATGGCCTGGATCGGCATCTCCCTGGGGATGGCGTGGATGGGAGGTTGGCTCACCTACCGGCCGGGCCAAGTCTTCTCGTGGGCTGCGCTGCTCGGCGTGGGCATGGCGCTCGTGCTCAACGTCCTGACGCAGCAGCTCATCCTTTGCGGGTACGTGCTCCAGACGATACGCGCGCGCGCCGGCGTGCCGCTGGCGATGGTGCTGGCCTCGGCAATGTTCGTCGGCCTTCACGCCGGAGCGTTCAAAGGCTCATGGCTACCGGCTGTGAACGTCTTTGTCGCCGGGTTTCTGTTCTGCGTCGCGTACCAGCTCACCGGCCAGCTCTGGTTCCCGATCGGCATGCACGTCGTGTGGAATTTCACGCTCGGGCCGATGCTCGGTCTGACCGTCAGCGGCTCGCAGCGCCTCGGCAGCGGCTGGCGCGTGTTCGACCTCGCCGGGCCGGCCCAGTTCACCGGTGGCGCGTTCGGGCTCGAGGGCGGCCTGATCGTGACGGCGAGTACCTGCCTGATGCTGGTGGTGGTCGTCGTGACGCTTCGACGCAGGTCGGCCGCGGCGCGCTGACAGCGCAGAGCGGAGAGGACGGCAAGGGAGCAGAGGGGCGGAGGCGCAGAGACCGTTCAGAGCTTCGGTAGTTCGTCGGAGACCGGAGAGGTCAAAGGCAGAACGTCAAATGGAAGACAAGCGACGCAAGGCTAGGGTCGTTCTTGGTCGCGGGCCTCCCTCTGACTTTTTCCATCTCACCTCTGCAACTTCGAGGTTGCGTGTTGAGGGAACAGCTCGGTGCTTCACCGGGTCTTCACGGCATCGCCTGATGGTGAACACGGAACGCGGGAGATCGACATGGCACAACCGGCGCCGGCACATCCGCTCGTGGATCGCCTCTTCGGGCCCATCTCAGACCCATCCGGCGCGCGCGTCCTTGCGCGCGAACTGGGCGTGGGTCTGCTTCTGGTTGGTGTACTCCAGGCGGCGCTCGCGTTTGCTGCCGGACGGGACGCGCTCGCGGACGCGGCAGCCTTCGCGATCACCGGAGGCCTCGTCTGGGCCACCGCGGGCCGCCTCGCCGCCGCGCTCGCGCTCGCTGCGGCGACCGGGTCCGCGGCTCTCTCGATCGCTACCCTCGCGATCCACGCGCCTGCGAGCGGCGGGAGGAACATCGTTCTCGGTCTCGTCGCGGTCTGGATCGCGGGCCGCGCGGTCGTCGCGACGTTCGCGATGCACCGTCTGTCACGCCCCGCGCCGCCGTGAAGACCGGTGTCCGGGCATATGGAATGTGGAAGACAAGAAGCAGAGGAGCTGGGGAGGAGAGGGGCGAAGATAGTTCGAATGTTCGCAGGTTCGAAAGTTCAGATGTTCAACGCCAGCAGAGGAGCAGGGGAGTTCGACCGCTTCATGCAGGGGCTGGCGCTCTGTCATTTCCTTGAAAGTCCCCTCGACTCCCTCCGTCATCCTGAGGAGGCCCGCCGCAGGCGGACCGACGAAGGATCTCCCCGAACCCGCGAGCGACCGGACACGCGCGCTCCCGGGAGATCCTTCGCTCGCTGCGCTCGCTCAGGATGACACCAGGGGATGGCGGGATGGCTTCGTCGCCCTTCGCTGCGCTCGCTCAGGATGACAGCCGGTGGTGGGCTGCGTTCGGATCCGTCACTTTCATGGTCCAGGGTGTGCCCCGGCACATGAAGATGGCAGGGCGCAAAGCGACGAAGTTATCGCGGCTCTTGCCCGCTCGCCAACGAGCCATCCGGGAGTCCGTCTCGCCGCGGTTCCGACGCAATGACGCTCGGGGGAGCGTTCGTGCGAGCGGCGCCGCGGAAGCGTACAATGATTAAGACGACGCCCACGGGAACGCATGTGAATCGAGAAGTCATTGCTACTCATTATGTTGGCGCTCGATCCAACAGCGGTAGCGTGCTCTCGAGTGCACCCGCGCGGCGTCGTTGAGACCGCACCGCGCGCTCGGCGGAGCGGCGCCGAACCCATCCGTGTTCACCTCCTACTCTGAACGGTTCGCGGCCATGGAAGCGGTCGCGCTTGGCCTCCGGCCGGGGTCCTTTGACCTCGGGTGCTGCCCGCAGAACGGGATCTCAGCATTTCACGTCGACCAGCGAAGGCTGCTCGAATCCGCAATCCAGGCTGTGGGGGCCGGCGGCAAGGTGCAGCTCTTCAGCTACGCCGAGGAGCTGTGGGAGGAACGTCTCGCGTGGTTCCGCCTTCAGGCGGCGGAGGGGCTCGTGGGCGAAATCGACGAGGCCGCCACGGGCAACGGCACGATCGTCTGTTGCGACGGGTTCACCGCGACGGCCCTTTCTGTCGGGCGTTTCGCAGAGCTTGCGCGCGGCCTCGGGCGTTCGTTCTCGGTCAGCGTCCTCGAACACGCGAGCGTCGTGTGCGAAATCGTCGCGTAACGGGTTCGTCCTTCGAGAAACACGCCATGCATCTTGACGGCGGCCAAGGACGGGCCGAGAATGGAATCACCGTTCACGCCACCTCGGGAAAGGGGATTCGTATGGACCGCCCGATCAGCGTGAAAGTTGTTCGTCTGCTCCATCCCGCAACCGATGCGCAGCCCCCGCGCCTGCTCGACCGCGTCCGCGCGGCGCTGCGGGCACGGCACTACTCGTACCGGACCGAGCAGGCCTACGTGGGCTGGATCCGGCGCTTCATCCTCTTCAACGGCAAGCGTCACCCGAAGGACATGGGCGACGTCGAGATCAACACCTTCCTCTCGCACCTCGCCACCGAAGGCCACGTGGCCGCCTCGACCCAGAACCAGGCGCTCTCCGGGCTGCTGTTCCTCTACCAGGACGTGCTCGGCATGCGCGTCCCCTGGCTCGAGTGCCTCGTGCGCGCGCGCAGGCCCGCGAGGCTGCCGGTCGTGCTGAGCAGGGACGAGGTCAGGCGCCTGCTCGCCGGCGTGCAGGGGACTCCGAACCTGATCTGCCGGCTCCTGTACGGCACCGGCATGCGCCTCCTGGAGGGGCTGCGGCTCCGCGTCAAGGACATCGACTTCGAGCGCAACGAGATCCTCGTCCGCGAAGGGAAGGGCGACAAGGACCGGCACACGGTGCTCCCCGTCTCGCTGCGGGCGCCTCTCGAGGCCCACCTCGCCTGTGTCCGCGCGCTTCACGATGCGGACCTCGCGGCGGGGGCGGGGAGCGTCCGATTGCCCGGCGCGCTGGCGGCCAAGTACCCGAACGCCCCGCGGGAGTGGCCGTGGCAGTGGGTGTTCCCGGCCAGAAGTGTCTTCCGGGACGAAGCGACGGGCGCTCTCATGCGTCACCACCTTCACGAGAGCGCTGTCCAGAAAGCCGTGCGCGCCGCAGCGGTGCAGGCCAGACTCGCGAAACCCGTGGGTTGCCACACCCTGCGCCACTCGTTTGCGACCCACCTGCTCGAGGGCGGGTACGACATCCGGACGATCCAGGAACTGCTGGGGCACAAGGACGTCTCGACGACCATGATCTACACCCACGTCCTCAACAAGGTCGGAGGACGGGGCGTGCGAAGCCCCGTGGACGGCTTGTGAGACGAACACGAGGAGGGCCACCGGGCACTGAGGCAGGACCGGGGGTCCCGAGGAGACCCGCCGAGTGTCACGAAGGCGCAACATTCGCAAGTGCGCCGTGGACGGTTTATGCGGCACTATTAGTCCCCGGTTTCTCGGCCGCGTCCAGTGGACGCAACGAACCCTAGAATGATATCCTCCAACGACTTCGGAGGTCTTCATGACTCTATCACCAGAGAGCAAACCGAGCCCGCGAATCTCGGTTTGCCCTTTTCCAATAGTCCATCTAATCCGCGTTAGGCCCACAAGCCGGGTACCTTTGCCATGAACGAAACGAGATCCAAGCTAGCTGAGGCGGGTTTCTTCCTTGGACTGATGGAGAAGCACTACCACGATGATCCTGCGTTTGACTACGTTCTCAGTGCCTTCATTAGTGCAGCACGGAGCGTTACCTGGGTAATGAAAGCGGAGCACGTGCACCTCGAGCAGTGGACCAAGTGGTATGCATCTAAAGCCCCCTCCGTTGATGAGGCGGAGTTCTTGAAGAAGATCAACGATCTCCGGGTTCGAGCTGTGAAGAGGGCGACGCCAGCAACCGCAGTCATGGTGGAGCTCTCAATGCCGACCGAGTGCGTGACGAGGGAAGTGGAGCGCTATCTTCGTGACTCCGTTGGAAGACGGATGGACGTGAGGCTTGTCGGTTTCCAAAGGGACCCAGTTGACCATGCTGGAGCAACGGTCACTGGTCAAGGCCTCACACTCACGGGAGCAAAGCTGAGCGCGGTCTATCGTGCGGTGGAGGAGTTCCCAGAGGAGGACGTTCTTGCAGTTGCGAGGCGGTACTACGAGTGGCTGGCCGCGCTATTGGCCGAGGGCGAGGCCCACGTGAGCGGTCGGGCGCCTAGGTGACACTTTATTCTACGCGCCTGGGTGACACTTCTAGCTCCGGTTGATCGCGATCTCGACG